>Ga0209390_10002522_pt1 | contig 31875 bp, 26 predicted proteins | sample BON01_FD_187212 | JGI IMG/M metagenome (GOLD analysis project Ga0209390, IMG submission 187212) | Freshwater microbial communities from Lake Bonney liftoff mats and glacier meltwater in Antarctica - BON-01 (SPAdes) (version 2) | ecosystem: Environmental > Aquatic > Freshwater > Ice > Glacier...
GTCAATGGGCAATATGAGTTTTTATTCATCTTTTTGTTTGATGACTTTTGCCACTCCTTTCAGTGGGCTGAAGTCCGGGATGAGAGGCGGGTTGATCAGTGGTGATCAGCAGTTCGCCTACGGCTTGGTATGCTGCTATTTGAGTCACTTTTTTCACCCCTCGCGGGGCCACCCTCCGGGTGCTCTCTCTCCGCTTCGCTTCGGTTGTGGGCTGCTCCTTTCGGAACCTATCCAACAGTTTCTTTATTCACTTGGAATGACTCCTTTGATTCAGTCTATGCACGGGTGCTCGGTGTCGTCGGTGCCGTGATCAAGCGGCGGTGACTTTTCCTAACCCAGAACGTCTATCGAAGACTGGAGCCGGCTGGCGCGATTTGATGAAGGTCCCCACCTTCACCCTTCGGGCTGTCACTTCGTTCCAGTCTATGTCGCTCCGCTCCATTCATCCCGGACTGCAACGCAGTGGGCGGGGTTGTTTGTGGTGTGATTTTCTTGAGTCCCTGGGAACGGAATCTTTCTTTTTGCAAAGCCCCCTTAATGACGGAGTCGGGTGGGACTCGCCTCCGAGGGTTTGGAGAATGAAAGATGGAGTGTTCGCGTAAAAACCTTTGGCTCACGCGATCCCGGTGATTAGTTCTTCGAGTTCGGGACTTACTTTGCTTCGATTAGGGTGCCGAGTTCCCACAGAAATCCGCAGAGTTCGCGGGCGACAGATACTTTGATTTTGTTGTGATGAACCTGCCGTTTCCTGAGCATGTTGAAGCGGTGACTGAGGCGGGTCTGGGTTTTCCAGGATAAGTTTTTGATCCACTGCGCGGCTCCTGTTTGTCGGGCGGAAAGTTGGGCGCTGACCTTGGGCGGAACCCGGTAGTGGGTGGCTTGTTCGATGAGGATCCAGCGGGCGTGCGCATAAAGCATCGCTTTCTGGACGGAGCAAAGCGAAGCCCGGAGGGTGAGGATTGGAGGGAACGACGATCTGAATCAATTGCCGCATTTGCTGATGCCTCCTTCTCGTTTGCTGGTTCCGCTGGAGCTTTCGGTGGGGACAAGTCCCAGGAAGGCCATGAGCTTTTTGGGATGCTCGAAACGACTGAAGGTCCCAGTCACTCGATCGTGCCTAGCGTCCACGCTGTCGGGGATGTTGACGGCGACGAGGTCATTGGAGCGAAGGTTTTTGGCAAGCTTCATGGCGTCGCGCTTGTCGGTTTTGATGCGGTCGCCGGATTTGACTGGGATAAGCGAGGGAGCAATGACGTCGCAACGAATTCCCATTTGGAGGAGTCGCCGGGCGATCCAAAATCCGCACCCGCTCGCTTCGTAGCAAACGTGGAGGTCGGAGAGCTCGCGTTTCTGGTTCTTGGCGATCCGCCGCATGGCTCGTTCGAGGGCGTGCTGGGTGGTGGCGATGGAACCGTAGTGGCGCGGTTCGGCATCGCGCTCACTTTCGAGGATGGCGATGACGGTTTCTGCTTTATCTACGTCGAGTCCGGGGTAGAGTGTCTTCGGTGCGTTTGAGTTCGTTTTTATTCTTGGTAATAGTGGATGTTGGATCGGTCGCCGTGACCTTGTGTCGTGGCGATAGGCCACGATTTGAACCCAAACGCACCGCTTTTTAAACCGTAAACAAACGATCCGAAACGCTCCGCCGGGCTCAACCGGCAGCCATAGGGTCTCTGCAAAGAAATTACCAATCGTGCTGATCTACCTCGACATATGTTGCTTCAATCGCCCATTCGACGATCAATCTCAGGTCAGAGTGCTGCTGGAGACAGAAGCAAAACTGGTCGTTCAAGATCGGATCCGGAACGGACGACTCGATCTGGCTTGGTCGTATGTCATGGAGCTGGAGAATAGCGCCAATCCGTTCGAGGATCGCCGAGCCAGTATCTCCATGTGGCAGAATCTAGCGACCGTCGATGTTTCAGAATCCGAGGAGATTATTGAGCGGGCTGAAGCATTAAACAAGCTAGGCTTTCGAGCGAAGGATGCACTCCACATCTCATGCGGCATCGCAGCTTCCTGCCAAGTTTTTCTGAGGACCGACAAGGGTATTCTCAACAAGGCCAGCCTCGTTCCTGAACTTGCCATACTCAATCCCGTGGATTACGATTTTGCCCAAGATGATGACTGATACCGAGATTCGAGTGAAGGGCATTGCAGTTCTTTCCGCCACGTTGGGAGCTGTAGAAGCTTCGATGCTCGTTTTGCCTTTGTCTTTGCCGCGTAGGAAGGTGACTTCACAGGCACTTCCACGACCGAGCGCACCCCGCAGCAACAGAGGGTTTCCGCCGTGGCCGCCACCCACCGCAGGCTGCGCCGCTCGTAGCGGGAGCGGTTGTCAATGTCCTCGCTGGCGGCGGTAACGCACGGCGGGGGCGGAAGGTGATACGTGGTCTGCCTGCGCACCTTCGGAGCTTCCTGAATCGATGGTGCTTGAGACCGCCAGCCCAGGCTGGCGGCTAAATGCCTACGTCCCTTCGGGACTGCACCCAGGTCGAACAGGTCGAACAGGTCAAACAGGTCGAACAGGTCAAACAGGTCAAACAGGTCGAACAGGTCAACCAGGTCAACCAGGTCAACCAGGTCAACCAGGTCAACCACGTCACCCACGTCACCCACGTCACCCACGTCACCCACGTCACCCACGTCACCCAAGTCACCCGAGTCACGCTGTCTGCGCGGTCGCAAGCTCCCTGTCGCAGACATCGCGCCTGATGCGCTGATGCGCTCGTTCGCTGGGCTGCCTGTGCCGGTCTTCAGCGACTCGTGCCCCCGCCACATCATCCTTGATGCGCCCTTCGGGGCTGTCGCTTCGCTCCGCTCGATTGTGGCAGCAGCTCCCTTTTTGAGTGTGCGGCCTTCCTCCCGTGCTCCCTGGTCACCGCTCCTCACGTCGCTTTCGTCGTTCCTCTCCTCATTCACAAGGAGGGGAAGGATGCCGGACACCCCCTGGCCGCAGAACCCCGGTGATGGGCGTCCCATCGCGCAGGTTAGCGATTTGTTTTCCCTAGCAGCCTGTCGCACTTATTCAGTCCGGCAGACTGCTAGCTTCATCGCGACCTCGGAAGAACAAAAAAAGAGCGCGAAGTCCCGAAGTACTCCGCGCCCTTGTGAAAAAAGGAAGCTTACTTCGCAGCCGCAAAATTGGCCGCCACGACGTCCCAGTTCACGACATGCCAGAAGGCGGAGATGTAGTCCGGGCGACGGTTCTGATAATTGAGGTAGTAGGCGTGCTCCCAGACATCAAGTCCGAGGATGGGAGTGCAATTGCAGGTGCCCGCGACCTCGCCCATGAGAGGATTATCCTGGTTGGGAGTGGAGCAGACCCCGAGGGTTCCGTCGGATTTGACGCCGAGCCAGGCCCAACCGGAACCGAAACGGTTCGCGCCGGCATTGGAGAATTCTTCTTTGAAGGCATCGAAGGAGCCGAAGGCGGCATTGATGGCAGTGGCGAGGTCCCCGGAGGGGGCGGTCGCCCCACCGGGAGCGATAACTTCCCAGAACAGGCTGTGGTTGAAGTGACCACCACCGTTGTTGCGGAGGGCTGGGAAGTCGGCAATTTTGGCCTGCAGATCAACCAGCGAGAGAGCCGAGAGAGCGTCGTGGCCCTCCAGAGCGGCGTTCAGTTTGGTGACGTAAGCGTTGTGGTGCTTTCCGTGGTGGATTTCCATCGTCTTTGCATCGATGTGGGGCTCCAGGGCGTCGAGAGAAAAGCCCAAGTCGGGAAGTGAATGTGCCATGATCTTGTGGTAATGTTTGATTTTGGATTGACGCGCTTTCACATTGGCGCAAGCGCATGTTAGGAGAGAAGCACCTTCTCCCCTGAGCGCAAGAGACAATCCCAGCAGCCATGACTGAATTTTTCCAAAACCCCTCCGTTCTCTCAGCCCTGATTGCTTTCATCGCAGGCATCGTGCTGGCTGTTTTATTCCTGATGATCCGCATCAGTTCGCTGCGGTCGACCCTCGCCGAGCGCGAACGCTCCACGAACCGGACAATCGCCCAATTGGAGGCCGATGAAGCGTCTTACAAAGCTGAAATCACGCAACTCCGGAGTTCGGAATCCACTCTTTTCAAAAGCCAGAGCGAACTGGAAACCCGGCTGGAAAACCAACGACAGCGCAACTCAGAAACCCTCCAGCTCCTCAACACGGTCGAGGAACGCTTCGCCGATACCTTCAAAGCGCTTTCGACGGATGCCCTGAAGCTCTCCCAACAGCAATTCCTACAACTCGCCAAGAGCACCTTCCAAACCGAGCAAAAGGAAGCGAAAGGCGAATTGGAAAAACGCGAACAAGCCGTCGCCCACCTCGTGAAACCTGTCGCGGAATCGCTTGAAAAAATGCAGTCCCGCATTGGCGAAATCGAAAAAGCCCGGGAAGGTGCTTATGCCTCGATTCGAGAGCAGGTAATTTCCCTCACGGAGTCGCAGCGCGGTCTTCACAAAGAGACCCGTTCGCTGGTGAAGGCCCTTCGCCAGCCCACCGGTCGCGGTCAGTGGGGAGAGATGCAATTGCAACGCGTGGTGGAAATGGCGGGGATGCAGCAGCATTGCGACTTCACCACGCAAACTTCCACCACCACCGACGAAGGGAAACGCCTTCGCCCCGATCTCATTGTAAAACTCCCCGGTGGGAAGCAAATCGTGGTCGATTCCAAGGCTCCCATGGATGCCTATCTCGATGCCCTTGAGGCTGATTCCGATGCTGATCGCGATGCCTCTCTCGTTCGCCACGCCAAACAGGTTTCGACCCATATTCGCCAACTGGCCTCCAAAAACTATCAAGCGCAATTCCAACCCGCCCCGGAATTCGTGGTCCTCTTCCTGCCCTCCGAGTCCTTCTTCTCGGCCGCCCTCACCCAGGACTCGAGTCTGTTAGAGCAAGGAGTGGATCAAAATGTGATCCTCGCCACCCCCACCACCTTGATCGCCCTCCTCCGCTCCGTGGCTTACGGTTGGCGCCAAGAGAGCCTCGCCGAGAACGCCCGTCGTATTTCCGACGCGGGGCGCGAACTCCATAAGCGGCTCACCGTCTTCGCAGGCCATCTTTCGAAGGTTGGGAATTCGCTGGAGTCCTCGGTGAAATCCTACAACTCGGCGGTTTCATCTCTCGAAAGTCGCGTCCTGCCCACCGCCCGGAAATTCGAGGAGCTGGAAGCATCGGAACAAAGCCTCACCCTGGAGAGTCCAGGCGACATCGCCCTCATCCCCAGGCAGCCCCGGGGACTTCCCGAACCCGCCGAAGATCCCTTCGAGGGATTTGTGGCTGACGAAGAAGACGAGGATAAAACGGTGAAAGCCGAGTCTGCGGCGAATGACTTCCGTGCAGCCTTGGAGGAAGACTAGGGCACGACCCAGGAACTAGTCGGTCTTTTCTTCCTGAGGCGGCTCGGCGACCGGGGCTTCTGGTGCGGGAGCGTCTTCAGGTTTAGCAACTGGAGTCTCTTCGACCGTGGCTGGCGGGGCCTCAGCCACCGCTGGCCCGGCTGGAGCTACCGGAGCCTCTTCAAGCTCAACTGGTGCTTGGTCCCCGACCGCTGGCTCAGCGGGTGTTTCGGCTCCTGCAACCGGAGTCTCTCCGTCCTCAACAGGCGGGGCCTCCTTTATTGGCTCAGTTGGAACTTCGGCTTGCGGTGCTTCGGCAGGTTTTTCCTTGGGGGCTTCCCCGACCTTGGGAGCCTCCCTTGCAGTCTTGGCAGCCTTCTTGGCGGTCTTTTTGTCAGCCTTTTTGTCAGGCTGGCCGCCGTCCGTTTTCTTGGCAAGATGCACCGACGTATCGCTTAGCAAGATGATGTGTCCCTGGCTTAAAAGCCACTGAAAATCCTGAAGCCAATCATGCTTCGCGGAATCACTGACATCGGCAGGACGAACTGACGCCCAAAACTCCTTGAGAACAGCTCCCGAATTTTCCTCAAGATATTTGATCATGGCCTGGGGGCGCTCGGCAAGCGAAGTCCCGGAGGAGACCGCATGGGGTCGCGACGGACCCACCTTGAGCTTCTTGTTCCACTTGAAGACCGCGACGTGACGACCGGAAAGCTGGCGACATACCAGGGGCATGAGATTCGCTGGGTAACGTTTTTCCTCGGCGACACATCGCTTAAGAAGAGTCAGTAATCCCGGCGAAAGAAGGTTTCCTTTGATGTCACCGATGACCCAGGCCCGATCGGTTTCTTCGAATACCTTCTCGAAATGTCTTTCTGCAAAATGGCGCTCCAACGCACGGGCGTCATCGAGCAACCCGGCATCGTCACTTTCAGGAGCGGTTTCCTCTTCTGTCGCAGCTTCCGGTTCCGGAGCGTCTTCCGCAGGAGCCTCGGCTTCGACGGCCTCGGCTTCGGGAGCAGCCTCTTCGACGACCGGTTCTTCGGCAGCAGGCTCGGCGACCACCTCCGCGGCCTCTCCGGAGGGTGCTTCGGCAGGAGCAGACGCTTCCGCGACCGGTGTCTCTTCATCTACCGGAGCAGATTCTTCAACCGGAGCTTCCTCCCCGCTTTTCGGCTTCCACTTGGTGACCTGCTTCATGGTTTCAAGCCACGCTTCGACAGCCTCTTCGCCATGCTCCGTGCGCACCTTGGCCTTATAGGCATCGAGCGACATGTTCGAGAACCGTTCGCGATGAAGCGCGATCAACTTCTCTTGGTATCCATGGTAGTTCGGGGGCCCTAGAAGCTCCCCGCTAATCCCGCAACGGGCGATCGCGGAGAAACTTCCCTTGGGAGCGTCCCCTTCCACTTTCACCTCTTCGTAAAACTTCGAGAGCCAGTCGCTCTTCCAAAGATGACGCAGGGCTTCGTCACGCGAAAGCCAAAGCGATTGGTCTTCGCGGCAACGGAAAAACTTCGCCCCGCTTGATTCATAAATCACGCGGAAGCGATCACGGCTCTGCAAGAGCACCTTGGCGAGGTCAAAGACCGAATAGGTGCGGCCGGAATCAATGACCTGACGCGCCAAAAGATCGAGGCTCTCCTCGGCCGGCATGAGTTGGATCTTAAAGTCAGCGGGCGGTTCCACTTCCTGCTGTCGGGGTGGACGGTTCTCGAAATCACGACGTCCCTGTCCTCCGCCCTGGCCACGGAATCCGCCACCGCCCCGGCGATCTCCCCCTCCACCGCCGCCACGATTGTCGCGGAAGCCGCCGCCTCCACCGCCACCACGGCGGTCATTGCGATCACCACGACCACGCGAGTCGCTTCGGTCGCCGCGATCATCGCGGTCCTTGAATTTTTTTAGGCTTTTTGATTCCGAAGGATCACGGGCCCACGCGGGGCCGAAATTCAATCCGGACAGATCAAGAGCTCCATTGTCGTCTGGAGTTTGTGGAGTTTCGTCACTCATGTTTGAGAAGAAATAGAATCACACTCGAAGCGGGTTAGGAAGCATCCATCGTTGGTTTTTCAAGAAAAGATCCCAGACTGAAGATCGTGAGAGAAGTGATCCAACTCCGCGGACTCATCGTGCATTACCATCTTGTCATCGATGGCGATCACGTTCACTTGTAAAACCTCCGCCCCGCATTTTCAATGACGATCACGCGGAAGCACTGCGCAGCATTCACAAAGCAGCTGCACTGCAACCGAAGGAAGTCTACCTGAATCACTCGAAGCAAGCGTTTCCAACGACTCGCCCGGACTCCTTGCAGAGACTCGCCCGGTCACTCCTTGCGACGAACCAAGGCGTCGATCACGCCCCAAAGAAGGGCTGAAAGCATCGTGCCCAAAATGTAGAGCCCGATGATACTAAACAGACCGGATCCTAATCGATAAGCCCACATCCCAAACGGATTCACGACCCACATGATGTTTTCAAAAACCTCTACCGTCGGGGTGGATCCGCCCAGCGGTCCCGCACCGATTAGAAGACCGATCGGAATCGCGAGTCCGGAAAGGATGGTCACAAGACCCAGGGCCCGTTCAGTTGGAATAAATTTTGGCATCGTAAAAAAGGCCTCCATGGACGCGACAAACTCGATCAGAACCTTGGACGTCCATTGAGTTTAAACGCTGCGATAAAATAGGCAATTAACATCCCAAGATAGACCACAACGAAAATTCGATCATCTCAGGATGAAGATTGCCTAAACCCGCTACGGCGTGGGTTACCATCACAACCCGGCTTCAGAATACCGTCACGACGGGGTTCTCGTCACCGCGCCACGGGCATTAATGCTAAAAAATGAGCACTAATTCATCGCCATCAGGGTGAATCTCCATAGAGTGCGAATAAAGCGGGAAGGAACCGCGTTCAAGAAACAGATGAAAACACCTCAATTCATTTTAGCAGGCCTCTCCGCAGGCGCCCTGACCCTCGTGTCATGCACCCCGCAGCAACAGCAATATGGCATCGGCGGCGCCCTCGGTGGAGCCGCTCTCGGAGCGATCGCAGGAGATGATTCCTCCGCTGTCCTCAAGGGAGCTGCCATTGGCGGAGCAGGCGGAGTCGGCGTGGCTGCTTATCAGGAAAACCGGAACAAGAGAAATGGAGCCTATAACAGCGGAGGGGATTCCTATCGTCCGCCCGCACCTCAGCCAGCGCCCACAAACTACCCGACCGCCTCCAGAACTTCCGATCCGAGTGTCGTGATCAGCCCCTATTCACCTTACAACAAGGTCCGGGTGACGAACTTCACCTCCGGTCAATTGGCAAGAGACCCGGGCAACAACCAAATCTTTATCGTCCCCTGAAGCCTAGTCTGAATGATCTCACCAAAAAGCCCGCACGATCACTCGTTGCGGGTTTTTTTTGTAAATGAATCCAGTGGTTAGATCTTCTTTAGGATCCCGGTGGAGTCACCGAAGTTCTTCGTTTCCACGCCGAACTCGTTGAGCATCCGGACGTAGAGGTTGGAAAGCGGGACTTCTTCGCGCAGATCGACGTGACGGCCCGGCGTGAAAGCACCGCCGCCGCCACCGGCCACGATGACGGGAAGGTCGTCGTGGTTGTGGCGGTTGCCGTCCGAGATTCCGCTGCCGTAAACGATCATGGAGTTGTGAAGGAGGGACTTCCCATCGACATCTTCGGTATCCTTCATCCTCTGGAGGAAGTAGGCCAGTTGGGTGAGGTAGAATTGGTCGATCTTTTGGATCTGCTCCAGGTTCTCGGCATTTCCTTTGTGGTGGGACAAGTTGTGGTGACCGCTGGAAACGCCAATCTCTTTGAATGATCGGTTGCTCCCATCATGAGCGAGAAGGAAGGTCGAAATGCGGGTGGAGTCCGTCTGGAACGCCAGCACCATCATGTCCATCATCAGCTTGATGTGATCCTGGTAGTCCCTCGGTTCGCCGGGGGCAGGAACACCGGGATCAACCGGAATTCCAAGTGATTCGCTCTTCTCAACCCGGCGTTCGATTTCGCGAACTCCGGTCAGGTATTGATCGAGCTTTTGCTGGTCGTTGCGACCGAGATGCTTGTGCATGGCCTTGGCGTCATCCGCAATGAAGTCGAGAATGGACTTCTGCGAGTTCATACGTTGGGCCAGACTCTGGGCACGATCTTCGCCGACGCCCGCGCCAAAAAGACGCTCGAAGGCCTGCCGCGGGCTCGACTCCGGAGTCATGGGCTGGGTTTCGGAACGCCAGGAAAGGTTGAACTGGTAGGCGCAGGAATAGCCGGAATCACAATGACCGGAAGTGCGCACGCCATCACAGGTCAGCTCCAACGATGGGAGGCGGGTAAACTTCTCGGCCTGACGGGCCGCCACCTGGTCAACCGAGACTCCGATTTTAATATCCGAGCCTGCCGTTTTCTTGGCCCGCTGACCGGTGAGAAACGTCGCGTTGCTGCGGGCATGGTCACCCGCGCCATCGGCTCCTGCGGTGGCATGCTTGTGGGAAAAGCCGGTAAAAACCTGAAGGTCCTTTTTCAGGCCCTCGAGCGGAGCCATGGATTGACCGAGTTCGAAGCTCTCGCCCGTTCCCTTGGGCCGCCAATTTTCGAGATTCACTCCATTGGGAATGCTCAGGTAAGCCATGCGCAAGGGAGTTCCTTTGGCATTCACCCCCACTCCCTGGCCGGTTGCAGCCATCAAGGGGTTCATCGACTCCAAGGCAGGAAGGCCCACGGCTGCTCCGACGCCACGGAGAAATGTTCGGCGATTTAGTCCTTTTAAATGGGTCATCAAGGGAGGCTACGCCCATTTGGGGGAATTTCTCACAAATAGTTCACATGAATCGATCAACCGCCGCGCCGCTTTTGGAAGGGCGCACTCTCGATCACTCCGATCACGAGTTCCTTGAGACTGCCCTCATTTTCCTTCAGGCGCGCAACGAGATGATTGATGGTCACGGCGTCGAAATACTCCGGCCCCCGCCCGGTCGCGTAGGTCAGGAGCTTCTCGCTCATGCAGCGATAGAAATCATCGCGACGTTGATCCGCTAAAATCACCTTCAAAGATGCCACGTCGCTGAACTTCTCACCCGTGATCAATTGACCGCCTGAATCAATGGGCTGCCCTTCCTCGGTTTTGCGGTATTGCCCGAGGGCGTTGAAGTTTTCCAATCCCAGCCCGATCGGATCCATCCGCTGGTGGCAGCTGGCACAAATCGGCTTTTCGCGGTGAATCACCATCATCTGGCGCATTGTCAGGGGCTTGTCTTGCTTGTGGGCAATCTCTTCCAACTCGGGCACGCCCGGCGGGGCGGGAGGAGCGGGCGTTCCGAGAATATTGTCCAAGACGAAAAGCCCCCGCTTCACCGGAGAGGTTCGCGTCGGGTTCGAGCTTACGATGAGAAAGGTTCCCTGCGTGAGAACCCCGCCCCGCTCGGGGTGTTCCTGAAGATCAACGAGCCGGTGTTCGCTCCCTTTCACCCCTTGCACCCCATAAAACCTTGCCAGGCGGTCATTCAAAAAACTATATCGCGCCGAAATCAGCTCTTCGACCGGCCGGTCGTTCTTGAGAATAAATTCAAAGAACTTCTCGGTCTCCACTCTCATGTCCTGCCTCAGTCCCAAACTAAAGATCCGGTTCGCCTGACCCCGGTCACGAATTCCGAGAATCTTCCGGCTATCCATCGCCTTGCCCTCCACATCCCTCGCCTGCAACCATTGACCCACGAAGCTCTGCACGAATCGCTGGGACTTCCAATCCGCAAGCATCCGGTCGATCTGCGGGCGCAGGTTCTTGCGAAGCTCGTTTTTATACGCCAAACTCAGTAATTCGTCGTCAGGAACGGAACTCCACAGGAAGAACGACAACCGCGAAGCCAGGGCATACTCGTCGAGCGAAACCACCTTTCCTTCGTTGTTGGGTTCGGGTTGGATCTCGGCCCGGAAAAGGAAGCGTGGCGAAGCAAGCACGGCCGTCATCGCCAGCTTAATGCCGTCCTCAAAGGTCTTGCCGGGCGACTGGTCCACGTCCATCGCCAACTTAACGAGACGGGCCACCGTTCCGTTATCGAGCGGGCGTCGGTAGGCGCGACTCACGAAGCTCTTCATGATCTTGCGGGCATACAATTCGCGTTCCCGCATGTCATCCGGAGCCGGGCCATCCACCATGATCATGCTGTAGCCCTTGGGATATTCCTTGAAACTGCCGTCTGTAGGCCCCTCGAAAACAATCTTTTGGATGAGGACATACTGTTCCTCCTGCCCCTCGCCCGGAGGGTCCCCGGGAATGATTTTCACTTCGATCTTGTTCTCCCCCTTCGCCAGCTCGCCCTTTCCGGAAAGCCTGATACTTTCCCGCTGGTCCCAACCCAGGCCACGCTCCGCCACCTTCTTACCATTCACCCAAAGCTCCAGAGAGGCACTCTGGTCACTGGCCTCCGAGGCCCCCTTGACCGCATAATCGAGATGCACCTCGTAGGGCCCCTTGGCCGGCAACCACGCCCTGGCATTCACGAGACGCTCGTTCTTAAACACCATCCAATCCGCACGGCGCGGATTCTCATCCGAAGAACGGAGCTGGTCACGATACACCTCGCGGACCGGAGTTTGGGCCGCCGTGCCCGCCGGAAGCGCCAGATTGACAATCTCACCCGCCGCCTCGACATACTTCTCCATGTGCAGAGGAGAAATCGACAGCACGTCCCCGATGGTATCGAACCCGTAACCGGTATCATCGGCCGGGAACTTGTCCCAGGTGTGGTAATCCACCCCGAGCAGGTCCTGAATGGCATAGTGATACTCCATCCGGTTGAGCCGCCTGATCGTCACCCGTCCGGGATCGGGATTGTCGGGATCGAGCTTGAAAACCTTGGTCTCAATCCATGAAAGCAGCTTGCGGGCTTCATCCGGCACCGGCTGATCCTTCTTGGGTGGCGGCATGATTTGCGAACGGACATTCCTCCAAATTGCCAACCAATGCTCCACATCATCAAGGTGCTTTGACAAATCCTCGAACTCGTCCATCGAAAAATCCCCCTTCGAAGAACCATCGCCATGACAGTCGTAGCAGTAGTCTTCCAGGATTGGCAGAATCTCCTTTTCAAAAGACACCTCGGCCTTTGCCCCAAGGGAAAGCGCTGGAATCAGGAACCAATGGTGTAACTTCATTCTCCCTCCCTTACGATCATTCGAGGGAATTTCTAATTTATAAATCGTCTTTTCTCGCTTAGCGTTCCCCCAAGATGAACCGCAGATCCTTTCTCGCCACCACCGCCGGAGCGACCGGCGCCCTTCTCGCTGATCACCACGAAGAAGCCAAAGCCGTCTCCCACGGTGCCTTTTACCTCGCGGTGAAGGACGGGATGATCGGCCAGGGCAGCTCCCTCACCGAGAAATACCAACTCCTCAAAAACCTCGGCTACGATGGCGTCGAAGGCCACGCCCCCATGGCCTCCGATCCCGCCGAAACCCTCGCCGCCGCCAAGTCCACCGGCCTCCCCGTCCACGGCGTCGTCAACTCCATCCACTGGAACACCAAACTCTCCGCCCCCACGGAGGAAGAACGTGAAAAAGCCCTCCAAGGTCTCCTGAAATGCATCGAACAATCCTACGCCATCGGCGGCTCTTCCGTCCTTCTCGTCCCCGGCGTGGTCAACAATGAAGCCACCGCCCGGGAAGCCTGGGACCGCTCCATCGTTGGCATCCAAAAAGCCCTCCCCCTCGCCTCCAAGCTCGGCATCCACATCCTCATCGAGAACGTCTGGAACGGCATGTTCTACGATCCCGCAGGCCCCAACACCCAATCCGCCGACCTCCTCAAAAACTACCTCGATGAAATCAACTCACCCTGGGTCGGCTCCTACTTCGACATCGGCAACCACCAACGCTTCGGCAAACCCGCCGAGTGGATCAAAACCCTCGGCCGCCGCATTGTGAAACTCGACGTCAAGGACTGGGGAATCAAAGGCGGCTTCGGCAAAATCGGCGAAGGTGACGTCGATTGGCCCGCCGTCCGCGCCGCCCTCAAAGACATCGGCTACCAAGGCTGGGCCACTGCCGAAGTCGGTGGCGGCAACAAAGACCGCCTCGCCGAAATCCTGCAAAACATGCGCACCCACCTCGTCGGAGTTTAGTCTTCAGGCAAAATCTTGAAAAAATTGATGACACTACTCGATCAAGCCACGGTGGCAGGACCCGGTTCCCGCTGTCAATCATCCACTCATCGGTGACGCCGAAATCAGGGCCCTCAATGCTCCAGTTCTCGAAGGACCTCAGAAGAAATTCAATCCAAGCACAAGCGGTGGAAAGAAGGTTTCCCTTGCCGACATGATCGTTTCGGAAGGTTCCGCTGCCATTGAGACGGGGGCCAAAAATGGGGACCCCGAAATTGTCGTCCCTTTCTCACCGGATCGGACTTGGAATTAGACTCCACTCGCAAATCGCCTATCCTTTGAGGATGTCGCCTTTCACAAAATGCCTCGCTCTCATCTGTTCGGGAATCACGGGAGCTTTCTCCGCCCCCGTTGACAACCTCGTCAGCTATTGGGATTTCGAGAACAACCTCAACGACCAAGCCTCGGTCGGCGGCACTTTTGACAACGGCACCTGGGTAGGCACGGCGGGATTCACCGCCGGGCAACACGGACAGGCCATTTTCCTCGATGGCTCGAACTTCGTCTCCATCAACAGCAGCGCCGACATCGACCGCACCGGCGCCGATATGAGCTTATCAACCTGGTTTCAAGTCGCCACCTGGGACACCAACTGGCAATGCCTCGTCGCAAAAGGAGAAGGCAGCTTTTGGAGGATCCACCGCCGGTCCAACGACGCCAACGCCATCGCTTTCGCCGGCGGCTCCGGCGATATCTCCGGAGGCTCGGTCAACGACGGCCAATGGCACCATCTCGTCGCGGTCTCGGAGGCCGGGATCTCAACCCGGCTTTTCGTCGATGGAGTCCTCGTTGCCACCGGTGCCGGACCCGGCATCCCAAGCGGCGCAGGCCCGGTCTTTATCGGCGACAATCCCGGAAGCCCGGGACGCCACTGGAAAGGCGCGGTCGATGACATGGGCATGTTCGACATTCCACTCAACGATCATCAAGTCGGTGCCATCTACGAACTCTCCAGCGACCCCGGCCTCGGCTACCACTACACCCTGAAACAAGCCAACCAGCTCATCGCCGCCCACGCCGGCGGTCCCGGAACAAGCGTCACCGTGGCCGATACCAACTGGGAATACGCCAGCTCCGATCCCGCCGATGGACGCGACTTCCTCCAACTCGCGACCGACGGTAGCGGGATCGCCGGAAGCACCGGCCCCGGCATTCGCAACTTCTCGGCCGACCACCCGCTCATCCCCACCGGCGACCCCGTGACCCTCTCCTGGGAAATCACCGGTTCGCCCGATACTCTCACCATCGACCAGGGCATCGGCAACGTCCTCCCCCTCACCACCGACGGCAGCGGCTCCCTCACGCTCGACCCCGGCCCCACCGCCAACACCACCTACACCCTCACCACCTCCAATCCCGATGGCACCAACACCCGCGCGATCACCGTCGAGGTCACGCCCCATCCCATCATCGAATTGTTCACCGCCTCCAGCACCATCACCCCTCCCGACACGCCCGTGACCGTCACCTGGAGCGTGCTCAATTCCACCTCGATTTCCCTCAACGGAACCGACGTCACCGGCACCACCGAAATCACCCTCACTCCTCCCGGCACCACCACTTACACCCTCACCGCCACCAACGCCCAAGGGTCCTCAACCGCCGACGTTCTCATCACCATCATCATCCCCGGTGAACCCGTCATTTCGGAATTCTCAGCCGACGGCGACGGCTCGTTTCCCGATGAAGACGGGGACTCCTCCGACTGGATCGAAATTTACAACCCCAGCGCCTCCACCGCCATTCTCACCGACTACTACCTCACGGACGACCCCAACAATCCCACCAAGTGGCGACTTCCGGACACCACTCTCGATCCCCTCACCCACCTAGTCATTTTTGCCTCGGGTAAAGATCGCGCCGTCGCTGGTTCGGAGCTTCACACCAACTTCAGCCTGCGGGCCTCCGGCGAATACCTCGCCCTCACCAAACAAACCCCGACCGGCATCCTCATCCTCTCGGAGTTCAATCCCTACCCCGCCCAACTTGCGGGCTATTCCTACGGACTCAACCCCGACGGAACGACCTACGGCTACTTCCAAAACCCGACCCCCGACAAGAACAACAACGGCACCGGCCTGAGCGACTACGTCCGCGACACCAGCTTCTCCATCGACCGCGGTTTTTACGATGCTCCATTCAGCCTCGCGATCACCACCAACACCCTCGACGCCCAGATCCGCTACACTACCGACGGCTCCGACCCGACCACATCCCACGGCACCCTCTACTCCGCCCCTCTCAACATCACCGCCACCACCGTGATCAAGGCCCTCGCCTACAAGACCGGCCTTGTCCCCACCAACGTCGATGCCCACACCTATGTCTTTCTCGATGACGTCCTCGCCCAAACCGACAACCCTCCAGGCTACCCCTCCGGCACCGACTTCGGCATGGACCCCGATGTTGTCAACGACCCGAACTACAGCGGCACCATCAAGAACGACCTCAAGAGCATTCCCTCGCTCTCCCTCGCCATGCCCATCAGCAGCCTCTTCGGTGGATCAGGAATCTACACCAACTCCAATCAATCCGGAGTCGCCTGGGAACGGGCTGGTTCGGTCGAGTTCATCTACCCCGATGGCAGCCCCGACAAACAAGTAAACTGCGGCGTGCGCATGCAAGGCGGCGTGGGTCGGAACTCCAGCTTCCCCAAGCACTCCTTCCGCCTTCTCTTCAAACGCCAATACGGCGACACCAAACTCCGCTTCCCCCTCTTCCGGGATGCCACCGAAGACGCCGAGGGAGCCGTCGATACCTTCGACTCCATCATCCTGCGCTCCGGCTTCAACAACACCTGGCACCGCGGCGTCTCCAGCGAAGAAAACCGCGCCCAATACACCCGCGACCAGTTCCTTCACAACTCGCAACTCGCGATGGGCCATGCCTCCTGCCACGGCACCTTCTTCCACCTCTACCTCAACGGCCTCTACTGGGGAGTTTACAACGCCGTCGAACGACCCAATGCCGACTTCGGCTCGTCCTACTACGGCGGCGACAAGGACGACTGGGACGCCCTCAATTCCTACCCGCGCAACGTTGTCGATGGCACCGCCGGCCAGTGGCTCCAGGCCCACGCCATCGCCAATGCCGGTGTCGCCGACCAGGCCGGATACGATGCCCTCTCGCAATATGTCGATATCCCCAACCTCATCGACTACATGCTCGTCAACTTCTACGGCGGCAACCTCGATTGGGATGACCACAACTGGTATTCCATCAATCCGCGCGTCGATGGCGGAGGTTACAAGTTCGTCTGCTGGGATGCCGAGCGCACCCTCGAAAACGTCAACGGCGACAACCGCACCGGCGTCGGCCAGGCCGATAAACCATCGCGCCTCTATTCCCAACTCCGCGCCAATCCCGAATTCCGTCTTCAATTTGCCGACCACGCCCATCGACACCTCTTCAACGGCGGGGCCCTCACGCCCACAAAAACCGTTCCCCGCTTCCTCGACCTCTCCACCTACATCGACCGCGCCATCGTCGGCGAATCCGCCCGCTGGGGAGATTCCAAACGCGCCACCCCTTACACCCGCGACGCCGAATGGGTCACCGAACGCGACCGCCTTCTCGGCAACTATCTCCCGCAGCGCACCGAGGTCACCCTGGGCCAACTCCGCAGTGCCAGCCTCTACCCCAACACCGACGCCCCCGTCTTCAGCCAACACGGTGGCCACGTCGCCAGCACCACCGAACTCACGATGTCCAACACCTCGGGCACCATCTACTACACCATCGATGGCTCCGACCCCCGCCTCCCCGGTGGCAACATCAACCCCGACGCCCTGCAATACGACGGCTCGGTCAGTTCCTCCACTCTCGTCGCCGCCGGCTCCACCTGGAAATACCTCGATGATGGCTCCAATCAAGGGACCGCCTGGCGCACCCCGGCCTTCGACGACACCAGCTGGGCCTCCGGTGCCGCCGAGCTGGGCTACGGCGACGGCGGCGAAGTCACCACCCTCGCTTCCGGACCCGATGGCGACAAATTCATCACGACCTACTTCCGCCACGAATTCAACGTCACCGATCCCTCCCTCTTCACCTCGCTCTCCCTGGAGCTTCAGCGCGACGACGGAGCCATCGTCTATCTCAATGGCAGCCCCGTCATGACCTCCAACATGCCCGGAGGAACAGTGAACTTCGATACCCCCGCTTCCGGCGTCGCCGGCGGGGGCGATGAAACGACCTTCTTCAGCCAGTCGCTCGGTCTTTCCAACCTCGTCATCGGCACCAACGTCCTCGCCGTCGAAGTCCACCAGGCCAGCGGCACCAGCTCGGACATCAGCTTCGACCTCCGCCTCCGGGGCACCGCCTCCAATACCCTCAATCCCTTCTTCAAGACCGCAACCGGCCCACTGCGTGCCCGCGCTCTCAATGGCATCGACTGGTCCGCCCTCAACGAAGCCGACTTCATCGTCGATAGCACCTTCGCCAATGATCAAAACCTCGTCATCAACGAAATCCACTACCGCCCCGCCGGTCCCACTCCGACCGAAGAAACCGCCGGCTTCAACGAAAGCAGCGACTTCGAATTTATCGAACTCACCAACATTGCCGGCGTCGATCTCGATCTCACCAACGTCCGCTTCACCCTCGGAGTGACCTTCACCTTCAGTGACTCCCCGCACGGCCCCATCCTGCCCGCCAACGGACGCGTCATCGTCGTCAACAACCTCGCCGCCTTTCAATTGCGCTACCCCGGCCTCCCGGCCTCCGTCATCGCCGGAGAATTTAGCGGAAGCCTCAACAACGACGGCGAAACAATCGAACTCCTCGCCGGTGACGATTCCGTCATCCGTCGTTTTACCTACAACGACAAGGCCCCCTGGCCCGAAAGCTCGGACGGCGATGGCTTCAGTCTCGTTCTCGTGGATCCAGCCGGGAACCCCGACCATGCCGACCCGCTCAACTGGCGTCCCAGCGTCGCCCTCCACGGCACCCCGGCCGGCACCGATGCCACCACCTTCAGCGGAGACCCGCGCGCCGACCTCGACACCGACGGCACCAATGCCCTCCTCGAGTATGCCTTCAAAAGCTCCGACGCCACCCCGCGCGACAGCATCCTCCCCGGAGCTCACCTCATCAGCCATGATTTCGGCACCGGCCCGGTTTCCACCCTCTCCTTCACCTTCTCCCGCAACCTCGCCGCCGACGATCTCATCTACACCGTGCAACTCTCCGCCAATCTCACCGCTTGGAACACCGACCCTGGCGCACTCATCCACACCGCCTCCCTTAACAACGGAGACGGCACCAGTTCCGAAACCTACCTCATGGCCGCCCCCATCTCCGCCAACACCCAAAAATTCATCCGCCTCCTCGTCCAAGTCCGCCCATAAAAAAAGTAGCAGAAAGCTCCCGCTTTCCAGCCCCCTCCCCCAAACAAGCTCCCCAACCTCCATGGAAGACCCACGAACCCTCACCGCCTACCACGAAGCCGGACACGCCGTCATCGCCCTCCTCATGGGCCGCTCCGTCCAACACGAGACTAAAGATTGCCCAGAATCCCGTGCAGACGAATCTCAATCTCTTCCGAATCGCTCCGGCTCCCAAGCGAGGCCATGATCCGCTTCGTCAATTCATGGATCACCATGAGCGTCCGGGCCTTGAGATTGTCCCGCCGCATCTCAGTCTCCCCAAAGATCATCGCGCAGGCCATGATGCGGGTTTTACAAACCCCGCCGTCTGCCGGGTGAATCGCCTCGTTGAGTCGCTGACTCACCAATCCCAACTTTCTCTCCGCTTTCGCATGGTCCTCCTTCATCTCCCGAAATTCCTCAAGCTCATCGGTCAGAAAATTAGCAACCGCAGTCCAATGCGCTAAAGTCACCCGATTCCCTCCGAGAATCATCGCACATTCATCAACAATGTAGCGCGCCTGTTCCCGTGACATTTCATCGCCTAATTTTGGGACTAAATCTTGATCAACCAAAAAATGATCAAGAACTTCCTGACTAATTTCCACCCCGGTCTTGGACGCTTCGCCTCTCTTTTCCTCTTCGAGCAAATAAGATCTCACGATCAAGTTAGCTTGTGAATTTTCATCACTCTGAGATGTCTGCTTCAGCCTTTCCGGTTTCATGGTCTTGGTTTTTAAATCGTCGGCCTGCTCCCCAGCGGCCTGTTAAAAATTACCAAAAATTGAGTATCAGACCAGTAATTTAGAGTTTTCAGCTAAATTACAAGAAATTTTTATTTAGGCATTCCAAAATAACTTGCAATTTTTAGAACTTCCACTAGAAACACCCCATGAGTTCGCCTTCAAAATTAGCCTCACTGGGTGATCAATTCTGGTCACTCGGTCTCGACGAACTTGAAAGCCTTCAGGAAGTCCTCACCAAAATCATTGAAGCTAAAAGGGCCATGGAGGGTGTGGCCGAAAAGCTAGGGCAGCGGCAGGACCGCGAAACCTCCGATGATCTCCGCGCCGTTCGCCAGTTTCTCGATAACTCTGACTTGGAACTCAACGGCCCGGAATGCGTTCTCCTCGGGGCCTTCTTTAAATATCGTGAGGACATCGAACTTCTCGATACCCGCGCCCTTAACGTCACTCTCGATAGCTTCGGTCGCAAGCCCTCCAACACCACCAGCACGGTCGAAAACCTCGAAAAGAAGGGGCTGATGGAGTTTGTGACCGGAGGAGACCTCCACGCTCACAAAACCTTTCTCCTGACCCAATCCGGCTTGAACGAAGTCCGCGATCTCATCGGGCGACTCAAACGGAAGAGCTTCTCGGCCGTCGGCTAATTTTCTCCGGTGAAGACCTCTGAAATTAGTCTTACCCGGGATCATCCGGGTCGCCACCAGCCGACAGACGCCTCGCCATGCGCGGAAAAAGAAGCCAGTGCAACGGCAACACGGCATACCAGTAGGCCCGCCCCAGAAGACCGCGCGGACGAAAAGTCGCCGTTTGCTTCAACGAATCCGCCGACACCTCGAATTGGAGCCACGCTTCTCCAGGCATTTTCATCTCGGCTGCCAGAATCAGCCGGGCCGATTCCGGGTCACTCTCCCGGTCGGCCAGCACCACCCGCCAGAAATCGAGGGCATCGCCCGCATTGAGCTCCCGCGGATGACGCCTCCCCCGCCTCAGCCCCGTCCCACCCGAAAGCCGGTCCATCATCCCCCGCAACTTCCACGCCCAATTCATACTGGGCCACCCCTTCTCACCCCCGAGAGACCAAACGGCATCGATCACCTCATTGCGATCCCCTTTCAGCGGAACCTCTTGGGAATCAAAGAGGACTCCGTGAGCAGGAACCTGCACCGATTTCAAAAAAGCGGGATCAAGCTTTCCCGACGCCAGCGAATCATACCACGAAGACGGAACCCGGTTCTGCGCGATCCGCATGAAGGCCATCTCGATCGCTTCATCATAGCTCAGCAAGGGCTGGGGAATGAGTTCCTGAAGTCTTTGATCGCGACAGATCGTTTCATTGACGAGCGATTGCACCAAAGACTGTGCGAGCGGATAACTGGCCGCAGTTACCAGATAGAGCCATCTTGCCGAGAGCCCCGGCGAGAAAAAGGGAACCGGAATAATGATGCGCTTAAGCCCCCGGGCCTCTGCGTAGCGGAGGAGTAAATCCCGATAACTCAGAACGTCCGGCCCGCCGATATCGTATTCACCACCAATCATTCCCGCCCGCCCCAGCACTCCGGTAAGGTAGCCCACGACATTACGAATCGCGATCGGCTGACATCGCGTCGCGGTCCATTTTGGAGTGATCATGAAGGGCAGCTTCTCGGCAAGATCGCGAATGATTTCGAACGACGCCGAACCCGAACCCACAATAATCGACGCTCTGAGCGTCGTCACCGGCACGGCTCCCTCCCGCAGGATCCGATTCACCGACTCCCTCGACGCCAAATGGGGCGACAATTCACCTTCCGGGACCAAGCCGCTGAGATAAATGACCTGCCGCGCCATGATCCACTCCGAAAAACGCCGGGCACACTCTTCCTCCAATCGATGGAAATCCGCGCCCGACCCCATGGAGTGCAGCAAATAATAAGCGGCATCGATTCCTTCCGGAACCGGCGGGAGATCACGCGAAAAGTCCCCTTCCAACAAGCTGAGCTGACCCGATGCAAGAAAGCGCTCGAACTGCCGGACCGGAAAGCGTTCCACCGCCCGCACCACTCCAGTGACCCGGTGCCCGGCCTCCAAAAGGGTCGGGAGCAGGCGCATGCCAATATAGCCATTGGCACCGGTGAGGAGGATATGCACGCTTTAGCATACCCCCTGATTCACAAAGGCCCAACTCGAATCACGATGAAGCTCATCGCTGCTTGACGCCCCCCCAAAAACAAAGCGCCCCTGCGGGGAAGAATTTGAGAATTTGCGACCTCCATCAACATTGAGAATAATACGGGCAATGCTCCCTCGTCCGCCAACACAATGGGAAATCTTTTTTCCTTTGCCTCACCGACCGATACGCTTTCCTTCGGTCCAGATATGAGAACGCTTGTAATTGGAGACCTTCACGGATGCCTGAACGCACTGGAACTGCTGATCGAAGTCATCGCCCCCCAAAAAAATGATCATCTCATCTTCGTCGGCGACTACGTTGATCGCGGCCCCGATTCAAAAGGCGTCATCGACTTCATCATCGACCTCGAAAAGAAATTCAAGGTCACCTGCCTCACCGGAAACCATGAGGAAAAATTCTTCCTCTCCCGCATCGACCAAACCGATCTCGCCCACTGGCTCGAGGCCTGGGGCGGCGGTCCCACCCTCGAATCCTACGGCCCCGGCGGCTTCGATGAGGTCCCCGAATGCCACTGGGAGTTTCTCCTTCGCAACAAGCCTTACCACGAAAGCGAAACCCACATCTTCGTGCACGCCAACCTCGAACCCAATACTCCGCTTGACCAACAACTCCCCTTCACTCTCATTCACAAAAAGTTCGGCAATCCCAAACCGCACCAATCCGGCAAGATCATGATCTGCGGTCACACCGCGCAGAAAGCGCACGTCCCGCTCAACCTCGGCCACGCCATCTGTATCGACACCGACCCCGGGCGCGGGGGATGGCTCACCTGCCTCCACGTTGAAACAGGCCACTACTGGCAAACCAGTGTCACCGGAGAAACCCGCGAGAGTGATCTCTAAGCTGTCGTTACGCTCATAAAAACGCTTCAATCCCCTGTCATGATCCGATCTCTCCTCTTCTTCACCTTCGCCTCCTCTCTCACTCTCGCCGCTCCATTCGGGCAGCAGATCAGCGAAACCGGCATCAAGCATTCCTTCCTCATCACCGGAACCAAGACCGCTTTGGTGGACGAGAATTGTGAAATCACCTGGGAGATTAAAGAAAAATCCCGCGACGGATCAGTGCTCCCCAACGGCAACATCCTCATCGCCTTCGCCAAAGAAGTGAAGGAATACAATCAGGATCGCAAGGTCGTCTTTCACTACAAACTCGCCCCTCCCAATGGCGAAATCAGCACGGCCCAACGCCTTGAAAATGGCAACACCCTCATCACCGAACTCGGCAAAATGCCCCGGCTGTTGGAAATCACTCCTGATGGCAAAATCGCCGTCGAATGCCCGCTCAAGCCGGAGACCGACAACACCCACATGCAAACCCGCATGGCCCGCAAGCTGCCCAACGGCAACTACCTTGTCCCCCACCTCCTCGCCTTCGCGATCAAGGAATACCAACCCGATGGCGAAGTCGTCCGCACCATCAAGACCGATCTTCCCGAACTCGGCGGACGCGAGGAAAAAAACTGGCCCTTCACCGCCATCCTTCTCGATGACGGGCAGGTCATGGCCAACCTCACCAACGGGAACAAGACCGTGATCTTCGACAAGGACGGGAAGCCCGTCTGGGTCGCCTCCAGCGAAAAGGTCAAGGACCGCTTCGCCGATCCCTGCGGCGGCCACTCCCTCGACAACGGCAACATCGTCATTTGTAGCTACGGCTCCCCCAACGACAGCATGCCCGATATTTTTGAGCTCACTCCGGATCAAAAAGTCGTTTGGGAGTTCAAGGCACCTAATTTCCGGGGAGCGCACGAAGTTCACATTCTCACCACCAACGGGAAGCCCGTGCTCGGAAAGCGCTAGGCGCTTTAACTCAACCCGGAACCCCCACTCCATGCACTACTCGGTATTAGACTTGTTCACCATCGGCATCGGCCCGTCATCATCCCACACCGTCGGTCCGATGAGGGCTGCGGCATCGTTCATCGAGTCAACCTACCGGTTCCAAAACCTCGCCGGAGTTCGCTGTGATCTCTATGGATCTCTCGCCGCAACAGGTAAAGGCCACCATACCGACAAAGCAATCATTCTGGGATTCCTCGGCCACCAACCGGAAACCGTCCCGGTGGATCAGATCGAATCCCTCATCGAACAGGTTTCATCCACGAAATGTCTTCCACCAAGGCCATCATCGCAGAACCCCGGGCCCACCTTTGATCCCCGTAAAGACCTCACCTTCCACCGGGTAACTCCACTCCCCCGTCATCCCAACGGAATGCATTTCCAGGCCTTCGATTCCCACGGGGAACTTCTCTTGGAGGAAATTTACTATTCACTCGGAGGTGGATTTATCTGCACCGAGGCCCAGTTCGACCACCCGTTTCAGGGAGGGGAGTCGAACATCCCCCATCCCTACCACTCGGCCGCACAGCTCCTGGAGCGCACCGTTCGGTCCGGCCTTACCATTGCCGAACTCACCCTCGCCAATGAGGCTTCCTTCCGCCCCGAAGAAGAAACCCGTGGCAAGCTCGACCTTATCTGGCAGGCCATGCAGGACTGTGTCGACCGGGGATGCCAGCAGGATGGTATCCTCCCCGGAGGTCTCAAAGTAAAACGACGTGCCCCCGCTGCGCTCAAAAGACTGCAAGCCCGATCCCAGCAGGAGTCTGTCCACGATCCCCTCGATACCCTCGACTGGGTCAACCTCTTCGCCCTGGCCGTGAACGAAGAAAACGCCTCGGGCGGAAGAGTTGTCACCGCCCCCACCAACGGTGCCGCCGGCATCCTGCCCGCCGTTCTCCTCTACGCAACCCGCTTCCGAAAGTCCCCCCACCCCGACGGCGTCCACCGCTTCCTGCTCACCGCCGGTGCCATCGGAACGCTCTATAAAATGAATGCCTCCATCTCCGGCGCCGACGTGGGCTGCCAGGGCGAAATCGGAGTGGCCTGCTCCATGGCCGCCGGCGCGCTCGTCGAATTCCTCGGCGGCACCCCCGAACAGGTCGAAAATGCCGCCGAAATAGGCATGGAACACAACCTCGGACTCACTTGTGATCCGGTCGGCGGACTGGTGCAGGTCCCGTGCATCGAACGCAATGCCATGGGTTCGGTCAAAGCCATCAACGCCGCCCGCCTCTCGATGTCGGGCGATGGTTCACACTTCATCTCTCTCGACAAAGTCATCCGCACGATGAGCGAAACCGGCAAGGACATGATGACCAAATACAAGGAAACCTCCCGCGGTGGCCTCGCCGTCAACTGGACGGAATGCTAGACACAGGGTGGGTAGGACACTCCACCCCGAAACGCCGTCGCCAAGAGTTCCAACCCGCAGTCAGACTCACATCCCAATCGTTACAAAAGATACCATGGAGGTCTTCTTTTTTTGTGCTATGCTCCTAGGGACCTTGGAAATTCCTTTCCTCTCAAACGACCATTGGCAACAACCAAGAAGTCAGACAAGATCAGCTACGTCCTAAAAACTATGCCTTCCAAAGAAACATCCAAGCCCCCAAAAACATCCCCGAAGAGAACTTCAAAGAGCAAAGGTCCCAGGATTCTCTATGTGACGCCCGAGATCTCGTATGTCTCAAAAAGACTCTCGGTCGACGCCGAAAGACTCAGAGCCAAAGCCGGCGGCTTGGCCGACGTTTCTGCTCTCCTCGTTCACGGACTGAGCAGCAGCAACCAGGACATCCACCTCGCCGTCCCTCACTACCGGAAACTCTTCACCGGCCTCGGACAACACCCCGGCAATCGCTCCCGCATCTCGGTCGGAGGCCGGATCCATCTCGCCGAAGATTGTAAATTCTATCGCCGGAACGGAGTCTACAAAGCCTGCAAGGAAGATCTTCTCATGTCCGCCCTCGCCTTTCAGCGCGATCTCATCAACCACATCATTCCCCGGGTCAAACCCGACATTATTCATTGCAACGATTGGATGACCGGCCTCATCCCGGCTGAAGCAAAAAAACTCGGCATTCCCACCCTCTTCACCATTCACAATATCCACACCCAAAAGGCCACCCTGGCCCAACTGGACAACACCGGTATTCCCGGTGGTGATTTCTGGGACGAACTCTACTTCGACAACTATCCCCAAAGTTACGACGAATCCTACTGGAACAATCCCATCGACCTCCTCGCCACGGGCATCATGGCTTCCGATCACGTCAACGTGGTCAGCCCCACCTTCCTCGATGAAATTGTCACCGGCCATCATGCCAACATTCCAGACCACATCAGCCATCTCCTCTCCGAAAAATACGCCGCCGGCTTCGCCTCGGGAATCGTCAACGCTCCCGACCGCTCCTTCAATCCGCAGGTCGATCAATACCTCCCCATTGAATACGGCCCGCGCCGTCATCACACCGCCAAGCCCGAACTCAAAGTGGAGCTCCAAAAACTCCTCCTCCTCAAAGAAGACCCCAAGGCCCCCGTCCTCTTCTGGCCCTCGCGCCTCGATCCCATCCAAAAAGGCTGCCAGCTCCTCGCCGATATCCTCTACCAACTGACTCACGACTACGCCCACCTCGGGTTGCAAATTGTCATGATCGCAGATGGCCCCTACCAACAGCACTTCCGGGGCATCGTGAAATACCACGGCTTGCAGGACCGCGTTGCCGTCCACCCGTTTTCCGAATCACTCTCCCACATCGGATACGCCGGCTCCGACTTTATTCTCATGCCCTCCTCTTTCGAACCCTGCGGCCTCCCGCAAATGATTGGCGCGAGATACGGAGCCCTTCCCATTGCCCACGCCACCGGCGGACTCAAGGACACCGTTTCACACCTCAGCGTCGAGCAAAGCACCGGCAACGGCTTCCTCTTTGAACACTTCTCGCCCGAAGGACTGCGCTGGGCCATCGACCAGGCCCTCGCCTTCTACCAACTCCCCGACGAAATCCGCAACCCCCAGATCGCCCGCATCATGGTCGAATCCAAGGAGGAATTCTCCGACAAACGTGTCGTGGAAGACTACTGCAAACTCTACGACAAGCTCGATCGACGCCCGAAAAAAAGCGAAAGGATGCCCTAAACGCACTGGCTGACATAGATCGCCGGCAGGGTAAATTTCGAGTCTTCCAACCCGGGCTCGTCTCGAAAATCCCGATGAACCATGCTTGGACCATTTGACTCGATCGCATCAGCGGCCGATGCAATAAAATCTGCCAGCAGGCGAAGGGATTCAGGGTCCCCCGCGATCGTGAGGGCTTCCAATTTTTTGGAATCCCCGGCATCGCTCTCCGCGCCCGAAAATAGCTTCAATGTCATATCGCAACTCTAACGAGTGTTATCGGGGTCCGGCAAGGAACGATCAGAGGAACTCCCACAAAAGGGGAACCTCCATCCGCACCCCGGATTGAGCCACCAACACGACACACCCCTCGCCCGGAAGAATCTCCGCCACGACATCGAAGTCATCTGGAACCAAGGCCACCGCGTGAATCAACTTCAACGAGACCGGCGAGCCATCAAATGCCCGCGTCGTGGGAATCCCCTCCGACGCCAGCAAATCACGACGCGAGACCTCCACCTCGTCACAAAAATACGAACAAACTTCCTCGAGCCCCAGTCGGCTCAAATGCCGGCCATCCCATGGCTCCGAATGCCTCCCTCCATTTGAAATCCAAAGCAGGGTCGCCGGGAAATCGCGGGAATTCTTCAACGAAAACCAAAGGTAGCCATCCAGCACACAAGCGGTCCAAGCGAAAGGAGCCTCTCCCTGGTCATTGACCAACATCACGAGATCTTCAAACCCCTTCCTCGCCGGATAGCGCGTCAAATCCGCAGAACCTCCATCCATCATCGGAACCTCCGCCAACGAATCAAAGCCTGTTCCCGGACGAAGCGATTGATACTCCTTGTTCACGGGATTGGCAAAAAGATCGTGGTAAGTAGATCCCCATCGAAAAGCCGATGTGCTCACTCTTCCCTGCCCCTCCGCCATCCCGGAAAAATCGAGAATGGGATGACTTCCATAGCTCCAATTCCCGGTCAGCCCCTCCACTGTATTCGAGAGATAAAGTGCGGCGTGTCCGTCCCGGGTTTTAATACTCTTGACCACCCGGCAAGCGGTATCGCCCGTCGCCATCGAAAGCCGAAGTTCGTCACCTCCCGACTCCTCCCGACTCCACGTCCCATTCGCCGGATCTCCGTGAGGAGGTCCCTCATTCTGCGGACCAAAGGGAAGACAGAAAAAGTCCCCCCTTAAGTGGCTCAACAAAACTGGAAGTTCCTCACCGACCTCGCCCGGCGTCCAGGGAGCCAACGCATAAGGCCTCACCACCCGCCCCTCAAGAGCAAAACCCGCCGTCAAATGGCCACCCTCAACCGTCACCTCACAAGTGACCGGGCCATGGCTAAAACAGAACGAGCGCGCCCCATGTTGAATATCTTCCTCCATCATTTAGAAGTCACTTCATAAACCCCCAGCGCCCCCTCCCCAACCAATTTCCCCTCGAATCCCAAGGATCGGCAAAGGCATAATCCTCACACCGATGAGCTTTTGGGATTTCCGAAACCCCTGTTGCCTCAGCTCTCCCTGTGATCCAATCAACGCCCACATTGCCCCCCAACCCCGGTTCCAAGTTCTGCGTTTTCAATGGTACTGAAGAGGCCCCCACCCGCCCCGGGTCGTAATAATTTTGAAGATTCAACGCAACTGCGGATCATCTTCGTGAGCCTGCTCCCGGTTCCCGGTAGCTTGGTTTTTCCGTAGCCGGATCCGACGGTATTCCATCTGTCCACGATCTCCTTCGAGCCCGATCGGCCCGCTCCCGGGAACCTCAAATTCCGCTTCCAAAACCTCACCATTGCAAGTGCAGTGAGCCACCTTCCCCTTTACCTCGACGATGATTTCATTCCAATCACCGGCCTTGTAATTCTTCAGCTCCTTGTAGGGACCCGCCACGAGATAGTCGCGGCACTGCAACTGCGGCTTCCGAATAAAGACCCCGCTATCGGCCTCCGCGTTGGCGCGGAACTCGAGCTTCAAGGTGAAATCAGTCCCAAACTCGGCATGCGTCCACAGCTGTCCAAAGGCCCGGCCTTCCGGTGGAGTAGTGACAATCAAGCGACCATGACGGGCCAAATATCGACCTTCACTGCTCACCACCTCGCCATCAAAACTCTCGGTCATTTCCAAGCTTTTCTTGTCACGATACCCCCAACCGGTGAGATCCTTCCCATTGAAGAGCAATTCAAAACCGGGTTCCACTTGAAAATCATCTTTGGGAACCTCGACAAGATTCAGAGTCTCCAAAACAGGCCGCAAGGTATTCGCCCACATCGTATATCCCTTGGCATTGGGATGCAGGAGATCAGGAAATTCCGCCTTCCGGGCATCGCCATTTTCATCGGCAAACATCGCCCAGGTATTGATCACGGTAACTTGCCGGTCCCCCTTCACGGCGGCGGCGTAGAGCGCGTTGATCTTCTTGATCTCCTCAGCGGGCCGCTTCTTGGAAGCACTGCTGGGGAAAATGTTGCACAGCACAATCGGCATCGTAGCATCGAAGGCCTTCAACTCGGCGACAATCAGTTTCAGATTCCCCGCGATCACCTCCGGCTCGGCCCCCTCTTCCAAATCATTCGTTCCCAAAAGCAGAACCACCCCCGAGGGCTTCAACGACAAGACATCCTCCTTCACTCGAATCAACATCCCCCGCGTCGTATCTCCGCTGATCCCTCGATTCGCGACCTTGGTCTCCCCATAAGCTCCCCCGATATGATCGCCCCAACCTTGCGTGATTGAATCCCCAAAAAAAACCAAGGCTCCTTGCTTCGCTTCCACTTCCTTGGCCCAGGCACTGCGCTTCTCTTCCCAGATCCCCTGGAACCAGTCATACCGCCGAATCGGCCCCGCCCCCGGCAGCCCTTCGTCGCTCGCAGGAATTTGATAGTGGGAATCTTCCCCGGCCGAAAGAATCCCAACGGAAAGGGCCGCTAATATACAGGCAATAGACAGTCGCATAAGCCGCTATTTAAAAAAAACGGTGGCTCATGGCGAGTACCGATCGCGGCACCCTATTTCACGCGGATCGTCCGAAAGGTGTGGGCGGGATCCGTCGCGGCCATCGCCTCTTTCAATTTCTCCTGCACCATCGCGTCACCATAGTAAGGTCCCGCTCCGGGACCTCCCGACGAGTGGGTCTCCACAAGCACGAGCTCCCGCCCCTCAATTAAAAACGAGGGATTCCCGCTATCGCCGGACACCAGCCTCTTTCCCCATCCATGCCTGTCCTCGACATCGTATTCGAAGGAAATCCCACCGAGTCCGGCCCTCCGCACCTTGTGAAAAAACACCCTGCGATGCTGGTCGGTCACCACGACGGGACGACCGACCAAAATGGCAGGATCAGTCGTCGCGGCGGGCAAGGGGTAGACGCGGTATCCAGCGGGCACCGGTTGATCCAGGAGCCCCACCGCAACATCTCCATGCACCTTGTCCACTTGGAGCACTCGCCGCTCAAGATATTTTCCCTGTCGGTCATGGAACACGACCTTCGCGCCCACTTTCCTTGTGAAATGAGCCGCCATCACGACATGTCGCCGTGACACCAGCGTCGCGGTCATTCGCTCATCAAAGGACACCCCGGACATGTCCATCCCACTCGGCCAACCCGCTGCCATTTTCGAGTCCCCCACCCGGCTATAGAGCCGGAAAATATCAGGATCTCCCCCCGGCCCCGGTAAAACCGGATCAGTCAGCATGGGCTGCGAACACGAACAAAAACAGCCCGCCAGCACCACAAGAAAAAACCATCGTAATATCCCCATCACTTCGCTTGATCAAGTTTCATCGTCTTCATCCAGGTCGCGGCCAAATCAGGCCACGTCCCGGCGGGCTGGCCAGCTTGCTTCGTGATGCCAAATCCATGCCCGCCCTTTGCAAAGGCATGCATCTCGACCGGCACCTTCAATCGTTGCAGCTCCAGATAAAGTCTCGCACTGCTCGATCCCCAGTGGTCATCCGAGGCCACCACCAAAAAGACCGGCTTCGCGTCCTTCCCAAACTTCACCTCGGGTGCCAACTGATCCAGGTCCTTCTCATCCACCAGATAGGCCGGGTAGATCAAAATCCCAAAGTCGGGCTGGGTGTTTTCATGATCGACCGCCGAATCGAAAGGAAAGGCCGGCTTTGGATTCACCAAAGTCATCGCCGCCAAATGCCCACCAGCCGAGAATCCCAGAACTCCTACCCGCTTCGGATCGATCCCCCATTCCCCGGCTCGCGAACGAATCATGCCCACCGCCCGCTGGGCGTCCTGAAGAGGGGCATGGTGTTTTTCCAGACCGGCGCGACGCGGCACCCGGTATTTCAGCAACACCGCCGTCACTCCAATCTTGTTCAACCACTCACAAACCGCCGAACCCTCATGCTCACTGGCCAGAATCGAATATCCCCCGCCGGGGCACACCAACACCGCAGCCCCATTACGCACCTCGGCCGCTGCTGGAAATACCTGGATCGTTGGGGCGCTCACATTGGAGGTCCGCTCTATCCCGTCCCCCTTCTTCTCCGCCTTCTCCTCCGGAAGATCACCCACCTCTCCGGGCGCGCTTCCCTGCCACAACAAAATCTCATCACCCGGTTCCGCAGAAACCGGGAGACAGACACAAACCCCGATCAGGGACATGACTTTACCAACGATGAATAATTTCAACATGAGTGAGATCAAAACATTCCCAGCTCAAACCAACACGCTCAAAAGTCACCGAAAGCTCGCGCCCCGGTATGACCTGAAACGTCTTCTCAAAGCTCCAGGGTTCAAGCCATGACTTTCTTAATCAAGATCACGGTGACTCTGCCTTCAACAACGAGGCGACCCAATAACTACCGCGAACTCACCCAATGCGACGGAGTCCTGCGCGGGACCGGCAGCGAGATCGAAGTCCACCTCGTACCGCAAGTCAACTACCCGCCCAAACTGCGCCGGATCGTCGAGCGGCACCTTGAGGATCGCAACGCCCGCAGCTTGACCCTGCCCGCCCCACCCAAACCCACCGCCGATTAAAAGCTCCCATCCCCAGAGCACTCAAAAGGCGGTGCCGCAGAACTTTTGACTGCGGCGAGGATCGCCGCTTTCAATCCACCCTCAAACCCCGCACACCCCCAAAAGACCCGCCCCACCCAAACCCACCGCCGATTAAAAGCT
>Ga0209390_10002523_pt1 | contig 31875 bp, 28 predicted proteins | sample BON01_FD_187212 | JGI IMG/M metagenome (GOLD analysis project Ga0209390, IMG submission 187212) | Freshwater microbial communities from Lake Bonney liftoff mats and glacier meltwater in Antarctica - BON-01 (SPAdes) (version 2) | ecosystem: Environmental > Aquatic > Freshwater > Ice > Glacier...
AGCGATCAGCTTACCAGATTTATTCTCGATCGCTGCCATAGCTAAATTAGTTTGCTTCCCATACGAATACTCAACATACCCGATCGAACCGGGTGCTTGTTGAATCTGTGCTGCTATACCCTCATTACCTTTGGCACCAGTACCTACGGGCCACGATATAGATTTATTAGCCCCTGCTGTCCATCCAGCTCCACAAGCAGCTTTGAGGTGAGTTGTGAATTGGAATGTCGTACCACTACCATCGGAACGATGGATAAATCGAATAGTTTGGTCGGGTAGTTTGGCACCAGCATTAGTTTTGACGATCGCTGGATCGTTCCATTTGGTAATCTTACCTGAAGCAATCCCACAGTAAGCTGCACGAGATAGTTTCAGATCTTTAACCCCATCCAGATTGTACGCAAACACTACACTTCCGCCAGTCATCGGCACCTGAATTGGTGCGGTACCATATTTTGCTTTGAACTGAGCACGCTCTTCCGGCGTTAACGGTGCATCTGTCGCGCCAAAATCTACAGTACCTGCCAAGAACTGCTGGATCCCAGCACCACTACCAATAGATTGATAACTGATTTGAGTGCCAGGATTAGTTTTGTTGTAGTCAGCAAACCAGCGTTGATATAAAAGAGCGGGAAATGATGCCCCCGCACCGGTCAGAGATACAGTGTTACCGCCACCAGCTACGGGTGTAGATCCAGTCGTAGGTGGCGCAGTACCTGTTGGTGGGGTACAAGCGGACACTGATAACCCGAGGATTAGGGCGATTGGGATCCGAATTGTCAGATTCGATTTACCATTTGAATCGGATTGTGGACTAATCGCTCGTTGTAGTTGTTTACCGTTCATGCTGATTTCTCCTCAAGTTTATTACGATCTAAATCATCCCACTTCACGGCAAGCGGATGAATTTGTTGCTTTAATCTAATGTGTGGGTATCCTTAAGATATCGAAGCTGAAAGTTCCGAAATTAGTGCGAGATTAATTTAATGCTTAATTCTCTTGAGCATATGACAATCATCGGTGTTTTCTGGTTAACAATAGGTTAAGATTTGCATTTAAGTTCGATCGATCTAGAGCCAAAGCAGCACTATGATAACGCTCTAGCCACTTTCGACGATCGGACTAAAGTAGCTGCCGAAATTACCCGATCGGTTGTCAGTTTTGTCGGCTCATTTACTAACAAATTTTCATAAAAAATGTCTGTAATGTTACTAAATCATTACAGATATTTTTCATTCGCAAGATATAAATTATGGAGCCAGATTTACACTCACAGATGATTGATTGAATTGACCTGTTCCTGTGAACCGATCCCTAGAGGATCGATTTAATAAAGCCCAGTGGGTTAAATCCCCCGCTTCGCTGTCAACACTATGCCTACGGCAGGCTAACGCCAACAGTGCAAGCTGTCAACTGTTTAACTATCGATGCGATAATATTCTTTAGTATTCTCCAGATACCCCCAAGCTAAACCTTCGGGGTCGCGATTGCGCGTCCAGTCAGTGAAATTTGGTTCGCTCCGTCGCTTGTAGACAGTACTAGCATGAACATCTAACCGCTTGGCTAGCTCAGACTGAATAATCATCACTAGATGGGTGTGAGTGGGGGCTTCAACTGATAGTAACTGTTGTGGATCTCCATTGGGATCGATCGTGGCGATCGTGTTGAGATCGATCGACTCAGTGAGATTGCTGGACTCAGCAGCTACTAATGAAGTCGATCGAGATTCTAACCCAACTGGCTCGATCGACTCAGAAACTGCTGGAGTCGATCGAGCGGCTATTGGTGGCATCGCTGCTGCTGTAACGGGGCTAAATATTGCGGAATTCGCTACATCGGGAGTAGATTTAGACTCTAATCCTAATTCAGGCACAGATGCAGTTGGAGTGACCGGCGATATGGCAACGACTGGATTTGTCGCTGGCATCATTTTTGGCGTTGGTGTCTCAGGTTCACTGTCATCAAAAAGCCTGCCTAGAGTAGTAATAGAGACAAAATAGTAAATTTGCCCACCATCGGGATGTTGACGACTACCAGTGCCAAATTCGCTGGCTTTAGCAGCTAAATACCGATTGGATATCGCCCCAGAAACTTTGGCGTTGAGAGAGAGATCGAGCGGAGTAATTTCGCCGCGATTTTGGACGATTAATTGTTGAAAAATCGGATCGATCGATCGAGCAGTTTTCGACCATTCATAGCCTTGCCACACGTTTCCACCAGCGATCAGCACAGTCACAGCTAAGATTAATGGCCACGCTACAAACAGCGCAGACATCGCTAGTGCTGCTGGGATCAGAATCAGCAGAAAACCTGTGGCACTTTTCGGATTTATAGCTCTTTCAGGCATTTGCCCTATCGTTTTTAAATTTAATGAAGATTTTAGTCGATTGTACCGCTTCCGGTGCAGATCTGTTCGGACTAGTCACCGATCGTTACTCCTTGTGCTGAGGTCGTGATTTTAGTCAAAAAGATCGGATCTAGGAGATCTACTGTTTCAAAAAGCGTAGCTGGCTCACCTGATAGTCTAATGGGGCACGGGCTTTAGTTCACCGCCCAAAAGGTGAGCCAACTAGTTGCCCAGCACAGCGGAATATCCCTCAGATCGGTAATGTTGATTTTCGATCTGGGGTAGATATATTTAAGTTATTTGTAGTTGACAATTCCGGCAAAATCAGCAGCAGCCAAACTTGCACCACCAACTAAGACACCATCGATCTGTGGCTGTGACATGATTTCGTCGATATTACTGGGCTTGACGGAACCGCCATACTGAATCGTGACATCAGGATTACTTAGCTGAGAGCGAATCAGCCCAATTACGCGATCTGCTTCACTAACTTCACAATTTTCTCCAGTTCCAATTGCCCAAATTGGTTCGTAAGCAATTACCAACCGTTCTTGGTCGATTCCCACCAAATCTCGCTTCAACTGATTGATAATAACCTGCTCGGTTTCATCAGCATCCCGTTGTTGTTTTGTCTCCCCAACACAGAGAATCGGAATCAACCCATGAGTTTGAGCAGCTTTGAGTCGTAAATTTACGGTTTCATCAGTTTCACCAAAATACTGGCGGCGTTCGCTATGTCCGACAATCACATATCTCACTCCCATTTCTGTCAACATACTGGCAGAAATCTCACCTGTATAAGCCCCACAATCTTCCCAGTGAACATTTTGGGCACCCAACCGAATCCGACTACCGTGCAGACTTTTATTGACAATGGTTAAATCTGTAAATGGCACACACAAAACCACTTCACGGTTTTCTGGAGCATCATCAATTCTAGAGACAAATTCCATCAAAAACTCAGTGGCTTCACCCTGAGTTTTATACATTTTCCAATTACCAGCAATAATAACTTTACGCACAGTCTAAATTTAGAGTACTCTTGAGGGCTGCTTTCCATATTCTCATGAATTAGGCTTTAGGCTTTAGGAGTTAGGCTTTAAGGTTTTGGAGTTAGGCTTGAGGGTTTAGGGGTTAACTCTCCACCGATTTGTGACTTTGCCACCAGAGAAACAGCGCGATCGCTGTAGAGGGTAAAAAGACAGTCAGTAGGGCGATCTCATTCGTGGGTACTGGTGCGAGACTTTTTCCAAAGTAGTTAATCGCGATCGAGATGGCGACAGATGGTAATAACATTTTGAGTAATAGTCCAACTTGTGACACTTAATTAATCTCTATCCTCAAATTTATGATGCAATTTAGCGAACTGATAACTAAACTAGGGTCGAAGATCGCCGCTAGTAGTTTAGAGACGGCTAGCCATCTCCACCCAATTTTAACTGGCTTGGCACCGATCGAGACGGCGACCGCTGGGACAATTAGCTACATCGAGGGGGATAAGTTTGCCAAATTTGTCAGTAATACTGCGGCGAGTGCCTTAATTTTACCGATGAATCAGGCGATCCAAACTCAAGCAACCGAGCGCGGGATTGCTTGGATTGCGGCTAGCGAACCGCGATTATTGTTTGCCCAAGTTATCAAACTATTTTATCAACCGTTCCGACTGCCGATCGGGATTCATCCTAGCGCGATCGTCGAACCAGGGGTCGAGCTAGGCGAAAATGTCTCGATCGGTGCCCATGCGATCGTTCAATCTGGAGTAAAGATTGGTAATCATGTCACAATCCATCCCAACGTAGTTATTTACCCCGATGTCCAGATCGGCGATCGCACCATCCTTCATGCCAACTGTACGATCCACGAACGAGTGCGGATCGGTGCTGATTGTGTCATCCACAGTGGGGCGGCGATCGGCTCAGAGGGCTTTGGATTCGTACCGACGGCAACGGGATGGTTCAAGATGGAACAGGCGGGTTACACGGTCTTGGAGGATGGTGTGGAAATCGGTTGCAATAGTACTGTCGATCGACCTGCTGTAGGTGAGACGCGGATCGGTCGAGATACGAAGCTAGATAACTTAGTTCATATCGGACATGGCTGTCAGATCGGCTCTAATTGCGCGATCGCCGCACAAGTTGGTTTAGCTGGAGGTGTCAAAGTTGGGAACCAAGTTCTGCTGGCTGGGCAAGTCGGAGTAGCCAATCAAGTCACCATCGGCGATCGCGCAATTGCTTCGTCCAAAACAGGTATTCATCGCAACGTCGAACCAGGTGAAATCGTCTCGGGCTATCCCGCAATTTCCCACAAGCTTTGGCTCAAAACTGCCGCAATCGTCAATCGACTACCAGAAATGTATCAATTCTTTAAACAAAATCAACGTAGCTAAATTAGGGGCTGGGGATTAGGATAGCCGCTCTTTTGCGCTGGTAAAGGCTTGAGCCATCACTGCTTGAATTTGTTGCGGATCGGGGTTTTTGCCACCCATCAGATCGCCAAAATAAACACAAGCACTTTCGCCTAATGCCAAAGTGTATGCAGCCGCCCAGGAAGCAGAGATGATGCTGCCAAAGCCAGGGATAAACTTAATTAACTGTCGTGCTACTAATTGAGCGACAAAACCACCTGCGATCGCACTGACTACTCCTCCAGCTTGAGATTGAGTCAATGTTTGCCCATATAATTTTCCCAGTAATCCGACCATTGAGACTTGAATGGCAGTCAGCACTGGCAGATCGGCAAAGGGGAGCGGAATCGCGGCGACAGTTCCCGCCGCGATCGAGAAGGGTAAAATATAGCGACGAGCGACATCCCGATAGATATCGCCGATGTCGCCTTGTTCATCATGAGCGGATGTCCCCGCACCCAGCAATTGAGACATGGCTCTAGCTTCGGCTTCAGGCAGCAGCTCGGCCAGATTTTCGCGCATCGTCTCCAAGCCATAAAATTCGGGCGTGTAGCCATCTTCTGGCAGCGTGAAGTCAATTGCCACCGCTCGCTCGAATAGCCCGGCAAATGCCTGCTGGATGGCTGTGAAGGCTCGTACTAACTCGACACTACTCGACTCGGGATGTTCGAGTTGAGTAATTGGATAGACTTCATGCAGACAGGTGACTGCGAGTAGATAGGGAATCTGCGGATATTTTCGACGTAATTCTTGGGCGATTTGGCGGAGCGTATCGATCGCAAAGTCATTAATTTTGACTGTGAGAATGATAATACGGGGGCGAGTAGTTTCGGCTTCGAGATCGCCGATGAGTTCTTGGATCAGGCTCTGGGTATCGCGGTCGATATCACCCAAGCCGACAGTATCTGTAAATACTAGTAGTGGCAGTTCGCTCGAAGGATAATTGTAGCGGGTGGTGGATTGGGTGTGGGGACGAAATCCCTGTCCGACAATCTCTGCTGATACTCCCGTCAATCCTCGGACGATCGAACTTTTACCAGATTGGGGTTTGCCGATGAGTAAAGCTTCTGTAGTGGGTAATTGCGATCGGACACTCGCCAAAATCTCTGCGATCTGAGCGTCATCAACACTAAACCACTTCCCAACTGTTTGCGCTACCTTATCTACAGGTAAAACTTGAATGGCTCGTTCTGTAACCATGTTCCATCCCTCTTTGAGGCGATCCGTCCAGATATTTAGGGCGGACTTTAGTTCGGGTCGCTCGCTTGATGCTGGAGGAGTTGGCGGAGATTTTGGTTGTGGCACGATCGTTGGGGATTGATGGCACTAATAACTACTTTAATTATCCGCTTATCGATCGTTCTTGGTGGCGTGTTATTACGGTATTGACACTCTCCATCGCTAGAAGACGGCGAGTGTCAAGCATCCCGTACTCTACTGGTATTTACCGAAAAGAATTGGTTTAAAGCTTCTCCCTTTTAGGAAGAAATTAAAATCAGACTATTCATTACTCCAATCCTCTTCCTTTTAGGTAGGGGTTGCTGTCTGTCTTGTCTCGCTCAATCTGGAGGAAACCTCCAGGGCGCGAGCCGCAACTGTCAACTGAATGAACGTCGATCTCGATCGCTAGGTACTGGAGCTACTAGCCATTAATACCCCTTGCATTTTATTTAAAGTATTAATTAGTGTTTCTACCTGTTCGTTGGGACGCAATACACCTAAACCTCTAGCAGTAACTTTACCAGTACTATAGACATAACGCGATCGACTGCTATCTGTGAGATATTCGGCGAGTAAATTCCAGGCTGGTTCAGCCATTGGGGTTTCTAAAATAACGTGTTGTTTGCCATCGGGACGAATCCGACTAAAGCCGAGTTGTTTGGCAATTTGTTTGAGTTCGACAATCCGGAATAATTGTGCGGCTGGCTTGGGAATTTCGCCATAACGATCGTGCCATTCGGCGGCAATATTGGTGAGTTCTTGTTTGGTATCGGCGGCGGCTACCGATCGATAGGCACTCATTTTTTGCTCCAGATCGGAAATATAATCAGCGGGAATCATCGCGGTAACTTTGAGATCGATTTGGGTATCATCCACTTGCGGAATTTCCTGTCCGCGAATCTCTTTAATTGCTTCTTGGAGCATTTCCATGTACAAGTCAAACCCAATTACATCCATCTGTCCCGATTGTTCTGCGCCTAGCAGATTCCCGACTCCCCGAATCTCCATATCGCGAGTTGCTAGTTGATAACCAGAACCCAACTGTGTGAACTCCTGAATCGCTTTTAACCGCTGTCTAGCTGTCTCGGTTAGGGTTGTTTCCTTTGGGAAAAATAGCCAAGCATGGGCTTGAATTCCAGCTCGTCCAACGCGCCCCCGTAGTTGATACAATTGGGACAATCCAAACCGATGAGCATCTTCAATTAAGATCGTATTGACGCGCGGAATATCTAAACCAGACTCAATAATCGTAGTACATACTAATAAGTCTGCATCGCCATTACTGAAAGTCAACATTGTTGATTCTAGTTCCGATTCGTCCATTTGTCCGTGGGCGATCGCAATCCGACAAGAAGGAATTACTTGATGAATTTTGGCAGCCGTTTCTTCAATTCCTTCAATCCTGGGTACTACATAAAATATCTGTCCACCGCGATCGAGTTCTTGCCGAATTGCTGTCTCGACAGCTTCTAATTTGTATGGTGACAAATGAGTATCGATCGGGCGACGTGATGGTGGTGGTGTGGTAATTAGACTCATTTCTCGTACGCCAGACAGCGACATATATAGAGTACGCGGGATGGGAGTTGCCGAGAGAGTTAATACATCAATTTGACTTTTCAGAGTCTTAATCTTCTCCTTCTGATTTACTCCAAAGCGTTGTTCTTCATCGATAACTAATAAACCTAAATCTTTAAACTTCAACTCTTTATTCAATAGTTGATGAGTACCGATCACTATATCTAGTTCGCCAGTTTTGAGACGCGCCAGAATATCTTTACGCTCTTCGGCTGTCCGAAAGCGATTGAGCAATCCAACATTAATCGGATAGGGTGAAAACCGTTCTTTGAGAGTGTGATAATGCTGTTGAGTTAAAATCGTTGTCGGCGCGAGAAATATTACCTGTTTATTTGCAGTGACAGCTTTAAATATTGCTCTAATTGCTACTTCAGTTTTACCGAATCCGACATCGCCACAGACTAATCGATCCATCGGTCGATCGCTTTCCATATCTCGCTTGACATCTTGAGTTGATTTCAACTGATCGGGCGTTGGTTGATAGCGAAATGAGTCTTCTAATTCCTGTTGCCAAGGTGCATCGGGCGGAAAAGCAAACCCTTCTTTTTGCGATCGCTCGGCATACAATTTTAATAAATCAAATGCCAACTTCTTAATCGATTTCTTGACTTTTGCCTTCGTCTTTTCCCAAGCTTGTCCAGATAACTTATTTAATTCTGGTTGTGCGCCGGCAGCTTGACGGAACCGCGATAATACACCTAGTTGATCTGCGGCTACTTTGAGCGAACCATCAGCATATTGAATCGTTAAGTAGTCACGAATAATATCATCAGTCTGAATACTCTCAAATTTAATAAATCTTCCCAGCCCATGATTGCGGTGAACCACATAATCACCTGGACGCAATTTATTAGGATCGACTTGTTTTGATACAGCCTGACGACGTTTGCGAGTATAACCAAAACTAGCTAAAGATTGCTGTCCAAAAAACTCGCGATCGGTAACTAATACCATCCGAAATGTGGGCAGGATAAATCCTTCTAATTCAGCTATCCCCGAGTATTTAATCGCTACAGTCGTATGCTGAATTTGTAATTTATCGATCGCTGGGAAATCACGCGGATTTGGGACAAATTGAGCGGGACAATCATGTTCTTGTAATAGTGATGCCGATCTCGATGGTTGAGCCGATACCAGCCAACTCGAATAACTTTGCTTGTGATAGCCGCGTAAAGTATCGGCAATTTTAGCAAATTGATGGGGGATAGTGGGAATCGATCGACAGGCTAAATTTAAACCCTCACCACTAACCGCTAATTCATCTAATCGGAGATAGGCAAACCTGTCGCGAATTCTGGTCATGCTAGTATCAAACTGTTGATGCCGAATTGGAGTACCTGCGGGTAATGTTTCCCATTCCTCCTGCAGATACTCCCACCAACGATCGTTGTGAGCTTGAGATCGATCGAATTCATCGACTACTACCAAATAATTATCTGGTAAATAATCTATTAGTGAATAGCGGTCGGGTGAATTATCTTCACTAAAGATCGTCCCAAAATTTACTGGAGTGAGAGTTAGATTCTCAATTTTATCCAGAGAACGTTGAGTACTCGGATCGAATTCGCGCAATTTATCCAACTCATCCCCAAACCATTCCAACCGCACCGGCAGCTCCGCCGCTACTGGAAAAATGTCAATAATATCGCCGCGCCGACTCCATTGTCCCTCAACTTCTACCAGTGGGACGCGCTCGTAGCCTAGATGTACCAACTGAGTACCCAGTTTCTCCACATCTCCCTCATCCCCCACCCGCAACGTCATACATCGCTCGGTAAAATCCGCTGGTGAGGGTAAATGCGGCTGGATGGCTAACGTGGTACAGACGATCGCCACTCGCCGATCTCCGTCTCCCCCCGTCTCCCCGCCTCCCGCTATCGCTGATAAAGATCGGATATCTGCCAACACTTGCATCTGTCCCCAAATCATCTCAGATTCGAGGCTAGGGTCCTGGTAGGGCGATGATTCTGTCGTCGGGTAGAAGTGGACTGTTTTCCAGCCCATCGCCTCTAATTGGGCTGCCCATCTACCGCCCTCTTCTACCGTCGCCGTCACCACCATTAGATGTTGCTGCACTCCTTGAGCCAGGGCTGAAGCTACCAATCCTTTCGGTAAGCGAGGTAATCCACTCAAATGCAGCGTCCCCTGCTGTTGAAGCTTTGACAGCAGTTCAGCCGCTAATTGGGAGCGTTCGAGGGTACGAATTAGTGCAGAAAATGCCATCGTTTCAGTCAGCAATAGATAGTAAATAACACCGATCTTGACATACTAGATTTCGATCGCAACAGTGTCAAGACGGGCTATAATTCACACCTTAGCTGTTTTTACCAGATTTTTAAAGGGGAGTTGGAGCAGTGCAAACCACCCACAACTTACTTCTTGCCCATTGATTAAATTTGAGCATCGCCTCAAACCCAGTTTGTCGAGGTTTAAGGCGATTTTTACCAGAAAGAATTGGTTTAAAGCCTCTCCCTTAAAGGCGAGAAATTAAAAGAAAACTATTCATTACTCCAATCCTCTACCTAAAAGGAAGAGGAGGCATGGCTGTGTCGCTGTCAACTGTCAACTGTCAACTGAATGAAAAGTATTTGTCCGACTCTAGTTAACGCTGATGCTGTCCGAATTGCAACTCATAAACTTCATCTTCTTTCTCAGTGACTATTTTCAGATTCGATCGAGCATAAGCGACGCACAATAAGACATATCCCTGTGCTTGGAGATCTGTACTTACACCCATCCCGCCACCTTGTTCTACTTCCCCTTCCAATACTTGCGCCGCACAAGTGGTGCAGACTCCAGCATTACAAGAAGTGGGGAGATATATTCCCGCAGCACCAGCCGCGCGTAAAATTGTCTTATCTTCAGGAGCTTCGATCGTGTGAATTTCTCCCTGATGATGGATCTCAACAGTATAAGTTTTCGTCATTGATGATTAGTGGGTCGGAGTATTTGAGAAGACCTTCTCCACTCTAACAATTTCTGGTACTAACGATCGTGTCTCAAATCCGGTTTCAGCTCCCAACCAGCCACTCACCCATTCGCGTTCGGTCTTTATTAAGATTTGGCTGGAATATCAGTCTGGGGCTGTTAGTATCGATCTGGATCGGCGGATATTTGCCAAATCCTGCCGTTCGTGCTGCAATATTCGATCGATCTGGGCGTAAAATACCCGATCGAGAAGTCAATTCCGATCGCGTAAACTGGCGGATGCTCTCTACCGCTACAGGTCGCAAGTACAATGGGGTGGGCGTAATCGATCTCAACTATGGCGTTTGTACGGGGTTTCTGTTTGCGACTGGTCTCCATCCCAATGCACCTGCATACGTCCTCACCAATGGGCATTGTCAGGGTAGTCCGAGCAAATTGCCCACCGACCGCGAAATCATCGTCAATCGACCGACCAAGACCCAATTTATCGTTAACTACTTTCATGATTTTAAACCCGATCGGTTAACTATTCCGGTCAAACGGTTAGTCTATGGCACGATGAAAAATACTGATATTGCCATCCTTGAATTAACCAAAACTCAACGAGAATTGACAACCGCAGGGATTACCCCGCTCCAAATTGCCCCTAAACCCCCAACTCTAGGCGAACCCTTAATCGTCGTCGGAGTTCCTTCTGAAGGTGTCAAAGACGAACTGAGTTTCCTCCACGCAGCCACCTGTCAAGCTGGAGCATCAGCCAATGTCAAGGAAGATATCTATAACTGGAAAAGATCGATTCGCCATCAGTGCAGCGTCGTGGGCGGGATGTCTGGCTCACCGATGATTTCACTCAAAACACAGCAGGTAGTTGGCATTGTCAATACTGGGGTAAATGACAGTGCTGCTAAACAACCTCAATGCAGCCTCAATCGCCCCTGCGAAGTGGTAAAAAATGGCTTTGTGCAGACCTTCCCACAAGAAAACTACGGTCAGCCAGTGGATCTAATTCCGCCCTGTTTCGATCGACAAGGTATCTTCGATCTCGATCTATCTACCTGCAAATTGGAGCGTCCCTGAGTAGGCAATCGATCCATTGAGGCGATGTCCGAACAGCCAAGACCGCCTAAAACCCAACCAACCCCTAGTCAGAATGGCTCTGGTATGTAATAATGGGAGTTTTGCGTAAAGTATCAAGCACTAAGGAAATTTATGTCCCGATATCGCGGACCGAGACTGAGAATTACACGTCGTTTAGGCTCCCTACCAGGACTAACTCGGAAGGAACCACGTCGTGCATATCCACCAGGTCAACACGGTCAAAACCGGAAAAAGCGTTCTGAATACGCAATCCGCCTCGAAGAAAAGCAAAAATTGCGGATGAACTATGGTGTAAACGAGAAGCAAATGCTCCGCTATGTGCGGAAAGCAAGACGTGCTACTGGTTCCACCGGATTAGTTTTATTGCAATTACTCGAAATGCGGTTAGACAACACTGTATTTCGGCTAGCCATGGCTCCGACTATTCCAGCAGCTCGTCAACTAGTCAACCACGGACACGTCACCGTCAACGGACGTACTGTGGATATTGCTAGTTACCAATGTCGCGCTGGCGAAGTGATTGGTGTGCGTAACCGCGAAGGATCGAAGAAATTGGTAGAAGCCAATCTCCAATATCCAGGGTTAGCTAACACTCCCAACCATTTGGAATTTGATAAGCCTACTTTAACTGGTAAAGTCACTGGCACGATCGAACGTGAGTGGGTAGCTCTTCAAGTCAATGAGCTACTGGTAGTCGAGTTCTACTCTCGCCAAGCCTAGAGATTTTGCGATGTCCGTTCGTCGGTTTCCCCGACGGAAAAAGGACATCAAGACAGGATTTTGGATGGCGGCTGCATCCAAAATCTATTCTCTTCTCATTAGGTTTTAGGGAAAAAAGTTTTGTAGGTTGGGTAGAGTGAAATGTTGGCGTAGCTCGGAACGAGATAATTTAATAGTCTAGCCGCCGATTTGAGACATAGTACGGCGATAAGATCCAGTAGTACTCCCGGATTCTCGACCTTTGTAGTTAATTTCTGGTTTGAGCGCGAGTAAATCTTGAACTTGAGATCGCAATTCCCCTGTAGATACCCCATCACGCAAGGCAGTTTTGAGATCTAGTTGTCCGGTTTCGTTGAGCAGACACGGACGCAACCACCCATCTGCTGATAGCCGCATCCGATTGCATCTGTCGCAAAAGCATTCAGACATTTGACTGATAAATCCTAACGTGCCTTGGGCACCTGGAATCATAAAGACATCAGCGGGGCCATTTCCCTGCACCTGCGCCTCTGTTAATCCCCATTTTTCGCGAATCTGGTGGCGGATCGATGCGGAAGAGATCCAGCCGCGATCGCTAAATAACTCATCGTTACCAATTGGCATAAACTCAATAAAGCGGACGTGCCATTGTTTATCGATGCTCAAAGCTGCTAAATCTAAGACTTCAGTATCATTGACACCTGGAATTACTACCACATTCAACTTGAGCGGTGTAAATCCAGCCCGATCGGCAGCTAGAATCCCATCCCAGACCTGTTGCCAGCGCGATCTACCAAATGCGCCAACAATTCGATCGAAGGTAGCTTCATGAAGTGAATCGAGGCTGATGTTGACTCGTCTGAGTCCAGCTTGATATAAATCTTGTGCCATCCCAGCCAGCAAAAAGGCATTGGTAGTTAAAGAGAGGTCTTGAGTCTGTGGTAGATTGGCGATCGAGCGGACAATATCGACAATGCCACTACGTAATAGTGGTTCGCCCCCAGTCAGCCGAAAACAGTTAAAGCCGACAGGGATAAATACTTCTCGAATCAAAGTCAATAACTCACGATCGGTCAAAAGTTGCTGGCGGTGGAGATACTCTAACTCAGCTCCTTCCGGCATACAATACTGGCACCGAAAATTGCAGCGATCGATGAGGCTAATTCGCAAGTAATTTACCTGATTCATGATGATATTGTGCCCGATCGAGGTATTAATTTCTATCTATCTATCGACTCGTTTGGTTTGCAGTCAGCCAGAAAACAACTAGATCCTGCAAATCTCGATCGCAATTGTGAGCCAATCGGTCTCAACTAGTCAGCCGTGACGATCGGCACAGCAGATATAATTTATTATGCACGATCGCCTTGGCATGACTCGATCGAGATTAATTTTGGTACACTTTACAAACGGCCAACACTGGCGGCTAGCTGTTTAGTAGATATTTTCATGACGATTCTCTTGCTGCTAAAGCAGATACATTTCAACTACATTGGCGATGCCCAAGATTTACAGATACTGCAGGAGGTCCGGTGACTCTGGACGAACGAGTAAGCACCTTAATTGAGACTACGACAGATCGATCGTGGCGATTTTGGTTTACATTGCCGATCTACCCCTATCGTCAGCGGCAGACCATTCGCGCGGAAGTAAAGCCAGACACAATTTGGACATTCGACCAAGTTCAGGGCATCTTTTATGTAGTAGTACCGATTCGGATGACGGTAGTCAAGCTGGTAGCTGGCGGTTTGCTCGTCTATGCACCAGTCGCCCCGACTGCTGAATGTCTGCAATTAGTCAATGAGTTAGTAGCCATTCACGGCGATATTAAATATATTATCCTCCCGACAATTTCGGGGCTAGAACACAAGGTCTTTGTCGGGCCATTTGCTAGAGCGTTTCCACAGGCTCAGGTTTGGGTAACACCAGATCAATGGAGTTTTCCGGTCAATTTGCCATTGAGTTGGCTGGGCTTACCGATTGGACGGACGCAGATTTTACCCGCAGATAGTAGTGAAACACCATTTGGGGATGAATTCGATTATGCCATCCTTGACACGATCGATCTCGGGCTAGGACAGTTTGCTGAAGTTGCTTTTTTTCACCGCAGATCGCAGACCCTATTAGTTACCGACTCCATCATTTCGCTGCCGAGCGAACCACCGGCAATTGTCCAACTCGAACCCTATCCGTTATTATTCCACGCCAAGGATCGAGCGAGCGATATCATCGCCGATACTGCCGCAAATCGGCTGAAGGGATGGCACAGAATCTGCTTATTTGCGTTTTATTTCCAGCCTAGCGTGTTAAAAATCCGTAACTGGAGGGAAACCTGGCGCGAGTCATTGACCGCAGCAGATCGAGCCAGACAGAGCTATTTTGGAGTTTATCCTTTTCAGTGGCAACCTGATTGGCAGCGAAGGTTTACCGACTTACGTGGGGATGGGCGATTATTAGTCGCGCCGATTCTCCAGACATTAATTCTCAATCGCGCTCCACAATCGACACTCCAATGGGTCGATAGGATTGCACGATGGGACTTTGAGCAGATTATCTCCTGTCACTTTGATGCCCCAACTGTCGCCACTCCCCAAGAGTTTCGAGCGGCTTTCTCTTTTCTCGAACGTCGTGCCACGATTGAGTCAACAACAGCAGATACTCATCTACTGTGGCAAATCGAGCGGCAACTAGTGCGGTGGCGAATTCTCGTTCCAGCCCAACACAAGACCTAAACTCTGCTGAATTCACCTTTGTCGATCGCTAAGACGATGGATGAATTAAAACTATACCTCAATCCCTCATCCTCGATCGTGAATATGCCTACTTCTGACTTTGCAACTATTTTAGAACAAGCGGCTCAATCTTCATCTTTGCCGACCAAAGATACGATGATAGCTGCTTTGTTGGCAGCAGAAATAACTGCCAAGCGAGAGAGATTAGCAATTCCATTTGAATCACTATTGGGAGAATGGCGATTATGTTTTGCAACTGGGGCAAGTAAAGATAAACGGGGCGGAATTCGGTTGGGAAGAGGATATTATTTACCAAAATTTGCCCCAGCATCAATTAGTTTTACTCGCGTTGACGTAGCCGCTGTCGTAGAAAATCAGGAATTATCAACAACTTCCCAGGCTGATACCACCGGAACTATTAGTAATAAGCTCTTAGTTGGCACTGTCCGGTTTCAATTTACTGGTCCATGTCGCTATCCTGGCAAGAAGAATCTATTAGCATTTGATTTTACTCAGATTCAATTTAAACTACTTGGGTTGACAGTTTATCAAGGCAAAATTCGCAGCGGTAAAAGATCTGGCAAGAATTTTGAACAACTTTCAATTGCTCAGTTACCATTCTTTTCTTTTTTCTGGGCTAGTCCAAATGGTATTGCTGCACGAGGACGCGGCGGTGGTTTGGCGTTATGGGTTCGTAATTAATTGATAATTGATAATTGATAATTGATAATTGATAATTGATAATTGATAATTGATAATTGATAATTAATAATTGATAATTGATAATTGATAATTGATAATTGATAATTGATAATTGATAATTGATAATTGATAATTGACAGCTAAATTCACAATTCACCATCCACTATCCTCCAATTCATGAAGACGATCGATGAAATTAATGACAAAATTAGCTGCAAACAAGCGGTGGTATGGACGGTAGAGGAAGTCAAGATTAAAGTAGCCGAATTAGGCATCGAAAAAATTGCCGACCGAGTAGATGTGATTACTACGGGAAGTTTTGAACCGATGGAATCATCGGGGGCAATTCTCAATTTAGGACATACAGATCCACCGATTAAGATTCGATCGTGTACGTTGGATGGGGTACCTGCTTATGCTGGATTTGGAGCTGTAGATCTCTATCTAGGTGCAACTCAATTAGTCGATTATGCAAGTGAGAGTGGGGATGGAGAAGAGCGGCGAGAGCGGGGTGGAGCGCATGTAATTGCTGATTTAATCGCTGGAAAAGGTGTCAATCTGCGGGCGATCGGTCACGGCACTGATTGTTATCCTCGCGCTACATTTGATACGACGATTACTAAGGATACGATCAATCAATTTTACCTCTACAATCCCCGTAATTTATATCAAAACTTCATCGTCGGGGTAAATGGTGGCGATCGCCAGTTGTACACTTATTTAGGCCCGTTACAGCCCCGATTGGGGAATGCGGTCTACTCCAATACAGGGGCAATTTCACCTTTATTAAATGACCCCGATCTGGAAGTAATTGGCATCGGTACTCGGATTTGGCTGGGTGGGGGAATTGGCTACGTAGCGTGGGAAGGTACCCAACATTTCCCACTCCAGAAACGGAGTGAAAATCGCACTCCGATCGGTCCTGGGGCAACTTTAGCCCTAATTGGTGATGCAAAACAGATGAATCCCAAGTGGGTACGCGGCTGTTATCTCAAAAATTATGGCCCTTCGTTAATGCTGGGTGTAGGTGTGCCAATTCCAGTATTGAATGCGGATATTGTGGCACGGTGTGCGGTGCAGGATCGGGATATTGTAGCCCCGATCGTCGATTTCTCGATTCCGCGCCGTATCCGTCCGACTTTTGGGCTAGTCAACTACGAGCAACTCAAGTCCGGTAAAATTAGAATTGAGGGGAAAACTGTGAGAGTGGCTCCCCTAGCTAGTATCTATCGATCGCGACAAGTGGCGATCGAGCTAAAAGAGGCGATCGAGCGGGGCGAATTTTTGTTAACGGAGGCGGTATCTTCATTACCACGCGATCGCACTTTTATTCCGCAAGATCGCCGTCAGATGCCGAGTTTGCTTGATGATTAATGGCAATCAGGGGTCTAAATTCCCATGCGTCGGTTCACCCGAGAGGATTTCACCCCCTGTTCTTTGTTAAACTGTGAAGAAATTGTGAAGTATTGACGATATATGAGAATGCGATCGTAAGTTATTGAGTTAAAGTCAAGTTTTGATACTATCAAACAATACTAATAGTGATTGCGATTTACCCCGGTAGTTTTGACCCAATTACATTGGGTCATCTAGATATTATCGAGCGAGGAAGTAAGCTGTTCGATCGGGTAGTAGTAGCAGTATTACGAAATCCTGGCAAGACACCACTATTTACGGTAGAACAACGTCTCCGCCAGATCCACACAGCTACCAAACATCTACCGCAAGTAGAAGTAGATAGTTTTGATGGGTTGACGGTGACTTATGCCAATTTGATTGGCGCACGAGTTTTGCTCAGAGGACTCAGAGTTTTATCGGACTTTGAGAAAGAACTGCAAATGGCTCACACTAACAAAACTTTGTCTATAGAGATTGAGACAGTGTTTTTAGCAACTTCCACAGAGTATGGTTTCCTCAGCAGTAGCATCGTTAAAGAAATCGCTAGATTCAACGGATCGATCGACCATCTTGTTTCACCTCATGTTGCTTCGGAAATTTATCAATGTTACAAAAATCATCCAACCCAGCCTTAACCGCCGCAACCCATGCCAGTAGTTCCGACGATCCGCCAGAGCCGCTCTATCTTCAACGCTTAGTCGAACCTAAATTTAAACCGCCACAGCTAGATACTGGATCGGTGTTTGCGGCGATCGATCGATTGGAGGAAAGCATCCTTAATAGTCCCCGCGTACCATTGACAGGGAAAACGATGGTGAATGAGGAAGAACTCCTAGAGCAGATCGATACGCTCCGGTTGAATTTACCCGAAATCATGGCGGTCGCACAAGAAATCGTTCAATCCAAGGAGCGACTGATGAAAGAAGCCCAACAGCAAATACAGCAGCTCGTCGCCGAAGCAAATCAACACGCTTATCAAGTTGCCAATGAATTGGGTATCATCGATCGCTCCGAGCAAGAAGCCAGACAAATTCGGCAAATGGCAATCGCCCAATCCGAGCAGTTGAGACAACAAACGCTCGTCGAATTAGAGCGGCTCCGCAACTACCACATCCACGAAATCGAACTGATGCGCAACAAGGCGATGGCAGAATGTCAACAGATCCAAGCTGGTGCGGATGAATATGCCGATCGAGTTTTGCACGACATGGAAGATCGACTCACTGATGTCTTGCAGACCATCCATCAGGGTAGACAACGACTGAATGCTGACTATTCCGGCTCAGTCAATTTCAACGCTCAGAGCGGAAATTAAGCACCAGCAGGGCATCCCCTAGGGGATGCCCCGAACAGATTACTAGCAATCAAAGTAACGATCTAAGCAGGGAAAATCCGTAAGCGGCGATTGGGTTCCTCTCCGAAACTAGCAGACTTGAGGCGGTAGTGTTCGATTAGCTCGTGCTGGATCTTCCGGACATAAGCCGAGCGAGGTAATAATTCGACAGGCTGACCCTTAGGAATCACAATTTGCTCGACGGCTAATCGAGCTTCCTCCAGAGCTTCTACCTCGTCTTCACTGCCATTAGCAGCAAATAAACGCAGATCGGCATCTTCAGGTACACCCGGATCGTCCATGTGTAGCATTCGGCGCAACGTGCGGGTGATTTGGGGAATCGTACCCGATTTGACGCTGTAGATCGGCACTTGACGCACCTTGCTAATCTGCCGTAATTTGGCATGATTTTTGATATGTGTTCGTAGTGCTAAGACCGCATCGGCACTAGCCATATCTTTGGTCAAGATTACGGGGAGATTTAAGACTTCGATCACCTGCTCCAATTCATCGCGCCCGATGCCATAGGGATAAACGTGGAGTGGTAACTCCCCGCCATTGGCACCAACAGTAATACCCGAAGACATCATTGCCTCATCGTCGTCCCAGTTTTGGTCGAGGAGTTGAGCGAAGCCCAGATCTGCTTCTAATGTTGCTTGCGAAGCATTGGTGGCTAAGGTCGCAGGTAATCTGCCAAATCCATTTGTCGGCACGGGTTCCATCCGTCCAGTCGATCGCCAGCCACGGGTCGATGGGGGCGTGTTGGGGGCAGGCATCAAGCCATTCTTGCCGATCTCTGGTAGTTCGCGGACGACGGTAACTTGACCTTCATCGTTGACTGTCCGCACTTGGGTCGTCGGTTGACGACCGCGCAACAGGGTATCGACGATCTCCGAGACACTATCGTGAACGACCCAGCGGTGGCGTTCTTGCATTTCTACCGCGATTTCAAAGGTGGGCGGTGCTTTGCGTTCGAGGACGGTTTTTTGGGATGCCCGTCGTCGGGCTTCATCATCGCCGAGGGTAACTGCTTGAATCCCACCAACTAAGTCGGAGAGGGTGGGGTTTTTGAGGAGGTTTTCGAGTTTATTACCGTGGGCGGTACCGACTAATTGAACGCCACGTTCGGCAATCGTCCGCGCGGCGAGGGCTTCTAGTTCGGTACCGATTTCATCGATGACGATCACTTCGGGCATGTGGTTTTCGACGGCTTCGATCATCACTTGATGTTGCAGTTCGGGACGGGCGACCTGCATCCGTCTGGCTTTACCAATTGCTGAGTGGGGAATGTCGCCATCGCCAGCAATTTCATTACTGGTATCGATAATTACGACGCGTTTGCCGAGTTCGTCGGCTAGGACTCGCGCAATTTCTCGCAAGGCGGTGGTTTTCCCTACTCCAGGACGACCCAACATCAGGATTGATTTCCCTGTTTCTACGAGGTCGCGAATCATCTCGATGGTGCCATAGACGGCGCGACCAACGCGACAAGTCAAACCGATAATTTCGCCCGTGCGATTTCGCATACAGCTAATCCGGTGCAGGGTGCGCTCGATGCCAGCGCGATTGTCACCACTGAATGAGCCTAATCGATCGACACAATCCTCTAATTCTGCTTTGGTAATCAGCACATCGCTGAGATACTCTGCCCCATCAGTAAATCTCGCTTCAGGATAACGCCCTAGATCCATGACTACTTCAATCAGCACATCCAGTTTGGGATGTTGTTCTAAAGTCAGTCGAATTGATTCCGGTAGTACCGCCAATAATTGACCGAGGTCGTCGGTAATTTGCATTCTACCTAAACTTAAATTTTCGTCCATTACGGGTTATTATTTTTTGCTTTTGATTGATGTCTGTAGTGGTTCCCGCTGGGACCCTAAAAACCGATGTGCTTCATTACCCTTCAACTGTCCGACTAGTTCAGCCGCGATCGCCACCGCCGACCATAATAAGTCTGGATGGGCTGCTAATTTCCCCGGATTGTCATCGAGAAGATCCAATTTGTCGAGGAGCGGTGACAATAAGACGCGAGCATAGCTACCGTAAGCAACGCCGTGAACGTGTCTGGTAGTAGTTGGCGGTAAAAGTTGTCGCGAGCGTAATTTGGGCACGGTGTAGTGGTTGGTACCGCCAGCTAGTTGCACATATCCAGGTAGATTCGCCGCTAAAACTTTTTCACCCAATTTAATCGCCGCATGAGTTGTACCCGCACCGATATCGCCGCTCATTGGTCTACCATCGGTTTGCCACACGAGTGTAAATGGTAGTGGATCTGGATGGTAAGTGGCTGCAATGGTGGCGTGAACCGATCGCAGATAAGGGATTAATTCGCGACGGTCGGGGCAACTAATTGCTAGTAGTTTGAGATGATGGGCAACTGGTGCGAGGATGCTCCACAACTGTTGAAAATCTTCTAAATGTCCCGTTTGAGTATGAATTTCGATCGCGTCAATCCCATCCTCCTCGCTGATGTAGGGGATGATACTGCTAGGAGTCGCAGTGCGGTCGTAAGTCGTAATCAATCCCAATGGACAAATCGGCAAACATCGCCCACAGCCGTAACAACGACTCTCGATCACTCCCTGAGCAGCAATCGCATCAGCCGGACAAATGCGTTCGCATGGACGCAAACAATCAGCCGGACAGCGATCCGGATCGAATTCTGCTTTACGGAAATGAGGATCTACACCATCATTTAAGCTCACCATCAACCAGGGCAGCTCCATTACTGGAGCTTCCCAATTTTGACTTGCTTGGGCTAATTTCTGGGCGATTTTCATCCCATCTTTTGCAGCGGTGATGACCGCTAAATCGGCAGCGACATCAATACAATCAGCACCCGCTAATGTATACGCGGTCGCGAGATTACGAATGGCTGGCAAATGCCCAAAGCTAGCACCACAGATAAGTTTGAACCATGTACCCCTAGCTAATGAATTTAAGGGTGAAGGATATAACACTAGGACTTGGATGAATTTTTGCTGACACTATCTATTTGTAGTGGAAATATTTAAGTATGCTGAGTAAAAACATTCATGACAGTCACCCTCTTTTTCCTAAGTTTGTCATCCTGATGTCTGAATTATATCGAGATTTACAGGTGTGTGGCTAGGAATCGCTAGGATATTATTTTTCTGCAACGGGTGCAACTCTTGCGGCGGTGCTCACTTAGTTTAATGCTCATGGTTGGATCATCCTGTTTTTCACGGATTTTGGGCTTTAGTGGGAAGATTTAACTGTTAGAGTAAAATTATGGAAAGTTTGCTTACACTTAGCAACTTAAATATTCAAACTTATCCCCGATGCCCATGTGGGGATAAGTTATTTGGAGGTGAGGGCGGGTTCAGATTGGATCTCTGGTACAATCGTGTTTGATGGTATCAACCCGCCCCTACAGACTGTTATGCTTCCTCAACACCGCTGGCAAATAGCACCGAGCAATCCATCGCAGGCGGCGACACTAGCGGCGGGAATCACGCTCACTCCTGGAGCAGCCACCTCGCCATTACTCGCACAGGTGTTGATGAATCGGGGGATTGAGACACTCGAGCAAGCCGAGTTATTTATTCATCCAGAGACGGCTCAATTGCCCTCGCCGTTGACAGAATTTCCCGATTTAGAGATTAGTCTAGATATATTGGTGGAGGCGATCGATCGTCAGTCTAAGATGGCGATTTGTGGTGACTATGATGCGGATGGAATGACTAGTACTGCATTACTACTACGCGCGCTCTCGGCTTTGGGTGCGGATGTAGATTATGCGATTCCTAGTCGGATGTCTGATGGTTATGGCATCAATCAGCGGATTGTGGAGGAATTTCACGCTGAGGGTGTGAAGTTGATTATCACTGTGGATAATGGAATTTCGGCGGTAGCGGCGATCGCTAGAGCAGTAGAATTGGGCTTACAGGTGATTATTACGGATCACCATGATTTACCCCAAGTATTACCACCTGCGAATGCGATTCTCAATCCTAAGTTGATTGCCCAGTCTTCGGTGTATCGAGCGATTGCGGGGGTGGGAGTGGCTTATCTTTTAGCTCTAGAATTAGCCCAGAGATTAGGCAAACCATCTTTGAGTGATGAGTTGTTGGAATTATTCACGCTGGGGACGATTGCCGATCTAGCACCATTAACGGGGATTAACCGTCGCTTAGTCAAGCAGGGATTGCAACTGTTGCCGAATTCGCAGGTGATTGGGATTCAAGCATTGATTCAGATGTCGGGAACTCAGGGATCGGAATCCACCCCCAGCCCCTCCTCGGAGGGGAGTGAGAAAAAAAATCTCAAGTCTAGTCATGCGATGAAACCGGAGGATATCGGGTTTAGATTAGGTCCAAGAATTAATGCGATCGGTAGAATTGATGACCCCCAGATTATCATCGATCTGCTGACAACTCAAGATATGGGAGTGGCATTAGCTAGGGCAATTCAATGCGAACAGGTGAATAAACAACGCCAAGATATGTGTGCGCAGATCGAACAAGAAGCGATCGATCTCATCGAGCAAGGTACTTATAATATCAAACAAAATCGCGTCTTAGTTATCGTCCATCCTGGTTGGCATCATGGGGTAATTGGAATTGTTGCTTCTCGTTTAGTCGAACGCTATGGTGTCCCAGTATTTATCGGTACCAATGAAGATGAACATCACATTAGAGGTTCCGCCCGCAGTATTCCTGAATTTAATGTATTCCAAGCATTAGAGTACTGTCACGATCTATTAGGTAAATACGGCGGACATCGAGCGGCGGGTGGTTTCTCATTACCTACCGAGCACCTCACCAACTTCCAACAGAGATTGAGCGAATTCGCCCACAAGTACCTAGAAGTCGAGCATCTCAAATATTTAGTCAAAATTGATACCCAGGCGGATCTAGCGGCAATTAACTCGTCACTCTACACCCAAATTGACGCGATTCATCCTTGTGGGATGGAGAATCCCGATCCAGTATTCTGGACGGCGAACGTCCGAGTATTAGAACAAAAAATTGTCGGTAAAGGTCACTTGAAATTTACTGTCAATACCCCTGAGTTTCCCCAAGGGATCAAAGCGATCGCGTGGCGATTTGGTGACTATCATCCGTTACCACAATATTTAGATATTGCGTATAAACTTAAAGAAAATAACTGGAAGGATTCGCGCTCGATCGAGTTAGAAGTAATTAGTGTCCGGCTACCAGTAGCAGCACCAACTTACAAGTTTAATTATCAAGAGCGAGATTATGATTGCAGTATGTCTGACGATCGAGAACGACTAACGATCGTCAATGCTCAAGGTCAAATTTTAGCGATCGATAAGGGTCAGAAGTTAGCTAGATTGAGCGCACCGTCAGCACCAACTAAAACTATAGATATTACCCAAACTTATTATTTCGATCTAATTAAAACTGCAATGCAAGCATTACAAGTTAGTTAGATTAATTGATAATTGATAATCGACATCAACTAAACGATCTACCAATTTTTTAGCGATCGTGTCTCCTTTGAGATTAGCTCTAAATATATATAGTTATATAGTATTAGTTAATTTATTGGCTATACTAATCGGCGCAATAAAAGCTAACTTATTTCGATCGTAAATATTAGCAGCTTTGATAGTAACATCGTTGTGATTATGACCGACAATTCCTAATATTTCCGATCGATAACACCTGTAGTAATATTTTCAATTGTTTTTGGATCGTCACTATTTTGGGTACCCGTTCAACACCTGTAGGGGTACCCTTAGCAGATTACATTTGGGACATGACAATTTTAGCCGCAGCAAGAGTGCGATCGATATCTGACTCTGTATGTGCTAGAGAAGTAAACCCAGCCTCAAATTGCGATGGGGCGAGATAGATGCCCTGCTCCAACATCCCCCGATGGAAGCGACCAAATTTAGTCACATCTGACTTTTTGGCATCTTCAAAGTTGTGAACTGGCCCTTCACAGAAGAATAACCCAAACATCCCACTGACGCTACCACCACAAGCGGCATGTCCGGTTGCTTTGGCAATTTGCAGCAAGCCATCACTCAACCGTTTGGTGATTTTATCTAGGTATTCATAAGTACCTGGTTTTTGGAGCAGCTCCAGGGTTTTAATCCCCGCTGTCATTGCTAGCGGATTTCCTGATAGTGTCCCAGCTTGATACACCGGCCCCGCAGGTGAGATCATCGACATGATATCCTTGCGTCCGCCATAAGCTCCGACTGGTAAACCACCACCGATGACTTTCCCCATCGTAGTGAGATCGGGAGTCACACCAAACCGCTGTTGGACTCCGCCGTAGGAGATCCGGAAGCCAGTCATCACTTCATCGAATACTAGCAGTGCGCCATATTCCTGAGTAATTAATCTCAAGCCTTCCAGGAAACCAGCATCGGGGACGATGAAACCAGCATTTCCCACGATGGGTTCTAGAATTACGCCAGAAATACTATCAGGATTGGCAGCGAATAGAGCTTTGACAGCTTCCAAATCGTTGTAAGGTGCTGTGAGTGTATCGGCTGTAGTCGATTTTGGTACGCCTGGGGAATCAGGTAAACCCAGAGTAGCAACACCCGAACCAGCTTTGACTAGGAACATGTCCGCATGTCCGTGATAACAGCCTTCAAATTTGATAATCTTATCGCGTCCAGTGAAGGCGCGCATCAGCCGCAGGACAGCCATACACGCTTCAGTACCAGAATTGACAAATCTCACCATTTCCACGCTGGGAACGGCATTTATGACCATCTCTGCGAGGACGTTTTCGAGGTAGCAGGGCGCGCCAAAACTCGTTCCTTTTTCGAGCACGGCATGTAAGGCGGCAATTACTTCAGGGTTGGCATGTCCGCAGATCGCTGGCCCCCAACTGCCCACATAATCGATGTACTGATTACCGTCTACGTCCCAGATATAGGCATCTTTGACGCGATCGAATACAATAGGTTGACCGCCGACAGATTTGAATGCTCGCACGGGGGAATTTACACCACCTGGCATCAGTTTCTGAGCCGCTGCAAAAATTTCTTCTGATTTTGTAGTTTTCAAATTAGATATAGAAACCAATTTTTTCTCCCAACGGTTAAAGCTAAATTTTAAGTAAGGTCGTACTTATATGCGATCGAGACTATAGTAATTTTAGTGGAATTAACCCGATTATCCAATACTTCCTTCACAATCGGAGTTGATGCGGTGAGTCAGAGGCGGAGATCTTTACCCCACCCCAGCCCTCCCCGAACCTGCGGGGAGGGAGCAGGAAAAGACCCCCTGATAAAGGGGGGTTGGGGGGTAAACCAACTGTGAATCTTCATCAAATTTGTTCGGGTGTCAGTCAACTCAACTAGATTTGGTCGGCTAAGTACAGCATCTAATAGAATTAGAACAAATAATCGAGAAAGCTAGACTCGGTCGAATGCGAACGCTCAGTCATAGTGAGATATTTAGTCTGCCAGAAAGCATTGGCAATCTTACTAATCTAAAATATTTAGATTTGAGTAATAATCAGCTAGCAAGCTTACAGAAAAATATCGACAGGTTTACTAGTCTAGTTGAATTACGTCTAAATGACAATCGACTAGTTAGCTTGTTAGAGAATATTGGTAATCTTAACCAGATTATTTATTGACAATAACCGATTAGCTAGAATTCCAGAGAGAATTATTGAGTACAATTAATATCGATACTTAGCGAGAATATACTTTATTGAAAATTGATGGTATTGAAGTAATATATGGCGAATATCATCAAGAACCGATCGATTCTCCAGCGGTGATGCTACTCGAACGAGAGCTAATGGTATTACTCAAGATGACATGTCCATCGACTCAGCATATTCAGATCCTGCAAGTAACACCAGAGATGACAAGTGCAGAAGCCGCGATTACCTGGGTAAATTATGGTATTCACCCCGATAAATTTACCGTGCAAACTTGAGAGCGATCGTGCTACTTAACAAACCAGTTTAGCAAAGTTGAGACAATCGACAGTACGATCGATCCAGCAATGGCGGGGACGATCCCAGCAATATCAAATCCAGGCACAAACCGCGATACAAATACCAAACAGAGCACATTGATCGCGAGTGAGGATAGTCCTAATGTGAGGATTGTCAAAGGGAAAGTTAGTAACTGGAGAATCGGACGCACGGTACTGTTAATTAAACCTAGCAATAGAGCCGCAATCAGTGCCGTTGCAATATCTCGCAGGTGAAATTGTCCTGGCAAAAAATGGTTGATAATCCGCTGTGTGATTAAGAACGCGATCGCATTTAGAACCCAGTTAATCAGTAATTTGAACATAGTGGCTAGTAACTATTAGCAGCAGAATCTTTTAGACGTTCGATTGGTAAATAATCCTCAAAACTTAATGCTTCTTCATCTAAGCAACTGGCAATCACCATTTTGATTGTGGCTTCAAGAGTTTATAGTTAGATGGAGTCGGAACGTATTTGACCGATCTTACCTCGATCGACCGATTTTAACGTCAGTTCTGGATCGCCCGTCCGATTTTTGCGATAAACTGTGCATGTTAAGGATTGTACGAGTCTGGCACCCAATGCCGAAATCTAATCCTCCCTACCTTGCGTTCGCACAGCGTCGGCTTTGCCAAATCGCTGCTTACTGTTTGCCAGAAAATATGCCTACTATTATCGCCTTAATCTTTGCTTCGATCTTAATCTGCTTTCCCAGCCATGCGATCGCGGCGGGGGGAACTTCTCAATACAAGCCAATGCTCTCCTATGATAATGCCGAACTAAACGGTCAAGATTTTTCGGGCAAAAACTTACAGACAGCCGTATTCACTACTGCCAAGCTAGATGATACCAATTTTTCTGGCGCAGACCTCACAGGCGTAGTGATCAGTTCCTCAACCCTAAACCGGACAAATCTCCACGGTGCAAATCTCACTCAAGGTTTACTAGATCAAGTTCGGTTTGTTGGTGCCGATTTGAGTGATGCTGTTTTCACTGAGGCGATGATGCTACGATCGACATTCACAGATGTCAATATTGCTGGAGCAGATTTTACCGACGCTATCTTGGGGAAGCTGCAACAGAAGGAACTCTGCAAGATTGCGACTGGTGTGAATCCTAAAACTGGAATCTCTACTCGCGACTCTCTCGCCTGTAAGTAAATATCGGCTGCGGGGATAGTGTTACCCCTCCAACCTGGGGCTTTGGGATAGATCTTACGCCCTCCCCGCAGGTTCGGGGAGGGCTGGGGTGGGGTAAAAATCTCCGCCACAAAACAGGAATCTTACCCCTGATTTTCATTAAGTTGGTTTAAGGATTGAAATGAAACGAATTGGTGTCATCGGCGGTGGACAACTAGCATGGATGATGGCTAGTGCCGCCCAGGAATTAGGGATAGAATTAGTCATCCAGACTCCCCATACCAGTGATGTGGCTGTCGGATTGGCAGTAGAAACAGTATTGGCGGAAGTAGATGATGTCGCAGCTACAGCCACTCTAGCAACTAAATGCAACGTAATTACTTTTGAAAACGAGTTTGTCGATTTAGACGGATTGGGGAAACTTGCTACGACAGAAGATATCTGCTTCATACCATCCTTAGCCGCCCTAGCTCCGCTCCTAGACAAATATATCCAACGCTGTTATCTGCGAGATTTGGGTTTACCCGTGCCTAAGTTTGCCCCACTCACACATTCAGAATTACCGTTAGGGTTTGAATTTCCCGTCGCGATCAAAGCCCGCCGCAATGGTTATGACGGACAGGGGACATTTATTATCACAGATGAGTCTGCGCTAGCAGACCTCTACCATCGCTATCCTGACACACCATTTCTGATTGAAGAATTTGTCGAATTCGATCGCGAGTTAGCCATCATCGCCGCTAGAGGTGTCAATGGTGAAGTTGTTACCTATCCCATCTTGGAGACTCAACAGGAAGACCAAGTGTGTCGGCGGGTATTTACAATCCAGGATTTGCCTGATGAGATCGTCCAAACCTGCAACTCGATCGCGTCTAAGCTACTTACTAGTCTAGGCGCATTCGGCGTGTTTGGAATTGAGCTATTTGCCACCCGCGATGGGAAAGTATTAGTCAATGAGATTGCACCACGCACTCACAATTCTGGGCACCTCACCATCGAAGCTTGCGCTACTTCTCAATTTAGTCAACTGATTCGGGCGGTTGCTGGTTTACCTTTGGGTAGCACAGCACTTACCTGCGGTGGTGCTGTGATGGTAAATTTATTGGGTTATGAAGATACTCACAGCGATTATTTAGCTAAACGCCATCAACTAGCGGCTATTCCTCATTCACACGTCCATTGGTACGGGAAGCAGGAATCGAGAATCGGACGCAAACTCGGTCATGTGACGATTCTCGTCGGGACAGATCCCAGCAGTGAGCGTCAAGATTATCGCGCCCAAGCGGAAAATTTGGCACGACAAGTAGCCGCAATTTGGGATGAATAATGTCTACTCGGATTATTAATAATAAATATATATTGGTGATGTGAGTAGACAGATATTTAGGCCTCACACGATCGTTGGCGGAGCCTCTCCCCTGGAGAATCGCTCATCCATGCTGGGGGATAGAGAACGGGTAAAGTTTACGAAACTTGACGTAGTATCTCATCTAAGAGAAATTTGCTTATAATGCAAGTAATAACTTTTACCAAGTTTTCCAGAATTTTGGTTCGTGGGTGCAATCTGTGCCGCGAGCACATATTTATGGGCAATCGATTTCTCTTAACCAGAGATCTCCTTAAATGTTATCTACCGATCGGGTCTAAACTATTTGGCTCAGACTAAATATAATAGCAATTAACCACAATATTGGAAGATTTTCGTAACCGATGAGCATGGAGACGCTAGAGTTTATCATCTACCCTGATGGACGAGTACAGGAAAAAGTCACTGGTGTAGTGGGTCAGTCTTGTACTGTTGTAACAGCAGCGATCGAATCTGAACTAGGGGATGTAGTCTCCCAATCACCAACTGCGGAGTATTTCAATCAGAACCTCGAACTAACTGCTAGTGCCACCAATCAAGCCACTTGGTAACTCACAAGGTGGCAGATAAATCGAGCCTCAAGTTATAAATTATTCATCTCTACCCACATACATATGTCACATTTCAGCAACATCAAAACCAAGATTCGGAATGTAGAATCCCTCACCGCAGCATTAACAGATCTAGGTATCGACTGGAAAACTGGCCCTCAAGCAGTGCGCGGCTATCAAGGTGATACACGGACGGCAGCCGTTGTCATCGAGCAGGACAATGGTTATGATATCGGCTTTAGCAGCAATGGCAATAATGAGTATGAACTAATCGCTGACTTGCAATTCTGGCAGCAAAATTGGTCGGTCGATCGCTTTATCAGTCAAGTTACTCAACGCTATGCTTATCATACCGTTGTGACAGAAGCAACCAAACAAGGTTTCCAAGTCGCCGAAGAACGCAATCAACAAGATGGTTCGATTAAGCTCGTAGTCCAACGCTGGAGTGCTTAGATCGTGAGTGATTTTACCCCACCATTGAATGACAACCAATCAGGATTAGAGCCAGAGCTAGGCGGCTTCTTGCGCGATGCAGAAGATCGATCCGGTTTGGAGCCAGAACTTGGCGGGGTATGGCGACAAAAGGGCGTATATGTGGATGAGATGACGTGTATCGGTTGTCTCCACTGCGCTCATACGGCGCGGAATACGTTTTTTATCGAGCCAGAACATGGTAGAGCGAGGGTAGTGCGTCAAGACGGCGATATCGAAGATACGATCCAAGAAGCGATCGATACTTGTCCGGTTAATTGCATCCAATGGGTGGATTATACCGAGTTAAAGAAATTAGAAATAGAGCGTCAATATCAAGAAATTCCCATGGCTGGCTTCCCTGTCGATCGTGCCACAATCGCTGCTGGAGTACGTCGCCGCAAACTGAATCAGGGAAAATAGGATTGTTCGTAGAGGGCATAGTCCGATCGAAAAGTATGATGAACTTCGATCCTCCAGAGGCTTTAAGTTCATCACGGATTAGCCGAGCAGTGCCAATATCGATCGAGGAAATTGAGAATGTGATTGCGAAGGTTAAAATATGTCGCACTTTCGCGAATGCTGACCCGATCGCGGGGATGGGAGAAAGGCACGGTCAAAATTTCACCGATATTGGCGGCTGGTCCATTAGTCATCATGACAATGCGATCGGACATGAAAATTGCCTCATCCACATCATGAGTCACCATAATTACAGCCTGTCGTTGACTCTCCCAAATCTTGAGAACCTGCTGCTGCAACTTATGGCGGGTCAGGGCATCCAAGGCTCCAAAGGGTTCATCCATTAGCAAGATCTTCGGGCGAATTGATAGCGCTCTTGCAATTCCTACCCGTTGCTTCATCCCACCCGATAGTTCATCTGGATAGCGATCGGCTGCTGCCGTGAGATTGACCATTGCTAAATGTTCGTTGACAATTTGTTCCTTTTCCTTAATTGAAGTAGTTTTGAGAACCTCATCAACAGCTAGTTGAATATTTTCACGCACGGTCAACCAAGGTAGTAAAGAATACTGTTGAAATACCATCATTCTTTCTGCTGCTGGCTTGCGAATTTCACGCCCTTCTAAAGTTATAGAACCAGAGGTTGATTTTTCTAAACCCGCGATAATTCTCAACAAGGTTGACTTGCCACAGCCAGAATGTCCGATTATGGAAACATACTCAGTCGCACTAATTGACAGATTAATATCATTTAACGCAATATATTCTTCGCCATTAGATTTGCGATAGGTTTTTATTAAATCTTTAATTGATAGAAAATCTAGTTCTGAATGAATCATCGGAAGATTTGGAGTTTATAGGGTTGGGTTAGCTCAAGGCAAAGGAACGGGGGCGATGCGAGCGAATTTCAAAACTTTTTAAATAGCCAACTAGATCGCTAGGATCGAAAGCTTGGCGATCGATAAAGAACTCGGCTGGTTCAATTTTGTAGTCATTCTTGGGACAGGCAATACCCATTTCATCAGCAATTTGGCGATATAAATCGGTTTTCCATGCTGTTCGCGCAATCTGTTCGGCATCCTTAGGAATTCCCTCGATCTGCCCCCAACGCGCTGATTGAGTCATTAACCACAGGCTTTCCGATTGCCACAAAAAAGTAGAATGATTGTTTGCTTCGCGCTGTAGTTCTTGGGGTAAATCGAAGAACAAAGTGGTTTCTAAACTATTACTCAATCGCTGCTGCCCATCAAATCCTCCATAGTTATATTCACCGACAATTCCTGGCCGCGTAAACTTATCAACTGCTCCTCGCTTGGGTTTAGCTCCTGTAAAGGCGCGATCGGTAATTAATTTCGCAACTTCAGCACGATTTTGGGGATTGCTGCAATACTGACAAGCTTCAATCATCGCTTTGACCAAAGAACGATAGGTTTTAGGATTTTCTGTAATAAATGATTCCATTACTCCAAGCAAGCGATCGGGATGTCCGCGCCAGATTT
>Ga0209390_10002524_pt1 | contig 31873 bp, 18 predicted proteins | sample BON01_FD_187212 | JGI IMG/M metagenome (GOLD analysis project Ga0209390, IMG submission 187212) | Freshwater microbial communities from Lake Bonney liftoff mats and glacier meltwater in Antarctica - BON-01 (SPAdes) (version 2) | ecosystem: Environmental > Aquatic > Freshwater > Ice > Glacier...
CCCTCCTCCTCCTCCTCCGCGCCTCTGTCGACGTCGTAGTCGGCCGACGCAAAAGGGTCTGCGACCTCTTCCGCTTCTCCAAGCGCAGCGTCGCGCCCCCACCAGGACAGCCGCCGCCGCCGCCCACGCCTGCGAGAGCCCGCGCGCCGCCGCCGCCGCCGCCTGCCGTCCGCCGCCGTTGCCTCCGCCGCCGCCGCCGAGGCCGCGTCGGCGCTCTGCCGCTCGCCGCGCCACGGCCACGCCTCGCTCCGGAAGGGCGCGCCCCCGCCCAAGGCGCGCTCGGGCCACTCGGCCACCCCCGCCAGGGCGAATGTGTCGGTGTCGGCGTACGCGCCCCCGTGGCGGCACAGGACGCCGTATCGCCAAAGGTCGGCGCGCTCGACGGGGGTCTCCAAGAGCGCGTACGCGCGGAGAAAGTGCCGCGGGTCGGTCGCGCCGTCGAGCTGCTCCTCCTCCTCTTCCTCGCGCCGGCCCGAGTCGTCGTCGTCGCCCGCGCGCAGCGCTCGCCCTCGCCGCTCCCCGCCGCCGCCGCCGCCCCCCTCGCCTCCGCCGTCCCCAAGAGCGCCGTCAGAGGAAGGACCAGAGGAGGACGCGGACGCCGGCGCTGACGACGTCCTCCGGGCCGACGCCGACAGCGGTGCCGCCGAAGACAGGTACCGCCGCAGGTAGTCGCGAGCGTCCCTATCGTCGTACAGCAAGAGCGCGGCGCCCGGGTTGGCGCGCGACCAGCTGGCGAGCGAGAGGACCTGGTGCGGGTGGAGGCGGCCCTTGTCGGCGAGGGTCATGTGGATGAGGCGGGGGACCGCGGTCGCGCCGAAGCAGCAGGTCGAGGAGGAAGAGTTGCCACCGCCGCCGTCGCCGCCGCCGCCGCTGCCGCCGCCGCCGCCGCCCGTGGCCCCTTTTTGTTCGGCTCTCCGCCGCCGCCGCCGCCGCGCCGCCGCCGCCGCCTTCCTGTCCAGCCGCGCCAAAAACTTGAGCGGCTCCAGTTCCAGCCTCGCGCCCCCGGGCGCCACCGACCGCAAGAGGCGCCGGACCCGCCGCGCCGTCGTCAGGGACGCCGCGCCGCCCCCGTGCGCGGCGTTGCCCTCGGGGCCGAAGCGCAGGCCGCCGCCGTCTGCGCCGCCGCCGAGCAGGCCGAGCGCGGCGGCGGCCGATTCGTACACCTCGGGCGTGTTCCACGACCACACGCGCTGGCCCGTGATGGCGCGGCACTGGGCGCGGGTGGTGAGGTCCTCGTCCTCGACGAGCTGGGCGGCCGAGGGGTCGGCGCGCGCGGGCGGGGCGAGGGGGATTGCGAGCAGGGCGGCGAGCGCGACAGAGAGGGACAGGAAAAGCTGTCGCCGCCGGCGCGGGCGCCGCCGATGCCGCCACCGTTGCTGCGCGGGCTGCTGTTGCGGTTGCTGCTGCTGCTGATGCGGCTGCTGCTGGTGCTGCCGCCGCTGCTGCTGCACCTCCGCCATCCTCCACCGGTCGCCGTCGGCACGGGCGGCACGCCTCCTTGTCCTCGAGGGAGGGGGGATTAGGGGGAAGCGCGGATTGGGCGTCCGAGTGTGTCGGGGTTTTTCGGAGCAGCGCCGGATAGCGATAGATGCGTCGAGTTTGGAGGTTTGCGATGCAAGTGATGATCGTATGTGCGAAGAATGATTGTTTGCTGAGAGGAGAGGTAGGGCGGCGCACGAAGAACAGAAAGCGCGATTCTTCTCGTTCTTTTTGCTGTTTCCGCGTCTCTCTCTCTCTTTCTCTCTCAAGAAGAACGCGCCCTCCTCCGTCCCTCGCTCAACACACAATCACAATCGCACATTGTCGCCCTATCGTGTGTGCGCGTGTGTGTTTGCCACGTATCCCTCGCCGATCGACAAACTCGCCAAAAATTTTCTTTCATCAGTTTTTCAAATTTCGCGTCGAAACGCGCCCTCCTATCGTCCTCCCACTCTCCCTCTCTCCCGCCGCGCGAGCAGCGCGCCGGGGTTGAGCCTAGGCACCCCGCTGCCGAGCGTTCGCGGGCAAGCAGGCACACCTCAGAGCCAAAGACCGAAGGAACGAGCGCGATGGCGTCGACCGGCGGAGGCGCGCCGCCGCGGCCCAACGCCGCCGCCGCCGCCGACGCCGCCGCCGACGACGACGCCTATGCCATGCCGGCCGACGAGGGCGTCGACGACCTCGACCCCGACGCCCGCCCGGCCCAGGACGGCGACGACGACCTGCTCCTGCCCGAGCTCGCCGTCGCCCGCGGACGCATCGACCGCATCGAGGTGCGCGACTTCAAGTCGTACCGCGGCGAGCACGTGATCGGCCCCTTCCGCCCCTTCACCGCCGTGGTCGGCCCCAACGGCAGCGGCAAGAGCAACCTCATGGACGCCATCTCGTTCGTCCTGGGGGTGCGCACGGCGCAGCTGCGCGGGTCCCTCAAGGAGCTGCTGTACGCGTACAACGAGCCGACGGGCGGCGCGGCGGCGGCCAACGCTGCCAACGCGGCGGCGGCGGGCAGCGGCAAAAAGGGGGGCGCGGCTGCCGGAGCTGCCGCTGCTGCCGCGGCGACGCCCGAGCGCCCGCAGGCCGCGCGCTCGGCCAGCGTCACGCTCGTGTACGACGACGGCCAGGGCGGGGAGGTGCGCTTCACCCGCGCCATCGTGCAGTCGGGCGGGCGCCGCGGCGCCGCCGCCGCCAACGACGCCGCCGCCGGCGCCGGCGAGGGCGAGGGCGAGGACGACGCCGGCGCCGCGCCCGACGAGGCCGCCGACGACGCCGCGGGCGCCGACGCCGCCGCCGCCTACCAGTCCCAGTACCGCGTCGACGGCGCGCGCGTCACCTGGGACGCCTACGCCCGCCGCCTCGGCGCCTTTGGCATCCTCGTCAAGGTGCGCAACTTTTTAGTTTTTCAAGGCGACATCGAGCGCGTCGCCACGCTGCGGCCCGAGGGCCTTAGCGCTCTGGTCGAGCAGGTCTCGGGCTCGGACGCCCTGTCCCGCCCCTACGCCGAGGCCGAGCAGGCCAAGGCGCGCGCCGACGAGCGCGCGGCCCTGGCCTTCCAGAAGCGCAAGGCCGTGGGGCAGGAGCGCCGGCAGAAGCGCGAGCAGCGCGACGAGGCCCAGCGGCACCTTAGGCTCGAGACGGACTTGGCCGCCGCCCGGGGGTACTGGCGGCTTTGGCAGCTGTCGCACCTGCGGCGGGACATGGCGGCGGCGCGCGCGGCGCGCGAAGGGGCCGAGCGCGCGCTGGCGGCGGCGCGGCGCGAGCACGCGAGCCACGACGGCGAGGTCGAGGCGCGCCGGCGCGCGCTGGCGGCGCTGGCAAAGGAGCGGCTGGCGCTCGAGAAGCGGGCGGCCAAGGGCGCGGCGGAGCGGCAGCGGCGCGCGCCGGCGCTGGCGCGCGCGCAGGAAGAAGGGGCGCGGCTGGCGCGGCGCGTCGAGGCCGGGGCGCGCGAGCTGGCGGCGGCGCGGCTGCGGCGCGACGAGCAGGGCGCGCGGCTGCAGCGGCTGGAGGCGGACCTGTCGCGCGTGCTCGAGGCGCGCGGGCAGCTGGACCTGCCGCGGGCGGCGGGCGCGGGGGCGGCGGGGGGGGCGGCGGCGACGGCGGGCCGCTCGCGCTCCCGCTCGCGCACGGGCGGCGGCGCTGGCGCTGGCGGCGGCGCCGAGGAGGGGCAGCAAGAGGGGGGCGCCGCCGGCGCCGGCCCCCTCCCGGCCATGGACGCGGCTCAGCTCGCCGAGTACCGCCGCCTGCGCGAGGAGGTCGGCGTGCGCGCCAGCCTGCTCGAGGGCGAGCGCGACACGCTGCGCGCCGAGCAGCGCGCCGACGAGGAGGCGCTCGCGCAGCAGGCGGCGGCGCTCGCGCAGCTTCAGGCGCGCGCCGCCGAGCGCCTGGCCGCCGCCGAGGCCGCGTCCGCGCGCGCCGCGTCCGCCCGCGAGGCCTCCGCGTCCGCCAAGGCCGCCCTCAGGGAGCGGCGCGCCGACCGCGCGCGCCTGGACGACGAGGCGCGTGCCGCCGCCGCGCGCCGCGAGGCCGCCGCGTCGCGGCTGCGCGACTGCGAGCGCCGCCTCTCCGACGCGCGCGCCGAGCGCCGCCAGTCGGAGCGCGACCGCCGCCTCGCAGAGGCCGCGGCCATGCTCCGGCGCGAGGTGCCCGGCGTGCACGGCCGCCTGACCGACCTCAGCCGCGTGACCGCGCGCAAGTACGGCCTCGCGCTGGCCGTCGCCTTGGGGCACAACCTCGACGCCGTCGTCGTCGACAGCCGCGCCGCCGCCTTCGCCTGCATCGACGCCTTGGTGTCGCGCCGGCTCGAGCGCATGGAGTTCATCCCGCTGGACACGTGCGACGCGCGCGCGGCGGACGAGCAGCTGCGCGCGGGCTTGCCGCAGGGCGCGCGTCTGGCGATCGACCTGCTGGAGTTTGAGCCGCACCTGGGGCGGGCGTTCCAGTACGCGCTGGGGTAAGATTTTCTTTTTTGTTTTTTTTTGTTTTTTTTTGTTTTTTTTGTTTGTCTGTTTGTTCGGAGGCGCGGGAGGCGCGCGGGGGGCGGCGGCGGCGGCGGCGGCGGCGTTTTTCTTATTTTCGCGCTCGTTTGTGGTTTTTCCTCTTTCTGATTGCGCTCACCTCGTCCCACCCTCGCGACAACACCCTCTCCCTCCAAACCCCACAAACCAAACGAACAAGCAAAAACAAAAACCAAAACCAAAAACCAAAACAGCAACACGCTCGTGTGCGACGCGCGCGACGAGGCGCGCGCCATGGCCTACGCCGAGGGCGGCGTCGGCGGCGGCGGGGGCGGCGGGGGCGGGGGCGCCGCCGCCCAGCGCGTCGCCGGCCGCCACAAGGTCGTCGCGGTCGACGGCACCCTCTTCCGCCCCAACGGCGTCTTCACGGGCGGGTCGACCGCCGCCAGCGACGCGCGCGCGGGCCGGTGGGACGAGCGGGCGCTCGAGGCGCTGCGGGTCGAGCGCGAGGAGCTGCGGCGCGAGCTGTCGTCCGCCGCCGACCCGCGCCCGCTCCAGCAGGCCGCGCAGGCGGCGGCGGCCGAGATCGGCGCGCTCGAGGAGAAGGCGGCGTACGCGGACGCCGAGGCGCGCACGGGCGCCGAGCGCGCCGACGCCGCGCGCGGCGAGGCCGCCGCGCTCGGGCGCGAGGCCGCGGCGCGCGAGCTCGCCGCGCCCGGCCTCGAGGCGGCCGTGTCCGCGCGCTCCAGCCGCCTCGACGCCCTGCAGGCGCGCATCAACGAGGTGGCCGACCGCGTCTTCGGCGACTTCTCGCGGCGCGTGGGCGTCGCCTCCATCCGCGAGTATGAGGAGACGACGGTGAAAGCGGCCGAGGCGCTCGAGGCCGCGCGGCGCGACCTGGACGGGCAGGCCTCCCGCGCGCGCGCGCAGATCGAGTTCGAGCGCGCGCACGACCACGCGGGTGCCTTGGCGCGGGCGGAGCGCGCCCTGGTGTCCGACGAGCGCGCGCTGGAGGCGGCGCGCGCGCAGGCCGAGGCGGCCGGGCGCGAGGCGGAGGAGCTCGGGCGCGCGGCGGCGGCCGCGCGCGCCGAGGCCGAGGCTGTGGGCGCGCGGGCGGCCGAGGCCGAGGGCGCGCTGCGCGCGCTGCGCGAGCGGGCGCAGGGGCACGAGCGCGAGGCGGCGCGGCTGCGGCGCGCGGCCGAGTCGGCGCGCGAGGCGCTGGAGCAGGAGCGCGCGCGGGCGCGGGACGTGCTGTCGGCCGCGGCGCTCGAGCGCCTCAATCTGCCCCGGCTGGCGGGGGCCGGGCGCCGCGGCGGCGGCGGCGAGGAGGAGGAGGACGAGGACGAGGCGGCGGCGGCGGCAGCGACAGCGGCGGCGGCGGCCGACGGCGCCGCCGGCCCCTCGGCGGCGGCCCCCGCGCCCCCGCGCCGCCGCTCGCGCCGCGGCAGCGGCGAGGACGTCGCCGCCGAGGGCGAGGAGGCGCCCATGGAGGTCGACGGCGCAGAGGGAAATAACGCCGCCGCGACCGCCGCCGACGCCGCCGCCGCCGACGCCGACGCCGACGCCGACGCCGACGCCGACGGCCCGGGCGCCGGCCTCGACTTCTCCTCGCTGCTCAAGCGGCACGTCGACCCGCCCTCGCGCGAGCCCGTCGCCCGCGCCGCGATCGACCGCGAGCTCCGCGACGCCGCCGCCGCCCTGGCCGCGGCCCTGGAGCGCTCGTCGCCCAACCTCAAGGCCATCGAGCAGTACGACAAGCTGCGCGAGCGCGAGGCCGAGGCGGCGGCGCTGCTGGAGGGCGCGAGGAAGGAGGCGGGCCGGCGCGCGCGGGCGTTTTCCGACGTGCGGCAGCGGCGGCGCGCGGCGTACGCCGCCTGCTTCCGGCACGTGCGGGGGGCGATCGACGGGGTGTACCGCCGGCTGACGACGTCGCGCGCGCACCCGATGGGGGGCACGGCGTACCTGTCGCTGGACAACGTGCGTATTTTCGTCTTCGCTCTTGTTTGGGCTTTGGTGCTCTTCTTTTCGGGCGCCGGACGATTCGTTCTCTCCTGTCGCCGCCGCCCCGCTCCGCGCCGCTCCGCCCCGCCGCCTCTGGACCCTGGTCGCTGTCGCTCACCGCCCGCCCCTCCCAAGAAACTCCTCGAAACAACAACCCCATCGAACCAAAACCAAAAACCAAACAAAAACAAAACCAAAACAACAGGAGGACGAGCCCTACCTGGGCGGCGTCAAGTACAGCGCCATGCCGCCGACCAAGCGCTTCCGCGACATGGAGCAGCTGTCGGGCGGTGAGAAGACGGTCGCCGCGCTGGCGCTGCTTTTCGCCCTGCACTCGTACAGGCCCTCGCCCTTCTTCGTGCTGGACGAGGTGGACGCCGCGCTCGACGCGACCAACGTGGCGCGCGTGGCGCACTACGTGCGGTCGCGCACGCGGCCCGCGGCGATCGCGCGGCGGGACGCGGGCGGGGGGCAGGGCGAGGCGCGGCGCGCGGCGGCCGCGGCGGGCGGCGGCGGCGGCGGCGACGACGCGGCGGCGCGCGACGCGGGCGGCGAGGACGGCGCCGACGCCGACGCCGACGCCGACGCGCCGCCGGGCTTCCAGTCGATCGTCATCTCGCTGAAAGACGCGTTCTACGAGAAGGCGGACGCGCTGGTGGGCGTGTGCCGCGACCCGGGGGGCGCCTCGTCGCGCACGTTCACGTTCAGCCTGGAGCCGTACGGCGAGCCGGCGCCCGCCGAGTGAGAGAGTTTTTTTCTCGCTTTCGGGTTTCGCTCTTGTCTCGGCGCCTTCTTGCTTTCCTCTTTTTGTCGCGCACGCCCCCCCGCTTGGCCGCTTTTTTTCTTGACCCCCCCCTTTTCTCGATCCCACGACGATGACCGCGCGCCACTTGGACACACGCATGATGCACGCACACACACACGCGCATAGACCGAACTCGCCCCACCCCTCTGACGCACAGATATGACGACAGACGAGCAAAACAAAAAAGGGGGAACACGCGCGAGCGCGCGCTGCCCCGCCCCGCAACAAAAACCAGAGCACGACGGCGACGCATTTTTACAGCAAACCACCCGCGCACAAATCACAACAAAACTGCTCGGCCAAACCTCTCCCTCTCTATCTCACCGGCTCCGCGCTCCCCCCGCCGCCTCGGCGCCGCCGTCCCCGCTCTTGGGCCGCAGCAGCAGGTAGACGCACGGGCCCAGCACGGGAACGAGCGACAGCGCCGACGCCAGGCCGCTGCCCGCGCCGGGCCACCGCCGCCCCTCGGCGTCGACCGAGAGCCAGAACGGCACGAGCGCCGTGCACAGGGCAAAGTCGACCGTGGTCGCGTGCACCAGGCGGGACGAGTCGAACATGCGCAGGTACTCGAGCCACGCCGAGGCCGGGCTGCCGGCCGCGCGGGCGATCCAGTATCCGCCGGCGGCCAGCAGCAGCGCCGGCACGACCGGCGATTCGGCGCCGCGCAGAAACAGGCGCGAGAGGCCTTTTGTCTCCTCGGCGGGGGGCGGCAGCTCGGGCGCCTCCTCGGGCGTGGGCGGCACCCACAGCGCCATGTAGGGGATCAGGGCGTAGGCGCCCAGGCCGAACGCGGCCGCCACGAAGGGCCAGGCCGGCAGGGCGCCGCCGAGCGCGCCGGACCACCGGCGCCCCGAGCGCCCCCCGGGCACGAGCAGCGCGCCAAAGATGGCCGGGTAGACTCCCATTATGTTGAAAACGGCCTCGAACACGGGGTTGACCACGTAGGGGTCGTCCGCCTTTTGCCCGATGAGCTTGAGCACCACGAAGTTGTCGAGCGTGGGCGTCTGGTTGGGCGAGAAGCGGAAGACGTATGTGAGAAGGCCGGCCCAGAGCAGCAGCAGCGCCGCCGACAGCAGCGGCGACGACCCGGAGCCAGAGGAGGCGCTCTCGTCGTCGTCGCCGTTGAACTTTTTGCTGCTGCTGCTGCTGCGTTTCCTGCTGTTGCTGCTGCTGCTGCCCTTTTTGCCGCCCGTGGCGCGGACGGCGAGGCTGGGCCTGGGGGCGAGAGAGGAGGGGCTGCCTGCGGCGGGTGCCAGGGGACGAGGCGCGGGGGCGGCGGTGCGGCGGCCCGGGCGGGCGGCGGCGGCGACGACGACAGACCGCGCGACCGCCGGACGGCGCGGCTGATGCGGCTGCTGCGAGGCGGCGCGCGCGAGCAGGCCGTGGGGCCGATGATGCGACAACAGCATCGTCGTGATCGTTGCTCGGATTGAGTAAGATCGCAGCGCCGCAAGTCGAGGATGTGATGAAAGGTGCGCGAGCAGAATGGAACTCGAATTGTGTGGTCTGGCCTCTCCTTTCCTGCCCGCGATCCGAGATGTGTAATTGGCGGGGTGCGGAGGCTGACTGATCAGTTGCAGAGGCTGATGAGAGGGAGGACGGAATTGGTGCGCCAATGGGAAAGGCTGGCGCCAGTTTGGAGCTCGGCAGTTTCCCTTGAAGAGCGAGCGCGACGCTCTCGCCGCGCGCTCGCGCTCTCGCCGCCGAGCGTGCGCGATCGCCGCCCCTCCTACTGCTGCTGCTGCTACTACTGCTCCTCCTCTCGCGCCAGCATCTGACAACCACGATCAACTCAAACACTCCATCACAACCAGAACCAACAACCATGGCCACGACATACGCGGCCGTAGAGGTGAGGCGGACCGTACCGGAAAAAGCAAACCGTTCCGTCGATCGACGATCGATCCAACATCATCGAAGGGACCCGCCCGCCCAGCCAATCACGTGGGACCTGATCACCACCCACTCGTGCGCTCACCCCTTCAAAACTTCCCGAAACAACAACACCGAACCACGAAACGAAACTGCACACAAAGGTGTCGACGCTCTCAGCTGCCGAGCCGCTCAGCGGCGCCGCGCTCGCCCGCCGCCCATCCCCCTCTTCCCCTCCCGTCCCGGGAAAGGCGCGGCTGCAAATTCTCTGTCGCCCAATCAACCCCTCGGACGTCTTTAGCCTCATGGGCGTCTACCCGGGCTTCCTCAGCGCCTGCAAGACCCTCCCCGCCGTCCCCGGCATCGACGGCGTCGCGCGGATTGCCGCGCTCGCCTCCGAGGGCTTGACGGACGTCTCCGGCGCAGCCCTCGCGGTCGGCGACCGCATCGTCTCCGCCGCCGGATTCGACATCGCTAACGGGCAGGGCTCGTGGCAGGAGACCGTCGACCTGCCCGCGAACCTGCTGTCCAAGGTGCCGTCGGACGCCATCTCGGACGCGGCCGCGTCGTCTTTCTTTGTCAACCCGGTCACGGTCGTCGGCCTGCTAGAGTCGGCCGCCGTTCCGCCCGGCGGGTGGCTGATCGTCACGTCCGCGGTCTCGGGCCTGTCCAAGATCCTGCTGCAGGCCGCCAAGGCGCGCGGGGTCAAGACGGTCGGCGTCGTGCGGCGCGAGGAGGCCGTGGCCGAGGCGCTGAGGCACGGCGCCACGGCCGCCGTGCGCTGGAGCGACGACGCGCCCGTCGACCTGGCCGCCGCGGTGCGCGAGGCCACGGGCGGCGAGGGTCTCGCGCACGCGGCGGTCGACTCGGTCGGCGGCGCGCTCACGGGCGCGCTGACCGACGCCGTGCGCGACGGCGGGACCGTGTTTGTGTACGGCGCGCAGGGCGGCCTCTCGGCGTCCGTCTCGGTGCTCGCGCTGCTGTTCCGCGGCGTCACCGTGCGCGGGTTCTGGCTGGGGCCCTGGCTCGAGTCGCTGCCGGCCGAGGGCGGGCGCGCGCGCGCGGCGGCCCAGGTGTGGCAGCTTTACGCGGAGGGGCACGTGGCGTCGGCGGACGCGGACGCGAAGACTTATCCGCTCGGGCGGTTTGCCGAGGCGGTGGCGGAGAGCCAGCGCCCGGCGCGCGGGGGCAAAACGTTTTTGGTCAATGAGTGAACGAGAGGGGATGGGTTGAGAGATGAATTGAGGGGCGATTGAAGGGGCGATTGTTGCGCTTTTTTAGAGTCGAAAATACGTTCGTGGGTTGAAAAAACAAAAGACTTGATCCGTCAACCGTCGTCGCCGTCGTCATCGTCGTCGTCGTCCTCGTCCTCCTCGTCGTCCTCGTCGTCCTCCGCGTCGTCGTCCTCGTCCTCCTCAAACGCTCCTTCTTCGTCTTCTTCGACGTGCTCCTCCTCCTCCATGGGCGGCGGCGGCAGCTTGCGCAGCACGTAAATGAGCCGGTCCGAGAACCCGCGGCCGCGCAGCGCGGCGGCGGCCACCTCGGCGTCGCCCGGCGGCAAGGCCGCGGCCAATGGCGGCGGCGCCCCCTCCGCTGGCCGCCCCCCTCCTTCCGCCGCCGCTGCCGCCGCCGCTGCTTGCCCCTCCTCGGCGCCCTCGTCCGCGCGCACGTGCACCGTCTCAATCAGCTCAAACCCGAAGCGCTCGCGCAGCAGGTCCACGAACCCGTCCGGGCGCAGCTGGAGGGCCGAGATGCCGCGGCCGCCGCCGCCTGGAGCAGATGCCGCTGCCGCCGCCGCGCCGCCGCTGCCGCCGCCGCCGAGCTTCCTCGCCGCGCTGCGGTACGAGCGCCACGGCTGCGGCTCGAGCACGAACACCCCCCCCGTGCACAGGGCCCTGCGGACGCGCGCGAACAGGCGCAGCAGTGCGGCGTCCCCGCCGTTGAGGTGCACCCACTTGGTGACGGACAGGCACGTGACGGCGTCGTACCGGTCGGCCTCGGCCAGGCCGCGCGCGCCGCGCCCTCGACCGCCGCCCCCGCCGCTGCCGCCGCCGCCGCCGCCGCCACCGCCACTGCCGCGCCCTCGGCCGCCGCCGCGGTACGCGCCGGCCTGCCCGGGCCAGTCGGCCACGGCAAACCGGACGCGCGACAGGGCGCGCACGCGGCGGCGCAGGGCGGCGAGGGCGCGCGCGGCGGCCAGCGGCGACGGCAAAGGCGCGGCGGCCGCCGCCCCGTCCCCTTGGCCCTCCTCCCCCTCTGCGTCCTCCGGCCGCCCCCGCGCCATGCCGCCCCCCGCCCCCTCGTCGGCCCCCCCCCGCCCCTGCCCCTGCCCCAAAGCGGCGCGCCCCGTAGCGCTGCCGCTGCACAGCGCCCCGTACCGCGTGCCCGCCGCCCGCCGCGCCGCCGCCAGGTGCCCGCGCGCCCGCCGCACCAGCGACGCGTCGACGTCGACGCCGCGGACGCTGCGCGCGCCGTGCTGCGCGGCGACGGCGAGCGTGACGAGCCCTTCGTTGCACCCGACGTCGAGGACGCGCGCGCCCTTCAGCCAGGCGCAGGCGCGCGGAGCGACGGCGGGAGACTGGACGGTGGCGCCGCCGCCGCCGCCGCCGCCGCCGCTCCGAGGGGATGGGAAGGGGGGCTGCGCGCCGGCGGCCGCGACGGCGTCGGCGTCGCCGTCGGCGGCGGTCGGCGCGGCAGGGTTGGCGCGCGCGAGGGCGGCGAGGCGCGGGTCGTCGAACTCGTCGGGGCTGCGGTGGTGCTCGGCGAGCCAGCCGCGCCCGAGGCGGTAGCCGTAGTAGAAGGGGTAGTTGCCGTGCGGGTACGCCGGGCGGCGGCCGGCCTGGTTGGCGTTGCGCCGACCGCCGCTGCCGCCGCCGCCGCCGGTGCCGCGCGGGGAGGCGGCGGCGGCGGCGGCGCAAGACGGCGGCGGGCGGGAGGCGGCGGCGGCCCCGTCGGCGGCTGCGGCGGCAAACACGGCGGCGGCCCCGTCGTCCCTCTCGCCGTCCGCGGCGCTGCTGAGCTCGCAGCTGACGAGGAGGACGTCGCCGGAGAAATTGGTGCGCGACGGGTGGTGGTGGGGCGCGTGAGAAGCCGGCGCGGCCGGTGGCGGCGGAGAAGGGGGCCAGCGAACAAACGGCGGGGGGGAGGAGCGCTGCGCCGCTGCCGCCGCCGCCTGCGCCGCCTTTGCCGACAACGGAGAGGGTGCCGCCGCCACTTCTTCCGCGCCGGGGAGCGCCAGGGCCACCAGCCGCGCGACGCCCGACAGGTCCGGCCCCCGCATCGAGCCGTGCCGCCGCGCGGCCGCGCCCCCCCCAGCGGGAAGCGGCGGCGGGAGCGCAAAGGGCGGGAGCAGCGGCACCGGGCCCCACGGCGCGAGCGCTGCGGCGGTGGCGGCGGCGGCGGCGGCGGCGGCGCCGCCGCCGGACGAAGAGGCGCCCTGCTGCCTGGCGGCGGCCGCCCAGGAGGGGGCGACCGCTCCACCGGCGGCGGAGCCGCGGTCGACGCTCCCGGCGAACGAGGGAACGGGCTGCCGCTCTTGCCTCTGCTGCTGCTGTTGTCGGCGGGGCTGCTGCTGCTGCTGCTGCTGCTGTTGCCTTTGCGGCGGCGGCGGCCGCGGCTGCCGCTGGGCGGGGGGGCTGCGCTGCCGCTTGCCCGGCCGAGCGTCGCCCTTCTCTCCTGCCGGCCGGCGCCCCTGCTCCGCGGTCGCCGTCGTGGCGTCGTCGTTGGCGCTTGCCGCGGCCGCCATGATCGCCGCCCTGGCCGCCGTCGCCGCCGCTGCTGGCCCTGCCGATGGCGCCACCGCCGCCGCCGCCGCCGCCCCTGTCGCCGTCGTCGTGCTCTCGAGCTCCTCGTTCTCCCCGGCGGCGGCCCCGCGCTCAAGCTTGCGGCGGCGCTTGAGGTGCTTCTTCTGGCTGCGCGTGAGCCCCTCGGCCGAGTCCTCCTGGCGGTGCTGCTGCTCGCCGCTCGAGGGCGGAGGAGAAATGGGAAAGGAGGGGTCGCTCGAGAGTCGGCGCGTTTTTTCTCCGTCGCTTCCCGGCCTTGCTGGCGGCCGCAGCCTCCCGGCTGCGGCGTCGGGATGCTGCGGATACATCTTTTTCGCAGCGGTCGAGTCGTCGTGGATTGGATTTGGGATTCGATCAGGTTGCGGGGACGTTTTGTTATGAGCGATGAGCGGCGGCGGCGATGGCGCGCGCGCGCATCCGGCAAACGCGCTCCCACGGACGCCGACGCCGACGCGAACGCCGACGCCGACGCCGACGCCGACGCCAAATGGTCGTGGCTCGACCGCAGTGCATGACCGACCACGTCACCACGATTCCACCCAAAACCGACCACACCGACCGACTCAACATCAACAACGACCAACGCAGAGAAGAGACGCTAGCGAGGACCGAGAGAGAAAACACACACGCCAGCACAAGTGGTCCTCTCGCCCGGGAGGAGCGTCGTCGCGCGCGCGCTCGCGCGGGCGCTCCGTGTTGCGCGGAACCGCTAGGCGCACAGACCAGGCGAGCGGGGCGCAGCGTGGGACCCGGTGGCAGGATGGTGCGTGATTGTCTCCCCTGCCTCGTCTCTGTCCCTCTCTCTCACCTGTCGCGAAACGCCCGGGGCCCCTCTCCTCTCGACGTTCTCTCGACGCGTGGTGGTGGTCTCCAAGCTCACGCCGCCTCGACTTGCGCCCGCCCGCCCACACCCCCCGAAAACGCAGTCGCCGGACGAGTGGTACAAGTCGGTGCGTCTCGCTCGTTCCGCCCGCCGGCGCGCGCGTCGTGTCCCACGCTCGACACCCCTCGCTGCCGTTCCCATTGCTCCCTCCTTCCCGCCCCCGCAAGCTCACCCTTCCGTCGTCGAAACCCCACCCGGATCATCGAACGCTTGTCAACGCCCACACAAACAAACAAACAAAACAAACAAACACACAAAAACAAAATAAAATAAAATCGAGCTACAGCTCCCCGTGGTCACGCGCGCCTACGTGACGCTCGCCTTCCTGACAACGGCGCTGTGCGCGCTCGAGCTCGTGCGGCCCTTCCAGCTGTACTTCGACCCGCGGTACATCCTGGTCGAGGGCCAGGTGTGGCGGCTGGCGACCAACTTCTTCTTCTTCGGCAACCTGGGTGCGTTTCATCTTTTGGGGGGGGGGGGGGGGGGGGGGGGGGGCGAACGCGTCGGCGTCGGCGCCGCCCGCCGTGAACGGGATGCAAAAAGGAACGGAGGCGTCGGCGCCGGCGCCGCCTGCTCGCTCCCGCCCCCTCTCTTGCTCTCACGCCCGCCCGCCTCCCCGCCCATTCCCTTCGCCCGCCCCTCCTGCTCTCACGCCTGCCCGCCCAACCCGCGCGCGCTCCGTCCCTGCCCTGCCCCCGCCCCCCCCTTCCCCCACGCTCATGCCCGCCCGCCTGCCCGCCCGCCCGCGCTCCCCATCTTTTGCGCCGTCTCAAAAACAACTCAAGAACAACAACCAACACCAAACAACCCACCCCACAAACAAACAACAACAAATCGACAGGCCTCGACTTCGTCTTCCACATGTTCTTCCTCGTCAAGTACTGCAAGTCCCTCGAGGAGGACGCCTTCCGCGGCCGGCCCGCCGACTTCCTCTGGATGCTGCTGACGGGCGGCGCCCTGCTGACGCTGCTGGCGCCGCTCGCGGGCGTCCACTTTCTCGGCAGCAGCCTCACCTTCATGATGGTCTACGTGTGGGGCCGGCGCCACCCGCACGTCCAGCTGTCCTTCTTGGGGGTGTTCAACTTTGCGGCGCCCTACCTTCCCTGGGTGCTGCTCGCGTTTTCGGTGATGCTCGGGTCGTCGCCGGCGGTGGACCTGCTGGGGGTGGCCGCGGGGCACGTGTACTATTTTTTAGAGGACGTCTACCCGCGGATGAGTGGCGGGCGGAGGCTGCTGCGGACGCCGGGCTTGTTGCAGGCGCTGTTCCCGGCGCCGCCGCTGGTCGAGGGGGCGGGGGCGGTCGGGGCGGGGGCGGCGGGGGCGGCGGCGCTGGCGGCGGCGGCGGGACGAGAGGGCGGCGGCGGCGGCGGCGGGGGCGGCGGCGTGGCGGCGGCGGCGGCGGCGGCGGCGGCGGCAGGAAATGGGGGAGGAGCAGGGAATGGAGGACGAGCGCAAGACGATTGAGGAGTGGTGGGGGCTTGATCAAGGGAAAGGAGACGGACGAGTGAGTCCAAAGGGCACCCGACGAAACGAAACAAAACCAAAACGGTCGACCGCCAACGCGACGTTCCGCCCCGCGCGCGTTGGCCTCGGCGCCCCCGCCCCCCCCCCCAATCATTTGTGCTTGTTGATTTTCGCGCGCACCCCTGCCAATGCCGACGGCGCCTTGTTATGTGTGGCAGGTGTGCCCTGTCTTTGTTCTCTCTCTCTCTTTCCTCGCATCCGAGGCGCGCACGCTGCGCGAGGTGTGAGCGAGCGCAGCGACACAAAGGGCGCTCTGGGAACATCCCGAATCGTCACTGTACATCATGGGGAGAGAGGGTGGCGGCTTGGAACGGCTGCGTTGAACACTCTCTCCGGTCAGACATTCGCTGGAACGCACAAGACGCGCGAACCCCGCTCGCCGCGCTGGCCCAAGTGCCGCTCGAGCACCTGGGCCTGCCGCAGGAGCAGGCAGAGCTGCTGGCGCGCGAGCTCTGGCGCTTCTTGGCGATTCAGCGCAACGAGCACGCGAAAACCGCCGCCGACGCCGCCGACGCCGACGCCGACGCCAACGCCCGCGCCGCGGCGCGCGCCGCCTGCGTTCGAGAACGCCAACACAGTTTTGCTATTTGTCAGAGCAACCACCACACGAGCGGCAGTTCCCCCCTCTCCACCCCTAGAGACACGCGCACGCACAACAAACACGCATAGGCATCCTGCGCAAGAAGAAGAAGAGGGAGAGAAAGCAACAAAAACAAGAAGAGACTTTCGATGGCGCACAAGCAGGCCGCGCTGCGCGCGCTGGCCGCGCTCGCTCAAGAGCCGCAAGAGGACCTGGCCCTGCCGCAGGAGCAGGCCAGCCTGCTCGCGCGCGAGCTGTGGCGCTTTCTCGCGATCAAGCGCGACGAGCTCGCGAAAGCCGGCGCCGGCGCCGACGCAGCGGCGCGCGCCCCGCTGCCCGTCTCCCCGGGCCCGCGCGTCGACGCGCTCTGGCACGCCATGCTGCTGGAGAGCGACGTCACCGACCAAGTGCACGCGGCGCTGGGCGCGGTTGTGCCGCACTCGCAGCGCGCCGAGATGGACCTGTGCGACGCAGAGAAGCGGTGGCGGCGCCTCAACGCGCTCGCCCTCTTTGCGGAGCGCGGGTGGGCGCCCGCCCTCGGGTTTTGGTTGGTCACCGAGGAGGAGCTGCGCGCCGAGCGCGAGCAGAGGGCGCTGCGCGCCGAGCGCCGCGCGCGCCGGGCGGAGCGGCTCGGCGACGGCGCCAAGGTGCTTCACGTCCGGACGGTGGCGGGCGCGAGCCTGACCGTCTTTGCGGACGCGGCGATGACGCTCGCGGAGTTTGAGCTCGAGGCGCACGACCTGGCGGGCGTCTTCCCCTCCGAGCACCTAGCCCTGCTCCACTACGGCCGGCGCCTCGTGGGCGACCGCGAGTTCCGGGACCTCTCGAAAGAGAGCACGCTGCAACAAATGTGGCGCCGCGTCGGCCCGTGCGAGCGGCTGGCCGGGGGGGGAGGGGGCGGGGGCTGACGACCTCTTGTCCTCAAGCGCGCGCGGGGTTGGCGCGCGCCCCCGGTCGCTCAACACCAGCAACAAGTTGTTGCCACCAACAAGGACGACGCCTGTCTAAGCGCGCGCGCTCGCAGCAACACCCGTTCGTCCGAGTCGCCTCTGAGCGCAACAATTCCCCTGCCTTGACCTTTCTCTCATCTGCCGGCGAGATCTCATTCGCAATTTCATTCTCGTCTCGTCTTCAGCGCCGGCAAACATCCTTCTTTTCGGCCGCCGCCATCGCACGCCCGCCCGCGCGCACATGCCACTTCCCCCCTTTGCTTCTCCCTTAAACCAGCACAAGCCTGTACATTCGCACGTCACGGAGGACCTGGGTTGTCCAACTTGATGCTCTAAGGGACATCAGTGTAAATGAGCTCGGAGCGAGAAGGCGGTGCGCTTTTCTCGCTTTTGCACGAGAAAAGGGGCGTCGTGCGTCGCACGAGCAAAGCAAGTCAAAAGAGCGATCCGTCTCGTTCAAGAACGCCAACACAGTTTTGCTATTTGTCAGAGCAACCACCACACGAGCGGCAGATCCCCCCTCTCCACCCCTAGAGACACGCGCACGCACAACAAACACGCACAAGCATCCTGCGCAAGAAGAAGAAGAGGGAGAGAAAGCAACAAAAACAAGAAGAGACTTTCGATGGCGCACAAGCAGGCCGCGCTGCGCGCGCTGGCCGCGCTCGCTCAAGAGCCGCAAGAGGACCTGGCCCTGCCGCAGGAGCAGGCCAGCCTGCTCGCGCGCGAGCTGTGGCGCTTTCTCGCGATCAAGCGCGACGAGCTCGCGAAAGCCGGCGCCGGCGCCGACGCAGCGGCGCGCGCCCCGCTGCCCGTCTCCCCGGGCCCGCGCGTCGACGCGCTCTGGCACGCCATGCTGCTGGAGAGCGAGGTGGCCGACCAAGTGCACGCGGCGCTGGGCGTGGCGGTGCCGCACTCGCTGCGCGACGCGACCCGCCTGTGCGACGCCGACAAGACGGCGCGCCGCGGCAACGCGCTCGCCCTCTTTGCGCGGCGCGGGTGGGCGCCGTCCCCCGAGTTTTGGCGCGAGGCGCACGGCGGCGGCGGCGGCGGCGCCCCCCAGCAGCTTGCGGGCGGGGACTGGGCACGGGCGGTGACGTCCGCGGCGCCCGGCGAGGAACTGCCGCAGGCCGACGGCGCGCAGGAGCCGCCGCACATGCACGCCCCGCCGCCCCCGCCCACCGAGGCGGAGCTGCGCGCCAAGCGCGAGCGCGCGGCGCGGCGCGAGCAGCGCGCCGCGCGCCTGCTCGAGCCGGGAGCCGGGATCCTGTCGCTGGTTTTCATTATGCTCCGCGGCACGCGGTTCCAGATCCTCGCCGAGCCCGCCATGACGGTCGCGGATCTCAAGCTCGAGGTCCTCGACCGGGAGGGCGTGCCGCCTGACCAGCAGCGCCTCATCTTTGCCGGCAAGGAGCTCGAGAAAGAGCGCACGCTCGCCGAGCTCAAGATCGTGGACCAGTCCGTGCTGCACTTGATCCTGCGCCTGCGCGGGTGCTGAGTCGCATTGTAGTCTCCGGGGCAGCGCCGGCTCATCTGGCGCGCCTGCGGTCGCGAGCGCAACCGATCAGCCGGCAGCGTCCCGACGGCCCCCTTTCCCTTTTCTTTTTTTGCATGCGCGCACGCCCGCAGTAGCACCGACAATCACCGCCGCCGCGGCTTGGCGATGAGGTAGACGCTGGCCGACGACGATCATCGACGAGGACACCACGAGCGACCTGACGTCCGCCGCGACTCGGCTGCTGATTCGTGCGACAAATGGCGACGCCGATCGTCAGAAATACGACAGAGCACGAGCGCCCCCCCTTTTTCATTCCCGACGGGCACCCCAGCGTCCCGCACTTGGCTCGAGCAAACGCACGCACGCAAGCGTCTCTTGTGCCTCCTCGAGACGACCAGTTACAGAACCCCCCTTTTTAGCAGTTTGAGGTAACGCAAAGGGGTTCGCCCGCATCAAGTGTAAATCCTACACTTTTTTTTGTTAAGGGGGGGTGAAGGGAAAAGCGGGGGGGGGGGGGGGAGCGCAAGAATCGTCTCGCGCCGCCGCCGCCAGACCCGTCAGAACCGCCGCCGTCGTCGTGAGGAGCAGGAGCAGGAGCAGCAGCAGCAGCAGCAGGCAGCGCGCGCGCCGTGGCGGCAACGGCGCGCGCGACCTACAAGCTACTCGGCGTCCGTGAGCACGCGGCCTGCAGGCAAAGAGAGAGGGCGTCGTTGTCGGCGAGACACGCCGACCCTCGGGCGATCCGCCGCGGCGGCGCTCCCGACAAGAGACGTTGACGGCGACCCCTTCCATCGTCGCCCCCCAAACGTCCCGACTCGTCACTGCACATCGTAGCACGGCAGTACTGTGAACGGCTGCCTCGACGCCTCTCTCGGGCCAGACACTCGCACACTACGCACGAACACTGCCCATCGCAAGGCCTCGCAACTGACGAAAAAGAACGGAATGGCCGAGACGCCCAAGCAGGCCGCGCTGCGCGCGCTGGCCGCGCTCGCTCAAGAGCCGCACGAGGACCTGAGTCTGACGCAGGAGCAGGCCAGCCTGCTCGCGCGCGAGCTGTGGCGCTTTCTCGCGATCAAGCGCGACGAGCTTGCGAAAGCCGGCGCCGGCGCCGACGCCGCGGCGCGCGCCCCGCTGCCCGTCTCCCCGGGCCCGCGCGTCGACGCGCTCTGGCACGCCATGCTGCTGGAGAGCGACGTCACCGACCAAGTGCACGCGGCGCTGGGCGTGGCGGTGCCGCACTCGCTGCGCGACGCGACCCGCCTGAGCGACGCCGACAAGACGGCGCGCCGCGGCAACGCGCTCGCCCTCTTTGCGCGGCGCGGGTGGGCGCCGTCCCCCGAGTTTTGGCGCGAGGCGCACGGCGGCGGCGGCGGCGGCGGCGGCGGCGGCGGCGGCGGCGGCGGCGGCGCTTTCCAGCAGCCTACGAGCGAGGGCTCGGCACGGGCGGTGATGCACTCGGCGCCCGGCGCGGACCTCCCGCTGGCCGACGGCGCGCAGGAGCCGCCGTTTATGTGCGCCCCGCCGCCCCCGCCCACCAAGGCGGAGCTGCGCGCCGAGCGCAAGCGCGCGACGCGGCGCGGGCAGCGCGTCGCGCGCCTGCTCGAGCGGGGAGGCGGGATCATGCAGATACTTCTCAAGACATTTAGCGGCCGAACGGCCACGATCCTCGCCGAGCCCGCCATGACGGTCATGGACCTCAAGCTCGAGGTTTACGACCTGGAGGGCATCCCGCCAGACGACCAGCGCCTCATCTTTGCCGGCCTGCGGCTCGAGGACGAGCGCATGCTCGCCGACTACTACATTAAGACGGATGCGACGATCTGCCTAGCCCAGCGTCTGCGCGGCTGCTAAAGCGCATCGCACCCGACAGGCAGGCGCAGGCTCATGTGGCGCGCCTGCCGTCCCGAGCGCCAGATAGCAGCGTCCGACACACCGACACCGACACCGACAGCGAACCGATTGCGCGGTTTTCCATTTTCTGTTTTTGCGTGCGCGCCCTCAAGCAGCACCGACAACGCTCTTACTCTAGCAAATGAAGGCACACGAGCGTATCTCGTGCCTCTTCGATACGACACGCTACCGACGCCCCTTCCATGCAATATCAGGCTCTCAAATAGAATACTTCAAACGCAATCTCGAGTTTTTGTTTTGACAAGCGCGCGCGCGTCCTCTTGTCCTTGCTTTTTTCAGAGGGTTGAGCATTACGCCGCCGACTCCGCCGCCGTCGCCCAACCCCCTCCCTCTGTTCAACGCCCAACCGCGGGCGCGTACACCAGCGTCGTCTGCGCTGCCCCCCCCCCGCCGTACGTCGACGACACCGAGCGCACGGCCAGCGCGTAGGCGCGCCCGGGCGCCAGCGCGGAGCCGGGCACCAGGTAGGAGGACGAGGCCTGCGGGCTGCCGTAGGTGGCGACCGGCTGCGCCACGCCGCCCGTGACGTCCGTGATCGCGATCTCGTAGTAAGTCACGCACCCGCCGTTGACGGGCGGCGCCCACTGCAGGGCCACGCCCCCGCCCTGCGCGAGGCCGGCCTGCAGCGAGGCGGGCGCGCCCGGCAGAACGCTCGCGCAGGGGGCCGCGCTCAGCGCCGCCGCGTCGCCGGCCGGCGCGGGCGCGGCGGCGGGGGCGTAGGCGGCGGGGTCCTGGGCGGCGGCCGGGTAGTACCCCTCCGGGTAGGCGGCGGGCCCGGGCGGGTAGTAGGCCTGAGGGTACTGGCCGCCGTACAAGGGGGCGCCGTAAGCGGCGCCGGCGCCATACGCCGCGCCCGCGACCCACGCGTTGCGCTGGGCGTCCCAGTAGCGGCGGTTGCCGTTGGCGTCCACGTAGACGTTGTTGTTGGTGGTGCCGCCCGTGATGGTGGGCCCGGGCGGCGGGGGGGCCGGGGCGGGCGCGGGCGGGGGGGGCACCGGCGGCGGGCGCTGGAGGGGGGTGGGCACGTCGGCCGGGAGGGTGGCCGGCCGCTGGAACGGCGGCTGCTGGCCGGCGGGGAGGCGCTGGGCCGGCTGTTGGGGGGGCGCGTAGGGGAGCTGCTGCTGCTGCTGCATCTGGGGCGGCGCCTGGGACGGCCGCTGCTGCATCTGGGGGGGAACCTGCTGGGCCGGGCGCTGCTGCGGCATCTGGGGCGGCGGCGGCCGCTGCGGGGCCGGGCGCTGCTGCGCCTGCGGCGGCGGCCGCTGGACCTGCTGCGGCGCGGGGCGGCCGCCGCCGCCTCCGCCGCCGCCGCCGCCGCGGGCGGGCAGGCGTTGGGCGTCGGCGACAGCGCCGCCAAGGCACGCGGCCAGCAGGACGGCAGCGACGGCGGCGGCGGCGGCGGCGGCGGCAGCGCGGGCCGAGCGGCGAGGGCCGACGGCGGGGCAGCTTCTTCTGCCCGGCGGCGACGAGGCGGCGCCCATTTTTGCGTGTCTGTCTTTCGGGACTTGCTGGGGCGCGACCAATCGGTGTGGGCAGAGGGCCCCTCGCTCTACCTCAATGTCGCGATGGCCGGCGGCAGTCCACGCGGGCGGCGGGTCAAGAGTTTTCCCCGGGGGGGCGAAGAAGAAAGAGGGAGATGAGTGAGACAGTCTCTTCTTCTCCGTTCGTTTTTTTTCTTTCCGAGAGAGAGAGAGAGCTGGCAAGAGGGGATGGATGCGCAGGACGATGGTCGCGGTTGAGTGCCGCTAGTCAGAGACCGGGAGCGGTGGGGTGGGTGGGGACGAGGTTCAGAGAGCGAGGAGGATGGAGGCCTGCTTCTGCGCCGCGGCGGCCGGCCCGACGGTTACGTCGGGGCCCGTCACCCCGCCGCCGTCAACGTCGTCGCCGCCGCGTCACCCCCCCCCCCCAAGTAGTGTCTCTCCCCTTCTGTCGCCGTCGTCGTCGGGAGACGGGCGACCCTCGGTCTGCGGCGATTGTGTTTTGTCGTCATGAAGGAGCAAGGCATCGAATCGACGGCGACGAGATCTCTCGTTACACAAGGCTGCGCTCGGCGGCGAGCATGGCGTGGCGCGGCGGCGGCGGCGGGCGAAAGGGCGGGGGGCCCGCCGACGAGACCAGGGGGGCGGGGCCGGAAAAAGGGGAGGATAGGAAAGGGGGCTTGGTTGGGTTGGGACGGGCGGGTGGGCGGGGCGCCGAAAAACGCGGGAGGGCACACCCGCACACATGCACCGCGCGCAAAGGGGGAAAAACCAAGGCGAAACACCAAAACCACGGGGCGAACGAAAAAAATCAGCACACACAAAATTGAGGAGCGGCTCGCCGCGTCCTTTTCAGCAAAACAGCGGCGCGCCCGCAAACACCACCAGCCTCTGCACCTCCCCGGGGGTGAGGTGCGTGAGCACGACGGACGCGCCGTCGGGCTCCTCCACGCGCACGGCGGGGCCCTTCTTGCAGCGGCCCATGCACTTGCCGCAGCCGACCTCGGCGGCGGGCGCAGCGGCGGGCGCGCCAAAGCGGCCGCCGACGAGGGGCCCGCCGGCGTCCGAGGCGGCGGCGGCGGCGGCGGCGCCCTGCGCGGCCGCCAGCAGGGCGTCGGCCCCCGCCTTGCGGCACTTGGAGCCCGAGCACACGGTGATGCGGCGGGCGGGCGGGGCCGAGGAGGCGGTCGCGGGCCGCGGGTGCGGCGGGGGCAGCGGCAGGGCGCGGCGGACGGGGGGCGGCCGCGGCGCCTGCGGCTGCTGCTGCTGCTGCTGCCGCTGCCGCTGCCGGTCCGGCGACGAGAGCAAGGCGGCGGCGGGCGACGACGCGGCCAAAGGCGAAGAGGGACCGGACGCCCGCGTCGCGGACAACGCCGCCGTCGCGCGCTGCGTAAGACAAAGGGGGCGCGGGGAAAACGCGGGCGGATAGGCCGCGTGCAGCGAGTCGCGCGGCGCAGCGGCGGCCGCGTGGGCGGCGGCGGCGGCGGTGGCAACGGGCGACGGCGATGCTGCCGCCGCGGCCGCTGCCGTGACCGTTGCGGGCCCGCGCTCCGCCGCCCAGGCGGCCGCGTGCTGCGTCCGCCTTGCCGCCGCCGCTGCCGGTGGCGATGCTGGCGCTTGCGGCGCCGCCCGTCCCACTGCTGCCGCCGTGGCTGCTGGTGCTGCTGTTGCTGTTGCTGCCGCTGCCAACGCCTCTGCCCCTGCTGCCGCCGCCGCCGCCGCCCCTCGCGGCGGCGGCAGCGAGCCCCCCGCCTGCTCCTCGAGCGCCTGCGCCACGCGCCGCAGCTCTTGCACGACCTGCCAGATGTCGCCGTCGACGCCCACGAGCTCGGCCGCCACCGGCGCCTCCGCCGCCGCCTCCCCGCCGTCGTCCTGCGCTGGTTGCCGCCGCGGCCGCTCCGCCGAGGGGGGCGGCGCGGCGACGGCGGCGGCGGCAGCGGAGGCGGCGGTTCCGCCGCTCCCCGCGCCGCCGCCGCCGCCGCCGCCCCCGCCGAGCTGCTGCCGCGCCATCAGCGCCTCGAGCGCGCTCTCCAGGCGGAAGCTCTGCGCCCTCAGGGCCTGCGCGAGGCGCTTGTCCGCAGGGGACGTGCGGTCAGCGGCCGCGGGCGCGAGCTCGTCGCCGTCGGGCGAGGGGGAGGACGACGGGCCGGCGCCGCCGCCGCCGCCCGACGACGACGCGCCCGACGCGCGACGGGCGACCGACGGGCGCTGGGCTGCCGTCGCCTGCGAGGGCGCGGCCACGCGCTGCCTCAGGCGCCGGCCTAGCTGCTGGAGTGTCTCGACAGGGCGGCACGATGGCGCCGCCGAGACCGATGCGTGGTGGAGGGCGTGCATTGTGTTGCGTTGTGCGTGGCGCGTGCCTCTCTTTTCTTCCGAGGGGGGAAAGCCAAATGGGGCACACGCCCCTCTTCTTTTTGCGGCCCTTGGCGCTCGCGCCAAAGGGCCGCGCGAGGGTCTGGTGGCCTCGGATTTGGAGTGACTTGGCGCGCCACGTGCGAATCTCGCGTGAATTGGCGGTCCCGAGAGAGTTGGAGGTGTGGCGTGTGTCTCTCCTTTTGAAGGAGGAAAACTGCTTTTCGCGTGCGTGCGTGTGTGGCTGCTCTCTGATGAGGCGTCAGCAGCGCTATATTTCGAGACGTGTCGATGTTGGGTCTACTAGGTGTGCATTCGAGATTGTGGCGGGCGCTGAAAGAGGAAACAGCCGATGAGAGCAGAGGCATGTCCCCCGCCCGGCCAAAAAAAGCGACAGGGCGGGCGCCGGGCGGCGCGGTGGGCCGCCCGGCGGATTAACCGGTGGTCGTCTGCCCCGTGTCGCATGGCCCTAGGGTGGGCGGGCGTCCACGGCGGGTAGGGGATCGTCGTGCGCGTTTCCTCCAGGCGCATCAGAGAGAGACTCTCGCGCGACCAGCACCTCGTTCGTCGGGTGTCTTGTTGCCAGGCTCCCGACGCCCGAAGAACGACGCGGTGCCGCTCCGGTCTCTCTCCCTCTCTCGCCCGCGATCCCCCTGCTGCCATCTACCCCGCACGAGCGACGGCGCGATGCCGGCGGACATAGACGCCTCGATTACACCCCCTCAACACGACCACACCCGCTCCCTCCCTTGTCAAATCCCCCCTCCTCCCCCTCACATCCGCCTGGCGCCCCCCCGCCGCTCGCGCCGCCGCTCCTTGCGCGCCTCCTGCTCGCGCATCTCGTCCGTCACAAAGTCCTGCGGCCGGAGGCGCCGCCGCTTCCCCGTCGCGTACGCAAACGCGGGCGCCAGGACGCAGTAGGCGCCGTACGCCGGGGCCGACAGCCACAGCCAAAACCCATAGGGGGAGAAAGCGGCGGCGGCCTGGACCAGGCAGGTCAGGTATAGCAGGTCGAGGCCTATGGCGATCGCCCGCGTCGGCGGCGGCGAGCGCGACAGGTCCGCCCCGCCGTCCACAAGGCCGCCGCGCGCGTCGTAGGTGGGGGCCGCCGCGCCCGCGACGAGCGCGTAGGCGAGCGCGTGCGCGGCCAGGGCGGCGGCGAGGCCGCCCCACGTGCCGGAGGGGGTGGCGGCGGCGCGGCGGGCCGGCACGAGCAGGTGGACGGCGAGGAACAAGGCGGTCGTGGCGGCCGCGGCGATCTGAAGGGAGCGCAGCTTGGCGCGGTTGGCCTCGAGGCGCTTCTTGGCGTTGGAGCCCGCCATTTGATGGGTCTTCTTCGGGCCCTTGCGCGCGCGCTTCCGAAGCTTTTTGGCGATTTAGCCTATTTTTTGAAAGCTGGTCGATCTGTGCAACGGCAGGGGGAGAAGAGCGCGGGGTGGCTCGGGCGGACAATTCGTTGCTGATGTCCGATCGAACAATGGAGCAATGTAGTGCGGTGAGCAGAGCGCGCTGCGATCGAGGAGAAGCGACACCAAAGATTTGGCTTAGGTGGGGGATGGGGGAGGAGGGAAGGGGCATGATCAAAGCGCCCCTCTCCCCCTCTCCCCCGACAATCAACAGACACCACCTCGATCTTGTGATCGGAGCAAGACCAAAGCACGCAGCCGCAGCAGCCCTGCCTTGAAGCGAGCACAGTACTTGTCGAAAGTTTTGCGTCTCCTCTCTCTCTGTACGCCACCCCACCACCCCGTCGTCATGGCCCGCCCGCGCCGGCCGGGGCCGGTGAAGGCCGCGTTAGACGTCGCCGAAGACGGCCTCGTGCGCCTGTCGCTCAGCGAGAACCCTGCGGGTGCCGGCGGCGTCGGCGCCGGCGGTGCGGGACGCGGCGGCGGCGGCAGGGGCGGGCGCAGTGGCCCGCCGGCCGGCAACGGCGACGCGGCCGCCGCCGCAGACGGAGCCGGAGGAGGAGGGCGCGCCGCCGCCGCCGCCGGGGGCCGCAACGGGCGCGGGCGCCAGCCGCAGCCGCGGCGCCGCCGCGCGCCGCGCATCGTCTCCCTGGAGCTCGAGGTCCCGGAGGAGGGCGACGGCCCCGTCAAGGTGACGATCACGGAGCTGCCGCCGCGCGAGCCGGGCGCGGGCGGGCGCGCCGCCGGCGGCGGCAGGGCCGGCGGTCGCGCGCCCGTTGCGGCCGCCGCCGACGGCGCCGCCGACGCCGAGGAGGGCGCCGAGGCCGGGGCCCCCCGCCCGGCCAGGAAGCGTCGCAATCGCCGCCGCGGCCGCAAGGGCGCGGGGGCCGGCGCCGTTGCCGGGGAGGAGGGGGCCGAGGGCGGCGAGGGGGGTGACGGGGCCGCGGACGGCGGCGGAGCCGCTAGTGCTGCCGCCGACGTCGGGCGCGGCGGCCGCGGGCGCGGCGGCGGCGGCGGGGCGGCCAACGGCGGCGGCGGCGAGGCCGTCGAGGCGGCGGAAGGCGCGGCCGACGCGGACGGCGGCGAGGGCGCTGGCGGCGGCGGGCGCGCCCGCACCCGCAACCGCACCCGCCGCCGCGGCCGCCGGGAGGGCGGCGGCGAGGAGGAGGGCGCCGGCGGCGAGGAGGAGGGCGCCGGCGCCGGTGCCGAGCAGAGCGGCGGCGGCCGCGGCCGAGGCGGCGGCGGCGGCGGCGGCGGCGGTGGCGGCGGCGCCGCCGCCGCCGCCATTCCCGAGGGCGGCGACGGCGCCGCGGGCCCGCTCCGGCTGGGCGAGGAGGCTGCCGCCGCGCGCCTGTTCGACGCCGTGGGGGCGGTCCAGTGGCTCTACCTGGACGAGGCCACGGGCGAGCAGCGGGGCCCGCTCGACGGCGCCGCCATGGCCGCCGCGCGGTCGGCCGGCGCGCTCTCCGCCGAGACGCCGGTCGCCGGCCTCGCCGCCGCCGGCGCCGTGCCGGCGTCGCTCATGCGCGCGTTCTACCAGCCCCTGGGCCAGATCCTCGAGGTGGTGCGCGCGGGCGGGCGTTACGATCCGCTCGACCTGGGCAAGCGCGGCTGATTTGTGCGACGTGCGGGGGAGAGGGGAGCGCCGCGCGCGTTCCTCGTCTTCGACCCAAAACACAGTTTTGCCCCGCCGGCCCCGCCTTTTTTTTTCTCCCCCCCCGCTCCCTCTCCAACGCCACCCAACCTGCCGCAGCAACCCGCGGACGCCCGCCTGCACCAAAAATAACAAGACCAGTCCCTCGCCTCACTGCGCCCCACACGTCCGCGAAACAAGTCGCCCGACTTTGTTTCTCCCCCCCCCTTTCCGCAAACACCACAAAGAGGGAGAGAGAGGTAAAAGCGCGCCGCGCCGCCCGTTTCGTTGTTTTGCGCTTTCTCCGGGGGCGCCGTCGTTGGGTTTTTTCCCGCTCCCTTGGCCCCCTTTGTCCGCTCCCCCCTGTTCCAACGTATGGCACTGCTTTACATGCCTTGATGTAACGTAGCAAAATCGCCTCACGTTTTGCCGCCGCCGCGCAACGCCTCTGCCTCCGCCGCAACCGCCGCCGCCGCTACCGCCTCCTCCGTCGCGACCGCCGCCCTCGGCTCGCCCTTTCTTGCCGCGAGCGCCGCCCGCCACTCAGACGTGTAGGGCGGCGACATGGACGACGACATCCCCCCGGCTGCCGCTGCCCCTTGCGCGTCGCCGTACGTCGTGTGCAGCAGCTCGTGCGCCTGCGCGCCGCCCACCCCGCCCTCGAGCGCCAGCGGCGCGCCGCCCCCCGCCTCGCCCCGCCCGCCCCCATCCCCCCCGCCCCCTTCCCCCGCCTTTCCTCCACCTCCCCCTCCTCCTCCTCCGCCAGGCCCAAGCCCATACAGCGCCCGCACGTCCGGGTTCAGGTGCGACCGCCTCAGCGGCGCCGCCCGGTCCAGCGCGCGGATGGCCGCCGTGCGGGCCGCCACGACCGACGCCCACGCCGTCTCGGGGTGCCCGGGCCTGGCCGGCGGCGCCTTGGGCTGCCCGCCGCCGTTGACGCAGCCGCCGACGCAGGCCATCACCTCGGCGAACAGGTAGCGCGAGAGCGGGGGCTGAGGGTCGCCGCGCGCGCGCGCGTCGGCGTCGGCGTCGAGCAGGCGCCGGGCGGCCGCGACGCCGCTCGCGACGACGACGCGGGCCTCGCGCGACGCGCCGGGCCCGCCGCCGAGCGCCGCGATCGCCCGCTCGGCGCGCTCCCTGCCCGCCTCGCCCAGGCCCATCCGGATAACGGGCGCGACAGGGAGCGTTAGCGACGCCTCCATCAGCGTCCCCCCGCCCTGGCTGTGCCCGCTGCTCGTCGCCGCGTTGTAAGGCGAGCGCGGCGGCGGCGCGGCAAACGCGTCCCGCACGGGCGCGAACGCCAGCGGCGCCGAGAGCGCCTCGCCCGTCGCCAGCTCGTGCACCGTCCGGAGCGCCGCCTCCATCACCCCTCCCGCCGCGCCGAACAGCACGCCCGCGCCCGTGCCCAGGCCCAGCGGATCGTCGTACCGGGCGCCCGGGCCGTCGGCCGGGAGCGAGGCGACGGGGATGCGCTGCGCGCGCAGGGCGCGGCCGAGCTCGCGGGTGGTCCACACATAATCGACGTCGCCGCCCAGCTGCGGGCGGGCCGCCTCGGCCTTTTTCGCGACGCACGGCATCATGGCGACGTGGTACATCGCGTCGTCGTCGTCGTCATCGGCGTCGTCGCCTTTCTCGCCGTCGTCGTCGCCCCGCTTTTTTCGTAGCGCGCGCTGTTGCTGCTTATGCCGCGCGGGCCACCACACCCTTTTTACGACGGCCGCCAGCATGCCCTGCGGCGACTTGCACGTCGACAGGTGGGGCACGAGCGACGGGTAATCGGCCTCGACCAGCCTGACCCACGCCGGGCAGCACGAGGTGAACATGGGGAGCGCGGGCGCGGGCAAGGCGCCGGCGCTGGCGGCTGCGATGCCTCCACCTTCCCCCCCGCCGCCGCCGCCGCCCCCCGCGCCCCCGCCGCCGCCGCCGCCGCCGCCGCCGCCGCCGCCGCTGCCGCTGCCGCCGCCGCCGCCGTCGCCAAGCGCCTCTCGCGCCCAAGCCTCGGCCAGCCGCCCGACCAGCTCGTGCCCTTCCTCCACGATCGTCAGGTCGGCTGCAAAGTCGGTATCAAATATAAAATCGAATCCCAGCTGCCGCAGGGCCGAGACCATCTGCCCCGTCGTCACGGTGCCGGGCGCCAGCCCCACCTCCTCGGCGAGGGCCACGCGCACGCTCGGCGCGGTCTGGGCGACCATGACGACGCGGCGGGGGCGGGGGCGGGGGGGCGCTGGGGGGGAAGAGGGGTCGGCGTCGGCGGCGCTAGCGGCGGCGGCGGCGGCGGAGAACGACCGGGCGGACGGGCCGCGCTGCTGCTGCTGCTGCTGCTGCTGCTGCTGCTGCTGTTGCGGCGGCAAGGGCGGCAACGGCGGCGAGGGCGGCAAAGGCGGGCCCGCCGCCCGCTCGCTTGCCCGCTGCTCCGGCGCCGGCGGCCCCCCCTCTCGCCCGCCGCCCGCCCCCTCCGGCCGCGGCGCCCGCCGCCGCTGCAGCAGGTCCATCACCTCGCGCCAGTCGGTCCGCTCCGACAGCGCCCCCACGGGGCACGACGCCACGCACTGGCCGCAGCTTATGCAGTGGGAGTGAGCGGCGTCGGACGCCGCGAATCCCAGGTGGCGGTCCCGCCCGCGCCCGTAGAACGCCAGCACGTCCATCCCCTGCTGCTCGGAGCACGCGTCGACGCACCGGCCGCACTGGATGCACTTGTCTGCGTCCAGGGCGATGGCGGTGGACGAGAGGTCGTAGGGCAGCCAGCCGCTCTGGCCGCCGACGCCGCTGCCGACGCCGCCGCCGCCGCCGACGCCGCCGCCGTTTCCGTCTCCGTCCTCGCGCGCGCGCCGGCCGGCCAGGTGCGCCGCCTTTGGCCAAAGCGGCACCGCGTACCGCGCCACCAGGTCCTGGAACTCGCAGCGCCCGTTCGCGGCGCACGTCATGCACCCCTCCGGGTGGCTGGCGCGCAGCAGCGCCAGCGTGCCCCGCACGCTCGCCTCGACCTGCGGGGTGTCCGTGCGCACGACGGCGCCGTCGCGCAGCGGCGTGCAGCACGCCGGCTTGAGCGCGCCGTCGACCTCGACCAAGCACACGCGGCACGTGCCCGGGTTGCGCGAGGGGCTTTTCGGCGGCTTGCAGAGGGTCGGGACGGACGCGCCGGCGGCCGAGGCGGCGTCCAGGACCGAGGGGGGCCACGTCGGGGGGGGGACGCTTGTTGTCGGGCCCTTGGTGTTGTTGTCGTTGTTGTCATTGTTGTTGTTGTCGCCGGTGGTGGGAGGGGTAAAGGTGAGGCGGCGGCCGTTGACGGTGGCGTGGATGGGCGCCGTGGGGACGCTGCTGGGCGCCGGCGCGTAGAACGCCGCGATGGGCGGGGGTTGCGGCGCGCCGGCGGCCGACGCCGACGCCGGCGACGACGCCGAAGCGAGGCGGCGGCGGAGGAGGAGGAGCGCAGACAGCGCGGGCGCGGCCGCCTGTGCCGTCTTTGCCGCCCCGGCGGTGCTCGGGATCATCTCTGTCGTGCTCAGAGAATCGTGTCGAAGCAAGGAAGCAGTGTCGGGAGGATGGTTCCGGAATCGGAAGAGTGGGAGGAAGAGCGATGTCAAAGCGGAGCCTGTTTATGGTTGTGTGTGTTTGATTGGCGGTGCTGCTAGCGTTTGTTGTGTGTGAGGCGGAGAAGGGTGAGGCCACGCCCCACAAAGAAGGAGCCGACGTGGTGGTTTCGCGACGACGCCTTGGGACGGACGGCGACGGCGCGACGGCGCGCTCGCTCGCTGCGTGACGTGCCGACGAAGCGCGCGACTCCCAGCTCTCCTCAAATCCACATTCAACGACGCACCAGCCCAGTCCGCTACACCATAGAGGAGTACCAATCGACAAGCGCTAGCAGCTCATAGCGCGCATCCCGTCCAGCACCCAAAAGATTGCGTCTTTCAATCAATCAATCAATCGCCATGTCGACACACGCCGCCGCGTTCGCGGATGTGCGGCAATTGCTCGGCTCGACGACGCTGCGGGACTACTTGTCGAGCCGGCCCCCGTCCACCATCGTCGTGTTACGGACAGAGAAGAGCTTGGAGAAGAGCTTGAAGGTGACGTCGAGTGATTGATTTTTTCCGGGACGCGGCGCGCCCTCGTTCGGACCTCGTTTGATGCGGCCAAGGGTCGCATGCGCGTCCGACTCGGATGTTCTACGACCATGGCGCGCGTGGCGCGCGTGAGGATGCCTCGGCTCCTCGCCGGTCGCGTTGTCGCCCGCCGCCTGTCGCGCCGCCGCCCGCCCGTCGATCGAGAGAGCGCGCGTCTGCTCACCACAAGCAAAAACGCAACCCGAAACGCAACCCGAAACCCCTTGAAATCACAAGCAGGTCCTCGCCTCCGCGTCCATCACGTCGGCCCCCTTATTCGAACAGAGCGACGGCGCCTACCTCGGCTTCTTCGCCTGGCCCGACGTCGCGCGCGCCCTCCTGGCGGCCTGCCCGCCCCGCGCCTGCGCCGACGCCGACGCCCGCGCCCTCGCCCTCCGCGCCGCCGGCGCCCGGCTCGGCCGCCTGCCCCTCGCCGCCCTGCCCGGCCCGCCCCCGCGCCCTGGCCGCGGGCAGGCGGCGATGGCGGCGGCGGGCGACGACGGCGCGCTCATCTACCGTGCGGACCTGGGCACCACGCTCGACGAGGTCGTGCGGCGGGGCTTCCTCGCGCCGGCGCCGGGCAGGGGGGTGCGGCACCGGGTGGCCGTGTTTGAGCTGGCGGACGAGGACGGGGGGGAGGGGGAGGGGGAGGAGGGGGA
>Ga0209390_10002526_pt1 | contig 31851 bp, 15 predicted proteins | sample BON01_FD_187212 | JGI IMG/M metagenome (GOLD analysis project Ga0209390, IMG submission 187212) | Freshwater microbial communities from Lake Bonney liftoff mats and glacier meltwater in Antarctica - BON-01 (SPAdes) (version 2) | ecosystem: Environmental > Aquatic > Freshwater > Ice > Glacier...
GGGGGGGGGGGGGGGGGTGGCCACAATGATCGAAAGAGCAGCAAACAAGGCGGAAACGAGGCGGCGGCGATCTCGTGTGATCTTCAGCGGCAGCGGCAGGGGCGGCGGCAAGAGAGATCGACGGCGATAAATAGATCTGGCACTCAACACTTGGAACGGCTGCGACAGGAAGCGCTGGATCTTGCGCGCCCGCGCCACCGTCAGCTTGTCGTCCTCGCTCAGCTCGTCCATGCCCAGGATGGCGATGATGTCCTGCAGGTTCTTGTAGTCCTGCAGCACCTTTTGCACGCCGCGCGCGATCGCGTAGTGCTCGTCGCCGATGATGCGCGGGTCGAGCATGCTGTCGTTTGTTTTTTGTGTTTTGTTTTTTTGTGTCGTTGATGTTTTTGTTTGGTGTGTTGTTTGTGTTTTAAGGGGGGCGGGGTGAGATTGGCGAGGTCGAGGGAGCGCGGAGGGGAGTTTGTGTTGTTGAGGGAGGGCGGGGGGGAATGCGGACGGCGGCGGCGCAAGGAGAGAGAGCGAGAGAGAGCGACGGCTCCCGACGACAACAACGCCCCCCCCCCCCCCCCCCCCATAAGCAGCCCATTCAAAACACTCACCGGCTCGTCGAGTCGAGCGGGTCCACCGCCGGGTAGATGCCCAGCTCGGCGATCGAGCGCGACAGCACCGTGGTCGCGTCCAGGTGCGCGAACGTGGTGGCGGGCGCCGGGTCGGTCAAGTCGTCCGCCGGCACGTAGACGGCCTGGACAGAGGTGATGGAGCCTGTTGTTGGTTGGTTGGTTGGTTTTTGGTTTGGTGGTTGTGGGTGAGGAGGAGAGAGGGGTTTGTTTGGGGGTCAAAAGGTTGCGTTGTCGGCCGTGAGTTTCTATTCTGGTGACCTCTTGTGGTTTTTCTGGCGTCGGTTGCGGAGAAAGAAGAAACCGCTCTTTTTCGTGAACACAGGCGACCCATCCCGAGTCGAGCGTTGAGATAAAACGCACCCTTGGTCGTGGTCGTGATGCGCTCCTGCAGCCCGCCCAGGTCGGTCGACAGCGTCGGCTGGTACCCGACGGCCGAGGGGATGCGCCCCAGAAGCGCCGACACCTCCGAGTTGGCCTGCGTGAAGCGGAAGATGTTGTCGACGAAGAACAGCACGTCCTGTTGTTTTTGTTGGTTGGTTGTTTTGGTTTTGTTTTGTTTTGTTTGGTCGGTCGGTTTGTTGGTTGATTGTGTGCGTTTGTGGGGCATTTTCGTCGAGTTTTTTGCGTTCCGTTTGGGCGGCGCGGCGGGCGAGCGGCGGCGCGCGCCGCGACCCGAGAGCAAAGGGACAAACAAGAGACGACGCTCGCTCTGTCTCTCTCCCTCTCGCGCGCGTCTCACCTGCCCCTCCACGTCGCGGAAGTACTCCGCCACCGTCAGCCCCGTCAGCGCCACGCGCGCGCGCGCCCCGGGTGGCTCGTTCATCTGCCCGTACACCAGCGCGCACTTGCTCGACGCGCGCTCGGCGCCCAGCTTGATGACGCCGGACTCGACCTGGTTGTTGTTGGTTTGTTTGGTTTGGTTTGGTTTGGTTTGGTTTGGTTGGTGGTTGTTCAAATGGTTGGTCAAGAGGTCGTCGTCGTCGTCGGCCGTCAGGGCACCGCCGCCCGAACAACGAAACGACGCCCGAAAAAACAAAGCAAGACAAAGAAACAACGAGGCCCCAAACGAACGCACCATCTCGCGGTACAGGTCGTTGCCCTCGCGCGTGCGCTCCCCCACGCCCGCGAACACCGAGAACCCGCCGTGCGCCTTGGCCACGTTGTTGATCAGCTCCATGATGAGCACCGTCTTGCCGACGCCGGCGCCGCCGAACAGCCCGATCTTGCCGCCGCGCTGGTAGGGGGCCAGCAGGTCGACGACCTGTTGCGTGTTGTTGTTGTTGTTGTTGTTTGGATGAGATTGAGGTGTGTGGTTTGGCGAGTTGGGGAAGCGGGGTAATGTTTTCGGGTGAGTGTTTTTTTCTGCGGCGGGGTTTCCGGGCGGCGTGCCGTCGCGTGGGTTTGTTTTCGGGGCGCGATTCTCCGGTCTCTGTTGAGCCCTTTCTTGGCGACCGGTCGACGTCGGGTTTCCGGGCCGATCTCGGCCGGCCAGCGTAAAAAACAAGAGGCGCACCTTGATGCCCGTGACCAGGATGTCCTGCTCGGTCGACTGCTCCGTGAAGGGCGGCGCGTCGCGGTGGATGCTCCACGTCTCCTCGCCCTCGATCGGGCCGCACTCGTCGACGGGCTCGCCGATGACGTTCATGATGCGGCCGAGGGTGCCGCGGCCGACGGGGATCTTGATGGGGTTGCCGGTGTCGACGACGCGGGCGCCGCTGTTGGGGTTGGTCGGGGTCGGGTGGTTTTGGCGTGCGTGTGTGTGTGTTTGTTTGGTTTTGCGCGTGCGTGTGTGTGTGTTTGTTTGGTTTTGCGCGTGCGTGTGTGTGAGCGTGTGTGCCTCTCGAGTTGGTTTTTGCCGTCGCCGTCGTCTTTTTTCGGGGCGCTGGGGGGGGAAGAAGCGGGTTGTTTTCGCCCGTCTTTTTGCTCAAAAGGCGAAACCCGAGACAAGACGTCGCATCTTGCACGGAGGCCGCGCGTTGCGAGCCCCCATCCGTCGAGCACACCAACAACGCGCAGACAAACAAGCGCCAGCAACGGCGGCGTCTCTCTTCTCCGGCGGCGACAACAGCGGCGACAACTCACCGCACGAGCCCGTCGGTCGCGTCCATGGCAATGCAGCGGACGTTGTTGTCGCCCATGTGCTGCGCGACCTCCAGGACCAGGCGGATGGGCAGGCCGTGCACCTCGAGTGCCGACTGGATCGAGGGGAGCTCGCCGTCGAAGCGCACGTCCACGACGGGGCCGATGATCTGATGTTCGCGTTGTTTTTTGGGCGAAAGAGGGGAGAGGGGGGAGGGAGGTGGTGAGGATCGGAGGCGCTGCTGGGCGCGCCCCTCTGACAACGGGGCCGGCGTGATCAAGGCTAGGCGGTGACGATCGTGCGTCGGGCGTGGCGCGCGGAGGCGGGGGCGGCGTTTGAGAGTGGAAGGGAAGAGGGGGAGGGTTTTCCCCTCGCGTCGATGGAAAGGAGGAGCGGACGCTCTACCTTCCCCTCGTCCCCCTCCCTCCCGTCTCAAACGGCGGGTCGCCACCGTCTGCTCCGCCGGGCGCGCAAAGAGGAGCACGCGGAGGCGCGAGGCGAGAATGGGAGGGGCGCCATCACCCCTCGCTCCCCTCCTCCTGCTCGGTTTTTCCCGTTCTGTTGCTCCGGCTGCGCACCTGCGAGACGTAGCCGTCCGTGACGGCCGAGGCGGCGGGCGCGGCCTCGGCGGCGTAGCCGCGTGCGAGGAACGTCCGCGCCAGGCGGATGGCGGCCTGCTTCATCATCTTGGCGTTTGGTTTCACTCCTCCCTCCGGCTTCTTCAAACGCCTAGTTCCTAGGAGGAACGAACGAGCAAACACAGTCGTGGGGCGAACGTTCTGTGTGCGGTGGAATGGGGGATCCGCAAAGTGTTGGAAAGAGGATGGAGCTAAGTGGTGCATTCCTGCTCCTTGAAGAAAAGACCCGATCGGCGGCGCGCGCCCGCCGCCGCCGCGTCGCTGGCTGCGGACCGCCTGTCAGCCCGAGCAAAAAAAACGGCGCCTTTACAAGCCAACCGTCCTACCCGTCCAGCTCGATCAGCGGCGTCTCGTGCGCGCGGCCGGCGGAGGCGGCGGCGGCCGTCGGCGTCACGGCGGGAGACGCGGCGGTGGCGGCCGCGGCTGCTGCTGCTGCCGTGGCCGCTGCTGGCGCCGCCGCCGTCGCGCCTCGGCCGCCCCGCCCCCCGCCCCCGCCGCCGCCCGCCGCAGCCCGACCCTCCCCCCCGCCGCCGCTGATCGCCAGCGACGCCCCCCCGCCCTCTGTCTCAGGCAGGGGCATGTACGACGCCCGCCCGCCCTCCGCCCCGCCCCCCCCGCCGCCGCCGTCCCCCGAGGCGCCCGCCCCCGCGGGCGCCGCCGCCGCGTGGATGCGCCCCCCCCGCCGGGCGGCCTGCGCCCGCAGCTCGAGCAGCGGCGCCAGGAGGTCGGGCTCCCTCAGCGCGCGACACATGGCCTCGACGTCGCCCTCGCTCAGCAGGCCCTCCGGCCGGTCGTTGGCCACGTGCCAAAACTTATCCAAGCGCGCGTCGGCGGCGTAGTTGACGCGGACGGCGGAGCCGTCGCCGCCCGCGGTCTGGGTGACGATCTTGCGCAGGCGGCCCGTGCCCGCGGCGGCGCCGCCGTTGCGCCACAGCTCCCAGAGCGTGTAATACGTCAACACCTGAGGGCCTGGCAGGACGACCAGGTCGACGCCCACGGCCAGCGGCAGCATGAGCGTGGCGGCGGCCGCGCGCCCGGCCGCCTTGACGCCGTAGGAGCGGGTCATGGCCGCCATCTGGGACTGGATCTGATCTGGCGGAACGCTCAGCGGGTGGAAGATCACGACTTTTGAGATCTTGTCGGGCACGCCGCGCATCAGCCGCTCCTCGGCCGGGATGCCCTCGAGCACGCGGCGCCCGAGCGCGTACAGGCGCCCGGCGGCCGAGCCGGCCTCGGCCTCGCCCATGCGCGCCCAGACGCCCGAGGCCTCGCGCTTTGCGCGCTCGGCGTGCGCGCGCACGGCGGCGGCGGCGGCGGTCTGGCCGGCCTGCCCGGCCTCGGGCCCCTCGCGCCAGGGGCACACGGGTAGGAAGACGACCGAGCCGCGCTGCAGCGGCAGGGCGTAGATGAGCAGCTCGCGGCGCTCCCCGGGGCCGGCGTGCTCGGCGGCGGCCTGCTCGGCCGCGGCGGCGCGCTCGGCGGCGGCCAGCGCCTCTGCCGTCGGCGGCTCGGCGCCGCCTTCGTCGTTGCCGCCTCCAGCCGCGGCCGCTTCTCCTGCTCCCGCTGCTGCTGCCGCTGCTGCCGCTGCTGCTGCTGCTGCCGCTGCTGCTGCTGCTGCTGCTGCTGCTGCCGAGGCGGCCGCGCTCGTCGTCGCGACCCCGCCCCCGCCGTCCGCCCCTGACGTCCCCCCGCGCGCCGCGTCGCGCATGGCCGCGGCCGCGCGGCGCACCTCGGGGTCGACCCCCCTTCCGCCGCCGCCGTTTGTCTCGTCGTCGCCGCCGCCGCCGCCGCCGCTGCTGTGGGTGTCGTCGGTGTCGGTCCAGCCGTCGTCGTCGTCGTCTTCCGCGGCCGCCGCTGCTGCTCCTGCCGGCGGGAGCGTCGGCTGCCGCCGGTCCTCGGGGGGGGCGTGCAGCAGGTCAAAGAGGTCGGCGTGCTGCGGCTGCTGCTGCTGCTGCTGCTGCTGCCCTTGCTGCTGCTGCTGCTCTTGCGGCTGCTGCGGTTGCCGGCGCCGCCGCCGCCGCCGCCTGCGCTGCGCTCCTGCTTCTGCCGCCGCCACCGCCCCCGCCGACGATGCGGAGCGGCCCGGCTCCTCGTCGTCGTCCGAGTGGTGCGCCGCCACGCGCGAGTAGATCATGCGGTCGTCCTGCTCCGCGAGCTGCTCGCTCGGGCGGGCGGGCGCGGCCCCGCCGCCGCCTCCGCCGCCGCCGCCGCCGCCCGCGTCGCTGGCGCCCGCCGCGCCGCCGCCTCCGCCCCCCCCATTTGCTGCTGCCGCGGCCCTGGCCTCGGCCACACTCGTGGCCACGCGCTGGGCCTGCGTGGATATCCAGGTCTGGGCGCGGCTGAGCATGGTTTGGATTGGTGGCGGGCCGTGGGGAGAGCTGATTGGAGTCGAGTGTCTTGCGCCGCGCGCGCGCGCTCTCTGTGCCACCAAGCGCCTCCCGCCCGCGGCTGATGCGTGTGCTCAAGGCCGTGCGCCAATCGGCCGTGTGGACGGGCGCAGCAAGGCGCGCGCAAGAGATGAGAGAAAAGTGCTCTGGTGTCGGGAACCAACGTTCGCGGCGAACAACGAGGGGAACCAGAGCGACGCTTGAGAGTGTGGGTACAAGTAGGTTGCGGGAAGAGTCGAGCATGTCAGATAACGAGGGGCGGAGGAGAGAAGGGCTTTCGCTTCATGGCTGTCGCGATGAAAGCGACGCCCCGCGAGACGCCGTTTCGTTTGCGCGCTCGCCGGCGATCGTTTCGTAACGCAACTTTCGTTGCGGCCGCCCGTCCCTCATGCTCAGCCGCCGCCATCTCCCTCTCCTCGGGCTGTCAACACAACCGTCCACTCAGCATACACATCACCATCACAGCTTGCCGCAACGCACCCGCTAAAGCAAAGCACTTCAGGACCAACACAGCCTCTCTTGTCTCGCGCGCGCCGCACCACCAAACACTCGCGCGCGCCGCACCAAGCCAGCGAGCCCACAGCGCGTGCAGGCAGAGGGCGCGCGCGCGCGCGGTGCGAGGCGCGACCGGCACGCCACACAAACAGCAGCTGGCGACAAACTTGCGACGGCGGCGATGGCGTCCGCGGCCGTGCAGGGCAACGGCAGCGGCGGCGGCGGCAGCACGGCGGCCCCTCCGCCCCAACCGCAACAACAGCAGCAGCAGCAGCATCAGCATCAGCAGCAACAGCAGCCGCCGCCCCCCCTGGCCCCGGCGGCCCTCCCGGCCCCCGCCCCTCCGCCCCTGACCGACGGCGAGCGCGCCGCCCAGCTCGCCCAGGCGCACCTGATCCACCGCGACGCCGAGGCCGCCGGCGCGCTCGACCCCCGCCGCCCCTTTGCCGACGTCGGCGCCGCCGTCGACGCCTTGCTGCCTTTCCACGTCTTTTCCGCGCCGGACGGCGCCGAGGCCGACGCCGACGAGTGCCCGGGCGGCCCGGGCGTCGGGCTGGTGGCGTCGCGGCGCGCGGCGTGGGAGGCCATCGCACAGGACAAGGCGGCCGAGTTCTGGCGGCGGGCAGAGGCGGTGGGCGCGCGCGTGCGGCGCGCGGGGCGGAGGCTCGAGGCGGCCGAGGGCGGCGGCGGCGGGGGCGGCGGCGGCAGCGGCGGCGGCGGGGCGACCGACGTCGAGGGGCTGCTGGTGGCGCGGGCGGCGTATGCGGCGTCCAAGGCGCGCTTGGTGGCGCTGCGCACGGCGCTGGCGCCGCCGCCGCCGCCGCCACCCCCGGCCCCGGCGGCGGCGGCGGCGGCGCCCCCTGCCTCGAAGGCGGCGGCGGCGGCGGCGCCCTCGCCGGCGACGACGGGCGGGGCGGCGCCGGGGCCGTCGGGCGGCGGCGGCGTGTCCAAACCCGCGAGGGGAGGGGCGCGGGGCGGGGCTGGGGCCAGGAAGGGCGGCGGCGCTGCTGCCGCCGGGGGTCGCGGTGGTGGTGGTGGCACGGGCGGCGGCGGCGGAGGAGGAGGAGGAGGAGGCGGCCGTGGCGGCGGCGGCGGCGGCGGCGGCGGCGGCGGCGGCGGCGGCAACGGCGCCCCCGTGCCGCCGCCCGCTCCCGGCGGCGCCGCCGCTCCCCCTGCTCCGCTCGGCTCGCGCTCGAGCCTGCCGCTCATCCCCACGCTCGGCCCGCTCCCGGGATCCGGGATGGATCCGCAGGCCGCGATGCTCATGAACCTGGTCAACAGCTCGCACATGCTCGCGCCCGCCGGCTCGGGCTTTGCCCTGGCGCCGGGCGTTGGCGTTAGCGTTGGCGGCGGCGGCGGCGGCGGCGGCACGGGGCCGGGCGGCGGCGGCGGCGGCGTGGGTGGCGGCGGCGGCGGCGGCGGCCCCTCTTACCTCGTGGCCCCGGGCAACCTGCCCGGTCTCGCCGGGGGCCAGGGCTCCCACCCGTTCCTCGCCCCGATGCTGCATCCCGGCTCCCAGCACGCGCTGCTGCCCGGCTTTGATCTGCAGCTCATGGGCCCAGCCGGCGGCCTCGGCCCGCCGCGCCACGCGGGCGGCGGCGTCGGGGGCGCCTCCTCTGCCGCCGCCGGCTTGCTCCCGCCGGCGCTGCCTTTGAACATGCCCGCGGCCCTGCAGCAGCAGCAGCCGCCGAGGCCGCCTCAGCAGCAGCAGCAGCAGCAGCAGCAGCCCCCGAGGCGATGATTCCCGACTCACAACCCTTCTGAAGACATCGAATCGTGTGTAAACAATGCGGCGTCACAAACAAAAAATCGGAGCATTTTTTATTTTCGTCCCCGCACTTGCGAACGCGTCAAAACGACAACTGAGCGTCTCTTTTTCACTCGGCGACTCACGCGCCACCGGTCATGGGGAGTGCTGCGGCGGCTGCGGCGGACCCCGACGTACCCGCGCCTCCAACGCCTCCTCGGCCGCTGGCCGCGGGCGCGCCGCGGCGCCGCTTCTTCGGGCGCCCGCGCGGCCGCCCGGCAGGGATCAGGCGGCCGTGCTTGTCGCGCCGGCGGCGCGCGGCCGGCGGCGCCGGCACGGGCGCGGCGAGCGCGACCCCAGGGGCCCCCGCGGGCTGGGCGGTGCCGCCCGCCCACGCGACCGGTGCGGACCCCTGCGAAGAGGCCTGCCTGGCCGCCGCGGGCGCGGCGACGGCCGCGCCCGGTACGCGCGGCAGGCGCCGGCAGGCGCCGCGCAGCTGCTCCTCCCCGCGCGGCCACGCCCGGGCGGCCGGCGGCGACGCGTCGCCGCCCGGCGCCGCGTCGCGCAGCCACTGCAGGAACAGGGCGTACAGCTCGGGCGTGGGAAAGTAGCGGAAGAAGGCGCCGTACGCGTCCAGCAGCTCGAGGCCGCCGCGCACGGCCGCAGCGTCGAGGCGCAGCGTGGCCGAGGCGCCGCGGGCGGGCGCCGGCGCGGGGGCGGAGGGGGCAGCGGCGGCGGCGGCGGCGGCATCAGCGGCGGCGGCGACGGCGGCATCGGGCGGCGGGACGGCCGAGGAGGACGGCCCCGGGGAGCGGGTAGGAGCCGTGGGCACGGTGGGTCCCGCGCGGCGGCGGGCGCCGACGGGCCGCGGCTGCGATTGCGGCTGCGGTTGCGGCGGCGGCTCCTCGTCCTCGCCCACGCCCGTCTCCTCCTCCTCCTCGCCTTCCTCCTCCTCGCCCTCCCGCTGCTCCCCCGCCTGTCGCTCCTCCTGCTCCCGCAGCGCGCCCGCGAGGATGGGCAGGGCGCGGCGCAGCTGGTCAGCCTGGCGCGGCATCCACGCGAGCGCCTCGGCCATGGCGGCGTTGCGGAATGGGTCGGCGGGCGGGAGCGGAAAGTCGAGTGCGAGCGGCGGGGCCGGCGTCGTTGGCTGCGCGGTCTCGTCCCCGTCCCCGTCCTCGTCGTCGTCCTCGGCGCCCCGCCGCTGCCGCTGCCGCTGCCTCCGCCGCCGCTGCCAGCACTGCCGCGCCCACTCGCCCGGCGTCGCGGCCGCGGCCGCCGCCTCGTCGGCGGTGAATCCGACACGCGCGCCCGACTGCTCCCGGATCTGGAGCTGGGCGCGCGTGGGCACGCCGCGCAGCAGCGGCGCAGGCTTTTCGCCCGAGTCGGGCGGCGGCGGCGGCGGCCGCGCGCCGCCGCCGTCCTCGCCGTCGTCGCCGGCGCCGGCGCCCGACCCAGCGCCGCCGCCCGCCGCGTTGCTCGCCATCGCCGCCACATGCGCGCGCATGCGCGCGTAGCCCTCGCTCCAGCGCGCGTGCAGCGCCGCGTGCGACGCCAGCCACGCCACGAACTCGGCGTACCGGCCCGGCGAGCCGGGCGACAGCGGGGCGGCCGGCGGCCGCACGAGCACCAGCCGCGACGTCGCTGCTCGCACCAGCGGCGCCGAAAGGTATCGCGCGAGCGCGGGGCGGAAGACGGCCCGGCCGGGAGGCGGGGCCGTCAGGGCGCCGGGAAAGTGGCCGAGGACGTCGCCGAGGAACCAGCCGACGCTGGGCGTCGGGGAGAGCGCGAGCAAGGCGTCGGCGGCTGCGTCGGCGGCGGCGGCGGCGGCCAGCGCGGCGGCAGAGGGCGCGCGCGGGTCGGTCAGAAGCAGCGACAGGAGCGACCGCTGCAGCGGATGCTGCTGCTGCTGCTGCTGCTGCTGCCGCTGCTGCTGCTGCGCACAAGGCAGCTGGAGCGCCTCGGCCACGGCCGACAACAGCCACGCGTTGCCGTCGTCGCCGCCGCCGCCGCCGCCGCCTGCTTGTTTCAGCTGCCGCTCTCCCGCGTCCTCCCCCTCTTCCTCGCCCTCGCCGGACGACGCCCCCCCGCGCAACGGGGTCGGCGGCGGCTGCCGCTGCTGATGCTGCTGCTGCTCCCGCCCCTGCCCCTGCCCCCGCCGCAGCATCTCCTCCACCTCCTCCACCGTCGGCCGCTCCCGCCCCGCCTCCCGGCGCTTGACCTCGTCGAACGCCGCGTACGCCGCCTTGACGTCGCAGTCGGCCGCCGCCTCGGCCGCCCCGTCGCCCAGCTCGCGCGCCGCCGCGCGCCGCGCGACCGCCTCGGCGCGCGCCTGCCCCGCGCGCAGCCGCGCGGCGGACCCGGCCCCCTCGCGGCCCATGCTGCGCCACGCGCTGCGCGCCTGCAGCTGCGACCGGCCCGGAAGGGCGGCGCGGGCGCGCGACCACCGCACGCGCCCGAACGCGGCCTGCTCGGCCGCCACGAATGCGCGCAGGGCCGCCACCTCTGCCGCCGAAAAGGGCGAGGAGCGGTCGAGCGCCGGGTCGACCGAGTCCCTCCAGCGCTCGCGGCACTGGTCGGCCGAGCGCCCCCCGGGGACGCGGGCGGCGACGGCGGGCCAGTTGCCGGAGGCGCCCAAGGTGGACACGGCGTGGAGGAGGGCGACGTCCTCGTGCGGCTTCCAGCGCGCAAAGAGGGGCGCGCGCGCGGCGCCGCCGCTGCCGGCCGTCGTTGCTGTTGTCGTGGCTGCCGCTGCTGCCGCTGCTGCTGCGGCTACTGCTGCCGCCCTCCCCTGGCCCTCGTCCTCCTCCTCGTCCTCCTCGTCCTCATCCGTCGCCGTCGCCAGGCCGCCCCCCTCGCCGCTGCCGGCGCCGGCGGCGGGACACAGCGGCGCGCGGGCGGCCCGCGGCGGCGGCGGCGCCGGCTGCGAGTGCCGGGCGTAGGCGCAGAGGCACGCCGCCGGCGAGCGCCCGCCGCCCACGCCGAGCGACACGCAGGCCCAGTCAATCCCGCCCGGGGCGCGCCCGCCCGACGCCGCCCCCGCCGGCGCCGGCGCCGCCGCCGCGCGCGCCGCCGCGAACAGCCGCCGGAGCTCGGCGTCCCCCCAGGGGCGCCGCGCGCCCGCGCTCAGGCGCGAGGCGTAGCGCGCGCGGCACTCGGCCGCGCCGCGCCCCGCGCCGTGCCGGGCGGCGGCGGCCGCCCAGTCGTCGTCGTCGAGCAGCCGGTCCGCGGCGGCCGAGAGCTCGGCGTCCGCCGGCAGGGCGGCGCGGCGCAGGCGCTCGACGCGGCGCTGGAAGGCGCGCAGGGCCTCGGCGGCGGCGGCGGCGGCGGCGGAGGCGGCGGCGGCCCCTTGCTGCTGCGCCTCCTCCTCCTCCTCCTCCTCCTGCGCCCATGCCCCGCCCGCCGCTCCTGCCCCTCCCCGCCCCGCCTCCCCCTCCTCCATCGCCGCCTCGAGCGCCGACAGCTCGCGCTCGTACGCGCGGCGCTGCGCCGCCTCGCGCACGCCCTGGAGCAGCAGCTGGTCCTCGCGGGGGGTCCAGTGGCCCAGGCGGCCGACCAGGACGTGGCCGAGGCAGGGGGCGGCGAGCGCGAGCGCGGCGGCGCCGGGCCCCGAGGGCGCGGCCGCGGGCGCCGACGCGCGGGCTGGGCGCCGGCGGCCCGAGGCGTCCCGGGGGGCGCGCCAGTGCAGGGACCGCAGTGCGGAGCGCACGAGGCGGCCGTACCCCTCGGCCGCAGCGCCCTCGGGGTCCTGGAAGTCGTCCGGGTGCTCCTCGTCGCTGTCGTTGTCGATGGCGTCGGCGCCGACGTCGGCGCTCCACCCGCCGCCCTCCTCGCCCTCCTCGGAGCTGCCGCTGCCCCCGGCGCCGCCGCCGCTGCTCATCGGGTCGCCCCCGGTCGCGAGGTCGTCGGAGCTGGCGCCGCCGTCATTGGGGCCCAGGCCGCGCGACGCGGGCGCCGACGCCGACGCCGACGCGCGGCCGCGCCGCGGCCCGAGGCGCGCGCACAGCGCCGCGCCGCGATCGCGCCGCGCGGCCAGCTCGTCGGCGACGCGCCGCAGGCGGGCGAGCAGCGCGCTCGCCCGGCGCCGCGCCGCCTCGATCGCCGCGATCTCGAGCGCCTCGTCCTCGGCCGCCAGACGCGCGGCCGCGGCGCTCAGCCGACGTGCTGCGCTTGTTGTTGTTGGTGTTGTCGCTGCTGCTGTTGTTGAGCGCCGGCCAGAGGCGGCCCCCGGCCGCGGAGAGCTCGGCAGCAACAAAGGCGGCAGTGGCGGCAAGGGCGGCAGGGGCGGCGGCGCCGACGCCTCGGCCGCCCGGGCCGCCGCCGACATCAGGCACCGCTCCATCTCCAGGAGTCCGGGGAGCCGGGCGGGGGCGGGCGTCGCCGGCCGGCGGCGCGAGCCCTCGCCCGGGAGAAGGCGGGCGGGCCGGTGGAGGACGAGGGGCGGCGGCGGGCGGCCGTGGCCGTCGTCGCGGCCGACGCCGCCGCCGCCGCCGCCGCCGTTCATCTGCGCCAACAGGCGCGGGTGGCCGGCGGCGAGCAGGTCGTCGGTCACGTTCAGGTCGTCGTCGTCGTCGTCGTCTTCTCCGGCGCCGTCGTCGTGGCTGCTCCCAAACGCCTCCTCTCGCCCTCCTCCTCCTCCTCCTGCTCCGGCCCGGGCCGCGAGGCGCCGGCGCTTGGCAGCGCGCGACGGCGGCGGCGGCCGGGCTTGGGCGCCCGCGGCCAGGCTCCCCCCGACCGTCAGCGCGTCCTCGACCACCGCCACAAAGTCGTCCGCCGCGCGATGCGCCTCGTCGAGCAGGTCGTCCTCCTCTTCGCCGTCTCCGGGCGGCGGCGGCGCCGGCGGGATGGGGCGGAGGCCGCCGCCGCCGCCGCGGCCTCGGCGCGCCTCTGGCAGGCCCGCCGCCGCCGCCGCCGCCGCGTCGTCATCTCCCGCCCATGCGGTGCCGCGCGCGGGCTCCAGGTCGAGGCTGGCCGTCACGTCGCTGCTGCCGTCTTGGTTGTGCGCGTGGGGGTCGTGGTTGGGGTGCGGCGAGGCGCCGGCGGGAGGTGGCGCCGCCGTTGCCGCCATTGCCGCCGCTGCCGCCGCTGACGCCGTCGTCGCTGTTGCCGCCGTTGCCGTCGTTGCCGCCGCGGCGGCCGGAGCGGGGGCATGAGCGCGCCGGGGCGCCGTCGGCCTAAAGACGGTGCGCGGGCGGTCCCGGGCGCATCCGTCGCCAGCATGGGTCGCGGGTGGTGGGGCCATCGCTCGTTTCGGGGGGGTGTTCTCTACGCCATGCTGCTTGCTGCTTGCTCTCCCGCTCGTGACGAAAAGGGCTGGCGGTAGGATTGGCTGTTTTGTTGTTGCTGCTGGCCCGACAATGTCCAAGTTGCCCCTCTGTGGCGTTGGACACGAGGCAGCAGGAGCGATTTCATGCGCGTGGGCGGCGGCGGCGTGGCGTCGTCACGCTCCCCTCTCCCCTCCCCCCTTCCTCTCAGTCTCGAAAACCGCCCTCGCAGCGACGCGAAAGCTCACCGTTTTCGTTTCGTTGGACGCCCCTGCTTTGCCTTCTATCCTTCCTACACATCGTAACGCTTCCCCTGACGCACTTTTCGCCCCTCCCCTCTTCCACGCAGAGAGTGAAAGGGAACAGTTTCCCTCCAACCATCCAAACTTTTTGAGACGCTTTCCCCCGAGAAAACAAAACAAAACGCGAGCGCACGCCCCGACCCCCCCTTTGCGGGCGCGCCCGTAGCGCTGTCGCCCGCCCAAATCGAGCTCTCTCTTTCCGCGCCTTTCGGCCGCGACGCCCTGGGCCCCGTTGAGAAAGAGCAAAGAGAGGAACGTTTGAGCCTCTTGAACGCCCCCCCCCCTCCCCGGCGAACACCCGTTTTTCGGAGGGGCGAACAGCCGGGTCCCCTTGACGGCGACATGTCCGAGTCCGGCGGTGCGGGCATGGCGGCGGCGGCGGCGGGTGCCACAGGCGGCGGCGGCCCGACGAGCAGCGCGCGCGACGGGAGCGGCGCCGCACAGACGACGCCCGGCGCCGGAAACGCCCGAGCGGGCGCCCCGTTGCCCCCACCCACCACAACGACGACGCCGACGCCGCTCGAGTTCCTCGAGGGCGTGCTCGAGCGCCTCAAGGCCCTCGACACCAACGGCTTCTTCCTGTGGCCCGTCGACGACAAGCTGGTGCCAGGTGCGTCTGTCCTTGTCGCGCGTGATTGTTGTTCCGTCTCTTATTTTCAAACGCCGACGGGGGGCCAAGCACCAAACCCCCCCCCCCCCCCCCCCCCCCCCCCCCCCCCCCCCCCCCCCCCCCCCCCCCCCCCCCCCGCTCACGACGCCCCCCCTCCCTCCTCCCCTCGTCAACCCACCCAAAAACCCACGTCACAACCACCCCAAAACCAACGCCACAAACCAACAGGCTACTACGACCGCATCAAGCGGCCCATGTGCTTCTACGACATGGGCCAGCGCCTGTCCGCGGGGCGGTACCGCACCTGGCGGGCGCTGGCGGCGGATTTTGAGCTCATCTGCGCCAACGCGCGCGCGTTCAACCTGCCGCGGCACCGCGTGCACAAGCTGGCCGTGGCCCTCGAGAGTGCGGGCCGGCGGGTCCTGGCCGCGCACGAGCCGGCGGGCAGGCGGGCGGTGTACGCGCTGCACCCGGGCGGCGCGGCGGCGGCGGCCGGCGAGGAGGCGCGAGAGCTGCTGCTGCGGGACGAGGGGGCGGCGGCGGCGGCGCTGGCGGCGGCGGCCGAGGCGGCGGCGGCCACGCCCCTGATGCTGGACGAGGACGGCGGCGAGCAACAGCAGCAGCAGCAGCAGCAGGCGGCGGCCGAGGCGGCGGCGGCGGCGGCCGAGGCGGCGGCGGCGGGCGGCGGCGGCAATAGCGCGGCCGCCCTGCTGGCGCTGGCCGACGGCGGCGCGGCGGCGGCGGGCCTGCTGTTCTCCGTGCCCGACCCGCCCCGCGAGGACTACGCGGTGGCGGGCAGGCTGTGGGACGTGGACGCGCGCGGGGCCATGGACTCGAGCGCGGAGGAGGAGGAGGGCCAAGGCCTGGACGACGACGAGGGGGAGGACGAGGAGGCGGCGGCCGAGGCGGCGGCGGCGGCCGACGGGGCGGCGGCGGCGGGCGGCGGCGGCAAGGGCGGCGGCGGCAGCGGCTATGGCGGCACGGGCAGCGGCGACGACGAGGACGGCGGCGGCGGCGGCAGCGACGAGGAGGATGAAGGGGAGGAAGAGGAGGAGCAGGCGGCCGCCGAGCCCCTGGCCCGCCGCCGCGCCGCCCTCGCCGCCGCCGCGGCCGCCACCGCCCTGGTCGACAACGACTGGGGCCTCCTCTTCAAGGAGCAGCGGGTGCCGCAGGCCGCGGCGGCGGCGGCGGCGGCCGCGCTCGCCGTCGGCGGACGGCAGCCGTCCCGCGGCTTTGCCGGCTTTGCCCACCACCAGCCGCCCCCGGCCGTCGGCCCGGGGACGGGCCTCGCCGCCATGGACGCCGCCCTGACGGCCATCGGCGCGGCGACGCGCCGCCTCAACTACGCGTGCGTGCCAAGCGTGGGGCCGTCGGCGGCGTGGTGGGCCGGCGGAGGCCGGGGCGGAGGGCCGGCGGCCGCGGCGCGAGGAGGCGCCGCCGTCGCCGCCGCCGCAAAAAGCAGCGGCACCGGCAAGCCCGCCCGCCGCCGCGGCGCGCCGCGCTTTCCTGCGGCCCCGCCCGCGTCCTCGGCCGCGTGGCGCGCGCGCTGGCTGGAGCTGCGCCTGCGGGAGCTGCGGTCGGTCGTCGCTATGCTGCAGCAAAAGGGGGCGGAGGGGGGCAATGGCGGCGGCAGCGGCAATGGCGGCGGCGGCGCGGCCGGCCCGGCGGCGAGCCCCTCTCATCAGCAGCAGCCACCCTCTGCGGCGCCGCCCGTCGTCGCCGCGCAGCCGCGCGGCGTGCTCCCCGCCCCCCTGGTGGCGCTGTTCAGCCCCGCGTCGATCATGCGGTCGGCCTTCTTCCGCTCGGCGCAGGGCGACAAGGGCGGCGGCGGCGGCGACAAGGGCGGCGGCGGCGGCGGCGGCGACAAGGGCGGCGGCGGCGGCGGCGGCGGCGGCGGCTTTGGCCTCATCGGCTGGCCGTTCCTGAGCGGCGGCGGCCACGGCGCCACGTCCCCCGCGGGGTTGCGGCGGCGCGACGGCGGCGCCACGGGCGCCCGGCCGCGCCGCAGCGCCGTGCCGCCGCCGGCCAAGCGGCCGCGGCGGGCGCGGCGGGCGAGCGACGGGGACGACGACGACGAGCGGGACGGGTCTGGCGGCGGCGGCGGCCGGCGGCGCCGCGGGCCGGCGGGCGGGCGCGACGGCGGCGGCGACGACGACGAGGACGGCGGCCGCTCGTCCAACGACGGCGAGGACGAGGACCCGATGGAGGAGGACGACGAGGAGGACGACGACGACGAGGGCGGAGGGTCGGACGCGGACGACGAGAGCGAGCCCAAGCAGGAGCAGCGGCCGAAGCGGCGCCGCGCGGCCGGCAGCAGCGCGCCGCGCCGGCTCGCCGCGGGCGCCGCCGCCGCCGCCGCCAACGGCAGCAAGGCCGTCGCCGGCAAGAGCCGCAGCGGCGCGCGCCGCGTCTCCCCCGAGGGCTCCGCGCCGCCGCCGCGCGCGGTCGCGGCCAAGCGCTCGCGCAGCGGCAGCCGCCCTCCCCTGCCGGCCGAGGAGGCCCCTTTGGCCAGCGCCCGGCGCCGCCGCCCGGCCGCCGCCAAAAAGGCCGCCGCCTCCGCCGCCGCCGCCAAGCCCGCCCCCCTCCGCCCCCGCCGCTCGGGCGTCCGCAAGCCCCCGCCCGCGCGCCGCCTCGCCCGCGCCGAGCTCTGGCTCCCCGGGCGCGTGTACGCGGGCGCGGAGCTCGCAGAGTCCCGCCTGGCCGACGCCCGCGCCCGGCTGGCGGCCGCCTTCGGTCTTTCGATCGACCCCGCGGTGGCGTCCGCCGCGGGCCTGGCCCCGGGCACGGCCGTGGCCGCGGTGAACGCCTCGGCCACGGCCCTGCGCGCGGGCGCGTTCGCGGGCGCGCGCGCGGGCTCGAGGCGCGCGCTGCAGCACCAGCAGCTGCAGCAGCGGGAGCAGGGGCGGCAGCAGGCGCTCGCGGCGGCGGGCGGCGCGGGCGCCGGCGGCGCGGGCGCGGGCGCGGGCGCCGGCCCTCCGTTTCCTGCCGCGCGCGCCGGCGCCTCGGCCGGCCAGCGCCTGCGCGCCGCACTCATGTCCCCCTCGGGCGGCGCGCACGGCGGCGGGCACGGCGGGCACGTCTCGCACATCGCCGTGCCCGCGGCGCGCGAGCTGCCGCCCGCCGAGCTGGCCGCGCGCCGGGCGGCCATGCACCGCTGGCGCCCGCCGCGCGCTGTGGGCGGCGGGGGGCGCGGCGGGCGCGCGGGGCAGCAGGCGCAGCACCCGCGCAGCCGCCCGTCGGGCGCTGCTGCCGCCGCCGCCGCCGCCGCCGCCGCCACCGCCGCCGCCGCCGCCGAGCCGCTCGGGCCGCCGCCGCCCGAGGTGCGCGCGGCGCTCGAGGCGAGCCGCGCCGACGAGGGGTCGAGCGAGGAGGACACGTCGGACGAGGCGTACGCGGCGATGCACGCGCCCATGGAGCGCGAGGAGAACGTGCGCCTGGGCGCCGGGGTGGGCGGGGCCGTCGGCGGGGCGCGCAGGCAGCAGCAGAGGAAGCCGGCCGGCGGCGGCGCGACGGCGGCCTCAAGCAAAGAGACGGCGGGCGGCGGAGGCAGCGCGGGCGCGGGCGCGGGCGGCGCGCGCGGCCGGGGCCGTTGACGGGGGAACAAAAGAGTGGGCTTGAAGAATTTTCTTTCGCCGGCGCCTCGTTCCACTCTCGCCCCGTCCATCCTGCACACACCTCTAGCGCAGAGCAGCAGAAATAGTTGAAGCAACAACACACTTAAAAAATTGAAGAAGCAAAAGAAGGAAGGCGGCGGCGTCCCGACCTGATTATCACGTTAAGCGGGGCGTCCGATCACGATGGGTGTAGCTCCCAGACTCCCACTGACTGCGAATCACGCGCGCCCGTCACCGTCACTTCCCCCCACACGCCTGCCCCCTTCACCTCTCTCCACCTCACAGCAGCGCACGACGCGCGCGCGCAGACAAACACGATATAAAAAACCGACACTCGAGAGAGACACAGTGAGAGACTAGGTAGATGTCGCTCGTCCTTGTCGCCAACGCCGGCTCGAGCAGCCTCAAGTTCAAGCTGTTCGAGGCCTCCTCGTCGGCGGCAGGCGGCGGCCTCCGCGCCCTGGCCGGCGGCCTGCTCGACCGCATCGGCGACCCGGGCCACAGCGCCATGACTGTCTCGGTCGCCGCGCCCGCGGATGCAGGCGCCGGCGCCGGCGCCGCCGCCAGACCGTCGCCCGTTCCCGTCCCTATCCGCGACCACGTCGAGGGCATGCGGCGCGTCCTCGACTTCTTGGGCGAGCGGTTTCCCGAGCTGCGAACAGGAGGAGGAAGGGCGCCGGGCGGAGGCGGCCTGGCGGCCGTCGGCCACCGCATCGTGCACGGCCTGGACGTCACCGCGGCCTGCCTGGTCACCCCAGCCGTCAAGGCCAAGATCCGGGAGGCCTCGGCGCTCGCGCCCCTGCACAACCCGGCGGGGCTCGCCGGCATCGAGGCGGCCGAGGCCGTCTTCGGGGCTTATATAAGCTGTGGACCGGCGGGCGAGGGCAAAGGAGGCGGCGTCCCGCAGGTCGCCGTGTTTGACACGGCCTTCCACTGCGCCTCGCTGCCGCAGCGCGAGCACGTCTACCCCCTGCCGTGGGAGTATTATGCGGAGGCCCGCCCGCGGGTTCGAAAGTACGGCTTTCACGGCACGAGCCACAAGTACCTGTCGCTTGAGGCGGCGCGCATGCTGCGCGAGAGGGGGGCGGGGGGGGCGGCGGCGGCGGATGCGGCGGCGACAGCGGGGACTGGGGGCGGCAGCGGCGGCCGGAGCGGAGGACAAGGGAGCGGCGGCCGGGGCGTTGTCGACGGCGACGAAGAAACAAGCGGCCACGACGGCGATGACGGCGGCCGCCCGCCCAACCTAATCACGCTCCACCTGGGCAACGGCTCGAGCGCGGCGGCCGTCGAGCGCGGCCGCAGCGTGGCGACCAGCATGGGCATGACGCCCCTGGAGGGCCTGATGATGGGCACGCGCTCGGGTGACCTCGACCCGGCGGTCCCCCTGTACCTGATGCAGTCGGGCGGGCTCTCGGCCGCAGAGGTGGACGCCTTGCTGAATAAAAAAAGCGGCCTGCTCGGCGTGTGCGGCGCGTCGGACGTGCGCGCCGTGCTCGAGGGCGCGTCCGGCGGCGATGCCCGCTGCGCGCTGGCGCTCGAGATGTTCGCCCACCGCGCGAGAAAGTACGTCGGCGCTTACACGGCGGTGCTCGGCGGGGACGTGGACGCTTTAGTGTTCAGCGCGGGCGTCGGGGAGAACAGCCCGGTCGTGCGCGAGATGGTGGCGGGCGGACTGGAGAGGATGGGCGTCGAGATCGACCGAGCGAAGAATTACGGGGCGGTGGGAGGGGCGGCGATCGGCAGGGGGGTGGACGTGGCCACGCGGGGCAGTCGGGTGAGGGTGCTGGTGGTGCCGACGGACGAAGAGCTGATGATTGCGCGGGAGGCGCTCGCGGTGGCGCAGGGGATGTGATTTGGCTTGGGGCTTTGGCGACTGAATTGAGCGGTGAGCGCGCGAGGAGCGCTTTTCTTTTTTGTTTGCTCTCTTGTGTACGTTTTGTGTCTGTCCGGATCACAACCAACCACCGCGGATCTCACACTGGCTTGCTCCCCAAGCAAGCAGCCTGCTCCCGGCCCGACCTCCTACGCGCGCGCACTAGAACCACGGCCGGCGACGACGCCAGGGGGGAGGGCCACGACGCTGAGGGCGACGTTTGCGCCCGAGACGCCGCAGGAGACGCCGCCGCCGCCGCCAGCGCTGACGGCAAAGCCAAAGCTCTGCCGCGCCCCCAGCGCCCCCAGCAAAGAAAACCCACCCTGGACCAGCTGCGCAAAGACCACGGCGCGGTTGCCGAGGAAGAGCGCGCGCTAAAGAGGTCGATTGCCGACCGGCGCTGCCGAAACCGCCGTCCTGCTCGAGCAGCGGTCGGCGCACAAACGGCGGGAGGGCATTTTGAGCGGCCAGGTCGCCGCGCTGTCGAGGCGCCTGGCCGAGGCGCTGACGCGCGCCGACCGGCAGGCCAAGGCCGCGGCGGTGGCTGAGAGGCTGCTCAAGGAGCGAGACCAGGCGCACGAGTCGTCGTGGGAGGAAATTGGACGTGCGGCCGCGCAAGAGGCAGAGGCGGCCGCGGCCAAGCGAGAGGGAGGCCGAGGCGGCGGCGGCGGCGGCGACGATCGGGCGGCTCGAGCGCGCGCGCGAAGCGGCCGAGCGCCGCGGCCAAGAGGCCCTGTCGGCCGCCGCGCGCGCCGTTGCACTGGCGCAGGCAGAGGCCAGCCGAGAGCGGGCGGCGCGCGAGCGGGCCGAGGAGGCTGCTGCTGCTGCCGCTGCGTGGCGAGTTCGAGGGACTCGCGCCGTCGCCGCCCGCGCCGCCCGCCGTTGGCGTTCGGCCCGCTGCGGCCGGTCGGGAAAACGACGACGGCGCCAAGGACGCCGAGATCGCGCGCCTGACCTTGGCTCTGCGGGCGCTCGAGGCAGAGGCGGCGGCGCTCGCGAACGGAGATGAGGGAGGGGCGGGCGCGCCGTAGCCCGAGGCGCCGCAGTCGCCTCGAGAGATGACACGGCGACTCGGGCGGGCGGGCGCTGCCGTCGGACGAGGCGCAGGCGGCGGCGGCGGCGCCGCCCGCGAGGGCGCACATGAGAGAGGCTACCTTGATTGTTGAAAGAGCGAGAGTGCGTTTCGCCGCGCGGGCGTCGGAGGGAGAGAGAAAAACACAAAAACCCGCGCAGCCGCCGAAAGAGAGGACAAAAAAAACTCGGCAACCGGGGGCGCTCTCGCCGCGCCCGACCAAAAGCCGCGCCCCCAAAAAATAACGCGCGCAAAAAGCAGGTTTTCGCTTTTTCCTTCTTTTTTTTCCCTTCAGGGCTTGACCAGCATCAGCGGCATGCCCGGGCTGACCGCCCCGCCGTTGTCCACCAGCAGCTTGACCACCACGCCGTCCGCGTCGCACTCGATCTCGTTCATCAGCTTCATCGCCTCGACGATGCACACGGTCTGTCCCTTGCGCACGCGGTCGCCCTCCTTGACAAAGGGGGGCTCGCCGGGGGCGGGCGAGCGGTAGAGCACGCCGGACATGGGCGACGTGACCTCGACGCCGTCGGCGGGCGAGGCGGCGGGCGCGGCGGCGGGCGCGGCGGCGGGCGCGGCGCGCGGCGCGGCGCGCGGCGCGGCCTGCTGCTGCTGCTGCTGCATGGGCGCCGGCGCGTACTGCGGCTGCTGCTGGTGCTGGTGCTGGGGCGCCGCCATCATCACGACGGTCGGCTCACTCGCCTTGAGGGCCTCCTTCTTGCGGACCGAGAGGCTGAAGCGCTTGCTCTTGAGCTCGAGCTCGACGATGTCGGTCTCCTGGACCATGCTGCTTTTTCGATTTCGATTTTTGGTTTTTTTTGGAGAGGGGGGGGCGAGGGGGAGGGGTCGGGGAAGAGAGAGGGGGGAGGAGTGAGCAGGGGGGAAACGCCGATGGAGAGGGGGGGATCCATCTCTCGATCGGCACAGCGAGCGACGCGTGCCGGCGATCCAGTACGCGCGCCTGCTCGGCTGATGGGACGACGACGCGGGCTGCTGCTGTCGCAAGGAGGGGGAGAGGTCGCGTCTCCGACCCTGAGGGACAATCGACGAGTCCCCCCCCTTCTCTTCCGTGTGCAGACAAGCCTCACCGCACGACGTCGCTCAGCTCCTCAAAGTCCAGCATGTTGATCGCCGCCGCCTTGACGTCCTCGGCGGCCGCGCGGACGACCACGCGGCGCGAGGCCTGCGGATGCGTTGTCGCGTTTTTCGTCCGTCGTTGAGAGAGAGGGGGAAAAGGGGAAAAAGGGGAGAGGGGGAGGGGGGGGAGTCAGCTCTTGAGTTTTTCGCGCGCGCTGCCGTCTCTCCAAACCCGACGCCATCACGGGCCGGACAACCGTGGCCCTGACTCGGGCCCTCGATCGATCGCCATTGGGCGTCGAGGAATGAGGCCAGGTGAGCGTGGCGCGCAGATAGCCGATGGTTCAAGAGGGGAAGGCGTTTTCTCCTCCAAACGCCCCCGCATAACGTACCGCCTTGGTCGCGCAGGGCGCGGCGGTGGATGCGCGGAGCTGCATTGTAGCTGCGCGTAAAACGAATTCGATTTGTGATCCGAAGCGTTGTCGGGGCAGAGCGAGGGGCAAAAAGAGGGTGGGGGACAGAGGGGAGAAAACGAAAAGCACTTGTCGCGACGCAATCAACAAGGACACAAAGTTCACACGCAACCCCGGAGCCGATTGACGCCAACACAACGTCACCTCAGTACCGCTTTCAGTACCGACAGGTGCAACATCACCGATTCGTAGCCCCACCCGACATACTACGGATCAAAACACGAAAGCACCACCCGACAGTCCTCACCCTCCCTCCCTCCCGGTAATCCCCCACTCTCAATGCCGCAGGTGCGGCGAGGAGGTGGCAGTGGTGGTGGTCGTGGTGGCGGCGGCGGCGGCGGTGGCCGGGGAGGCGGCGGCAGCCGGCGGCAGCCGACCTGGCGGCAGAGCGGCAGGAACGGCGACGGCAGCGTCGGCGCCGGCGTCGAGGCCGAGGCGGCCGCGCGCGAGCGGACGATGGCGGCGGACGCCGACCAGATGCGCGAGCAGAGGCGGCGGCAGCAGGAGCAGCAGGAGCAGGAGGGGACGGGATCGGGGAGCGACGACGACGACGACGAGGAGGAGGCCTCGAGCACAGGCAGCGGCAGCGGCGACGGCAAGAGCGGCGGCGGCGGCAGCGGCAGCGGCGCGCCGGACGACGACGACGAGGACGAGGAGGGTTCCGAGAGCAGCGCCGAGGGCGAGCGCCACATCGGGGCCGGCGGGCTCGACGCCGCGCGCGCGGCCCTCGCCGGCGTGCGCCTGGCCATGTGGGACCTCGGACAGTGCGACCGCCGGCGGTGCAGCGGCGCCAAGCTCGCGCGCGCGGGCCTCGTCGCCGAGCTGCGGCTGGGCCAGCCTTTTCCCGGCGTGGTGCTCACGCCCGCCGGCGTGCGCTGCGTGTCGGCCGAGGACGCGCCGCTGCTGCGCCGCCGGGGCGCCGCCGTCGTCGACTGCTCGTGGAACCGCCTGGACGACGTGCCCTTTGCCCGCTGCCGCGGCGCTGCACCGCGACTGCTGCCCTGGCTGCTGGCCGCGAATCCCGTCAACTACGGCCGGCCATGCAAGCTGTCGTGCGCCGAGGCGCTCGCGGCCGCGCTCTACATCGCCGGCCTCAAGGAGGAGAGCCGCGCCGTCATGGGCCGCTTCGGCTGGGGCAGCGCCTTCTTCGCCGCCAACGGGCGGCTGCTGCGCGCGTACGCGGCGGCGCCGACGCCCGAGGCGGTGATCGAGGCGCAGCGGGCGTGGCTGAGCGGGGCGGGGGAGGGCGTGCCGCGGGGCCTGCCGCCGGCCGGGGCGGGGGGGGGCGACGAGGACGACGGCGAGGAAGATGGCGCTGTGGGGGCGGGGGCGGGGGAGGGCAGCGGGCGGCCCGGCCAGAGCGGGGGCGGCGGCGGCGGCGGCGGACGAAACGGAGGGGGCGGCGGCGGCTACCTGGACGCCGGGTTTTTGCCCCCCTCTGGGTCGTCCGACTATGAGGACGACGAGGAAGAGGAGCACGAGCAAGGGCAGAAAGAGGCGGAGGAGGAGAGGACGCCGGCGCCGCCGCGGCAAAGCGCGGCCGCGGCCGCCGCCGCTGCCGCCGCCGGCGACTCCGCCCGATTGGCGGCAGGGGCCGTCGAAAAGCTAGCCGTCTGACTTTTTTGTCTCGGCTGCGGGGTTCGTCGGGTTGCACAGTGCAAATAGTAAACGCTCGGTGTGTCACGTTAAAACGTCCCCCATCTCCGCGTCGGCGGCAGCGGCGGGCGTCATCGCCGCCGCGACGGCGCGCGTCCCGTGCGCCGTGGGCGCCGAGGCCGGCACGGCGCCGCCGCCGGCCTTGGTCCAAACGACCTCCCTCGCGCGGACGCCGCCGCCGCCGCCGCCGCCCGCGCCGCCCGGCCCCGCGCCCCCGGAACGCAGGAACACGACGACCGCCGTCGCGTTGTCGCGCGAGCCCCGCAGCGCCGCCTCGCCGACCAGCCGCTGGGCGCACATGCGGCCGTCCTTGGCCGTGTCGCGAACCAGGGCGGCGGCGTCGGCCGGCGGCAGCGTGTCCCACACTCCGTCCGTGGCCAGGACGACAAAGGCCCCGCGCGGCGGGCCCCTGCGCCCAAAGTCCACGAGCGTGACCTCGGGCAGGCCCGTCAGCCCCGCGTTGCCCGGGCCCCGGTCAAGCAGGGCGCCGAGGGCGGCGGCGTCGGCCGCGGGCAGGCCGGCCGAGGCGGCCGACGCCGAGACGGCGGCGCGCCCCTTTAGGTCCCAGTCGCCGAGCGCGCGGGTCACGGCGAGCGCGGCGTCGCCGAGGCGCAGCGGGAGGGCGGAGGCGCCGCACTGGTCCGGCGCGCGCGCGCCGCCGCTCCAGAGGCGCCCGCCGGCCGCGGCGATGCGGACCGCCTCATCGGGCGCGGCCGCGGCGGAGTGGTCGCGCGACAGGGGGACGACGGAAAAGGAAGCGGCGGCGTCGGCGGCGCCCTGGCCGCTCAGTGGGCGGCCGCCGCCGCGGCGGGGCACGAACAAGAACGCGCGGCTGTCTCCCGCGTTGGCCACGTACAGGCGCCGGCCGCCGCCGGCGACCAGCATGGCGAGGGCCGTGGCGCCCGGGCACCTGGGGAAAGGGCCGGCGCGGCGGCCGCTGCCGCTGCTGTTGTTGTCGGCAGCGGCCGGTGCTGCGGCCGCTGCTGCTGCTGTGGTGCCCGTCGCCGCCGCCGCGAGCCTGCGCGCCTCGCCCGCCTGCCAATCGATCAGGAAGCGCGCTTCGGCGGCCAGGAAAGCCGCGGCGAGGACGGCGGCGATGGGGTCGTCGCGCGGGCTGACGCTTGTTGCGGCGGTGGCGGCGCCCTGATGCTGCTGCGGCGGGGCGTCGTCGTCGTCCTCCTCCTCCTCCTCCTGCTGCTGCTGCTCGCCCTGCTCGCGCTGCGGCCGCCCGTCCGGTGCCGAGGCGGCGAGCGACGCCGCCGCCGCCGCCTGCAACGCGCGAGGCAGCGCGCGCGCCGCCGCGTCCGCGCACTCGGGCCCACGGTGGCCGTCGAGCACGGCAGCCAGGTGCCATGCGCCGGCGCCGCCCCTGCCGCCGCCGCCGGGCAAGGGAGGCGGCGAGGAAAACGCGAGCACGTGGCGGTCCTCCATCCCCTCGCGCGGGCCGATGGCCTCGTACGCGCCGGAGGAGGGCGGCGGGCGCCGCGCGTGCCGCCGCGGGCCGAGGGCGCGGGCGCAGAGGGCCGAGAGCGGGTCCTCGTCCCCGTCGCCGGCCCCGGCCACGCCGCCGGCCTCGGCCGCCGCCGCTGCGCCCGCCGCGCCCGCCGCGACCAGCGGCGACAGAAGCGCCGCGACCCGCTCCTCCTCGCTCTCCGGCCGCTGGTGCTGCTGCTGCTGCTGCTGCTGCTGCTGTCCAAGCTCGTGGTTTGCCGCCCCGGTCGTCCCCAAAACCGCCCGCTCCTGCTTCTGTCCTTTGCTCCCCGCCGCCGCCGCCGCCGCCGCCGCCGCCGCCGCCGCCGCCGCCGCCGCCCGGGGGTACTTGTTGAGCACGGCCCTCAGCCGCCGCGCGGCCTCGTCCGCCGTCGGCCTGGCCGCGGGGTCCTCGGACCAGCACGCCGCCATCAGGAGGACGTACTCGGGCGGGGGGAGGCGGCCCCCGTCGGCCCAGGGCGCGAGGTGCTCCCCCCCGCCCTCGCCCTCGCCCTCTCCCGCCGCCGCGCCGCCGCCACCGCCGCCGAGCCTCCGCCGCGCCGCGCCGACGGCCGCCGCCACAGCCGAGCCGCCCACGCCCGCCGTGCCCTCCTCGCCCGGGAGCGTCGGCCTCAGGCCCGCCGCGCACACGGCCGCCGCCAGCTCCATGCGCCCGTACCCGGCCTCCAGGACCGTGTGGACCTCGGGCGCCCCCGGCCGCACGCAGTCGGAATAGGGAGGGGTGGCCGTGACTAATTCGTTCACCGCCACCGCCAGCGCATACACGTCCGACGCGGCGGACGCCGGCGCCGCGCGCCGCATCAGCAGCTCGGGCGCCATGAACTCGAGCGTGCCGCGCGCCGCGCGCGCGTGGAAGCCGCCCGTGGGCTTGCCGCGGGCGCGCACCGAGGCCTCGGTCGGCGCGGCGAGGGCGGCCGACTCGGACGCCGTGGCCGCCAGGCCCAGGTCGCCGATCTGCCCGAGGACGCGCGCGTGGGGCGGCGGCGGCGGCGGCGGCGGCCGCATGTCGTCCGCTGGCTTGTGCTGCTGCTGCTGCTGCTGCGCCTCGTCCTCCCCCTCCCCCTCCCCGTCCCCCTCCTTTCCCTCGCACGACCACCCCGTCAAAAAGACGTTGTGCAGCTTGACGTCCCGGTGGACGAAACCCGCCGCGTGCACCGCTGCCAGCCCCTCCGCGAGGTCGGCGCCGAGCGCCGCCGCCGCCCGCCAGTCGGGCCGCCACCCGCGCGCGTGCAGCAGCGCAGCCGCGTCGCCCAGGGGCGCGAGCGGCAGGACGAGGCTGTAGTGCGGGGGCAGGGCGTGCGCGCCCAGTAAAGGCGTGACGAAGGGGCTGCGCACGGCGGCCAGCGAGGCGGCCTCTCGGCGGAAGCGGCACAGGTCGTCCGCCTGGGAGATCCGGTAGCGCTTGACGGCCACGGCAACAGGTGGCGCCGACGACGCGGCATCGGCGCCGGCCATGCGCCCGCGGTGCACGGTCGACTCGGCGCCCGAGGCGAGCGGCGCGGCCTCGACGACCAGGCGCGGCGCCGCGAGCGACAGCGGCACGCGTGCGGCCGAGGCGCCGATGAGCGCGGCCTCCTCGATCCGGCCCGCTCTCACGCTGACCGACATGGCGAGGAGGGCGTCCGGCACACAGAGGTAGCTTTGTTCTCTCTGGCGGTGGCCGTCGTCGTCGTCGTCCTCGGCGCCGGCGACGGCGTGCGGCGGGGAGGCCGCGCGGGCGGCCGGCGAGGGCGGCGCGGCGGCCGCGGGCGTCGGCGGACCGCGGACGAGCGGAGCGACGGCGGCCACGACTTCCGGCGCCGCCGACGGCGACGCAAGCCGGTGCTCGGCCCGCTCCTGCTGCTCGGCCTGCGCGCCCGAGTCGGTCTGCATCGGAGGTCCTCGCTGATGGCGGGGATTCACCGCGGTGTGTGATTGGGTAGAGAAAAGTCTCTCTCTTCGGGGGGGGCGCGGGCCCTCGGCAAAGGTCTCGTCGGCAAAGGCCTGCAGCGACTTTTTCCTCTTCCGTGACTCGTGCTCGACAGAAGCGGCAGCCACTCCTCTGCGGTTTGCGATGTGCGGGGGATTATACGGAATCAGAGGTCTTGATGTGATTGAAACGTGAGTGTGTTTGACTACTTGCAGCGACCGCCATCAACAAACCCTTCGTCGCGGCAAGCTGCACGCGCCGTCGCCCGCCTTCCGTCGCAAGCCGCCCCCCCCCCGCCCAAAAAAAACACGGCCGATCAATCGCCCGCGCTCCTCATCGCCGCCACCAGCTCGGCCGGCAGGCCCCCGTGCACGCAGCACTTCGAAAAAGGCACCAGGTCCCACCCCGGCTCGCCCCCCTCCCCCGATGCCGGCGCGACAGGCTTCCAGGCCGCCCGCTCGGCGTAGGCCTCCATCGCCGCCGCCGCCGACTCTACGAGCGCCCAGCGGTTGAGCGTTAGGGCGGCGAGCGCGGCCGCCTCGGCCGCCATGGCGTCGGCGCCGCGGGCGTCGGACGGGAGGCCCTCGTCCTCGTCCGGCTCGTCCTCCTCGGGCGGGGCACGGCAAGAGGCGCGCTGCCGCTGCCGCTGCCGCTGCCGCCGCCGCGATTGCCGCCGCCGCCCGGCCCCCGATGCCGACGACGCCTGCTCTCCGCCCTCGTCCTCCTTCCCCTCGTCCGCCCCGGCCGCCAGCCGCCCGAACCGGCGCGCCACGTCGCCCACGTCGCGCAGGTTCCCCCGAAAGTGCGCGATGTGGCGCCCGGGCGCGAACAGGTGCTCGTACGGCCCCGCCAGCGCCGTCGCCTGCTTTAGCACGGGCCGCGCGCTGGCGCCGAGGAGCAGCGCCCACAGGCGGGAGGACCAGCCGTTGCCGTCGACGTCGAGGACGGCGCTGTAGCGGTTGTAGTCCTCCATGAGCATGTAGAGAGGAGGGGGGGGCGTCGGCTCCCTCGGGGGGGGAGGAGGGGGGGGCGGCGCACGCTTGTTTTTGCGGCTGCCGCCGCCGGCCGCCTCATCGCCCCCCCTCGCCGCCTCTCGCAAAAGCCCGTCGTCGCCCCCCTCCTCTTCCTCCTCCTCATCCTCCTCGCCGACCCTTCGTCCCCTGTCGTCGTCACCCTGCCCGCGGCAGTCGGCCAGGCGCCCCTCGGCCGCCCGCACCGCCTCCTTGCCGTATCCGTACTCGGCCACGGGCCAGCCGTCGCCCGCCAGCGGCGTCGGGGGGACGCCGAGCAGCCGCTCCGCCGCCAGCCTGTCCGCCGCCATGGGCGCAAAGCCCCGCGGCTCGTCCATCTGCGAGACGGCGGCGACGCGCGCGTCGAGCGCGTCGCTGTGCACCAGGGACAACACGTGCAGGCGGGCGCGGGCCATGCCGAGGACCTCGTGCAGCCACGCGCCGCTGGCGGCGTCGTTGGTGGCGCCGCGCCAGACCGCTTTTTGGATCAGGGGGGCGCGCGCGCAGGAGGCGCCGTCGTCGCCGCCGCCGCTTGTTCGCGGCCTGCTGCTGTTGCTGCTGCTGTTGCTGCTGTTGCTGCCGCCGGCGAGAGCACCAGGCCCGTCGCCCTCGCTCTGGGCTGCCTCTGCCGCCGCCGCCGCCGCCGCCCCCCTCGCCCCGCCCCGCCTCGCTGACGACGCCAGCGTGCCGTACCGCGCGCGCGCGCACGCCGCCCACGCCGCCGCCTGCCGCGCCGAGGGGGCGCCGCCCGAGACCCAGTGCCCAGGATAGGGCAGGGCAAACCCTCCGCGCGGGTGGTCGCGCGGGATGTTGTGCTGCAGCACGGGGAAGCCCGCGGCGGCCCCGTCGCCGCGGTGCACGGCCAGGTTGCCGTCCGGCAGCGCGTAGAGGTAGGCGGCGACCAGCAGGATCTCCTCGAGCCAGCGCCCGCGCGGCCAGTCGGCGCCGCAGCGGGTGCCGCCGGGCAGCAGCGGCGGCGCCGAGGCGTTCCGGAGGTCGCGCGCGCAGTCGCCCGAGCGCCGGTACAGCCGCCCGCGCCACAGCTTGTACCGCACGACGTCGTAGCACATGCGGCACGCCTGCCCGCCCAGAAAGGTGGGAACGGCGTCGTAGGCGGCGCGCGGGATGGCGCCGGCGTCCCAGCGCCACAGCGCGGCGGGCAGCCGCGTCGGGTGAGGGTGCTGCGACTGGCGCCAGGCAGGAGGAGGAGGGGGGCCGGCGGCGGCGGCGGCGGCGGCGGCGGCGCTCTGCGGCGCGAGCTGCTGTCCATCTGCGGCCCACGACGTCGGCACGGCGCGGTTGCGCACGAGCATGGACGGGTGGAAGGGCTCGGGGAACAGGCGCCTGGCCGCGGCCTGGCAGGTCAGGCGCCGGCCTCGTCGCTGCTGCGGCCGCTGTGTGTCGTTGTCGCTGCTCCCCGCTGATGCTGCTCCGGGGGGCTCAAACAGCTCGTACGCGCCCGCGTCCGTGGGCACGCCCGCCGGGTCCCCCCCGTCCGACGCGGCCAGCAGCACCGCCAGGCCCCGCGCCCGGGCGGCGCCGTCTTTGTCGGCGTCGCCGTCTCCGCCGCCGCCGCCGCCGTCGCCGCCGCCGCCGCCGCCGCCGCCGAGCAGCGCGAGCGGAGAGAGCCGCACGTCGGCAAACGCGGCGCGCGGCGCGCGCGCGGCGCGGATCGGGTGGCGGGGGCCGAGCTCGAGGGCGAGCGGCCGCAGGCGCGCCTGGTAGTAGGGCTGGTTGACGGTAGCCAGCAGGTCCGCCCGCGCCTGCGCCGCGTCCGGCCGGGGGGCCTGGAAAAAGACGCGGCCACGGCCGGCGGCCGACGACAACCAGGGCCGCAAGCTCGCCGCCGCCGCCGGCTCGGACGACGACGCCGACGACAGGAAGAGCGCGGCGGTCGCGCCCAGCAGCAGCACGACGGCGGCCGACACGGCGTTTTTCCACCCTCCGAGGCCGCGTACCAGCTTGAGCTGCGGGTGATGGATGGCGTCTTGTTCAGAAGCTGCTGGGGCGGGCGGGCGCGGGTGATTCATCATGCGCTTGTGGAAAGGGGGAGGAGAGGGGGGGGAGGAGCTAGAGAGAGGGAGGGGGCAAAAAACGACGGGTTTCGGGAGAGGACGAGGTTTGCCTCGAAGAGTTGGGTACTCGAGGGGGCGACCGGGCTTCCCCAAGTAAATTGATGTAGTAGCTGATCGACTGGCGAGTGGGCGCGTTCCCGCCAACAGAGGAGAGGAGACGTCCTTTGTGACCGCCCTCTCCGACGCCGCCGACGACGTGTCTCACGTCTCCCCCGCCTCTCTCTTTCCCTCCCTCTTTTATCTCTACGGGTCCCCCACGACCACGGTGTAGGGCTCCTCATTTACATCCATACGATCGATCAAGCGATCCTACTCAAACAGCAGCGCGTGCGTCAACCGCACCAGCCCCGACACCACCAGCACCACCGCCACAGGCGCCGCCGCGTCGTACTGAAACACAAGCCCCAGCCCGGGCGGCGGCCAGCGCGGCGGATCAAACCCGCCCCGGCCCCACGGCGCGCACCGCATAAGCCGCCACGTTATCAGCACGGAGCCGCGCCACCCGCCGTACGCGCGGTAGGACGCGATGGCGTACCGGCTGCACGTGGGCTGGTAGCGGCACGCCGGCTGCAGCAGGGGGGAGAGGCCCTCGCGGTAGAAGCGGAGGAAGGCGAGCGCGGCGCGCGCGCCGACGTCGAGCGACGGGTCGTCGGCGGCGCCGTCTTCGTCTCGTTCATTTTCGTTTTCGTTTCCGATTGAGGGCGCTTCGTCGTCGTCGACACCGTGTGAGGACAGGCTCTCCTCTTGGCCGGGAGGCGCGGCGGCCGCCAAGAGGAACTGGGGCGGCCGTGCGCGAGAGGGCGGCGAGATGGCGGCGACGATGCGTGGGCGATGGGGACGGGGCGGCGTCCCCGTCGCCGTCCCCGTCGCCGCCGCCGTGGCCGCCGCGCCGGCGCGCTCGGCGGCGCATCGCAAACACGCGACGACGGGAGGGGGCGTGGTCGCCGTTCGCCTGCGCCGCCGAGCGGTCCCGTGCCCGCTGCCGACGATCCTCGGCGAGCGCAGGTGCAGGCTCATGGGGGGGCGCGGGCTCCTTGATCGAAGCGACGATCGAGTGTCGCGATGATGACTACTTCTTTCGCACGCCGCAGAGAGAGAGGAGCAGCGAGGGAGAGGCAAATGAGCGCACGTTCATGACGCGTGCGAATGTGTGTGAAGCGTCGCTCGAGCAAGTTAGCGCCGATTGTGGAGATTTGCGGGGGCGTTTCGGCGTTTTGATGGGCGCGGAGATTTTGGCACCAGAAGGAGGAGAAGAAGAGTCGGGGACGCAGAGGTACAGGCGGACTGCCAAACCAGTCCGCCTGGTAGTCCGTCCTACCTCTACCTCTACATCCGCTCAGCATCACCGTCACGCCGCCTGTGTGTGTGTCTTGGAGCAGCCCCCCCCCCACCAACAACAACACGACATCGCACGCTCTTTCCTCTCGCTCTTTGTCCCCCCCCCCCCCCCCCCCCCCCCCC
>Ga0209390_10002527_pt1 | contig 31833 bp, 30 predicted proteins | sample BON01_FD_187212 | JGI IMG/M metagenome (GOLD analysis project Ga0209390, IMG submission 187212) | Freshwater microbial communities from Lake Bonney liftoff mats and glacier meltwater in Antarctica - BON-01 (SPAdes) (version 2) | ecosystem: Environmental > Aquatic > Freshwater > Ice > Glacier...
TTGGATGGTTTGCTCCTGCTCATGTTGTCCGTTTCATTTTGCGAACGCCAGGGGGAGGGACTGGTTCCGGTCGCCCTTCGGGCTCCCTCTACCAGTCCCTCCCCCTCATGCCTTGTAGTGTATTGATCTTCCCTTTGAGGTCACGGACTCAGAAACGGCGGGAAACAAAGCAAATGACGGCGCTGTCTGCCGCAAGTGAGGTCGCTTCGTTGATGCGTAACGATTTTCATTTCTACCTTACATCCAACAGTTTAATACCCGCGACTTCGTTGAGTACAACACGGAAATATCTCACGAGCTCAACAACGGGTTGGAATACTCCCACGTCTTCCGCCTGTCAATCAGACAGATCGCCCGCCATCCCGACGGTATTTCATTTTTTATCGGAACCTGAATCGTCAGCGGTATCGCCGTCCGATTCCTCGCGGAACTGCCCACTCAGGAATTTCTGGTAAAGGAACGAAACCCCGATGGCAATGATCGCAACTCCAAGAAGCGCACCGACCCGGTAGAGATGATTCAACGTTGCCAGATCGTGAAAGAAGAGTTTTAGCAACGTCACACCCAGCAGGCCGATTCCGGCCCAACGAACGGTCCGCCATTTTCTCATGATCCCGATCAGCAACAGCACGAAGGCGAACAGCGCCCAGCCGATGGTATAGCACATGTCGCGGGCGAAGTTGCCGCTGAAGTCGAACGTGAGCTTGCGCCGACCGGGCTCGCTGAAGAAGTCGGCAATCTCGATGTTCATCAGCAGGAAGGCCAACACGGTGCCGAGCGTGAGCAGGGGCGGTCGCGCGTCTTTGCCGAACAGTTTGGTGTTCGGCTTCTTCAGGAGTTTCGCACCGGCGAAGAGCGCTACGGTCACGATTCCGTAGGCGTAGAGATACCAGTTGAAGATGGCGACCTCGGAGCGCGGCGAGTAACCGAACACGGCGTTGTTCAGGGCGAGCCGGGCGAACGCAACGACCAGCAATCCGACGCCGACGTAGCGGAGTCCATGATGTGGAACGCGGTGGAACAACCAGAGCAATGCCGCGCCTTCGAGCGCCCACGCGATAGTCAGCCATTGGCGATCAAACTGGATCGGGAAGATCAGCGTGATGAAGAACAGCGACACGCCGCCAAACCACGCCAGCAAGGTGTTTCGGTTCGGATGTTCAACCGGGATCTCCTTCACCAGCATCATGAGACCGAGAAGGGTCGGAATGGCGAAGAGCGCCGGGATCAGGCCCATGACGTCGTTTGGCCATGCCTGTCCGACGAGCGCGTGGATCAGGAAGAAGTGGATCGGGCCGGACAGCGCGGCGGTCACCCACGGAACGGTGCGATCTTCTTCACCGCGCAGGAACACGAACGGGAACACGAGATACATCGCATAGAAAACGAGATACGACGGCAAAGCGATTCCAGCATAGTCCGGGTGGAAATGCCGGAAGTGCCAGGCATGTTCCAGCAGATACGTGCAGCCGAGACCGATCGCTGGCAGCCAGTTCATTTTGAAGTATTTTGCCAGGCCCAGCATCAGTGCACCCAACACGAGAGCGAGGCCGAACACTGGCAAAGGATTCTCCAATGGCAGTCGCACCGTCACGATCACCAGCAGAAGGAACGGCATGATCGCGGACAGCGCGGGAATCTGTTGTTGCACGTCATTCGGCAACCAACCCGGCGGGACGAACATCGAGTCGCCTTGGATTCCTTCCTTGGTCTGGCGTTCCAAAATCCGTTTACCGCCGACCACTCCGGCGATGGTGAAGACGGCGGAGATTCCCCCGAGCACGACGAGCGTCTCGGTGATGCCCGCAGCTCCCACCGGCATGTTCAACAACCAGAGCAACGCGATTCCGACCGTGACCAGCAACACGAGCAGCATCGCACCGAGACTTGCCGCAAGCACAGCCAGCGCGATAGCCAGAAGATCGACCAACAGAATGAACGGCCAGATCACCCCGGACGCAGCGTCGAGTTTCAAGATTGGGAGAAGGGTCAGAATCAGCGTGATCACCGGGAAAAGATGCGTCCACGGGGCGAGCGGTTGATCGGGATTGCGGCGTTGCAGCCAGATCGGAATCGCGGTGTGGAGAACGGCGAATCCGAAGTAACCGCCGAGCGCCCAGAACAGGAGACCGTCTTCGACACGGGCGACGGTCCAGCCGGCAAGGAGAAGGAAGACAATTCCACCGCTGACCTGACTAAAGAGACGCAGTTTCGCCTGCGAAATGGCCAATCCGATGACGGCGAGATCCGCACCGAGCAGGAAGGTATAGAGAATTCCCGGTCGCATTCCGAGACTCGGAGTGGCGATGAGATAGGGCACGAACAGGAACGTTGCGGCGGGAAGAATCAGCGTTGCGACGTTCATCCATTTATTTTCGCGGTCGCGGCGTTGCATCCACAAATTGGCACAGAAGAAGAGCGCGCAGAAACCGAGAAAGACGGTCATCGCGGTGTAGATTTTCTCGGGCGCCATAAACTCGACGACCCAGCCGAGTTGCATCAGAACGGTGCAAATCGCCGCCGCGAATGTCAGCCAGTCCCAGCGACGCGCATACGCCACCGCGATCAGACCGATGTCGAGCAACGCGACGTAGGTGAAGAGCCCGACCGGGTTGTCCTGGCCGGTGCTGACGAGGATCGGGGTCAGGAAACCGCCGAGCATGCCGAGCACTGCGACGACCAACGCGTCCAAGCGCACCGACAGCACAAACGCCGTCGCGGTGATGGCCACCATGGCGAAGAAGGTCGGTATCGGCTCGAAAAACTCGAAGTGATACACCGACCGGCACGCGAAGGTCACGGCGTAGAGAATGACCACGCCGGTCGCGCACAGCGTGTCAGCGGTGATCTTGTATTTCTTCTGCGACATCCGGATGCCGCCGACCAGCATTCCAAATCCGACGGCAAACCCCATCGTCACCCGGAGCCACGGTTCGATGAGTCCGTTGTCAAAAGAGTATTTCACGAAGAACGCAGCAGCGAGGAACATGGCGAATCCGCCAAGCCAGGCGAACAGCCGGACGCCCATGAACTGTTCCCAGTTGACCTTCTCGAAGGCGGATTTGGGGTCGAAGCGGGGCGGCTCGCGGGTTCCGCGAAGGCAGGTTCAATCTTCGGCAGCTTCGGTGCGGGCTCAAACCCGGGCCCGGGCTCGACCACCGGAAGTGGCGGCGGAACGGCGTCCACGGGCGCGGCGACCGGCGGTTTGATAGCCTCGGGTTTTGGTCGCTCATGGCTACGAATCCGGTTCAGAACGTCGATTGCGGACAAATCCGGGCGAGGCTCAGGCGCAGCCTGTGTCTCCGCTTTTCCGGAGGATTCCATCGGTGCAGGTATCGCCGGGGCCTGCTTTCAGTTCGGCCCGCAGTTTGGCCACCTCCTGTTGCAGGAAATCGACTCGTCCTTTCAATGCGTCGGCGTGACGCATCGATTCCGAGGAGCGCCGCATGGCGACCAGGGGCAGCACGAACACCATCACGATGAGAACAACGACGAGAATGAAAATGAATTCCATAAGTGTGTGAGGTCAGGGGTTCGTCGAACAAAGGGTCCGATGAAGGCGATTGATCGGATACGCGGCGGTGCGGTTCGCCGGTGAAGATTCTCGATGCCGGATCGGGCTCATTGCGGGCGATTTTAGACGAACCTTCCGAAAAGCGTTAATCGAATATTGAGATGCCACCATCAATTTTGTTGATATGGCAACAATCGTCATTTTCCGGCCGGTTCACGAGCGCTCCGTTCTGAGGCGACGGATCGGGGTCAATTCGCGCGGTGTTGTTCCGCCAAGATTGAATGCATCCCAGGAAGCGAAGTCAGTTTTAGAACGCGGTGTTTTTTTCGGCGAACTACTGAAGTTTAAGAGGGAATGTTTTTGACCTCTTCAGGTGATAACGCTACATGATTCCGGCAACGGCCCGCAGCAGTGTTCACGGGAAGCGATATGATTTTACTAATCCCAATTCAGGCGGCAACGAACAACATGTCCTACATCTGGGGAGAGGCATCCCTGGAAGGTCGCGTCATCCTCTTCATTCTGCTGCTGTTCTCGATCATCGCCTGGTCGACGATGGTTTCAAAGGGGCTCCAGATGCGCCGGGCGAAAAGCCTGAACCTCTATTTCGACACAGAGTTTCGGGGATCAAAGAGTTCCCTGGCCATCTATGACCGGCGGATCCACGTGGACGGGTGCCCTCTTTACTCCGTGTATCATCAGGGTTGTGCGGAACTGGATGCCCGGTTGAAGAAGGGCGGTGCCGGAGGCCGAAAAGAACGGATTGGACTGAAAAGCGTGGAGCACATCAAGCGGGTCTTGGAGAATTCCGTCGCTCGTGAAGCCATCAAACTCGAAAGCGGCCTGATCCTGCTGGCCATCGCCGTCAGCGGGGCGCCGTTTCTCGGGCTGCTCGGAACGGTTTGGGGCGTGATGACCGTGTTCGCCGACGTCGCGCAGAAATCGGTCGCCGATCTGGAGACGATGGCGCCGGGCATCGCTGCGGCGATGGTAACCACGGTGGCCGGTCTGCTGGTGGCGATTCCATCGATGTTTTTCTATAATTTCCTCGTTCACACCCTGCGCGTGATCACGGTCGAGCTGGACAACTTTGCTCAGGAATTGATGTCCAAGATCGAGACGGAATTCATGGACGACGACGATGTCCAGAGTTAGTCCGCAGAGCACACGAAGAATATTTCCGACCACCTAAACGATGCGCCGAGCCTCACAACGCAATTCACTGGTGACGTTGAATGAAATCAACATCACCCCGCTGCTGGATCTGGCGTTTGTGCTGCTCATCATTTTCATCATCACGCGTCCGTTGATTGAGCAGAACATCAAACTCGATCTCCCGGCCGGAGGATCGGCAGCCGGCAAGATCACGAAGGAGGACGTCGCGCGGGTGGAGGTCACGGCAGACGGGCAGTTTTACCTAGAGGGGATCCCGGCCACGATACCGCAGATTGAAGTTCAACTGGTTAAAATGTACGCCGCAAATCCGAATCTGGTCGTGCACATTGCGGGAGACAAGAATACGATCTGGGATCACGGCGTCCAAGTCATCGACCTGTGCAAACGAAATAACATCACGCGGTTTAACATCCGCACAACCGAGCCGAAACCAAACCGATGAGCCGGACACATAAAAAATGTTTGATCGCCTCCAGCACATTGCACCTGCTGCTGCTTGCCATTCTCATCATCGGCCCGGCATTCCTGATCAGGAAAGAGGAACCGATCGATCAGACCGTGCTGACCCTCGTGTCCGGCGAAATCTCAGACAACGCCCCGCAGAGTCAGGCGGCCGCCCCGGCCCCGCCGCCGCCGCAGGAAGAGGTTCGGCGGCCCGTTCCGACGCCGGTTCCAGAACCTGTTCAACAGCCGGTAGTTCCCAAGCCTGAACCAGTCAAGCAGCCTCCCGTCGAAGAAAAGAAACCTGAGCCGGTGGTCCCGAAGCCCATCGTAAAAAAGCCCGACCCGGTGGTGCCGAAAGAGCCCACGCCAACGCCTCCAAAACAAGAAAAGGTGAAGCCCCCTTCTGCGGTCAAAGTGCCGGTCAAGCTGGATTTGACAGTCAAAACGGATACTGCCGCGCAAAAGCGTGCGGAAGCGGAACAACAGCGCAAAGCGCAGGTCGAGGAGGACAAGAGATTCGCGAACGAACTCGTCAGAGTCGGACCGAATCTTGACAACAAGTTTACGTCAGGAATGAAATTCACCCCATCCGGGATCGGCACCGCCGGTGTTTCCTACAACAGCTACGACGCGCACATTCGCAGTGTCTACATGAACAACTGGCACCCGCCGACGGACATGGCGGCCACCTCCTCGACTGTCACGGTTGAAGTCGTAATCTTACGTGACGGCACGGTGAAGCGCTCTAAAATCGTGAAGCGCTCGGGTGTTTCCAAACTGGACGCGGACATCACCAACCTGATCAATAACCGCGTCAAGACTGTCGGCCGGCCGTTCCCGGACGGCGCGACTGAATCTGAACGGACCTATATGATCGACTTTAATCTAGACCTAAAATTAAACGGCTAATGATCAAGAAAAACTTCCTGACCCTCACCTTATTCGCAGTCGCGGTATTCATCGGTACGCCGGCAAACGCGGCGGAGAAAATCAGGATCGACCGCACCGATTCCACCGGCGTTGAAGATCCCATTCCCATTTCGTTGAGCGGGTTCAGCGGCGAAGTGCTCAGCACACTGCAGTTTGATCTTTACGTCATGGGCTTCAAGATCGTTCCGGAAAACCAGGCGGATTTCATGTTGAGCGGCAACAACTCCACGCGTGTTGAAGGCCGGTTGAAATCGAAGGTGGGCGGCAGCGCGTCACTGCTTGCGAAAGCCTATTCGGGTGTTTCGCTGAGAATGCAGGCCCACGCGCTGGCCGACGACGTCGTCAAGACCGCGGCCGGACGGGAAGGAATCGCCCGGACGAAAATTGCCTACCGCGTCAGGAAAGGCGCCCGTCATTTTGAGATCTATGTATCGGACTACGACGGCAACGCCCCGAAGGCGGCGACGTCTGATTCAGTGATCGTGGCCGCCCCCAATTGGGTCAGGGGCCGGAACCTGCTTTTCTATTCATCCTACAAAAACGTTTTTCCCGACATCGTCTGGCACGATCTGACCACGGGAAAACGGCAGGTATTTGCCAACTATCCCGGTGCCAATCTCAGCCCTTGTGTCTCTCCCGACGGAAAGAAAGTCGCCATGATTCTTAGCCGCAGCGGCAGCCCGGATCTCTGGGTGTGTGACATTGACGGAAAGAATCTCAAACAGCTGACCAACACCCGCGAAGCGGAGGCGTCTCCCACGTGGTCGCCCGATAATCGGACGATTTGTTTCTCTTCCGAAGCTGGTGGTCAAAGCGCTCTTTACACAATCACCACAGCCGGCGGTGCCATGAAGAAGCTGCCAGGGGCCTACGGCCTGTGCACGGAACCGGACTGGTCCCCTGACGGGAAAATCATCGCCTATACGCGCCAGAGCGGTCGGAACTTCAGCATCTACATTGTTCCGGTCAACGGCGGCACGCCGCGTGAAGTGGCAACCGGTGAAGATCCGTCGTGGGCAGGCAACTCGCGAAACATCATGTTAACCCGCGATCAATCTCACTTGTCCGTGCTTGACGTCCCGACCAAACAAATCAAAGATATCGCCCGTGTTTCGGGCGCCAGCACCCAGCCGACATGGTCGCGTTAATCCCCGAGCAGGCAAATTTAACAAAAATGAAACGATCCGCCTTTCTCAACTTATTTATCGTCACTATTGCCGTCAGCATTGGAGCCGTCGGATGCAAGCCGGGACCAAAGGGTTTGACCCCAATACCAGGCCACGCTGTGAACGACAAAAACATGAGCCCCGGTCGCGGCTTCGACAGCACGAACCCGATCGACAGCGATACACTCTCCAACAGCGGGCTCGCGCCTTCGGCTGGCGATCGCCGGACACTTGAGAACAGCAATGCCGACCCGTCATTTTTCGCGGCGAACACCATTTACTTCGAATTCGACAGCTCCTCAGTTCGCCCGAGTGATCTGGGAAACATTGAAGCCGTTGCAAGTTACCTTCGCTCCAATCCGCAGGACGCTGTCCTGATCGAAGGTCATTGCGATGACCGCGGCACCGAGGAATACAACCGTTCGCTTGGTGAACGCCGGGCATTGTCCGTCCGCGAGGTTTTGGTTACTCAAATGGGCATCAATCTCGACAACGTGTTGACGGTCAGCTACGGCGAGGACATCCCAGCCGTGGACGGTCAGAACGATGCTGCTTGGGCCAAAAACCGTCGTGGCCAATTTGTTCTACTTCGCCCGAAGAACTAGACCAAACATTTCGTCAGAGTACAGCGGCACGGCACGATGGGCCGATTGTCGCTTTACTATTTTTGATAAAGACTTAGTTTCTAGAAACTGTTTCACTTGGTTATGAATATGACAACATTGGCAATGCTTGGTTGGCCGGAGATCGTAATGATTCTGGTGGTGGTTCTCATCCTGTTTGGAGCCAAGAAGTTGCCCGAACTGGCCAAGGGCCTCGGATCCGGCATCAAGGAGTTCAAGAAGGCCACCAAAGATGTGCAAGACGATCTCCAGCGGGCCATCGAAGACGATGATGACCGGCCTTCCTCCCGTCCCTCTTATCCGAAAGAGCCGACCCGGGCCAAAGTCGAAAAACAGCCCGAAGCTGAAGTCGCCAAAGACTAAGCCAGTCCGCAGTTCGCGATTTCATTTCAATCATGGACCTGGAACGCGAGCCGACGGACAAACTTTTGGCTGCTGGCACGGAGGAAGAGGACTACGGCGGTCCGATAAAATCCTTCCTCGAGCATCTGGAAGATCTACGTTGGACTCTCATACGTGTAGCGATCGCCGTCGGGGTCGGCATGCTGGTGTGCCTGGTGGCGTCCAACCGGATTGTCAGCGTGCTCAAATGGCCGCTGAACCGGGCCAACGTGCTCCTGGAAAAATATCTGATAAACAACATTCCCGAGGACGGGGGACTGGTTTTCTTAGAATTTGGGACCAACGTCTGGCGCTACCCGGTGGAGCGCGATGTGTTTTCAGCGATCTCAGATTCCACCAACCAGATCGCGGCGTTTAAATTTTCCACCGTGGCGGTCGGCACCAACAGTTTCGTGACACTGTCGCCGGTTGCCCCACCATCGTTGGAACAGGGCATGACCCCCAAGGGCCAGCTGATCAACCTGGGGCCGCTTGATGGATTTAAAGTCGCCTTCCAGGTCGGACTTTACGGCGGCATCGCGCTCGCTTCCCCGTTCATCTTTCTATTCATCGGCCAGTTTGTACTTCCGGCGCTCAAGCTGACGGAGAAACGTCTGCTTTACCAGGCGGTGCTCGCAGGCGCGGGCCTGTTCATCGTCGGCGTATTGTTTTGCTACTTCGTCCTGCTTCAGGTCATTTCCATGGCCGCCGTCCAGTTCTCGAACTGGTTGGGCTTCGGAGCGGAGCAGTGGAACGCATCGGTCTATATCGGAACCGTGTGTAAACTCCTGCTCGCGATGGGGCTTGGATTTGAACTTCCGGTTGTCGTGCTGTCGCTGGTGAAGCTCGGACTGCTTGACTACGAAGCGATGAGAAAGTTCCGCCCGTATTGGATCGTCATCAACCTCGTGGTCTCGGCGTTCATCATGCCGCCCGACGGAATTACCATGTTCATGATGGCATTGCCGATGCAGCTCCTGTTCGAGATCAGTCTGCTGATTGCGCGTGTCTGGTATCGACGGGATCAAAAACAAGCAAGTGCCCAAATTTGAAGGCAATTCCGCTTTACAACCCAATCTCAGTCACTATCCTGCGGAGCCGAAACACCTGAACATTATGCGTAGCTTTTCCACTCTCCTGAGTTTAACTATCGTGTCCGCCGCAGCGGTGCTGACCGTGGGCTGTGCAGGCCCTTCCCAGAAGCTTGGTCGCGGTATTGCAAACATCACTGAACCGATCCGTATGGGCGAGCTTAACCGTACGAAGGAGCAAACTTATCTGTCCAGTGGGCCAGATGTCGCCTATACACGCGGACTCGTCTACGGCCTGGGCAAGACGATTGCTCGGACTGCGGTGGGCGCCTACGAAATCGTGACATTTCCTATTCCTGATCACGGTTCTGACGGATATGGACCGATTTTATTTCCGGCCAATCCCGTCTATCCGGACAGCTATACCCCAAAAATTGTTACCTCATCCATATACCAAGTGGATGCAAATCTGGGCTTTGGTGGCGGCGATGTCGCCCCTTGGTTCCCCGGCAGCAAGTTCAACATCTTCGATTGATAAGACCGTTTTCCATCGGCGCTGACACTCTGTGTTGGCGCCTTTTTTGTTTACAGATGTCACTCGCCAAAAAATCCGGCTGCAAGGTCAACCTTCTGTTGAATATTCTCGGGAAACGAGATGACGGATTTCACGAATTGGAAACCGTGATGCAACCGGTTTCGCTCTTCGATGATCTGGAATTTTCACTTGGCGGCTCCTCCGTTCTACTGACCTCCAACCACCCAGATCTCCCCTGTGATGGGAGCAACCTGATCGTAAGAGCCGCTGAACTGTTTCGCGCCCGAACCGGTGTTACCGACGGGTTTCGCATCCACCTTGAAAAACGGGTCCCGATGGAAGCCGGACTGGGCGGTGGTAGCTCGAATGCAGCAATCACGCTACTCTCCCTGAACGAGCTCCTGGGCAATCCGGCATCTACGAACCGCCTCCATGAAATCGCCGGCGAGCTGGGATCGGATGTCCCCTTCTTTTTGCAAAACCGACCAGCATTGGCGACCGGTCGGGGCGAACACATACAGGCTCTCGATCCCTTTCCCACGCTCGAGAAGCTGACGCTGGTGCTGGTTCATCCCGGATTCGGCATTTCAACCGCCTGGTCGTACAAAACACTCGCTGAATTTCCGGACGCCCTCAACGGCCGCCCGGGCAAAGCTCAAGAACTGGTAACTGCTTTTAGATCCGTTGATTTAACATGGGGTGCAAAGCTCTACAACTCTTTGGAGGCGCCCGCGTTCATGAAATACCCCGTGCTTCAACTCTATGTGGACGAGTTCAAGAATCGTGGGGCAACGTCTGCAATGATGTCCGGGAGCGGTTCAACCGTCTTCGCCTATTTCGATTCAAGAACACAGGCGGAGTCCGGACTCGAATCATTTCAGTCCAAATTCGGGAGAGCGGGCTGGTCAACGATCCTTCCGCCTCAGTAGGCCGGACAAAGACCTATCATCGCACGCAGCGAATCCGTCCAGTCAGGCAACCGCAATCCAAACCCGTTCCACAATTTGTCGTGGGTTAGCTCCGAGTTAGCAGGCCTACGTGCGGGCGTCGGATAATCGCTGCTCGGAATGGACCGCACATTAGTTATCTTGAGCTGTTGACTCACTTCGCCGTGAGCCCTGGTCAGTCGAAAAATTTCTTCCGCGAAACCGTGCCAACTCGTCCGTCCCGCCGCTGACAAATTATAAATCCCGCTGTCCGCCTGTTCGGGTGCGACACGAACTTGTGAAACAATCTGGGCCGTGGCTTCGGCAATCATACGGGACCAAGTAGGCGCGCCGTATTGATCACCAACAATCGCCAACTCATCGCGTTCCCGCCCTAGACGAAGCATTGTCTTCAGGAAATTATTCCCGGTCCACGAGTAAACCCAGGTCGTCCTAAAAATAAAGTGTCGGCAACCACTGTTTCGAATTGCGTCTTCGCCCGCCAGCTTGGTTGCGCCATAGCTGTTCACGGGATTGGTGACGTCCGTCTCGTCGTAAGGTTCACGCTTGGTCCCGTCGAACACATAGTCGGTCGAGTAATGAATCAGCAGCGCGTCCTTTTTCCGGGCCAGTTCGGCGAGGGTTCCAATGCTCGTAGCGTTGATCGTCGCGGCCAGTTCGCGCTCAGTTTCAGCTTTATCAACCGCTGTGTAAGCCGCTGCATTGACGATGATATCCGGAGCCAGATCCCCGACGGTTTTCTTCAACTGATCGGGATGCCCGAGGTCGGCTTCGTTTCGGCCCCACGCCACCACGTTCGAAAACGGAGCAAGGGTGTGAATCAACTCCGAACCCACTTGACCGTTCCGGCCGAGCAGCAATATCAGCGGTCGATGCAACGGGCGCTTCATCACGCGAATGAAATCAATTTCTCGTTAGGAATCTCGCTTAGCCGCATTCCCTCCGCGTCCTTCTCGGACACGATGGGAGACTCAACCGGCCATTCGATTCCGATCTCCGGATCATCCCAACGCACCGTGAACTCACCCATCGGGTTGTAGTAATCACTGCACTTGTAGGCAAACACGGCGAAATCGCTCAGCACGACGAATCCGTGGGCAAAACCGGGTGGTACGTAAAACTGACGGCCCGACTTGGAATCCAATGTTTCTCCATGCCACTTGCCGAACGTTGGTGAACCTTTTCTCAAATCAACGGCGACATCGTAGACCGAACCTTCCGCGACGCTGACCAGTTTTCCCTGGGCTTTGGGATTCTGAAGATGCATTCCGCGCAGAACGTCCTTGCGGGACCACGAGATGTTGTCCTGGACAAAGTCCGGCATCCCAATCTCAGAGTAACGATTGCGTTGCCAGGTTTCGACAAAGTATCCCCGGGGATCTGAAAACACCCGAGGCTCCAAAACCATCAACCCCGGTATCGGTGTGGAAGATATTTTCATGAACTCTATTTCGTCGATCGGAGCAGATCCCGAAGATACTCTCCATAGGAGCTTTTCCCCAGATCGGCCACCAACTCCGCAAGCTGATCTTTGGTAATCCATTTCTGCCGCCGTGCGATCTCTTCAGGGCAACCGACCTTGAGCCCTTGCCGCGATTCAATCGTCTGAATGAAGTTTCCGGCCTGTAGCAGTGATTCATGAGTGCCCGTGTCGAGCCACGCCATGCCCCGGCCAAGCATCTCGACGGACAGTTCGCCTTTCTCCAGATAGACACGGTTCACGTCCGTTATTTCCAATTCGCCGCGGGCTGAAGGTTTGATATTCGCAGCAATATCCAGGACCTGGTTGTCGTAGAAATAGATGCCGGTCACCGCGTAGTTGGACTTTGGCTTGGCCGGCTTCTCCTCAATGCTCACAGCCTGCCCCGCCTCATTGAAATCGACAACGCCGTATCGTTCTGGATCTTTGACGTAGTAACCATAAACAACGGCCCCCGACTCAAGCGCAGCAGACCGTTGCAGGTTTTTCGCGAGTCCGTGCCCGTAGAAAATATTGTCACCCAACACCAGCGCAACCTTGTCATTGCCGATAAATTTCCGGCCGATAATGAACGCCTGAGCAAGCCCGTCAGGACTCGGCTGCTCTGCGTAACTGAACCGGCAACCCCACTTCGAACCGTCACCCAACAGTTCGCGAAAACGAGGAAGATCGGTCGGCGTCGAAATGATGAGGATCTCATTGATCCCCGCGAGCATCAGCGTGCTCAGCGGATAATAGATCATCGGTTTGTCGTAAACCGGCTGCAGCTGTTTGCTGACGACTTTTGTGATCGGGTGCAGACGTGATCCCGCACCGCCGGCAAGAATGATTCCTTTCATATTAATCTGTTCCTTGTCCCAATCGTTCCAGTTTGTATTCGCCCGACATGATCCGTTCCCACCATTCCCGATTATCGAGATACCACCGCACCGTCTTCCGAATGCCGCTCTCGAACGTTTCCGTGGGCTCCCAGCCGAGCTCGTTCTTCAGCTTGGAGGCGTCGATCGCGTAGCGAAGATCGTGTCCCGGACGGTCCGTCACATAGGTGATCAGGGAGGCATGCCCGCCTTCAGGTTTCTCCGGCAGGAGTTCATCGAGAAGGTCGCAAACCGTTTTCACAACCTGGATGTTCTGCCGCTCACTGTTGCCACCGACGTTGTAGGTCTCGCCCACCCTGCCCTTCTCCCGCGCCGTCAGCAATGCGCGAACATGGTCGTCGACAAACAACCAGTCGCGAATGTTTTCGCCCTTGCCGTAAACCGGAATTGGTTCGCGGCGCATGGCTTTGAGAATGATAACCGGAATGAGTTTTTCCGGAAACTGACACGGGCCGTAATTGTTGGAGCAATTGGTGACAATGACCGGCAGCTTGAACGTGTGACCCCAAGCCTTTGCCAGGTGATCCGAACCCGCCTTTGACGCCGAATAAGGACTGCTCGGATCGTAGGGAGTGGTTTCAGTGAAGTAACCTTCGGCACCAAGCGAGCCGTAGACTTCGTCCGTTGATACATGGATGAAGCGAAAGGAATTCTTCTTGTCGCCTGAAAGCCTGGTCCAGTATCCCCTCGCCTGCTCCAGCATGTTGTAAGTTCCCATCACATTCGTCTGCACGAACGCACCAGGGCCGTCAATTGACCGATCTACATGGGACTCGGCAGCAAGATGGAAAACCGCGTCCGGCTGAAAATCGGCATACAGTTTTGAGATTGCGGCTGCATCACAAATGTCAGATTGCGCAAACTGGTAACGGTCACTTCCGGACACCCCGTTCAGCGACTCAACATTTCCGGCGTATGTCAGGCAATCAATGTTCAACACCGAATCATTGGTGTTGTTGATGATGTGTCGCACCAACGCGGAACCGATGAACCCGGCCCCGCCCGTAACCATTATCTTGAGACTCATTTTTTTATGCAGAAGCTTTGCGCCGTTTGTAGTCAGCCACGTACCAGGCGATGGTTTCCTCCATTCCCTGGAGGACATCATGGGTTGGACAAAAACCGATCCCTGTTCTGGCTGCCGAGATGTCGGCGAGCGAATGCCGAACGTCGCCATTACGGAATTCACGATAAACTGGTTTCGCGGCGGCCACCGACTCACAACCTTCTTGCGATTTTAGACTGGTTTGAATCAGTTCGTAAAGCTGATTCAAAGTCGTGCGATCTCCTACCGCAACGTTGTAAACCGCTTTCGCCCCTTTTGCCATCGGCTGCGTGGCGGAAAGCAAATTCGCCTGGATGACATTCAGGATGTGGCAAAAATCACGACTGGTCTCTCCGTCGCCGTTGATGAAGACCTCCTCACCATCGAGCATCGACGCGATCCACTTCGGGATTACCGCCGCGTACGCGCCGTTGGGATCTTGTCGGGGGCCGAACACGTTGAAGTAACGCAGGCCCACGGTTTCCATTCCGTAGCATCTGGAAAACACGCCCGCATATATTTCGTCCACAAGCTTCGTCGCAGCATATGGCGAGATGCACTCACCAATGTCAGGTTCGACCTTTGGCAGCTTGGGGCTGTCGCCATATACCGAACTGCTCGAAGCATACACAAACCGGGTGGCGCCCTGCTCCTTGGCGGCCTGAAGCATCTGGATCATTCCCGAAACATTCGCATCGTGAGAGCTAAGCGGATCTTCAATCGAACGCGGCACGGAGCCCAGGGCGCCCTGGTGCAAAACGCGGTCCACTCCGGCAGCTGCTTTCAAGCAATCCTCGTATGAGCGGAGATCGCCTTCCATGAACTGAAAGTTTTTCCAGTTGTCGTCTCCGACAAGTTCTTTGACCTGATCAAGATTGTGCCGATGTCCGGTGGCGAAGTTGTCCATCCCGACAACCTGTTGCCCGGACCGCAACAAAAACTCGACCAAGTTCGAACCGATGAACCCCGCCGCGCCCGTGATCAACCACTTGTCGGATCTGGACTTCAGCTTTTCCTTCAAACTGTCAAATGCGGTCATGTTTGTCTTTAAGCTTTGTAGACCTGCCCTGACCGTGTTTTGACGCCGCTCATCGCGTTGCGTGTATCCACAATGATCGCGGACCAATCGGCGAGTTCCTGGTAATTCACCGACTTGTGGGCCGTGCTGATCAACACGAGGTCGAAGCTGATCACCGTGCTTCGATCCCACTCAACGGATTTCGTTCCCGCCCAATGCGGGTGCTCCCGGGTGGGCTTGATGACGGGAACGTAAGGATCGTAATAGGCCACTTCGGCGCCGCGCGCTCTGAGCATGTCCAAAAGGTGATAGCTGGGAGATTCGCGGTCGTCATCAACATCCGCCTTGTAGGAAAGTCCCATGATCAGAATCTTGCTTCCGTTGACCGGCTTCTTGGCGTCGTTCAGCGCCTCCGCACAGCGATGGACCACATACTCGGGCATGTTCGTATTGATTTCGCCAGCCAACTCGATGAAGCGTGTGTTCTGACCGTACTCACGCGCTTTCCAGGTCAAATAGAACGGATCGATCGGAATGCAGTGCCCGCCCAAACCAGGTCCGGGATAGAACGCCATATAACCAAACGGCTTCGTTTTGGCGGCGTCAATCACCTCCCAGATGTCGATGCCCATCTCCGCATATACGACCTTTAGCTCGTTTACCAGGGCGATGTTGACGCTGCGAAAAATGTTCTCAAGCAGCTTGGTAGATTCAGCGGCGCGACACGAGGAAACCGGAACAACTGTTTTAATGGCGATCGAATACAGCTCCGTCGCTTTCTCAAGACATCCCGGGGTCAGTCCGCCAACCACCTTCGGAATGATCGCCACCTTGCTGTTTGGATTCCCGGGGTCTTCCCGCTCTGGGGAAAACGCCAGATGAAAATCCACCCCAGCCTTCAGGCCTGATCCTTCTTCGAGAACCGTCTTCAAATCTTCATCCGTTGTGCCCGGATACGTCGTCGATTCGAGAACGACCAACAGTCCTTTTTGAATGTGCGGAGCGATCGCAACACCCGTCGCTAGAATGTAGGAAATGTCGGGTTCGCGGTTCTTGTTCAGCGGCGTCGGAACGCAAATAATCGCGGCATTGACGTCCTTCACCAGCGAAAAATCAGTTGAAGCAGCAAACCGTTTTCCGTTCACCTGCTCCTGAATTGACTCGCTGGTGATGTGCTTGATGTAGGTTTCACCCTTGTTGCACGCCTTAACTTTCTTGTCGTCGATGTCCAGTCCAAGAACTTCCGCTCCTGATTTCGCAAACTGGAGACACAACGGCAGACCGACGTATCCGAGACCAATAATGGCAATTTTCATAGATTAAAAAATCAGAATTCCGAACACACTCATCTCAAACATTAAGCCAAGAACAAACAAGGTATTTCACACAACCCGTTGGATTTCTGGAAGTTGTTTGGATTCAAGCAGGTGTTATTTGATTGGATGTTTACGGTAACACCGTGCCGAACGGACCAAGGCTCACCAAATTATCAGCGTTGCGCCAAGCACATTCCGGTCACAAATCAGTCACGCATCAAAGAATTCAACCCTCACGGTTCGGTTCCAGGCAATTAAACAGCCAGATCCGTCAAAAACTTCTTTGCACATGATGCATCCGCCGCTAATTTCCGCCGGTCTGTCCGGTGGTGTAAGGGTAGCACAGGGCTCTTTGGAAGCCCTAGTCATGGTTCGAATCCATGCCGGACAACCACTCAACTCGCTATTCTTCCGAGAACAGGTACTCCAAATCGTTCTGGGAAAGACTCTTCGCAAAGCCTTCCTCACCGAGCACGTCCGAAATGGTCTTTGCTTTGGTCTGCTGTAGGTCCCAGATTTTTTCTTCGACGGTTCCCGGCGTAATCAGCTTGTAGGCGTTTACCGTCCGGGTCTGACCGATTCGATGCGAACGATCAATCGCCTGCGCCTCCACGGCCGGGTTCCACCATGGATCGTAAAGAACGACATAACTCGCCGTGGTCAGATTCAACCCCGTTCCCGCCGCCCGCAAACTTAAGAGGAAAATGCTTCCCCCCTCGTGTTCCTGGAAATCATTGACCACTTCCTGCCTATTCTTGGTTTCTCCGGTCAGCATGAAGGTCTTGAAATCCCGGGTGCCACAATCCTTTTCAAGCAATTGCAGCATCTGCACAAACTGGCTGAAAACCAAAACTTTCTGCCCCTCGGCGATCAAAGGCTCGAGCAGTTCGAACAGCGTTTCTGTTTTTCCCGAGGGAGCATCGCTTCCGACAAGCGTCGGGTGGCAGCATATTTGACGTAAACGAGTCAACGCCGCGAGCACGTGCATCTTGCTTCGCTTGAGTCCTTTTTCCTTCACGGTCTGCATCACCTGTTCACGACTGCGGCGCAACTCCGCCAGATACAGTTTGCGCTGGATCTCGCCCATCTCGCAATCGCTGCGCTGCTCGATCCGTTCGGGAAGATCTTTCGCCACCTGCTTCTTGAGACGTCGAAGCAGCAGCGGGCGCAATTTTGATGATAATTTGCGTCGGGCGACCCGCTGGAAATTCAGCGCCTCCTCGCCTTCGCCTTTCGGATCGTAGGTCTGCAGAAAGTACTCCTGCGTCCCGAGATATCCCGGCTGAACAAAATCGGTGATGCTCCACAGATCGAGCAGGCGGTTCTCCAAAGGCGTTCCTGTCAATGCGAGCTTGTGGTCCGCCTCGAGTTGCTTCACCGACTGCGTGACCTGCGCGGACGGGTTCTTGATAAACTGAGCTTCGTCCAGAATCATCGCGCAGAAGTTAAATTTCTGCAGCGCCTCAAGATCGCGACGAAGGATCGCGTAGTTGGTCACGATGATGTCGTGCTGGGGGATCTGCTTGCGTAGATTGTGACGCGCGGATCCACTCTCCAAAACCAGCACTTTCAAATGCGGCGTAAACCTGTTTGCCTCCCGTTGCCAGTTATGAAGAACGGATGCAGGACAGATCACCAGGGCGGGCTTGTGTTGTTTCCGCTTGCGACCGTGAATCCACGCGAGCCAGGATAGTGTTTGCAGCGTCTTGCCCAGCCCCATGTCGTCCGCGAGAACGCCGCCGAGATGCATCTCAGTCAGGTGACACAGAAAATCAAAACCATCTTTTTGATACGGACGTAACTGGGCGTCGACTTCCAGAGGAAGATCGAAATCCGGCACGCCTTTGAACGTCTTCAGTTTTTCGCGAAGTTTCTTCGCTGCAGCGCTGCTCCCGAAGGATTCCAACGTTTCATCGTCCATGTGTGCGACCTGCCCCATTGAAACTTTCTCGGCGATTGGCACCAGTCCGTCGATCCCCATTTCAGCCATCAATTCCTGCGCCTTCTGGACCGCGCCACTGTCGAGCTGCACCCAGCCGCTGTCCGGAAGTTTGACGAATGCACCCGTGGAGGAAGCCAGACGTTTCAAGTCCGCCTCCGACAGTTTCATGCCTTCGACCTCCCACTGGGCGGAGACGGAGAACCAGTCGATCCCGCTGCCCTTCACAATGAGATGCGGCTTCAAGTGTTTGGGCGAAATGAAAAGGCGATTGAACCCGGGATTTCCCAGAAACTCGGCTCCAGCGGGTCGGAACTCCCAGACCGCCGCCAGTGTGTTCAAAAAATTGTCATTCGCGTCGCCGATCCAAAGCCCGGGCTCCGGCGTGAACCAGTCCAGCCGCTGCAACCACTGGGTGGCCGCCAACAAACGATCGTCGTCGAGTATCTCCGGCTTGCTGTCTTTTTTCTTTTTTGGACTCTCCTCGTCGCGCTGCCACTCGTGCCCGCTCCAGAACCAGACACTCTTGTCCTTTTCGCTGCTCGCCAGCAGCCGAAGGCGGATCGTGTCGTCAGCCAGTTCAAAAACAAACCTGGGCCGGGCCTTGTGCGCAACACACAAATTCTGCCAATCCACGTGACTCGCAGCTTCCGAGCTCCGGAGGTGAGCCAGGAACCGGTGGCTCATGTTCTTGATCGCGACTTTTGGGTTTGCCAGCCATTCATTGAAGAACCGCAGCGGGGGGGTCTTTCGCAGCAGGAAGAACCGGTAATCGTCCAGAACCATGATCGGACGGCCGCCAAAGAAGCTTACTTTTTCGAGCCCGTGTTTAGTCCCATCAGGCAGCTTGAGCTCCTGAGTGAATGCGATGTCGCTCCCCTCGTTTTCTACAACGGAGCAAAGCTCGGCCAGCGTTCCGTCAAAGACAAGCTTCTGCGGACTGCCTGGCAATTCGAGCCGGTCTTCATGCCCCCAACGGACCAGCCATTGCAGCAGATCAAGACCGTTGATCACCAGATTCTCACCATCGACATCGTCTTCATCGTATGTCTCGGCAAACCACTCGACAAAACTCCAGTCTGGCACGCTGAACAACTCGCGCTCCTGAGAAGCCCGCAGATGAAGATCAAGAAGTTCTTTTGGCGTTCTGACTTTCTCGCCTGATCGGGGACGGAACAGAACGAAGTCGATCTGCATCGAGTGCATACTGTCGTGTTCTGCGTTCTTGATCGGCTGACACACGACGCGCAGTGAGGCACGCGGGCCGTCCAGATGAGACGGGATCGGCGGGAGCAGCCAGTTTTCAAGTTCTGAAACCATCTCCTGTTCCTGTTCCGCCTCTTCGATCTGCGCCAAACGCTCCGGCCGGGCGTGGGCAATCAACTCGGTTGGGATTGATCGGTTCGCCCGTAGAAAAAGGATCGCCAGATCTTCAAGCCGCTCCTTGCCCCGCGCTTCCAGCATCTTGGGCCACCACTCATGATTCCCGAAATCCTTGCGCGAGATGTCAATCTTCTCAAAGTAGTCCTCCAACAGGAGATACGCCCGCTGTGAGTCTGCGCAGTGCGCGAACAATTCCAGCAGACTGCCACGTTCGGCCACGGCAGTTTTCGAATCCGCCAGCTCCCGACGAAGACTCGCTTTGGATCCGTAGGTATTACTCAGCACCTGGTGGTGTGCATCATATTTCGTATTTGCGGCGCGTCCGGTACGACTATTCTTCTTGGCTGCTCTCGGCATGATCTGTTCGGGTCCACGATAATAAAGTGGGCCATTATAACGGCATAGAATTTACAACGTGGTCAACAGGAAATAGCAGGTTCCGCAGAATCCGACGTGGGAATGCAGGAAGTCCTACTCATCCGAGAATCACCGGCGCGCAGGCTGGCAGATCCATGGAACTGAACCGTCAGTTGGTGCGTGAAATCAAACCGAACTAGTCCTGTGAACCACAATCCCCGACTGATTGGGGAGTTTCAGATTCGCGGCTCTGATAAACTGATTTTGGTTTGTCCGCGTCGTTGATCGCGGCTTTGGCTTCAGCCAGATGGCCTTTGCCTATGGAGACTCCATTGAAGGCCAGGACGCCGGCACCCTGTTTGTATGGGGCCGGTTTCTTGCCGAAATTATATCGAATGTTTTTCCACATGTCGCCCGGCTTCGCATCCACGCCAAGCGCACCGCTTGGATCGTAGCCACAGTGAACCATGCATTCTTTGCAACGCGGATCACGGGCCTCACCGTCAACAACGCCGTATTTCTCCCATTGAACCTTCTCCAGCAGTTCCGAGTACGAGGTATAGTGCCCGTCGGTCATCAGATAACAAGGAGCCTTCCAGCCCCGCACGTTCCGCGTCGGAATGGCCCATGCCGAACAACGAAGCTCGCGTTTTCCGGAGAGAAACTCTTGGTAGACCGGGGTTCCGAAAATCGTGAATTTCTGCCCCCAGCTCTCGATGTCCTTGAACTTTGCCCGGGTCATCTCCCGGGTCAGAAAGAATTCGGCGGGATCTTTGCCCAAACGTTTGGCCATGTCCTTCTTCGCCGCGTCATAATCATAACCGGGCGAGATCGTGTGCCCATCCACTTCAAGCGACGACAAAAACTCGAACATCTGCTCGATCTCTTTGACTTCGGTTTCTTTGTAAACCGTCGTGTTAGTCGCCACCTGGTAACCGAGAATTTTCGCCATGCGGATCGCTTCAATACACTCCTTGAACACGCCTTCGCGTTCTACAATGAGGTCGTGTGTATATTCGAGGCCGTCCACGTGAACGTTCCAATACATCCACTTGGATGGAGCGATGACAGGCCGGTCATTTTTTTTGCCCTTGCGGATCGTCGCAGCATCCTTCTCGGTGATCAGGTTGTCAGAAATCAGCGCGGAGATCTTTGACTCCATGTCGGGACCAAAGTTGGCCGCCATGTAATCCTTCATTTTTTTCCGCATGAACACGCCGTTGGTGCAGACGTAAATAATCCTCTTCTGCTCGTGCAATCCGGCGATCAATTCCTCGATCTGCGGATAAATCAACGGCTCTCCACCGCAGATGGACACCATCGGTGCCTCACATTCAACCGCCGACTCCAAACAATCCTCAAGCGACATCATGTCTTTGAGATTTGTCGAGTACTCCCGAATTCGGCCACACCCCGTGCAGGTCAGATTGCAGGTGTGCAGCGGTTCCAACTGCAGCACCATCGCAAATTTCGGGGTACGTTTGATCTTATGGGAGACTATGTGACGGGCAATTTTCGCCGTCAGAGCCAAAGGAAATCGCATAATTTATTAAAGATTCTGAGTTACCATCATAATCGCCGCGTCTTCGCAAACACGCGGGACATTGACTTCCGGCTCATCGTTGTTCACCAAACCGGGCAAAAGGAAAGTCGCCGGAGAAATACCCTTGGTGTAGTTGATCCCGCTGCAACCTGTCAAAAGACCGGTTGCAATCAGCAATCCGGAAAGGATGAAGCAGCGTTTTGCCTTATTCATGAGGCCGGAACTATAAACGGAGCGCCCCCCGACGCAATACCGAATTAGTTGAATGTTCTGAGCACCCGCGACTCAGGGAAGCCTCTTCACCACTTCAAAAAGTCGGTGGGTTCGTGTCAGCTGAAGAATCTGTTCCACTTGGGGTGTCGGATTGATGAGCCGCACGCCGCCGTTACGGACACGCGTTGTCTTGTGAAGCCCAATCAGCGCACCAAGCCCCGAGCTATCGATAAAGTGGATGTCAGACAGGTCGATTTCGATAAATTTCTGCCCGTCGCTCATCGTAGCGCGGACCTGGTCCCGGAACGTAAACGAGTTTGCAGCAATCAGTTCTGTAATGCCGCTTACAACAATCGTTTCATTATCAATCAATACTTTCATTAGAATCAGCCGCTCGGGGTGCACCAATCTTAGCGTCAGCACAATGAACGCCATTCGCATCTTTGACCGGTCAAAGCACAACGCGTCGGAAGCCGAACGGACCTCGACTTTTCTCCCTGATCCCGACACTCTTCGCCGCTAATGAATCCGGCTCACACGATCTTTGCCAGCGACCCTGTTATTTATCAGATGCGCACTTCCGCCCGGGGACCGGCCGGCCAGCTGCCCCTCTCCGAAGACATGCTGAGGAACTGGTCGAGCGGCGATCTTTTTGGACTGACGCAGAACGTCGGCATGGGTTGGGTTCCCGAAGAAGTAGGCCGTAAACAATTCCTTGTTCTCAGCACACAGGGGGGCCTTCGTGCGCCCGACGGGAAACCGATCGCTCTCGGTTATCACACCGGCCACTGGGAGGTCGGCTTGCTGATGGAAGCCGCCGCACGCGAGATAAAAAGACTGAAAGGCCTGCCGTTTGCCGCCTATTGCTCCGACCCGTGCGACGGTCGCAGCCAGGGAACCCACGGCATGTTCGACAGCCTGCCGTATCGCAATGACGCCGCGATGGTGTTCCGTCGACTCATCCGCTCCCTCCCTCAGCGACGCGGCGTGGTGGGAATCGCCACTTGCGACAAGGGCATGCCCGCAATGTTGATGGCGCTCGCGGCGATGCGTGATCTGCCGACGGTCATCGTTCCGGGCGGAGTCACGCTGCCCCCGACCAACGGTGAAGACGCGGGCAAAGTTCAGACCATCGGAGCGCGATTCAGTCATGGCGAAATCACCCTGCAGGAAGCTGCGGAAATGGGCTGCCGCGCCTGCGGTTCCCCGGGTGGCGGCTGTCAGTTTCTCGGAACTGCCGCAACCTCCCAGGTTGTCGCCGAAGCGCTCGGGCTCAGCCTCCCACACTCTGCGTTGGCCCCGTCCGGCGAACCGGTGTGGCTCGACATGGCAACCCGTTCCGCTCGGGCCGTCGTTGAGCTGGAATCAAAAGGCCTGACCACGAAAGATATCCTGACGGACGCGAGCATCCGCAATTCGATGGTTCTGCACGCGGCTTTTGGTGGCTCAACCAACCTGCTGCTGCACATTCCCGCGATCGCTTACAGCGCCGGGTTGAGACGTCCGACCGTGGAAGACTGGATTGAAGTCAACCGCCAGGTACCTCGCATAGTCGACGTGCTACCGAACGGTCCGGTGCACTATCCGACAGTCCGCGTGTTTACCGCCGGCGGCGTTCCCGAAGTGATGCTGCATTTGCGAAAACTGGGAGTGCTCGACACGACGGTTCTGACGGTTGCTGGGATTACGTTGGATCAAGTCCTGAACTGGTGGGAACAATCTGAGCGCCGAAAAAAATTCCGTGAGCTGCTGAAAAAACAAGACGGCATCGACCCCGACGATGTGATCATGTCGCCTGACCGCGCCCGTGAACGGGGCCTGACCAGCACGGTCACGTTTCCAAAAGGCAATCTCTGCCCCGAAGGCGCGGTAATTAAGAGCACCGCGATCGATCCAAGCGTGGTCAACGAGCACGGCGTTTACGAAAAAGAGGGACCTGCACGCGTTTTCTTTTCGGAGCAAAGCGCGATCAACGCGATCAAGGGCAACGAGATTCAGGCGGGCGACGTCATCGTCCTGATCGGATGCGGACCGCAGGGAACCGGCATGGAGGAGACTTACCAGGTGACGTCGGCACTGAAGCACCTTCCGTTTGGAAAACACGTTGCCCTCATCACAGACGCGAGGTTCTCCGGCGTCTCAACCGGGGCGTGCATCGGCCATGTCGGCCCTGAAGCATTGGCGGGCGGGCCCATCGGAAAAGTCAGGGACGGCGACATCATTCGCATCTCGATCGATCGCAATAACCTCGTGGGTTCACTCGACCTTGTGGGCGACGGCAAGGAAATATTCTCACCAGAAGAAGGCGCCAGATTACTAGCACAACGCAGCGTCTCAGAAAAACTCGCCGCCCATCCAAACCTCCCCGATGACACCCGGCTCTGGGCCGCGCTCCAACAAGTCAGCGGCGGTACGTGGGGAGGTTGTGTTTACGACGTCGACAAGATTGTGGAGAGGTTGACCGGTTGACCGTTCTCCTCATTGGCCGCTGGGAACCTGCGGAGGAACAACGATGCGCCGATAATCCTCAGGAGTCGTCAAACTCGTCGGAGGTAGCGGCGGCATGGGCGGCCCTCCGCCGGGATTCTTGGATTGTATAAGTTGGTTTCGGGCGCGCTGAGCCTCAATGATGATTTCCTGTTCCTGCCGGGTCATGGGCTGCTCCGTGCGCATCTGACGGGTTGGAATCGCCCGCAGCGAACTGGTCGAGGCCTCGGGCTGGACCGGGCTCATTCCGCCCGCGACTGCCGTTGACGACCGACTGGTTCCGGTGAAGTTACCCTTTCTCCCGCTGCTACTGAATTGCTGGATGTTCGGCTGATCATTCGGTCCTTGATCCGGCTGTTGCCGATATTGTGGCCTCCTCGCAGCCGCGGCGTTGACACCGGGTGGGACGCGCGGATTGGGCATCGCCGCAGTCTTGGGTTTGCTGAAGGTGATCGTGGACGGCTCCCCTTTGAGATTAATCTTAACGTTGCTGGTCTTGCGATCAATCTCCTCCACCCGCAAACCGTCCTGATTCTCCCCTTCGGACAGCATATAGGCCCGTTTCTTCGGCTCGCCCTTCACCTCGACCGAGAACAGAGCATAGGTCTTGTTCTTGATCGAATCATGGTACATCCCGGTCAGCTCCACGTTCGGCGGCGGCTCCTTCGCGACCGGGTCGACGGAGGCGACGATCACCTGTGGTTTTGGAGGATCCACCAGCCCGAACGGATTGCGTTTTTCAATGGCCGCGTAATCCGCCGGTTTCACCACCCGGTTCACCGCCGACAACGGCAACGCCACCAGCACAAGACCGGCGGTCATCAGTGAAACTGTTCGCGTGATTCGCATGTCACGAAATATAGCCATGATGAGCTCAAACACCAGACCAAGTTTTTGGTTGCGGAAGCGCAATAAAAAAGCCGGAACAGGTCGGCCTGTTCCGGCGTGAATTCGTTTATTCGGATCAATAAGACGCCTGGGCGCCCTTGGTGCCGCGTTTTTGCATCCACGGCATCAATCCACGGAGACGTGCGCCCACCTTCTCGATGCCGTGCTTCTCACCGTCTTTCAGAAGCTTCTTGTAGCGCTTGTAGCCGGTTTTGTACTCACTCACCCAGCCGCGGGCAAACTTGCCGGACTGAATGTCGTTCAGCGCCTCTTTCATGCGCTTCTTCACCGATTTGTCGATGATCTTGGGTCCGACACTGATGTCGCCCCATTTTGCCGTTTCGGAAATCGAGAACCGCATGCCGCTGATGCCGGCCTCGTTCATCAGATCAACGATCAACTTCAGCTCGTGCAGACATTCAAAATAGGCCATCTCCGGCTGGTACCCGGCTTCCACCAAAACTTCGTAACCGGCTTGAACCAGCGCACTCGCACCGCCGCAAAGAACAACCTGCTCGCCGAACAGGTCGGTTTCAGTTTCTTCTTCAAAAGTCGTTTCAATCACCCCGGCGCGGGTGCCGCCGATTCCCTTGGCCCAAGCCAGAGCGACCTTCTTCGCGTCCTTGCCCGGATTCTGATGAATCGCGATCAGTGCTGGAACACCTTTGCCTTCGGTGAACTGTCGGCGGACGATGTGTCCCGGGCCCTTCGGCGCGACCATGATGATGTTCACGTTTGCGGGCGGAATGATCGTCTTGAAATGAATCGCAAAGCCGTGGCTGAACAGGAGCGTTTTGCCCGGAACCAGATTTGGGAGGATATCCTTGGCGAAACAGTCGGGCTGCTTCGTGTCCGGCAGCGCGACCATGATCACGTCCGCCTTCTTCACGGCTTCCGCCGTCGGATAGACTTTGAACCCCTTTTCTTCGGCGACCTTCTTGGACTTGCTGCCTTCGTAAAGGCCGATGATGACCTTCAGTCCGCTGTCGCGAAGATTGAGCGCGTGGGCGTGGCCCTGGGAGCCGAAGCCGAGCACGGCGAGGGTTTTCTTTTTGAGGACGTTCAGGTCCGCATCCTTGTCGATGTATACTTTTGCTGGCATATGTTCGTTGAGGTAAAATTTTAGTCTTATTCGGAATCTTTATCAGTCCGCGTTCTCACTTTCGTGGCAGGGCCACCATTCCGGTGCGTGTGAGTTCCACGACCCCGAACGGCTTCATGAGATCGAGAAACTTCTCCACCTTGTTTTCACCACCGGTGATTTCAATCGTCAAACTGCGCGGCTGCACATCCACGATCTTGGCGCGAAAAATATCAGTGATCTGCATGACTTCTGAACGGCTTTTCTGATCGACGCCCACCTTGATCAGGACCAGCTCGCGGTCGATGTATTCGTCATCACGGAAGTCCTGCACTTTGAGGACGTCCACCAGTTTGTTGAGCTGTTTGACAATCTGTTCCAGCGTCGCGTCGTCGCCCCGCGTGACGATGGTCATGCGGGACGTGCTGGGGTCATGCGTGGGCCCGACATTCAACGTGTCGATGTTGTAACCACGGCCGCTGAACAATCCGGCGACGCGTGTCAGCACACCGAATTTATTTTCAACCAGGATCGAGATGGTATGGCGCATAGGTATTTCAGTTTTCCGGTTCTGCTGTCTGCCGTTTGAACGGGACCGGAAAAACCCTGCCCGCACAAATCAAAAACCCGCGTCCATTTTCAGAACCGCGGGCAACCTGCGGGCAGCACCACCAAAGCCACAGGTCGCGTTATCCAACGACGACCAGAACTACTCGGCAAATGGCGGCAATTTTCACGAGCGGCGAAGCTAGCAATCGGCACCGGACCGGTCAATGGGTTTTTCGATGACTATCAGATCGGGGGAGGAAACCTGTGGGTGCTTGCTCATACCGCCAGCAGAAGCGCGTTGAAATGCTCCTTTGGCACGGGCAGTCCGTCGTCCCGCAGGGTGAGGAGGTTCACACTCGGAGGCGATCGCACGTAAGGTCGCCGAGAGCCACCGCGACGCCCCCCCCGACGTCTGCATCCCCGCTAGGGGGCGAATTCTCCGGGGCGCTTCATCTCGTCAAATCGTTGATCACTGACTGCAACTCCGGTTTGACGTTCGCAGGGGACGTTCTGTGTATCCGGAGTTGGTTGCAGTGATTGAACTTCAGGAAAGATTTTAACTCCTTGCGCAGGGCAAGGAAAAACTCATCGGTTTTCAAGACGCAGGGTTCCAGTGCGAGATGATGAATGTGCAGCAGCGATTCTTTCCTCTCGGCTTTGCAGTCCATTCGTGCGACCAGCTTCCCATCCCACAAAATGGGCAGGGAAAAGTAGCCGTACCGGCGTTTTGCCTCGGGGACATAGCACTCGATCAGATAGTCAAATCCGAACAACGCCTTCATGCGCTTGCGCTGGATGACCAGATTGTCGAAGGGCGAAAGTATCTTCAGTTTGCCACGGGCCAACGGTTTGCTGAGCAGCTCCAGTGAAGCTGGCAACGCATAATAGGGTTCACCGGCGGCACGAACATATAACAACTCTCCGGTAGAAACCATGTCCGCCAAGGTCGCGGAAACAAGTTGCCTCGTGTCTTTCAGTAAATAAGCGATTTCGGCTGACTGGCCCAATCCGTTTGCCCGCAAATAACGGTTGATCAAAAAGCGCACGTATTCCTCCGGATCAGGCTGGGCGGTGTCAGTGCCCTCAGGCAATACCCGCCCGGTGAGATCGTAGACCTTGTGGAAATTGACCCGGCAAGACGCCATGAGGTCACCCTGCATAAACAGATATTCCAGGGCGCGTTTGGCGGGTTTAGTTTTCCATTCACCGATCCTTTTGCCGGTATGCTCGAAATCTTTGGCCATCAAAGGGCCTTCGGTGGCAATGCGCTTGAGCACCACTTTCATCAACCGCTCATCGCGCTCATACCAGTGATCCTGCTCACCCCTTGCGAGCGCCTGTTTGCGAGGCAGGCTGAACTGGTACTCGCGCATGGGCAGGTAGGCGGCCGCATGAGACCAGTATTCAAAAACCTGCTTGTCGGCAATCAGCTGATCGAGTTGGGAAGCCTGGTAACGAGGGTTGCGATTCCACAGGGTGTGGTGATGGGCGCGCTGAATGACGGAGATGGTATCGATCTGGATATAACCAAGGTGTTCAATCGCGGACAGCGTGGCTGCGGTTGCACAACCGGCTTGCTTCGCCGACAGCACCCTCTGTGATAACAAGACCAGTTTCCTGGCTTGTTGAATGGAGAGTGATTCTTTCATAGGCTGGAACGCCGCACCGCCGGACGCTCCGGCCCTCGCCAGACGGTGATCTACTCTCTATCAAAATTACACCCGCGCTGTCACTGTCCGAATCCGCTCCCGGAAACAATTCCGCTCACCACGAAGTCACGAAGAACACGGAGAATCAAACCACTCAATCCTGCCTCGTGCTTTCAAGCACCCAACGCCAGAGGTGAGCGACCGCTGCCGACAGGGACGGTGGCGCGTGAACGGCGCGTCCGAATGGCCGCCCCGCGTTGAGCGGAGAAGCGGGGCGGCGGTTCGCTCGACCGATTTTGTTAGGCATCATTGTTGGGTTTGCTTGTGCGGCTTGAATGCTGCGGCAACCAGAATCAGCAACGTGCCTGCGATTAACACGGCCCAACCCCACTGCATCTGAACGGCCTCTGTTGCCAGATTCGCAAGGCCTGCAAATGGATTATCGGCAAGCTCTGTCTTCATTTCGGACTTCAACTTGTCAAAGTGCATTTGGAAGTTGATGAAGGTAAACGCCAACAAGCCAGCAGAGGCAAGCCCGGTAACCCACAAAGCTCGATAACGCCGAGAGACGGACAGAAGCAGAGAAGCCACTGCCAGAATAAGGACAATGACGCCATCGCCCTTACCGTTCTGGAAGTAGTTAAGTGTTCCCATAACAGGCATACTGATTAGTGGCGAGAAGACGCCGAGAACCAAGATAAGGGAGCCCACGATCCCGAGCATCGCGTTGAGATTTCCCTGTTCTGTGGCCTGGACAGATTGGAGCTTTGGAGGCAGTTCCAGAGGCGGCTGTGGTGGTGATGGCACGTCCACCTTCGCCGGACGACCGCGAATCGGAACCTCAATCGTCTCCTTGCATGTGGGACAGTCAATCAGTTGATTGGCCAATTCTTCAGGCGCTTCGAGCGACTGGTTGCACATTGGACAGTCAAAATGTATGTCGGGCATGTCATGCACCTTTCGCTATGATGCCGAACGTCAAAGTGATGGCACACCCACTAGCGGGAGCCAACGTTGAACGCGGGATTGATGTTGAAATTACGTGTGATCATCGAGAACAGAGGGGCTAGTGGGTGTTGCCATCCACGTCTTGTTCGCCTTCTTGTTTATGGCCATTGCTGGTTGATAAGCCCTTCGAGATTGTCGAGCCGAGACTGCTCAGTCGCCATGCGCTTCCGATACCATTCAGCCATCAAATTCGCATCCGCGCGCTCGGAAATGATGAAGTATCCCTTGAATGGGCCGTGATCGTTCGACCCGATATACATGTCCCCTTCACGTGAGACCTTCAATAATCCTTGCTGGAACTTCTGAAGCCGCCAGTCAAATCCATGTCGATTCAGTTCTGCGGAAATAGACGCCCAAGGTTGAGCGTTCGCACGTCCAACCCCATTGGCTAGCAGGAAGTCCAAAATAATTCGCTCCGGTGTTCCCGCAGGGTAATGACCTAGAGATTGGTGGATGGCATCAATAAACGGCATGGTATTAGGTAGGTGAGTCTAATTGTCTGGCGAACGCTAAGTCTAGGCACGCCTAAAAGGATGCCCGAATTTAATCACCCGGATGGACGGCGTTGCCTACGACGCCTTGTTCAGCATCTTCCGAATCACCTATAAACACTGCAAAGTGAACACGATTGAACTACAAATAGCCTGTAATGCACTGCGCTCCGAAATCCCCAAGGATGGAACGCTAGAAGAAAGACTTGCCGCAGCGATGACGACGGCCAAAGACAAGAAAAGCGACCACAATATCTTCTGGATGTCCGCAATCCTGAACGACGATATGCGGTTCCTGGCGGCAATCGGCGCGGTAATGATCGACGCCACGCCAGAGGAGAATGAAAGGATCACGAAGTCTCTCACCCAGTTGAAGGTGCTGAACTCGATGATGAAGGGGATTCCGGTGGACTTTGATTCCATCGACATGGACGGGGTGATCCCGCTCATGGGGATGTTCCAGGATGCCGGGAAAGCGCCGGAAGCTCATTCTTTGCTGAACGCCTAGCTCACACATCCGCGCCTCAGCGCACCATCTCAACATCAAAATACTATGTCAGAAAAAACAGACTCAAATCAAACGGCGGGCGCGGATTGTGTGCAGCGTCTTGTTGTGCTTCTTAAATGCGGGCGCAAGTCCTGCTCCCATGTCCTAATCCAGGAAGAGCGTGAATGGCTCGAAGATCCGCTGTGGACAGCACGTAAGACCGCGACCTGCCCAAAATGTTCTAACGATGAGTTCTACACGCTCAATGAGAAAGGGCAGGAGATCCCATTCCTTCGTCTGGATAAATATCGCGGGGGTATTGACGCTAATCTTATCGAACCATCCCCGCGCATGGGACTCAAAATGAAACGCCGAATCCTCAGAGCGAAACGACACGCCCTTTCTCTGCACAACGTCAAGGTGTGGCACCGGCTACCGGGAGCGCCACTCCGCAACAAGGTTAAGGGTTGTAGTCACGAGGATCATTTTGACTCAGGGCGGGTAGCCGGTTGTCCACCACCGTCTTGTTCGCTCTCGGATTTTTCTATCGTGTATGCTTCCTCAAAATCGGTGGTTGAAGGATCCTCATCGTTGAGACCTACACTTAGGAGACTTGCCGTGTGTGGAGCCGGATGGGCATACCACTTGCCGTCCTTCTTCTTGATTACCAGCGTTCGATTCAAAGATTTCTTTCCAGAGACGAGCTCAACTCCCACGTCCACAAACATGATGTCCTGGAAATCGTGCATTGCGTAACCTGCCGACGCCGGCCCATTCTTGCTGAGGTGGCGTGCAGCAAACAGCTTGGCAAGAGTCTTAGGGCCGCCGGGAGACGGAGCATCTTTCTTGGCCTCAACTTCCATACTCGCGGCTACATTCTTCAGAAACTCTTCGTAGGCTTTACGGTTCTCGCCTCCGCCAAAGGGTTCGATGCACGACTTCTTAAACAGCTCGGCGTCTGTCCTAATGAACGCCCGAGCAAGATCACAAGCGGCACCCTCGGGAGTGGCATTGCCAGAGGGAAAACCGTCGGCAGAAACGACCATCGCTGATTTCTTTTCATCCTTTGGTCGCTCCTCTGCGATGGCCAGCGGAGGAAACAGTAGAGAGAGTATTGCAATTGGTAAGAGTTTCATTTTTTTGAGCGAACAGTTATATTCAGCCAAACTTAGTTTGGCCTAGTGTGAATTGGTTTGAGGGTTCCTTCGTGATCATGTGTTGGAAATTAACGGTTTACGGCAGAGTGGCAAGTCTTTAGTTTGGCCCAGCTTGAA
>Ga0209390_10002535_pt1 | contig 31713 bp, 29 predicted proteins | sample BON01_FD_187212 | JGI IMG/M metagenome (GOLD analysis project Ga0209390, IMG submission 187212) | Freshwater microbial communities from Lake Bonney liftoff mats and glacier meltwater in Antarctica - BON-01 (SPAdes) (version 2) | ecosystem: Environmental > Aquatic > Freshwater > Ice > Glacier...
CGGGCCAAACCCCCCCCCCCCCATTCCTCGTCGCCAGCCCGCCTGCAATCATCCATCCTCGCCGCTTCAACCCATCCCATACGAAACCGAAACAGTGGCTCGGCCCAACGCCGCCAGCGCACCGACGACGACGACGACATCGCCCTGGACGGCAGCGGCGGCGGCGGCTACGACGACGACGGCAGCGGCGAGGGCGCCGACAACTGCCCGCCCTGCGCCATCGCCGCCGCCGCTGTGCCCCGCGTGGCCCCGCCGGCTGCCCTGGCCGACGTGCCCGCCCCGGTCACTACCCAAGAGCTCAACAACAGCGGCGCGTCACGCCAGCGCGCCGCTCGCGCTTCTCGCGCCGCCGTCGCCGTAGCCGCGCCCGCCCTCGCTGCAGCCGCGCCCCCCACCGCGCCCGCCGCCGCGCCCGCGCCGCTCGCCACCGGCAGCCCCGCCGCCGCTGCCGTCGTCAAGCACCTGAGCGGCGAGGACCTGCGCGCGCTGGAGGACTGGGCGCGGCCGGTGGCCCTGGCCGCCGGCGTCTCCCTGCTTGGGGCGTGCATCTCGCCCACGGGCAGCGTCGAGCTCGCGGCCCCCTCGGCGTCGTTCCTGCCGTGGCTGCGCGACGCGCTCAGCGCCTCGGCGCGCCTCCTGCTCGACGTCGGCGGGCTTGGCGCCTGGACGGCAAACTCGACGCTGTTTGGACGCTCGGCGCTCTTCCACCTAGGCCTCGGCGAGGTTTTTTCAACTGCTGCCCCGCTCGGCCTCTCCCCCCTCCGCTCGCGCCGGCGGCCGCTCCGGCGGAGGAGGGTGAACACAGGATGCCGCGACAGCATGTCCGCGACCGGGTTGTCAACCCCGCGTCGGTGCATCAGGCGGATCGGGAGGTGTTGAATCTCCTCGACCCAGCGAGCCTGGCGGTCGGTGAGTTTGGGCTGGGTCATGAGATGCGAGAGGGCGGCGTTGTCGACCCACGCGTCAAACGGGCCGACCAGGTAGTGCCGCCACGCTTCGATGGCGCCGATGAGCGCCGCCGCCTCTTTGTCGTAAATTGTCCAGCGCTCTTCCGAGCCCGCAAAACGGTGCGACAGGTACTCAACCGGCCGAAGACCCCTGCCGTCCTGGTCCTGCATGAGCGCAGCGCCCCACGCGACGTCAGACGCGTCGGTCATGAGGGTAAAGGGCTTGGTCAGGTCCGGGTGAATAAGAACAGGGGCGTCCGAGAGCTGCTGTTTAAGGTCCTCGAACGCCGCCTGTTGCTCCTCGGACAGCGTCACGGGCGTCTTGTTGGCTTGCACAGTCTTGCCGCCGCGCGTCAAGTCCGTCAGGGGCTGCGCGCGCCCCGCGTAGCCCGTGATGAAGCGGCGGAAAAAGCCGACGCTGCCGAGGAACGAGCGCACCTCGCCAATGGTCGTTGGAATGGCGAGCCGTCGCACGGCGGCGACCTTCTCTGGTACGGGCACGAGCCCTCCGTTGACCAGGCGGTGCCCCAGGAAGTCGAGTTGTTGTTGGAAGAAGGTTGACTTCTTGGGGTTGAGGTATATGTTGTGCTTCTTGAGTGTACCCAGCACAGTGCGCAAATGTCTCGCGTGCTCCTCCTTTGTCCGCGACGAAATAACCAAATCGTCCAGGAACGCAATGCAGTAGTCCGCGTGCTCGGCCAGGATGTCGTTCATGAGCCGTTGGAAGGTGTTTTGTTTTCTTTGTTGTGAGGGTAGGAAGAGGAAAGACGGATGGGAACAGTACTGTCGGTCTCTGAAAAGAAAGTACTGATTCCCCGCGGGGTGCGGTGGCCGTGCCACCCGCCCGTGCGTGGTCTAACCCCTCCTCGAGCAGCGCGTTCTCCACGCTCCCGATGGGCGAAATCTCTCCTTAGTCGCGCCGCAGCCCTCGTTGGCTCGTGTCGCAACGAAGAGGAGAGGAACAGGTCCTCGACCTTTCCTTTCTAACTGCGGAGCGGTAATAAAATTAACGCCCCCCCCTCCCTGGTTGTACGCGCGCGCGCCGCAGATCTTGCGCGCGGCGCGTTAACTTCCAGAGCTGAGGTCAACCCGAGGCCCAACGCGCGAGAGGCCAAACCTCTAGCCGTCGTCCTCGCGTACGGGAGAGATAAGAAGACCGAGAGGAGAGAAGAAACGGCCGCGGCTAAGTCCCGCGACTGACTTAGCCGCCCCCTTACTCTCTCCCTTCTCCTGTTCTTATCCTTTCTCAAGTCGCGCCCGCACGGGGCACCGAGTCCCTAGGACCAGGCGCACCCGCGCCGCGAAACGGACACACCGCGCCTCTAACGCGCGCGGCCATTTCCTGCCGTGGTCACCATGAAGGAGGACTACGCCGCTCGGGGCCGTAAGACTCACCTAGACACACACGTGGAGAGAAAGCAGCGCGCGTCCACCCGTGCGGTGGACCGGGCTCTTGGTTGTTACAGCTATCGCCTTGGCGATACTGATATCCCGAGTATTGGTATACTCGCGGTCGCACGTGTCTAATAGTAATCTGTACTGTGTCCAGGAATCATCCCCTCGTTCAGGGCGCTGCGCGCCCTTTTATCTCGACGGCGGCGGCGGCGCCGCCGCCCGACGAGAGCGAAAGGGAGGGAGCGAGCCGGCGTCGCGGGCGGAGCGTCGCCGCTCCTCCTATTTCTTCTCCTTCATCCGCGGCCTATCCGCCCGCGGCACGTGCCCAGCACGTGCCCGGCGCGTAGGAGCGAGTGTCCGAGCGAGCGAGGGGATCTTTATAGGCTGGGGCCTGTGCCTCACCTATCAAATAAAGAGGGGGGGGCGTTGGCGATGGAAAGGGCGGCGACGGGGGCGAGCCCTTACACCCGGCCCCGCCGGCCGCCGGCCTCGCGCGCCTGCTTCGGCAGATGCCACGCCGGCCGCCCAGCTGCTCGGCACGCTGCAGCTGCCTTCCGAGGGAGCCATGCGCATGAGGCCCGAGCGCTTGTTGTTGTGCTTAGCTCCGCGCCCACCCGATGCCCCCGCCGCCTCCCTCCCTCGCGCAAGGCCCGGTCAAACCCGCTCGCGGAAGCAGTGTCGTCGTGCGCGGCGCTCCCTTTTTTCTCTTCCGCGGCGGCGCCGCCCGACGAGAAAGAGAGACGACGGGTGTCGCGCCAGGCGCGACACCGCTCCTCCTATTTCTTCTCCCTCACCCGAGGCCTATCCACCCGCGGCACGTGCCCGGCACGTGCACAGCGGGAAAGAGCGGGTGTTCGAGCGAGCGGGGAGATCTTTATTGGCTGGGGCATGTGCCCCACCTTCTCCGTCTCCAATATCCCCTCTTTCTCCTTTATCAGGACACACGGAAGACACGCAGTTCCACCACCCCCAACGTACCCACTCAAACAATTAGTCAACACCAGACGTTCCCGTACGTCTCATCTCTCTACATCGGACACTCAGGTGTGTTCCTTAGTTGAGTTGCTTTTCCGTAAAGATCCACGCCGCGCGGGGCTCTTTCGTTGACGATCGCGGCCGACCGCACCTACGATTAAGTCGCAGGCGACGCGCACGCGAGAGTCGCGAGCACAGCCTGGTCACCCTCTCGCGTTTACGCCAAACGTCTACGTCCTGCCGTCTACGTGGAGCATATTGAACGTATTCCATGCCAAGTAGAAAGACTACTACTACGTCGCGTGCGTCCAGAAGCCAGCATCAAAGAAGTCCAAGTGCATCGATGAGGACTACGTGCCGGTCCTCGAGTGGTGAGAGCCGACCGCGCTCGGGGTGTTGCGGGCGGCACACGCCGAGGGGCGCACCGAGGCCGGGCTACCAGGCCGTGCAGCGCGCACCGCCTACCTGTTTGCCACTACGCGCCTGCCGCCTTCTCCGACACTTTTTCAGCCCGGGCGACGGGCCCGGCCGGCGAAATCACGCACCGCGTCACGGCCTTTGTGATGCGCGCGCCGTCGGGCAGGTCGCGGCGACGTAAAAGGACTGAGCGAGAGAGCCTGTCGCTGAAGGGCCCCCCGCCGATCTCTATTGCCTTTTTCGGCGCGCCAACGAACGACACGAGACGGACCCGGTCTGACGTTGAGGAGATCCACGGCGAGTCTTAGATACACAGACCCGGAACTTCCTGCTCGTGATTGCTTTGTTTGCTTTGTGTTTCGATTGACTCCGCTTGCTTTATTTTCCGGAAACATCCACGGAGTGGTTGCAGCATTGCGTAGCTACTTACCGTGTGCGAGGGTTCCGGTCCCCTGCTTTTTCCATATGCGTTCCCAGCCCGTAAGTCCCACGCCCGATGTTCACACCCTGACATCGAGGATCATTGACAAAGGATTGATATATCTAGATAAATGTGTTACACCAACCATGTGCACCATGTGCCACGCAAAGGGCATACTCCGCCGGAATCTGACACATGACCGCAACTTTCAGTGTGACCGTCACCCTGTCTTGCATTGATTGGCATCGCACTGCAACATGATTGCAAATCTCTGTCTCTCGTTTGTCTTGATCACAAGTGCACCAAACTGTGACCTCTAGTCTAAAAGTACGCCCATGCATGCGTTCTCTGTCGCTCAGCGCAGATTTTCAGGACGTGTTGCAAGTAAACAGGAGCTCTTGTCGCAATCGAGCGCTTTCTCCCCGTCGTCATCATATTTCAAGGCATTTGCGTCTCGCATGAAGTTCGACTTCTCGTCGCACATTGACTTGACTGCGTGGCCGTTCCCTTCGTCTCCATTCCGCAATGGCGCCTGCTCGTAAAATGCGCCGGCAAGTAGCCCGAGGGCCAGGAATGCCATCTGGACAATCGACGCGTGTTTGTCCCAGATGACGAGATTGATCAGAACCGTGAGCACCTTGCACAAGATCCCGACGACGGCGCTGAGGGTGGCGGAGCACGCCGAGCGCATGACGTATGCTGAGTGGGACACGCCAACGCCTATCAGGCACGAGATCAACAATAATGCAATTGTCGTCGCCGCCCAAGGCACGGCAGCGACTGCCGCGTGCTCACCACCCACAAAAGGGATCGCAATCGCGAGCAGCGATCCTGCCATCGCGTTCGTGTAGACCACGCGCGTCCAGTTGTCTACCGCGACCGTGTCGCACATGTGTTTGACGACGACCTCGTAGACGGTAAAGCACACGTACCAGATTCCTAGCCATGTGTAAGCGCGCAGATCAAACCCGTGATCGAAAATGGCGTACCCAGCACTGCTCAACAAAAGGCCAAACAAACACAGCACTGATCTCGCCGATGGCAATTTTCTGCCTAGGAACATATAGTCGCACACACACAATACCAGCGGGGTCGTAGAACGAAACGTGATGAACGTTTCTACGTTGGAATATTGCAACACTTTGGCGTTTGAAAATAATGTGCCGAGAAAGCTGAGAACGACCGGCGCGAATTTAGCGGCCGTCTCTAGACAGAGGGGGGCGATCAGTAATGTTCCGCAAGCATGGAGCAGGTAGACAAGGAAGACCGCTGATCAGAGCTGCAACGACAGCAAAAAGACTGGCGCTGGCACCAGGTGCAGAGCGACCTTGTTGACGATCAACAAACACGAAGAGCACAGACTGTAGTACGCGATCGCTCCACCCACACTGCGCAACTCTGGAACCATTCGGACTGGTGAATTAGCCAATCGTCGTGTACTTTTGCCCATCACTCGGAGTTACTAACAAGCATTGCTGAAATCACTGACGCTGACATAACTGACGCTCGACGTTCGTGCGTCACACCTGTCAAAATTCCCAGCGATTGAGAGGTGACGGTTGTCATCCGAGTCCGTTTTATCGGCTCCAAACTCGGCGGATGCATCGGCGTCGGCCATCGCAGCATGATCTCCTCATTCGCGTATTCTAACTCCACAATCGCATACGATTGCTGATAGACACACCATACGTCGCCACTTTTCCAGCCGTGTATTAGACGCAAGGCACAGCCGAAATGCGCGCAGACCAGGCTGCTACAATGCCAATTCCAATTGTTGTGCTGGTCACCGGTGCCAGCGGGCTCGTCGGCATGGCTGTTCAAGAGCAAGTGGGTGCTCAGAAGCTGGATGCAGAGGCGCAATGGATGTTTGCCAGCAGCAAGGACGCAAACTTGTGCGACCTCAAATCGACAGAGGCCTTGTTCGAGCGCGTCAAGCCGACGCATGTCCTGCACTTGGCCGCGCACGTCGGCGGGCTCTTCGCCAACATGAAGTACCAGGTCGAGTTTTGGCGTGATAACATCGCCATGCAGGACAACATTTTTGAATGCTGCAAGAAATTTAGAGTCCAACGCCTGCTCTCGTGCTTGTCGACTTGCATCTTTCCAGACGGATCACCACTGCCCATGGACGAGTCGGTCATCATGACCGGGCCCCCGCACTTTAGCAACCGCGGCTACGCCTACGCCAAGCGCATGGTCTTGATGCTGGGGGACCTGTACAACGAGCAGTACGGCACAAACTTTGCGACCGTGGTGCCTTGCAACGTCTACGGCAAGCACGATAATTTTTCAATTGATGACGGACACGTCTTGCCGGGCCTGATGCACAAGTGTTACCTGGCCAAAAATAACAACGAGCCCTTCGTCATCTGGGGCTCGGGGAAATCCCTGCGTCAGTTCATCTACTCGAACGACTTGGCCAGCTTGATGCTATGGTACCTGCTCGAGTCGGACAAGACCGAACCGGTCATTCTCGCAACCGATCCCGAGGCCGAAGTCACGATCGCGGATGCCGCCCAAATGGTGGCCGACGCCATGGAGTTTCAAGGCGAGATTGTTTTTGACGTCAGCAAGGCCGACGGCCAGTTGCGAAAGACGTGCTCGAACGCCAAGCTACGCACCATGCGTCCCGATTTCCAGTTCACCCCCGTGTATAAGGCCGTCGCCGAGACCGCGACATGGTTCAAAAGCAATTTTGACACGTGTCGGAGATGAGCCGGAGCATCTCGTGTCGATGAGGGAACGATGAAGGAGATTGTTCTCTTCGTTAGTAGCAGCGAGGCAGACTACCGTAGGCTATGGTAGAGTCAAGGGGGCAGTTACACAAGACGTCACAGGGTAACGGGTGGATACTGGGCTCATGCCCCTCTTTCGGATAGAGACGGAGGGCTTTTATGCCCAGGGGGGGGAACCCAAAGTGGGGGCTTGGAAAGACTTTTCTCGAGTGTCAACGAGGACTGGGGCACTGATGCAATCTTTGTTACCAGATGATCGAGTGATACGAAGCGTGCTGACGCGGGACGCCTATAGATATTTGAATAATTGTCCAGTCGCCGCGCTGCATGCGCTAGCGGGCGATACGATATTGTCACACAGGACTCTAATCTGGTATAAAAGGCTCCGATCGTTGTCGACAAACCACTGTTGCCACATCATAAATCCTCCACGGCGTTAACTCGAGAGTTTGCATCTACATGATTCGGCGGCGGCCCCTTGATCGTCATTATCGCCATCTATCCACGAATGAGTATATTCGCCGATTGCCCAGCTATCATGACGACGACTTCATCGCCTCTGGGACCATGTTTGTGGATTGAGATGTATTGGCGGCGATGATGCGCGATACTCAAAACAGTCAAAATAGCACTGGCGAGTGTAGCAAAAATCCAGAAAATTTTCCTCTTTCGCGAGCGCTAGGTCGCGTATCAGAGATCGGAGCAGATCCCCTCCTCGGCGACGAGATCGTATTTCTCACACCGCACACAGCGCTTGCCGTGTTTACCCGCATGCTTGCGAGTTTTCCCATATCTGCTCAAGTGCTTGGTGCCTTTGTGGTCCTTTTTGGCCTTTTTCCAGGCCGAGAGGTACTGAGACCTGGTCAGCGTCCCATATTCGCCGATGCACACGCAACCTTCGCCATCAAAGTCTGCCTTGGAGCTCGCGCAATCATCGCAACTAATTCTGCCCTCGTCGATGGCGCCAGAGCACGTCTTGCAGCCTGGGAACTTCTTTTGACAAAGCCTCTTGCGTCCGTGCTTGGCCAGACTTTTGCGGCCGTCCTTGTTGCCTGCGGCGGGTGGAATTGCGCCCGCACATATCATAAACAAACAAAAAATGCAAAATAGCCAGACGCGCGAGCGAGACGTCATGCTGAGTGCGCCCACGCGAAGAAGTTCCTGATCTAATTTTATAGAGGGGGTTGGACAATGATGCTTTCTGCTAAGATTGCACAAGCAATTCTCGGTGCAACTTCAGATCGCCGCCAATGGAGCGAGCCGCCTGATGATCGTTTTCGTGGTAATTCATTATCCTTCACCTTTTTTGTTAGCGGCGGCTTCACTCTCAAACTTGATCAGCCGAGTGTAGAAACTCAGTGTTCACAGGCGTGTGCTGGCGCAAAACACACAATTCGGTTGTGTTTTTCTTAGGGCTGGGGAGGCTGAAGGTTCTCGAATTTACAAGAAAGAGTTCGCCAAAGACCTTCCAGAGGTTCCTCACTAAACATCGTGCGAAAGCCGCCGTCGCACACGACGTGGGAGACTCGGGAAGAGGCAAAGCGCTGCTCGGAGCTTGGGGCGCCATCGTTGCCGGTCTCACCACCAGGGCAGGGCCTCTGATTCTTGGTCGGCGGCGTCGACAGGTCCGCCGGTGCAAGATTTGCCACTAGTACACACGAAAACCTTGCTGCCTTTGTAAAGCGACCCGCTGCGAAATGTTGTCGGAACCTGTCCAGGTAGATGTCGTGCCGGGCAGGCACTTGATGACGACGTTGGGGGGATGGGGAAAGGAGGGGCGGGGCGAGGGGAGGTGCGGCGATGCCTCGAAGCGACCTGCTATTCCCTCGTTTTTCACTGAGGGGCAAAACGGATTTTCCTGCGACAAAAGAGGCTAGAGCGATCGACGATAAATCTTACGGCTAGGGTAAACAATTCAGTCTCACGGTGAATGCTGTTTGTTTGATGGTGATGGCCGAAAAGAAACCCGTGTTGTAAGGAGTGAAATTTGGGTGAGTTGAAGTATTCAGTGCGAGGTGGGCGCAATTCGCCCATGGATGCGTTTGGCCGTCTTACATGTAGAATCGCACACGCCAAAGCCGATGACGTGTAGCTTGCTCGTCTTGGCAACGAAGGGAGCCGTCGTGCCAGCGCCCGTGCCGCCGCCAGGTTGGGGGACAGCGTTGGGGTCGGGCGGGCACACTTGGTTTGGGGTGCCGGTGCAACCCGGGAAGGCGTTGGTAGGGCAGCACGGTGCCCTTGCCACACATCCGTTGCTCGTGCTGCCCGTGAAGCCTGTGTCGACGATGGGCTTGCCGCAAATCAGGCCGTCGGTCACAACGAAACGATCCGGAACAACAAACGAGTTGTACTCGAGGTTGAATTGTTTGCCAGGCACGACGTCAATCTCATGCGCCTGCAATTTTTGTTGGGGGGGGGGTGGACCGCAGGTATTCAGGGCGGACTTTTTGACTGAGTGAGATAAGCAATCGAGGGCAAGTTCGTTCGATCCCGCCGCGACGACCTGAATACTTCTTTTTGAGAGCAAGTTGCCTTCACCAGCCTGCCGACTTCAACGTTCGTGTTGCATGCGAGACGCTCGAGAGCAAACACCGGCAGGTTGGAATCGTCGCAGATGCAAGTGGGCATCCGCGTAGTCCCAAAGAGTTTGCACGTCGTGCCGCAAGGCAGATGTTTCCGGCGGAACCGCAGCTGCATGTCCCTCCAAAGCAGGCGTTGGCGTCCTTGCAGGTGTTGCCGCTTGCGCCGCAATTCTTGCTGTCGGTGGAAGGATCGATGCAGCCTGCGGGACATGAGAGGGTGGTGGGTGGTTTGCAAATAGGAAAGCACTCGCCGACAGCGGCGGCGCCGGGGTGGATAGTGTCGCCGGCGGGGCACGGCGTTCGTTTGGACCCGGCGCCGTCAACCGGGCCTCCGGTGCAGTAGCTGCCCGCGGTACAAAGAACGACTTTGCTGCTAGTACGAGCCAGGAGGCACGACGCAATCCCCGATGACGTCGTTTCCGGTCGTACCCAAGGTCGTAGACCCAGCGGGGCAGTCGAGTTTGCTGAGGCCGGCCCCAAAAATGTCGCCGCCTGGGCAGTACTGGTCGGCCGGGCAGATGATGACCTGCTGGCCGTCGGGCTTGCTGGGGTCGAAGTATGTGCCAGGCTCGACGTAGCACGTCGCCGAGCCGGTCTCGCCGCGGGTGGTGGTCCCCGTGGGGCATTTGGTGCAGCGCGAGGCCGAGACGGGCTTGGATTCGGGAGCGAAGGAGTCTGCGGCGCACGCGGAGCAGGTGGCAGGGCTGCTGCCCTTGCCACCGCTCTTGGCAGCCGACGACGTTTTGCCGCTGCCGTCACCGTTGCCGGCGGCCTTGACGGTGAGCTTGCCACCGGTCCGCGCACTCCCAGCCGGGCACACGCACTTGCCCTTGTCGAGCACGGCATCGACGGGGCCCGTCGAACAAGCGAGGCAGTCCCGCGTGCGTGCCTTCTTGCCGCCGCTGCTGGTCGACTTGACGCACGTGACGCAGGCCGGATCGGACTTGGTGCAAATCTTGCCGGTCAGGACCTTGCTTCCGTCGGAAGCAGATTGTGTTTCCGCAGCATGCGCGACGGCCACGAGCGCGCAGAGGAGCGCAACGCTCGTGTAGGAGCGAGAGACGGCGACCATCGCAGTAGACGCCTGGCGAAAACGTACGAGTGGATCCCTTGAACGCGGTAAAATCAGTAGATTAAGTTTCGAGATGCCAATGTTTGCTGAATGTCACGCAGGCTGGGGGCTCATAGGCAGTCTGCTAAGAGACGTTTACAGGGCTAATCTTGTATATGACCTCGGAATCTTTCCTGTTCGAGAAGTCCCCTTCTCCTCCCTGTCCCAGTCCTCTCTCTTGAGGAAATCAAGGGGAGATGAGAAATCCCTAATTCTCGGATAAATACCCCAAACCAAGATACTTCCGTTCTACCGAGTATTTATCCTTTGGACCCCACTCAATCAGGAAAGTGGTCTAGTGCGAGTCCCTGGGGACTTGCACCGTGGGCAATGTTTGAGGGCAATGAAGATTTCAGGACGATGGTCGTAACGTAAAGCGCCGTGGTGCGCCACTCTGATTGTCGCAAAATCTCGCCGGCGCTGCTCGTCAGAAACAAGGTTGGAAGACAGCGCCTCGTCGTCGACTATCGAGCGCTCAACGCGCTCGCCGTCGACGACCATCTTCCCATGCCGGTGAGCAGACTCTCTCTTTTCGCCTGCGAGGCGCCACCCCGACCAAGGGGCTATCAATCTTCTCCCCCCTGCGGCACCTAGTCTCACGCGTTTCTGCGGACTCGCAAGGACCCCTGCGCCCATGTCAGACGCACGTGTGTGACGATGATGGCGCGGAGTTTAGGGATGTCCTTTGCCGGCGTCAGGTCCCCTGATCCGCTGGGACCACAGGTGAGGGAATCATTTTATCAAGGAATGAGCGCAAACGCACGTGTCACGTCAAGCACGTTGCCAAAAACACACCTGCGTGCTACGCAGCACAGAAGCGCCCGTGCATCTTGCAAAACGTCTCCGCCCCAAAAACTGGCGAAACAAGCTTGAAATCTGAGTTTGGTGACTGATGTTTGGCGTCCGTCACGCAGGTGCACGCATCGCGGCCAGCACGAGCACGCGCGTCGTCACCGTCGCCAGTTGCATTTTGGCCGAAGAAGAGGGTGTGCTCCAATTACCGTGCTTGTCAGACTCGCGGACGCCGGCCGGCGTTTTGGACGGGTAATAACGGCCAAATGCTTGGAATACCTCCCCCATTAACTCTGAGGAAAGGCCGGCACCGGCCAACGTCGCCGCGACCATGCGTGCAGCCACAGCTTGCGCGTCGATCGAGCCGATTGATCCGCTAGCGAGGCTCACTCTTGCGTGATGATGCGTTTGCTGCGTGCCGGCTTTGGTCCCACGCGCGGCCCCGATGGTCTGAAGACGCGCGATCGCTGCCTGCAGATTGCTCTCCAGCACGGGCGGATAGGTTTGTGGGCATGCCTGCCAAGCGTGACGCGCCGCCGCGATGCAAAAGTTGGTCAGCGCATCCTCCCCGCGCACGTGATAGGCCGCGAGGTCATGCGCAGCAGCCGCGAGTATCGCGGTCGCGTACCTTTTGATTTGGGTGATTGGAAGGTCATTTGGTTTTGTCAGACGGGTGTTCTACGACAGAGTTGAGGGCAACTGTTCAGCTTTTATTGCGCAATCAACATTAACGCCCGCTTGAGCCCACCTGCCCAGATTAATGTGGCGACCGGCGCAGTACAACCTAGCGCGCCAGCTGTTGTTGGCGTGATCGAACGTGACGCCGCGGTAGCCGTGCTCGCTGGTCGCGCGGGATGCCAAACGCTGCGGAGGACGTTGGCTGAGCTGCCGCCCATCATTCTGACTGTTGGTGGGTTCGGAGGCGCACATATGTATGCAAGTCGTGCCAAAAGCGACTAAATGGGACGAATGACGAAGGAGCGGCAAACATCTATCTCAGCGACTTGACGAGGGATCGTTGTTTTGTTGGACGCTGGACAATAGTGGCATCATTCTGGTTGTATCAGATTGCACGCCGGCAATACCGACGAAGGGCCAAATCATTTCCGACTCATCTGTGAGACGCTTTTACTTGTTCCCGGGCCTAAAAAAGTACCGTTTTAAGTCGCCGGCAGAATTTGCAGAATCGCGGCGGTGAGCCCGGCGCTCGAAGCGTCACGTAATTTAGTATGATTGGCGGGAGCGACAACATAATCATTGGCGGTAGTGGCGGCGGTAGCACTTCCGCGCGGAGCAGGTCGCCTCCACCTGCTCTGGCGGCTGGTGCTGCTGCGGGATGGATGTCTCGACCGCAGGCACCTCGCCCGCATGGGGCAGTGTGGTGGATAAGGGAGGCAGCACGACTGTCATCAACAGCTGCAAGATCTCATGCGCACGCAACTCGTCAATTGAAGTAACTGTGTTCAGGCAACTCGCGTTGCATGACGACATTTCTTGCTGATGCGGTGACTTATGCTGTTTTCGGCGCCGCGGTGGCTTTGTCGGACACGCCCGCTCCTGAAAGCAATCGCTCGACGTTACAATCGGTTACCAAGTGCGTGACAACTAAATGCGAGACGACTAGTGAGCTCGGCAAACGATAACAGTAAATTGACGGTGTTTATAGCGTTTCGATCGATCGTCAAAGGCTCGTGCAACCTACAGGGGTAGCCGCGGAAGGAAATAACCGATTCGCTTAACGTCCAGCGTGCGCCTGCTTCCCGTGCCCAGAATAACGCTTTACAAAAAACGGAAAGCAACACCAGTCATTCCAACAGCCAACCAGAACCAGAACCAAAACTCCCAACTTTTAGACTGTCGACAGGCTAGACAGAATCGCGGCGATCAGCTCGTCGCTCGAGGCGTCGAGCACGTACGTTGGCGGAGCAGACGTAGAAGTTGGCGCGAATTGTGTTGCGGCAGGAGGTGGCGGCGCGACCGAGCCCAGCAGGTCGCAAAAGGTGGGGACTGCAGAGACGGGCATTTGACGCTGCTGCGTCTGTTGATGCGGACGGCGGTGCATCACCTCGGAGTCAGTTGCTGAGGCCGCGTGCGGTTGGGTGGTGACGATGACTGGAGCAGCAGGCGCAGCCGCGGCCGTCATCAGCAGATGCAAAATGTCGTGCTGACGACCGTCGTCTGTCGATGCGGACGCACCCAAGCTTCCTGGGTTGAATGATGATGGCTGCTGATTGTGCAGGTGCTGTTGCTGCTGCTGGTGCGGATGTTGCTCCGCTGGAAGCGCCCGGACGTCCAGACGTCCTGCCGACGCCGCTGAGCGCGCGCGCAAGTCGGGGCACGATCGTTGGGTTGTATTCTGCTGCTTTGAAGTGGCGGGCGGCGGAGGTGGCAGCGCAGTGGGGATGGCAGACGCGTCGGGAGACCGCAGCTCCGCGTCCGAGTGCGCGAAAAAGCACAAGCGCCGGTTGCACCTCAAGCCCAGCGAGCACCACTCGACGCAGTAGCGGTTTGGGTGCAGCCAGTACTCGGTCACGTTGTGGCTGTACTCGCACGCGGGTCCCTTAGCGCAGGGACGACCGCTGCGCGCGTTCGCGCAAGGCACCGACGCGTACAGGAACATGCGCGGACAGCGGCGGGCGGCGCGCTCGTTTGGATGAGCCCACGGGCAAACTCGCCAATCGTGCGGGATGCTGTGGGTGCACGGCGTGATTTTGTAGCAGTATATCATGAAGTTGGGGTCCTTGGACCAGACCTCGGCGGAGCAAATCTCGGTTGGACCAATCATCGCAGGCATGAGCGGGAGCAAGAGCTGCGTGACGGTAGGGCCTGCGGCTGTCGTCCGGGGCGCCGCGCCAAAATTGTTGTCGCTCCGTGCGACCGTGTCATTTGTGGATGATTTGGTGGCCTTGGTGGCGGCGTTGTTTGGTGGTTGCAGGGGGAATGATGCCACAAGCCCCTCGTTGTCTGTGATTTTATCATCAGAACGGCCCATGGCATGGATAGGAGCCATGCAATCGACGGCAGCGGGCATGACGCGGATGGGTGAGGGCAATGGAAGGTGAGGATGATGAGGGGGAGAGAGAGGACGGCTGGCGTCCGGACGGCCGGACTGCTGCGGCGCGCCCAGCTCATCCGGGTTGAGCGGCTCCGAATGCGAGGCCATTGTGTGCTTTTATCGTTTGATCGTTCGTTCACTCGGGCACTTTGTTGAGACAAAAGAGAGGAGAAGTAGAGGGCTTATAAAGGCCTCTACTTCGAGATGTGACCTTGTCAAGGACAACGCACGAGTAAACAAATACGACTCGGTTCAGGGGCTTGGCGAAAAAATCACGATGACGTACAAATCGCAAAAAAGCTAGGGGAAAGGGAGGGTGTACACTGCCTACATGTGGGCAGTGCGTGTAATTGCGCCTGGGAATGTGGTCGTATGTGGGCCGATACGGGGCAAACGTTCGCGACGCAAGAAAAGCAGCTAGTTTTGTCTTCGACGCGGACGCCAAGGAGCGCTTTGTCCAAATCGCAGGAGTACACCACGAGGAGAAGAAAAGAGAAAAGCACTATTTTCGCTGTTGTAAAGATGTTGGTGATGATTCTATGCAATGACACGTCGGCAAGACTGAGACGGTACGGTCGAACACAGGAAAAGTTGCTCGCATTGAAATTTGTATATCGCGATATTGTGACGCAGTGCCGTGCTTATGAATATTTTTTCCTGCGGCTGTGGCAAATAGCCGCGGAGTCACTTTTTTCATGACCGAATTCGAAATCGTGAGGCAATAATTTTCCATGAAGTGTGACTGACATATCTTATTCTTCCGAGCCGCAAAGATTCGGACGAGGATTGCTACCGGGTGATTCGGTAGACGTTTTGACTAGTCGTTAGCTAGACGAGCTTGTGACGCATCAGGTTGAGGCAGTGAGAGGCTAATTCGTGGCACTGATGCTGTCGCTGGCCCTGCGTGCGTGCGGCCATGCGACCTCCGAAGCCGCCCAAAATCCACCCTTATACTGGGGCTTGGCGCAGTGCGACGTCGCCGCGACCCTTCGCGCCCCCTGCTTCCGCCGCTCCCGCCACCGGGTCCCCCCACCCGCCCCCCCTGCCGCCGCCGCTGCCCCCCCCCGCCGATGCGTTTGCACACAATGAGACTTGCCTAAGTCGTGAATGTGTCTAGGATAGCGCGCAGTCATCAATTGACGCACGATTCTATTTTGCATCACTTGAAATGAATTCGTGGTTCGTAATTCGCAGGATGAGGGTGGCGGCGGCTGCGTGCGACGTGCAAAGGCTCTGCTCGAGAGGCTGTTGTCGGTTTTGCTGATAGGCATTACTTCAGTGGCCATCGTTTGGTTGCGGGCTAAGTCGGCCATTCCTCTCAACATTCCATTCTTCTTGCCAAACGACAAAAGCATTCGCATCAACGTGTTGGTGGTAGCCCATGTATTGCGAAACGAGCTGAGATATTGCACTGCTTCCCATTCCAATGAGAACCTTCGCCTCATGCGAAGCGACAATCGCATCGACAATCGCCGACCTAAAATATTCAAATGCAAGCCTCCTTTCTTGTGACTCTGATGACGCTGCAAACTTCACAAAATATGTGTGGCCTTCTCTTACGTATGCTTCATACAATGCGATCGTGGGATCCAACATGCCAGACATTTTTGACAGCAACTTGATGTCAAACCTGCCTCCAATCTCGGCGGCGAGCATTGGAACGGCGCTTCGGTCATCGTCGGTCAACAGGATCACACACGACGGCAGGTGCGTGAATCTCCTGCTTATGCGGGCTAGCGCAGGAGAGACGTGATCGACGTTGTGACTAAGACTTGCAGCGGCCCCTCCATCTTTTTGTTTATCCGTCCATCTGAGATGCAACCCAATGCATGTTTTGCTCCCGATTCGCAGGCGTTTTCGGGTTGATTCGGCCAAAATGTTTGGGCGAGGTTTGAAAATGACCGATGTCAAAATCGTACGAAGTGCAGACACAGAGATCGTGTGATACAAGTGAGGATCGCTGGCCGACAGCTGCTTGGGATCAATCAGGCGATCGAGACGATCGCGGAATTGAACAAGGCCATCCTCGATCATGCCGTCCCACAATCGCCGAGGGAAATACGAGGGCTCGTCAAGTATGAACGTAAACCGCGCGTCGTACGCCATGTGCAGCACTCTCGGCCCGGAAAATATCTGCAAGGATGACGGCAAAGATGAGCCATTTTCCACGGCCTGAGGACGGAATGTTCTGATTGAATTGAGACGAAGACTCTCGCGCTCGCAAGGTGTGCCCGCAAGCGGCTCGAAAAAGCATTCTAGCCAAGCGTCCTCCTCGCACCAACGAGGTTTTGGCGCGCCCTGGACCACCCGCAATGGCCTCTCAAAAGCAAGCGCAATGTAAGCAGCGTCGCTGTAGTCCCTCATTTGCGAGGCGATGCCCCACAAATGTGGGTCGATGTGAATGGATCGATCGCACGGCGTTGACCACTGCAGGCGTCGTCATTCAACGTGGACGCGCGCCACCGCTTGGTCATCCAACTCACCAGTGAAACAAATTTTCGGCGAGGTGGAATAGTGCGTGCGTCCGTGCCCATCGCCCACATGCTCGTAGAATCTAAGAATGTGCTTGCGTAGGGAATATGTGATTTTAGCGGTGGAGCCCCGTTGGTCACGTTCAGCTTGGAGTCCAGCGCGCGGAAATGTGATAGTCCTATCGAAAACGCAATGGCGCAGAGTGCAAATATAGCCCCAATGACTGCAATACAAAACTGGCGCGATTGTTTCTTTGTCCTGATGGAGGGGTTCATTGCGATGACCTGTCGTGTGGCCGTCGAAGAGGATTAACAGTGTTCACTGGCAACATCCTCTTGTCAAGGGTCACCGTCGATGACACTCCATGGATCAATATTTGTTTTTTATTAAATTGGGCACCGCCCGGTTGCTCTAGAAGTCAACCCCACTGGAAAAGAAAGTGTCAGCGGCTTGCCCCTGAAAAGCTTTAATCTGAAAAGTGGTGCCTTTGTCATTCACATCATGGCGGCGAGTGCGTGGATAATTTCTGACACGTTCGCATTGCTCCTGACGTCGAACAACGACAGGTGACGCAGGCCGAGTCGCATCGAAATCGACGTGCGCACTGGATCCCAAAGAAATATGTATGTCAGCCCGGCACGATCAGCTTGCTTTTTTTCAATCGTAACATGTCTTGTAATAGAAGTACTAGCACAGGAGAGATACTTGGTTGGTTGTCATATTGACGTCCTGGCGCGTTTGGTACGGCGATCGACCTACTTCGAACATTTGATGCAAAAAATACGTAGCGTACGACGGTCAGCAGGAGTCCAGTAGTCTCGAGGACTCACAAATGTTCCTGCCTTTTAATACGCACGCGACTACCTGCTACCAGCTTGTTTGCCATGCAGTTCGGGCGGTGAATTGGGTCTCCCCGCCATCCTCAAGGCGACTCTCTCGCCGCCGTGACCGCAGCGGCCGGGCGCACGGGCGATCTTCCTTGCAGGCCAAACAAAAGCCTTTGACTCAAAAACTGGACGTGCGAGGCGGGGCGGCGAGGCGGTAGCAAGGGACGAGAGGGGGGGGGGAGGGACTCGCTTCCCAATATATATACCGATTGTCGCCACGCCTGCCCTTTTAAGAGATCACACTCTAGCTTTGCTTGCCACATTCGCAACCGACAAAGCCGGCGCCTCGAACGAAACCGTTCGCCTGCGCACGAAGCGAAACCACCTCTTTCGCGAAACGGAAAAAAAACAAGACACGGTAAGGCCAAACGCCTGTTGCTGTGCTTTGCTCCGCGCCCACCCGAGGCCCCCGCCGCCTCCCTCCTCCGCGCACGGCCCGGTCAAGCCCGCTCGCGGAAGCAGTGTCGTCGTGCGCGGCGCTCCCTTTTTTCTCTTCCGCGCCGGCGCCGCCCGACAAGAAAGAGAGACGACGGGTGTCGCGCCCGGCGCGGCACCGCTCCTCCTATTTCTTCTCCCTCACCCGAGGCCTATCCACCCGCGGCACGTGCCCGGCACGTGCACAGCGGGTGAGAGCGGGTGTTCGAGCGAGCGGGGAGATCTTCATTGGCTGGGGCATGTGCCCCACCTTTCACCGCAGACGGGTTCTCCAATATTCCTTCTTTCTCCTTTATCAGGACACACGGAAAACACACAGTTCCCCCACCCCCACAAACACATGAATACCAACGTACCCACTCAAACAATTAGTCAAGACCAGACGTTCCCGTACGTCTCATCTCTCTACATCGGACACTCAGGTGTGTTCCTTAGTTGAGTTGCTTTTCCGTAAAGATCCACGCCGCGCGGGGCTCTTTCGTTGACGATCGCGGCCGACCGCATCTACGATTAAGTCGCATGCGACACGCACGCGAGAGTCGCGAGCATAGCCTGGTCACCCATGCGCGCGTCTGCGAGCGTTTGAAACTTAAAACCATCAAAAAGGAGAGAGTCATAAAAACCATGTTTCTAGAACGTTTGGGGGCAGGAGGAGTATCACCTTACTAAGCCTAACAGCCGCTGGCGCGCGCGTGCTCAGGCTTGTATTTTAATGTGCGCGGTTTCATCCGTTTGCGCCATTCCCGGTCGCCCATAGCGGTTATTCGGTAATTCCGACACGGTCCGCGACGGGTCCTCTCGTGCGCCCCGCTTATGGTCCCCCCCCCCCCCCCCCCCCCCCGCGCCCCCTCTTTCATGCCCTTGATCCGCGAAACAAGCGCACACACAGGCGACCGTGCGCGCCCGCTGCAACCAACAAGATGGCCGTCACTGCCCGTCTGGCTGGCACGCTGCTGCTTTCGCTGCTGTTGCTGGCGGCGAGCTCGAACGCCGCCGCCGCAGGCAGAAAGAAGGCGCAACAAAATGGAAACAAGGCGCACGACTGCAAGCTCGAGTCGCCGACCGCGGCTTGGTCTATGCATTGCTCCGACGCCGGCGCCTGCTCGGTCACGCTGCCCAGCGGCTCGTACACGGAGAAGGCAAAGCGCATCACGTGCGTGCTTGCTCTAAAAGGCAAGCATGCGGAGCTGTTCAAGTCCTTTGCATCGCTGCTGGCAGCCCGTCCGACGCTCGCGGATGCGTGCGACAAATATCCCTATAGCCCAGCGTGCAAGGAAATCGCCCCGTACCAGGTGCGTACGACGACGGTCAAGGTCAAGTCGACGGATCGCAATAACGAGCTCACGCTCGCGTTTACGCCAAACGTCTACGTCCTGCCGTCTACGTGGAGCATATTGAACGTAATACATCCCAAGTCGAAAGACTACTACTACGTCGCGTGCGTCCAGAAGCCAGCATCAAAGAAGTCCAAGTGCATCGATGAGGACTACGTGCCGGTCCGCGAGTGGTGAGAGCCGAGCGCGCTCGGGGTGTTGCGGGCGGCACACGCCGAGGGGCGCACCGAGGCCGGGCTACCAGGCCGTGCAGCGCGCAGCGCCTACCTGTTTGCCACTACGCGCCTGCCGCCTTCTCCGACACTTTTTCAGCCCGGGCGACGGGCCCGGCCGGCGAAATCACGCACCGCGTCACGGCCTTTGTGATGCGCGCGCCGTCGGGCAGGTCGCGGCGACGTAAAAGGACTGAGCTAGAGAGCATGTCGCTGAAGGGCCCCCCGCCGATCTCTGTTGCCTTTTTCGGCGCGCCAACGAAACGAGACGGACCCGGTCTGACGTTGAGGAGATCCACGGCGAGTCTTCGATACACAGACCCGGAACTTCCTGCTCGTGATTGCTTTGTTTGCTTTATGTTTCGATTGACGCTCCGCTTGCTTTATTTCCCGGAAACATGCACGAAGTGGTTGCGGCATTGCGTAGCCGCTTACCGTGTGCGAGGGTTCCGGTCCCCTGCTTTTTCCACATGCGTTCCCAGCCCGTAAGTCCCACGCCCGATGTTCACACCCTGACATCGAGGATCATTGACAAAGGATAAATGTGTAACACCAACCCCCTGTCTTGCATTGATTGACATCGCACTGCAACATGGTTGCAAATCTCTCTCTCTGGTTTGTCTTGATCACAAGTGCACCAAAGTGCGACCTCTAGTCTAAAAGTACGCCCATGCATGCGTCCTCAGTCGCTCAGCGCAGATTTTCAGGACGTGTTGCAAGTAAACAGGAGCTCTTGTCGCAATTGAGCGCCTTCTCCCCGTCGGCATCATAATTCAAGGCATTTACGTCTCGCAGGAAGTTCGACTTCTCATCGCACATTGACTTGACTGCGGTGGCATTACCTCCGTCCCCATCCCGCAACGGCGCCTGCTCGTAAAATGCGCCCGCGAGTAGCCCAAGGGCCAGAAATGCCATCTCGACGACTGACGCGTGCTTGTCCCAGATGACAATATTGATAAGCACCGTGAGCACCTTGCACAATATTCCGACGACGGCGCTGAGGGTGGCGGAGCACGCCGAGCGCATGACGTATGCTGAGTGGGACACGCCAATGCCAATCATGCACGAGATTAACAATAATGCAATTGTCGTCGCCGTCCAAGGCACGGCAGCGACTGCCGCGTGCTCATTACCAACAAAAGGGATCGCTATCGCGAGCAATGATCCAGCCATCGCGTTGGTGTAGACCACGCGCGTCCAGTTGTCTACCGCGACCGTGTCGCACATGTGTTTGACCACGACCTCGTAGACTGTAAAGCACACGTACCAGATTCCTAGCCATGTGTATGCGCGCAGATCAAACCCGTGATCGAAAAGGGCGTACCCAGCACTGCTCAACAAAAGGCCGAATAGACACAGCACTGATCTCGCCGATGGCAAGTTTCGGCCTAGGAACAAATAATCGCACACGCACAGGACCAGGGGGGTCGTTGACCGAAACGTGATAAAAGTTTCTACGTTGGAATATTGCAACACTTTGGCGTTTGAAAATAATGTGCCGAGAAAGCTGAGAACGACCGGCGCGAATTTAGCGGCCGTCTCTAGACAGAGGGGCGCGATCAGTAATGCACCGCAAGCTTGGAACAGGTAGACAAGGAAGACCGCTGACCAGAGCTGCAACGACAGCAAAAAGACTGGCGCTGGCACCAGGTGCAGAGCGACCTTGTTGACGATCAAGAGACACGAAGAGCACAGGCTGTAGTACGCGATCGCTCCACCCACACTGCTCAACTTTTGAACCATTCGGACTCGTGCACCGGCAAATCGTCGCGTGCTTTTGCCCATCACTTGAACTTGCTGAGAAGCATTGATGAAATCGCTAAATCGCTGACGCTGACATCACTGATGCATGAGGTTAATTCGACACAAGGATTGCACACCTGTCGAGATTTCTAGCGATCGAGAGGTGACGGTTGTCAGCCGAGTCCGTTTTATCGCCGCCAAACGCAGCGGATGCATCGGCGTCGGCCATCGCAGCATGTAAGAACGCAACACTGGCATGTGGTTGCTGATAGACACACCATACGTCGCCACTTTTCCAGCCGTGGAATAGACGCAGGGTCGCGGAAATTCCTAACAGCGGTTTTATCCACTAGACCGAGTCATTTGTTCGAATTCCACAATCTTACTGCCACTAAACTTTCCTGCCGATGGACGGTTTGGCTGGACATCGCCCGCAACAATGACTTTACTAAATAAAAAAGCACCAGCTTCATCACAAACCGTCAAATCACCAGTACGTCGTGTTCGCAAGTCGTGATTCTAGTATCGTGCGCAAAGGTCGAACGCTAGTCAACCAGGCTGAGATTTTGGCAAAAGTGCGCGCTCTGATGCGCGAGTACGACAGGCCCGAGCGACTAGTCGTGTACACCGGCGAAAACATGACTTTCGCGGATCAATTCAGCCTATTTTCTTCCGCGACTGTCATCATCGGGCCGCATGGATCGGCAATGGCTAACGTAATTTGGTCGAGCAGCAGCCCCGGATGTTCCAAACCCGTGCATGTAATCGAGTTTGTGGGCGGTGCAAGCTCGCACCACGTCCAAGGGCCAATATATCGAAGCTACTACGATCACGAGGCCTCTGTTCCTTGGGTCGTCTATCACATGGTTCCATTCACCGCAAACTCCACGGCGCCATATACCGCAAATTCCACCGCTAGTCGGTGTTTCGTCGACGTCAATGACGTAGATCACATATTACGCTTGATATGGAGTGATGCTAATTTATTACAACCAAGCGCGCCGACGAAGTGCTTTTTTGCCCTCTAAGGCCTAAACCCCAATTCTTCCATGAATCAAACGATGCGCGTCCGTGGGCGCACATTTGCTGCTCCTAAAGTCGACAGATCGCCAGGTAGTCCCAGTCATCGAGGAGTACTCTGCTTAATTCACTTGGCATTTAGGCCTTATCAGGCCCGCGAATCACGCCCACGCCCACGACCACGACCCACGAGACCTACGATTGTAAAACCTAATCACGGTTTCTCATGAGCCCCATCCGTCTCACGGGTTATACCTTACAATAGCTGTAATACCTAAGAGCCCGCTCCGCCGCGGGTGGACGCGCGCTGCATTCTCTCCACGTGTGAGTACAGACTTACTTCACGAGGAGGCGTGATCCTCCTTCACCGGTGAGCCGCGCACGCAGGATGCAACATAATCGCAGACCGCCGCGTCCTCCGCCTCGGGTACGCTGCGCGCGCGGTCAAGAGTCGACGCCAGTTCCTTGCAGAGGGCGTCGCGGGCTTTGGTAATTTGGGTCCCAGTCGTCGCGGGGTGCCCGGTCTGGTGACGGGCTGGTGCATGATGTGGCGCCGCGTGATGGCTGGCAGCCTGGCAATCACATTTACAGCGTATTCATTGCGTCGTGTGCAAACGGGATTGCGGTCCCATCCACGTACGTTTCATCGTCCAATTCCATAAATTTGACCTTGCACTCGTTATTCGTTGTTGAACGAAGACCTTCAAACGCCTCGTGCATTTCTGATGCACTCATGTTGCTTCTTCCCGGCATGGCAAGCCGCATTCGGTCGTCGTGCCATTCCGCAAACACTAGGTCTACATGGCACAGTGCTCCGCTTACCATTAATGCTGGCATCACGACAAACTCGGCACCCTCGATGTCCAGTTTCATCATGACCGGCGGTGCTTTCCCTGTCCTTTGCTTGACATCCCGCACGATAGGCACGACATAATTCAAAATAAAGTTGTGCAAGTCGACTAGTTGGACCATTGTAGACGATGTGTCATTGTGAGGATTCCACGGCGCGAGAGAAGCACCCCACTCGTGCACATTTTTGGGCGCATTCTGGTCGTTGAAAAATGTGGCATTTCCTCTGTGCGACGATACTGCAACTCCGGTAAAGACGTGCACAGGCAGTGAGTATTGTTTGAAGTACGCATTTGCCGTTTGCAGGTATGCTGTGTGCGCTGAGTTTGGTTCGAAGCCGACAGCGCATACTTTCTTGCGATTGTGCCCAAAGAATTTGTCAAATACGGGGATGACGTTGGCCCCCGGAAACTGTTTCGGTTCGTAGAGTTTTCGAATTTGCACTGCAACGTTTGTGCCAACGTCAAGGTAAATGCCTTGAGAGCAGTCTCGCCACATTTCAACGAGCGGTGCGATCGGCACGCCGTCAGCGATATCTATTGCGATGTGATGCTGCAAACAATTGATCGGTCGCTGGTGCAAAGATGTCATCGAAACATGCGAGTTGAATAACACGATATTCGCTATCGTACAGGCGATCACGCATGCAGCTGTGCGCGCACGATTCATTCCGTTTTCTCCAAGTGCAGATGAGTCCAACCTTCTCGGTGTGCTGAATTTACAGATATGATGAAGGTGCACACCCTCACTATGATATCAAGCAGCCGATGTGAACATCCTATCGGCGACGGAATTTGTTAGAACGCACTGAAAATCGAACGCAATCCTTAGTGATGGCGCCATCTCAGGCCGTACACATTCCCGGAAGAAAATTCCCGGAAAGCGTCCTTCGTCGCAGGCTATTTGCATTTAATCTCTACGACTATTAGGGGTATTACAACACGTTCCTAAGAATCAGACCTGTGCACTGGCATCCACGAGCCATCATGCGGCTGCGCGACTGCCCACCTTCTTGAATCTAGCAAGCCCTATCTCAGACTCACCTGCTATCCATTTCTGTTGCTAGCATTGATCCCAAACGCCCTGTGGTCGACAAAATGTCGATTAGATTTAATCGGTGCCAGACCTGCGACGTTCATAAGCTCTGATCATATTGTTGAATCGCTGGGTCGGACTGTGCACGAAAGGGAGCTGGCGTGGTGGCGCGGCGCGACACTCTGGAGTCGCATGAAGTGCATGGAGCTGAATCGACGATTCATTTAAGCCGTCGCAATATCTCCCATGACCCTTCACTGCCACAAAGGCAGCAGATGAATGGCAATCGGTTGCGCACAATCTCCGGTCGTCGAAATACGTAACGTTGTGTGCGATCATCCATAGCCCCATCGATTGGTCCTCGACGGCCAAAAAACGATTCGACCTGTTCCCATCCTTAAAAATATACATCATCGCCGTTCTCGAAAGCGCGTACGAGGGACCGCAAGCGTACATGTGCAAATTTGGCGCGAGTATGTCGTGGAGTGGCTCGTACCACTTCTGGCCTGTTTAGTTTGATTTTGAGAGAGATTGACGTAAGTCATAAATGGACCGAGATGTGCGTACACGAAAATAAATACCTGTATCGACTCACCTTCGGTCTTGTATATTATTCCAGGATGATTCATGCACCCGACGTAATCGACTCCCATGGCTGTCCACTGCTCTGCGGCTTTAGACAGATGTGCCAAAGACACGTACATGTCGTCGTCGATTTTGATCGCGTACTGGTACTCTTCCGGCAGGCTCAGGACCTGACGAAACATCTTCGACGTTTTCCCAGTCATGGCCGGATACGTATCGAGCACGTCCAATCTGAAGAAATCACCGTGCTCCTTCAACTCGGCGTGGTATGCCCTGATTGCGATCGTGTCGTTCGTCAATTCGCCGTTTCCTACCACGAAGCGGACAGTTATGCCGTACGTGCACTCAACGTCTTTCAGCGCACCGGGTGTGCTGGGAAACCAGGTGGCACGCAAGGCTGCTCGCCTGTCTGCGTACCTGGGAACCCCACCACCGTCGGTAAACACGCCCACACATATAATTGGCTTCACGCATGTGTTTTTCTGCTCGCGTCCATCTTCGGCGACAAAGAGCGCGGGCACAAAAGATATTGTGTACGCTGTAATCAGTATAAGCATCAAGCCACCAAATTTCGCAGGCACAGACGCCTTAGCCATTGCTGTGGCGCTTCAGGGGCTTGAGGGTGTCCAGCTTAGTTCCCCGGACAAATTCATTTGTATACATCCCAAGAGCGGCGAGCCGCCCGGTACATATCCTTGAGAATGCTAATGCGGATGAGCGACAGTGATAGCTTTTTTTATCTCATCGGTGGCGGCGGCGCCGCCGCCCGACGAGAGAGGTAAACACCAGGAGCGAGCCGGCGTCACGCTCGGCGCGGCGCCGCTCCTCCTAATTCTTCTCCCTAACTCGCGGCTTATCTGCCTGCGGCACGACCCCGGCACGTGCCCAGTGTGTAGGAGCCGGTGTCCGAGCGAGCGAGGAGATCTTCAAAGGCTAAGGCCTGCGCCCCTTTCATTCCAAGGGGCGGCCACATCAAATACTTGTGGTACAGCACGATCTATCGCGCGGCGACCGACCATCTCGGCCGGATCTTCGGCGACGTCACCCAGCAGGAGAAGCTTGACGGCGAACAGGATGGCCCAGGAGAACTGCAAGATCGCTGCTTCCCGGGCAGCATTCAAGGAACTCACTGCAGCATTGCGATTTCTTAAGCATGTTTCGCACGTTAGCACGTTGAGCGAGCTTGATTGTGACTCGCTTCGATCAGAATACGCGACCCGGGGTCCAGTCTATCAATGCAGCGACTGAAGATGGACATAGGCCGAGGACACGTGGTCAGCGGCTTCTGAGTGTTGGGACTAGAGTCAGATCCGTGCGCGATTATCGATTTGCATTAAGGCAATTTAAAAGCGAGCATTCAAGAGGTGTGTGGCTGCATTTGCTTTGATACGAGGCATATGTTAAGCGACACCTTTTAAGTGACAGCGGACTTGAAACTGAGGCGTCAGGGGACACTTACTGCGTTCCCCAGTGGGTCCATTCTGCTGCACACCCACGTGGTTGCGCATTACTTTATCCACATGCTGCGTGTAGGAAAACTAGAGCCTACCAGTTGTTGCTTGCACGGCTGGGAAAAAAACGGCTGCAAGGTCGCCAAAGCCAGATATGGGCCGCACTTTAATACGTTTGAGCACGCACGAGCCACTCTGTGCAGTCGTACTCACGATATCTTCGCAAAAATTCTTCGTTTAATACGGGGCACTGTCTGATGCTGTCAAAAATCTCCCCTGCTCCCGTCACAGTGGTAGTCACGCACATCACAGACGTAACAGAATTTACTATCGCGTCTTCTGAGCCGTCAGGAAATCTCGAGCCAGGTAGTATCTGATATGTTTCGCTATGAATGTACGCATCCAGCCATAGTGTGCAATGCAAGATCGGCCATCGCGAGATTATCGTTGCTTGTGATTGTGCTTCTTTGTCTAAAAGTTGGCCAGAGCATGACTTACACGCTCAAAAACGCGGACAGAGTACGTAACGATGCAACCATACACCGTTCTGACGACAATGCCTACATGCTTCACTCCGGACCGCATTTGACAGGAGGTCGAGATATTCTCGATCCGTCCGCTCACAGCAGGCAGATGGCACTTCTTCCTTGGAGGCGGCAGGACTGGTGCGCTATTTCGCCGTGTCTCACGGTGTCCAATAGCACTCAGAGAGCGTTAGATCTTCCAGCATTCGAAAAATGGCTTCATCAACAACATGACCGGTGGCGGATGCCCTTTGTCCCTCTGATACACCGATCGCGTGGCTTGCATTGGATGGCGCCCCAATTCGGGGAAAATGGTACAATTCATGTCAGGAATGCCTCTCACGGGCTCAAATTTAGAAGTCATGTTGCCCCGCTGCATTCGGAGGTGCCGTGTGATTTCTGGATCAGCGCGACCGGTACAGTGATGCTCTGGTACAACTTTTGGATGAATGATTACAGCCACTGGATACATGACAACTTTGCAGCTATACTTGCTCTCCTTGACTTGTTGACGAGTGACGATCCTTGGCTAGCTTTGCCGATGGACGACCATCTGAGCCAGTGGCTGTCTTGGTTTGATAAACGTTTACGGAAGCGCGTGATTTTTTATCCACTAGACCGAGTCATTTGTTCGAATTCCACAATCTTACTGCCACTAAACTTTCCTGCCGATGGAAGGTTTGGCTGGGCATCGCCCGCAACAATGACTTTACTAAATAAAAAAGCACACCAGCTTCATCACAAACCGTCAAATCACCAGTACGTCGTGTTTGCAAGTCGTAATTCTAGTATCGTGCGCAAAGGTCGAACGCTAGTCAACGAGGCTGAGATTTTGGCAAAAGTGCGCGCTCTGATGCGCGAGTACGACAGGCCCGAGCGACTAGTCGTGTACACCGGCGAAAACATGACTTTCGCGGATCAATTCAGCCTATTTTCTTCCGCGACTGTCATCATCGGGCCGCATGGATCGGCAATGGCTAACGTAATTTGGTCGAGCAGCAGCCCCGGATGTTCCAAACCCGTGCATGTAATCGAGTTTGTGGGCGGTGCAAGCTCGCACCACGTCCAAGGGCCAATATATCGAAGCTACTACGATCACGAGGCCTCTGTTCCTTGGGTCGTCTATCACATGGTTCCATTCACCGCAAACTCCACGGCGCCATATACCGCAAATTCCACCGCTAGTCGGTGTTTCGTCGACGTCAATGACGTAGATCACATATTACGCTTGATATGGAGTGATGCTAATTTATTACAACCAAGCGCGCCGACGAAGTGCTTTTTTGCCCTCTAAGGCCTAAACCCCAATTCTTCCATGAATCAAACGATGCGCGTCCGTGGGCGCACATTTGCTGCTCCTAAAGTCGACAGATCGCCAGGTAGTCCCAGTCATCGAGGAGTACTCTGCTTAATTCACTTGGCATTTAGGCCTTATCAGGCCCGCGAATCACGCCCACGCCCACGACCACGACCCACGAGACCTACGATTGTAAAACCTAATCACGGTTTCTCATGAGCCCCATCCGTCTCACGGGTTATACCTTACAATAGCTGTAATACCTAAGAGCCCGCTCCGCCGCGGGTGGACGCGCGCTGCATTCTCTCCACGTGTGAGTACAGACTTACTTCACGAGGAGGCGTGATCCTCCTTCACCGGTGAGCCGCGCACGCAGGATGCAACATAATCGCAGACCGCCGCGTCCTCCGCCTCGGGTACGCTGCGCGCGCGGTCAAGAGTCGACGCCAGTTCCTTGCAGAGGGCGTCGCGGGCTTTGGTAATTTGGGTCCCAGTCGTCGCGGGGTGCCCGGTCTGGTGACGGGCTGGTGCATGATGTGGCGCCGCGTGATGGCTGGCAGCCTGGCAATCACATTTACAGCGTATTCATTGCGTCGTGTGCAAACGGGATTGCGGTCCCATCCACGTACGTTTCATCGTCCAATTCCATAAATTTGACCTTGCACTCGTTATTCGTTGTTGAACGAAGACCTTCAAACGCCTCGTGCATTTCTGATGCACTCATGTTGCTTCTTCCCGGCATGGCAAGCCGCATTCGGTCGTCGTGCCATTCCGCAAACACTAGGTCTACATGGCACAGTGCTCCGCTTACCATTAATGCTGGCATCACGACAAACTCGGCACCCTCGATGTCCAGTTTCATCATGACCGGCGGTGCTTTCCCTGTCCTTTGCTTGACATCCCGCACGATAGGCACGACATAATTCAAAATAAAGTTGTGCAAGTCGACTAGTTGGACCATTGTAGACGATGTGTCATTGTGAGGATTCCACGGCGCGAGAGAAGCACCCCACTCGTGCACATTTTTGGGCGCATTCTGGTCGTTGAAAAATGTGGCATTTCCTCTGTGCGACGATACTGCAACTCCGGTAAAGACGTGCACAGGCAGTGAGTATTGTTTGAAGTACGCATTTGCCGTTTGCAGGTATGCTGTGTGCGCTGAGTTTGGTTCGAAGCCGACAGCGCATACTTTCTTGCGATTGTGCCCAAAGAATTTGTCAAATACGGGGATGACGTTGGCCCCCGGAAACTGTTTCGGTTCGTAGAGTTTTCGAATTTGCACTGCAACGTTTGTGCCAACGTCAAGGTAAATGCCTTGAGAGCAGTCTCGCCACATTTCAACGAGCGGTGCGATCGGCACGCCGTCAGCGATATCTATTGCGATGTGATGCTGCAAACAATTGATCGGTCGCTGGTGCAAAGATGTCATCGAAACATGCGAGTTGAATAACACGATATTCGCTATCGTACAGGCGATCACGCATGCAGCTGTGCGCGCACGATTCATTCCGTTTTCTCCAAGTGCAGATGAGTCCAACCTTCTCGGTGTGCTGAATTTACAGATATGATGAAGGTGCACACCCTCACTATGATATCAAGCAGCCGATGTGAACATCCTATCGGCGACGGAATTTGTTAGAACGCACTGAAAATCGAACGCAATCCTTAGTGATGGCGCCATCTCAGGCCGTACACATTCCCGGAAGAAAATTCCCGGAAAGCGTCCTTCGTCGCAGGCTATTTGCATTTAATCTCTACGACTATTAGGGGTATTACAACACGTTCCTAAGAATCAGACCTGTGCACTGGCATCCACGAGCCATCATGCGGCTGCGCGACTGCCCACCTTCTTGAATCTAGCAAGCCCTATCTCAGACTCACCTGCTATCCATTTCTGTTGCTAGCATTGATCCCAAACGCCCTGTGGTCGACAAAATGTCGATTAGATTTAATCGGTGCCAGACCTGCGACGTTCATAAGCTCTGATCATATTGTTGAATCGCTGGGTCGGACTGTGCACGAAAGGGAGCTGGCGTGGTGGCGCGGCGCGACACTCTCCTCAGGATGCAGTCCGAGTGGCGGTTCATGTTAGGCGAGGCGATGTCGGGACCACCTCAATCGGATTCTCAATCAGCCGATGTACTAATCACACGCAAGTGTTGGCCTTCATCCATCACGCCGAACGAGACATCCTGGTAAGTAACATCTTTAAAAACTCCATCATTCACATCTACTCTCAAGGGAAACCAGAGGATTTTGCCAACTAGGTCCGCGTCAACGGCGATGCGCGCGTGTTCCTTCATCTCGACGGTGACATCAAAATATCGTTTCACGAAATGGTGTCTGTTTATCATGGCAAAAAGCTCTTTCAGCTACGCGGCCGCCTTGCTGTCGGAGGAAATAGTATATTATCAGCCTTTTTGGCATAACTAATACCGTCTCCAGGACACCATCCACACAGGGAGAAAGGCTGTCCCTGACACTTCTGTGACACTTGGGGCGGGGGAGCGACTTGGGCGTGAATGGTGGGACATGACCGGGACCCGCGGTAAACGTTTGATGAAAGGGAGGAGGGGAAATTGAAAGGACGGAGGGGGTCGGCGGCGGCCCGCCGACGCCGACCAGCGTCGCGCGCGCGCGTTGCTGCACCGACCACAACGTGCGCCACGTGGGAAGACGCAGCAGGGCTTATCAATGTGACGTGTAACCTTGCCTGATGGCACGTGACGGAAGGGGGCCGCGGGGGGCACGAATGAAGGGAGACTACGAAGAGGTGCGAGAGCAGACGCCGACGCAGACGCAGACGGCGAATCGCAACAAAAATCCAAGAAATTCAGATAAAATCAATCTACATGCTTAGGTCACCACCGGGCCTCGCCGCTGCACAGGCGCAGCGTCATCTGTTTGCGAAGCTCGTGCCGCTCCCTGACAGCCGCTCGCAAGCCCCGGTTGATGATGGCGCTGAAGTCCGGGTCCTCCGGGTCCCGCTCGGAAGGTGCCTCGCTGCCCGTCTCCGCGCCGGCGCCCGCGCCCTCCCCCTCGCCGCCCGTCTCCGCGCCGGCGCCCGCGTTCTCCCCCTCACCGTCCGTCTCCGCGCCAGGCCCCGGGCCCGCGTCCTGACCGCAACCCTCGGCGCCCGCCGGCGTGGCGGCCGGCGCGGCGGCGACGCGCTTCTTCTTCTCCTGCCACGGGACGATGCGGGCAAAGAGCGGCGCCAGGCCCGGGTTGATACGGCCGGCGTGACTCGCCGGCGCCGCCGGCGACGAAGCGAATCCTTCCGCCGTCCATGCGGCCGGCGGATTCCTTCTTTCGTATAGAATCAGGCCTTTTTCCCTTTATCTCGGAATATATAACATCATACACAATCACACACACACACGATTACATCACGCACAAGATATATACAAACATACCACGTGCCAAAAAGCACCATCGGTAT
>Ga0209390_10002543_pt1 | contig 31643 bp, 32 predicted proteins | sample BON01_FD_187212 | JGI IMG/M metagenome (GOLD analysis project Ga0209390, IMG submission 187212) | Freshwater microbial communities from Lake Bonney liftoff mats and glacier meltwater in Antarctica - BON-01 (SPAdes) (version 2) | ecosystem: Environmental > Aquatic > Freshwater > Ice > Glacier...
ATTCGTCCAGGGTTTCTTTGCTCATCGTGGCGGGCATTCGCCACGGTGTCCGCTATTATGAGGCAATGGAACCCATCCGCTCTTTCCCGAGATCCCGCTTCGGTGTCCTCTTCAATGAGGCAACACGCATCGTGAATCGCAGGACTTGGCATTCGCTTCTGGTTCCGCCACACTCCACGCTGCAAACCGCCGTATGAAGATCACCCTATTCATCCCCTGCTTCGTGGACACGCTGTTTCCGCGCGTGGGCATGAGCATCGTCGAGATTCTGGAACGACTCGGCCACGAAATCGTCGTGCCGGAAGCGATCACCTGTTGCGGGCAACCCGCCTTCAATTCTGGTTGCTGGGAGGAATCCCGGGATGTCGCCCGCAACGTTCTTCAAACACTCAAGGATGCCGAGGTCGTCGTCATCGCCAGCGGTTCGTGTGGTGCGATGTTGAAGGTGTTTTACCCCGAGTTGTTCGCAAAAACTGAACACGAAACCGTCGCCAAAGAGCTGTCCGCCAAGACGTGGGAGTTTTCGCAATTCCTCGTGGACAAGCTCGGCGTCACCGACGTCGGCGCGAAGTTCCCCTCGAAGGTCACCTTCCACGACGGCTGCCACGGTTTGCGTGAGCTCGGCTGCAAAACCCAACCCCGGGTTCTGCTCTCCAAAGTGAAAGGGCTCGAGTTAGTCGAGATGCGCGATGCCGAAACGTGCTGCGGCTTTGGCGGAACTTTCTCCGCGAAATTCCCGATGATCTCCACTGCGATGGGCGAAGGAAAATGCGACACCGCGAAGGACACCGGGGCGGATTATATCGTGTCGAATGATTCCAGCTGTCTGATGCACATCCAGGGTTTGTCGGATCGACAGGGACGCAAACTCAAGACGATCCACCTGGCCGAGATTCTCGCGTCAAAATGAGAACCAACCCGAATGACGCATCGGACGGCGAGAGCGAAAAGGTAGGACAGGCATCCTGCCTGTCACTCTGCGCGCCGCAGGCACGCAGAGTAGTTCACGTAACTACACGATCTGCAGAAAATTTCCCCCACACCACCACCACCGTCGCCGTCGCCGCAACGAGACAGGCTGGAAGTACTGTCCTCCTTTCATGATCGCAACCGCCGATACAGCCCTCGCCGAGCAGCTCGCGTACTACGGTGCGCGGGCGGCGCAGTACGACCAGTGGTGGTTCCGACAGGGACGTTATGATCGTGGAGCTGAAGAAAACGAACCGTGGTTTCGTGAAGGCAGCCAGCTCGACGATGCTCTGGAAAAATTTCATCCTCAAGGAGACATTCTCGAACTCGCCTGCGGAACCGGGTTGCGGACAAAAAAACTCCTGCCGTTCGCGGACACCATCACGGCGGTCGACGGTTCGGCAGAAATGTTGGCCCTCCACGCCGCGCAGATTGGTTCACCCAAAGTTGAGCGCGTGCAGGCTGATCTCTTTAACTGGATGCCGGACCGGCAGTTTGACATCGTCTATTTCGGCTTCTGGCTTTCGCATGTCCCGCCGGACAAGTTCGACAATTTTTGGTTGCTCGTTCGGCGCCCATTGAAATCGGACGCGCGTTTTTTCTTTGTGGACTCGAAACGGGCTGCGCATTCGGTGGCCGTTGACCCCGCCCTTCCTGCGGAAGACTCGATTGTGCACAAACGTCGATTGAATGATGGTCGCGAGTTCCAAGTTTACAAAATCTTTCATGAACCCGGCGCTTTGCGGAAGCGACTGACGGATCTTGGTTGGGACTGTGAGATCGGCGAGACCAAAACGTATTTCATCCACGGACACGGTTCGGTTCGAAACGTATGAACAATCACCAACGCTTCCCCGCAAACAGGCAGAGCAACGATCATGTTCGAGCGACGCGCAAGAGGGGAGGACAGGCATCCTGCCTGTCACTCTGCGCGCCGCAGGCACGCAGAGCAGTTCAAGTGATGGCCCGGCCCGCTGAAAACTTTCCACACCACAAAACCCCCGTCACCGCAACGAGACAGGCTGGAAGCACTGTCCTACTTTCATGAGCACCGCCGTTGAACAATTTAAGGACGACGCGAAACGCATTACGCTGGATCTGCGGCATCGTAGTTTGATCCAGACTGGCCTGCGCAAATACGAGGTTGTTCGCGATCAGAAGAAGGCCGCATTCAACAACTGGGAATCCGCACGCCAAGCCGCCGCCGAGATCAAGTACGAGGCGATCAACAAACTCGACGAACATTTGGTCAGCCTCGTTGAGAAACTGGAATCGCGTGGGACAAAGGTGCATTGGGCGAGCACGGCAACTCAGGCGCGCGACATCATCGTCGGCATCATTCGTGAGAAGAACGCGAAATCGATCATCAAATCCAAGGCGATGACCGCCGAGGAAATTCACCTGAACGACGCGCTGGAGAAGGCCGGTTTCGAAGTGGTCGAATCTGATCTTGGCGAGTACATCGTCCAGCTCCGGCACGAAGCCCCGTATCATATCGTGTTTCCCGCGATGCATCTTACCCGAGGCGAAATCAGCGATCTGTTTGAAAAGGAACTCGGCAGCGCGCCGACACAGGAACCGGAAGAGCTGACGATGATTGCCCGTCGTGCGCTCCGGCAGAAATACATCACCTCCGATGTGGGCATCACCGGTTGCAATTTCGCCATCGCCGAAACCGGCATGATTTCGATCACAGAGAACGAAGGAAACGCCCGGCTCACCGCGGCGTTGCCGAAGACGATGATCTCGTTGCTCGGCATCGAGAAGGTGTTGCCCAAGCTCGAAGACCTTGCGTTGTTCCTGCCGATGCTCGCGACGGCGGGTGCGGGCCAGGCGCTCACCGGTTACAATTCGTTTTACGGTGGACCGCGTCAGCCCGGTGAATTCGACGGGCCGGAGGAATTTCACGTCGTGCTGCTGGACAACGGACGCACCCGGCTGCTCGCCGATCCCGAGCAACGCGACGCGCTTCACTGCATTCGTTGTGGTGCGTGTCTGAATGTTTGCCCGATTTATCGGAACGTCGGCGGGCACACATACGGCACGACTTACAGCGGTCCGATCGGTTCGGTGATCACACCGCATTTGCGTGGATTGCAGGATTGGAAACATCTTTCGCAGGCGAGTTCGCTTTGCGGCGCCTGCACCGAAACATGCCCCGTGAAGATCGATCTGCATCACCACCTGCTGCACAACCGGCGTAATGCCGCTCAGGAGAAGCCGGTCTGGTGGGAGAAAATCGCGTTCAAGATCTTCGCGGTCGCGGCAAACAATCCGGACCTGTTCAGTCTGGGCCAACGCCTCGCACGATTGTTTCAACCCATGCACGGCTGGGTCAAAGGCACGCGACTCGACCCGGCACTGCCGTGGACGAAAACGCGTGAAGCACCGAAGATCGCCAAGAAAACATTTCGTGAAATGTGGAAGGAGCGGAAATCATGAATTTCAGCGCGCCAAAAAAATCGTGTCAATTGACATCGCAGCAGTCCCAGTTTCGATTTCAACCGGGCCGCACCCTTGGTCGGACTCGTAGCGCAGAGTGTTACTCTGCCGTATCGCAGGTTGGTAACCTGCGAATGTTCCGAACACGCCGGACGCGTTGGATTCACCCGAGCTTCTGCCGACTGCCAGTCGGCGATACGGCAGGTTATCAACCTGCGCTACATTCAAGAATTCAACCAGAATATCGACGACCATGACTGAACGCGAAGCCATCCTAGCACGAGTCCGTGAAGGACTGTCCGTTGAAGCGCCAATGCCGGGACATCACGGTCTGCACGCGACGGAATTGAAGGACGCGCGGAACACGTTTCGTCAATGGCTGCCACAGGTTGGCGAGTCAGTTGACGATCAGATCGCCGCTTTTCGCACTGCCTCAGATGCGTTGAAAACGGACTTCCGGTTGGTGGAAAACGAAGCCGCTGCTCATGCGACGTTGAAGGAAATCGCGGCAACCGAAGGCTGGACAAAGATTGCGAGTCACCGGCACGAGTTGATCGATCCCGCCGTGACGGCGCTTGGTCTGGAATCCATCCAAACCGATGCTGGTTACGACGTGAACGCGATGGAGAAATGCGATGCCGGGATCAGCGGCTGCGATGCGCTCGTCGCGCAGATGGGCAGCGTGCTGGTAACGAGTCGCAGCGCCGGCGGACGCGCACTCAGCGTGTTACCGCCGCATCACGTGGTGCTGGCCCGGCGCGAACAGCTGGTTCCAGATCTCACGGCGGCGTTGCAATTGGTGAAACAGAAATACGCGACGAACTATCCGAGCTTCATCGGCTTCATCACCGGCCCCAGCCGCACCGGCGACATCGAACGCATCCTCGTCCTCGGCGCGCACGGCCCGAAGAAGCTCACGGTGATTTGCTGGTAGGCCAACCGGCTTGAAACTGAAGAATTGTTTTTCCTCCGTCACCCAAAGAGCATTTACCCTGCGACGAATATGAAACCGAATTCTTCCCCCTTCCACAGGCTTGTCATATTGGCGACGGTTCTGACAGGTTTCAGTTCCGTGCATGGAGAGGATACATTGCCCGTGGCGCAGGGGCAGGCGATCCACGAAGCCGACTATCTGAAGATCGGCGGGATTGAGCAATGGGGCACCATCGATGGAGAAGAGATTTCCAACCCGGTCATCCTGTTTCTGCACGGCGGTCCCAGAAGCACGTTCACACCATTTGCGAAGACACTGTTTGGTTCGTGGTCAAAAGACTTTACGGTGGTTCAATGGGATTAGCGTGGAGCTGGTCGAACATATAGCCGGAATGCGCCCGAAGAGCTGACGGAAGAATATATTTTGTCGCCCCCGCTGACGATTGATCGAATGGCAAACGATGGGATCGAACTCGCGCGATATCTAAAGAATCGCTTTGGTGGAAGGAAGATCGTCCTGTTTGCGACGTCCTAGGGGCGGTTCTTGGTGTCGAGATGGTGCGAAGAGAGCCGAATCTTTTTTACGCTTACCTCGCGCATTCGCAAATGGTTCCCCCCCACAAAGGATTTGCCGGTTTGCTATCGTGTCTTGCAAACCATGGCCGAGAACGCCGGTGATGAAGATACGATCAATCAGTTGAAAAATCTGGGACCACCGCCATACGCGACAGCCAGGGAATACGGCCAGTTCTTTCGGGTGATCAAAAAGTATGAGGCCTTGAATTCCAGGGCGGCTCCCGACTCATGGCAGGACTGGGCCGCGCCTTATGACAACGAGACTGACCGAAGGAACAGGTATTTGGGCGACGACTATTCGTTCATCCAGTTCGCGGGACACGAACCGTTGCAAATCAAACCGATGCTTGGAAAATTCAACGCGCTGGAATTTGGTCCGGAGATCAAAGTTCCCCTTTTCATTGTTCAGGGCGAGAACGATATCATGACGTCCAAGCAGACGACCGAAAAATTCTTCGATACTTTAGGATCGTCGAAAAAGGGATATTTCCCGGTTCCCGATGCCGCGCATGATTTCACCGTTGATGTAGTGAATATGCAACTCGCCGTACTGAAGAAACAGATTCTGCCACTGATCGACGATCGGAGGGACTGACACTTCTTGAACCCCTCGGCGGCAGGAATGTCGCACTTCCGTGCCGTGCCGGTTTTCGGACCATCTGAAGATGTCTCTTCCTCCGAGAGACTGATCCGGTTCCGATCGCGCAAGGCGAGCGTGCGGTTGATCTGTTTCGCGTCGGGTGCTATTGGGCATAATGTCGAGAGGCCCCCGCTGCTTTGTTTCAGTCTCGCCAACGGGTTCCCTACGCGGCATTCTCTCGAATCGTGAACCTGCCATATTTTCTCAGACCACGTGCCGTCTCGGCGTTCGCGCTCCTTCTCGGAACGTTGCTCTCGGTTTCCGCCGCCGCTGAACGACCCAACATCATCGTACTCGTCGCCGACGATCAGCGCTGGGACACGCTCGGCGCGATGGGCAACAGGATCATTCAAACGCCGAACCTCGACCGACTGGCGAATGAGGGCGTGATGTTCCGCAATGCCTACGTGACGACGGCAATCTGCTGCATCAGCCGCGCCTCCATCCTGACGGGGCAGTACGCGGCACGACACGGCATTTTGAATTTCGCCGACCCGTTGTCGCCCGAGGCGTTGGCGATGACGTACCCGCTGCTGTTGCGCGACGCCGGATATCGCACGGCATTCATCGGGAAGTACGGTGTGGGCGGAAAAGGTCCTCTGCCGAAGGACGATTTCGATTATTGGTGGGCGACGGCGCATCAGCCGAAATACGAGAATCCGCAGCCCGACGGCTCGATCAAACACTACACTGACCTCGTCACGGAACATGCGCGTGAATTTCTGGAAACCTGCGATGGCAAACAGCCGTTCTGCATGTCGATCAGCTACAAGGCACCGCATGTCGAGGACAGCGATCCGCGTCAGTTCATTTACAATCAGCGTTACAAGGAGTTGTACGCGAACATCACGATTCCTCCGGCGAAAAACGGCACCGACGAGTACTTCAACAGGCTTCCCGAATGCCTGGCGACCGAAGAGAACGAAGCGCGGGTTCGCTGGCACATGCGCTTCGAAGAGGACAAGTATCAGGAGATGGTGAAGGGTTACTATCGGTTGATTACCGGCATCGACGATTCCGTGGCTTCGATCCGAAAGGACCTCATCGAACGCGGTCTCTCGGAGAATACCATAATTCTTTTTATCGGCGACCACGGATTCTACCTGGGCGAGCACGGGATGGCGGGCAAATGGTACGGCCACGAAGTATCGATCCGGGTGCCGCTGATTGTTTTCGATCCGCGCAAGGGCGTGACGAAGCCCAAACAGAAGCGCGATGAAATGGTGTTGAACATCGACCTCGCACCGACGGTTCTGGAGCTGGCCAAAGTCGAGGTTCCCGATGTTATGCAGGGCAGAAGTTTGATGCCGATCCTTCGTGGGGAATCGCCGAACTGGCGTTCGAGCTTTTTCTACGAACACAAGTTCGAGCATGCACGCATTCCGAGAAGCGAGGGCGTGGTTTCGGCCAAATGGAAATACCTCCGCTACATCGATACCGAACCGGTTCAGGAGGAACTCTATAATTTGCAACTCGATTCAGGCGAGGTGACCAATCTGGTGAACGATGCCCGTTACGCGGACCAGCTGAGCCGGCTGCGAATCCAGTGCGCGGCGCTGGCGCAAGGCGCGATGTAACGGTTTCGCCAAACATCAAATGAAGGCCAACGACTACAAGATCATCCCGGACGAAGACGAACTGACGGCGGTCAAACGCGATCTGAGCTTTCACGCGAGCACGGGGACCAATCCGAAATTTCTGTCGCCGCGGCAGGTCGAGGATTTCAACCGCGACGGGTTTGTGCGTCCGGTCCCGATCTACGGGAAATCTGAGATCGATTCGATTCGCGCTTACTTTGATCAACTGCTGGAGAAGGTGACGACGGAGGGCGGCAACAGTTATTCGATCAGCTCGGCGCATCTCAAGTACGGGCCGGTCTGGGATATTTTGACCGAGCCGCGCATCGTCCGGGTGGTGAAGGATATTCTGGGCGAGAATGTGATCGGTTGGGGTTCGCACTTTTTCTGCAAGATGTCCGGCGATGGCAAACGGGTCGCGTGGCACCAGGATTCAAGCTACTGGCCGCTCACTCCGTCGAAGGCGATCACCGTCTGGCTGGCGGTCGATGACGCGGATACGGACAACGCGTGCATGCGGTTCATCAGAAGCAGTCATTGGAAGGGGCACCTGACGTAGCGGCCGAGTTCGGCGGAGGAACATAACGTCCTCAATCAATCGGTGGACAACGCGGAGCAGTACGGCGAGGCCGTCGACAATTGCCTGAATGCCGGTGAAGCGTCGGTGCCTTCCGACCTGTTGCTGCACGGTTCGGAAGCCAACAACTCAACGCGCAGAAGGTGCGCGTTGACGTTGCGTTACTGCACTCCGGATGTGCGTGCTTACGCGGGTTGGAATGAAAAGGGGGTTTGGGTCGCCGGTGCGAACGAGTCCGGCCATTGGGCGAACCAGCCGAGACCGACGGAGTAGGACGGCCGCCCGATCTCCCTACTATTCCGCGTGCGCCGCCCACTTGGCCAGGCGCAGAAAAATTTCCAGGTTGTCCTGATTCTTGATCGCTATGCCGCCGACTCCTTCTTCGTTCAGCGCCCAGTTGGCAATCCATCCGGCGTCGGTCACCAGTACGACCCGGCCTTTCCCGACTTCCGCAATCGCCAGCAGGCAGCCCTCCGTGTTGCGCCGGCCCGTCAGGGTGGGTTGGTCCGTCGTGTTCTCGATCAGACAACGCGCGTTGGACGGATGGCCGGGAGTTATCTCGATCTGATTGCCGGTGTAGTAAGCCCAGGTGAGGCCGCCAAGAATTGGAAAATCCGCCGGCAGCTCGATTCGTTTTGAGTCCGTGTAATTGTCCGACCATTTCAGGCCCATCAAACGGAGGAACTGGTTCACGTCGCGCGTCTCCAGATTGTGATTTTCCTGGTTGCCCATGAGAATCAGTCCGCCGCCGCGCTGGACCCAGTTGTAGAGTTCGATTGCGTCGTCTCCCTTGATGTGATGGGGCGGTGGATTCGTCCCGTGCGGCTGGTCGTTGGGATTGGCGATCAGGATAAGTTTGGTTCCGGACAGGGTCGCTGCGTTCAACTGCTTGTCGTTCACCTTCACAAAGTACGTTTTCTCAAGCGCCTCCAAAACCTGGCTGTAATTTCCGGCTGCCGAATAACGGTTCTCACCGGACGCGTTGAAGTACTGACTGTAGAGAAAAACGGGATTGTCCGCCGCGTAGACCGGAGCAACAGCGGCGGCCATCGAAAGCAATGCGAAGATGATTCGGCACCCGGATGATTGGTTCATGAACGAACGCTAGGCCGTCCGGCGGGGCCCGTCCAGAGCGGAAGTTCGCGGTGATTCCTTGGTGAACTCCCGTCTCCCCGTTGGGATGGCCGCCGCTGAAATCAGCTCCCGATCAACGCGCGGCCTTTGGCGACTTCATCACCACCGCGGATGAGTGATTCACCGACGAGAATCGCGCCCGCCCCCGCGGCCTTCAAACGTTCGACATCGGCCCGCGTGTTAATGCCGCTTTCTCCCACGAGCAACGCGTCCGGTTGCGCGGCGAACAATTTTTTGGCGAGCTGTTCGGTCGTGCCGAGATCGACGGTGAAATTCTTCAAGTTCCGGTTGTTCACACCGATCAACGGCGCGTTGATCTTGAGCGCACGATCGAGTTCTTCGCCGTCGTGAACTTCCACAAGCGCTGCGATTCCGGCTTCCATCGCCATCTCGTGAAAGGTCCTCAGCTGCTGATCATCCAGAATCGCGACGATTAACAAAATCGCGTCCGCGCCCCATTCGATGGACTCCAGAATCTGTCGTTCGTCGATGATGAAATCTTTGCGCAACAACGGCAGGTCGACGGCGTCCCGGATCTGTTTTAGGTAGTCGAGTGACCCTTGAAAAAACTGTTCATCCGTCAGCACCGAGAGACACGAGGCCCCGGCGAGTTGATACCGTTTCGCAATCGTGACCGGATCAAAGTCAGGCCGGATCACACCGGCGGAGGGCGAGGCTTTCTTCACTTCCGCGATCAGCGCGATGTCACCGGCAGCCGGTTTTTTCAGCGCGGCGAGGAAGTCGCGTTGTTCGTTGCGTTCGAGCAACGCGTCGTGCAGATCGCCCGCCGCGATCCGTCGCACCGGCAGTTTTGAAACTTCGATTTTTTTCTGTGCGACGATCTTGTCGAGAATGTTCATATCGTTCTAACTCGTTCAGTGATCGGAGCTGTTAACCTAAATTCGGAGATGAGAACCACGGAAGGCGCGGAAAACACGGATCAGGAACGGGTTGTGCAAACGGGCTCCTTCTCCTGCCGGGGGTTCCACCCGGCTCACTCAACTCGATCATCATCTGTGTTGATCTGTGCCCTCTGTGGTTTCCCTTTTCAGGGTTATTCATCATCGGTGACGCCCTGCACACGCTTGGTCGGGCCGCCCGCGCGGAGCCAGCCGTTCACGAAGTCGTCGAGGTCGCCGTCCATCACGCTCTGCACATTGCTGGACTGCACGCCGGTGCGGAGGTCCTTCACCATCTGATACGGTTGAAACACGTAGCTGCGAATCTGGTTGCCCCAGCTCACGCTGCCTTTCTCGCTGTAGAACCGTTCCATCTCCGCCTTCTTCGCGTCTTCACGCAACGCGTACATTTTCGAGAGCAGCAGCTTCATCGCGGTGGCGCGGTTTTGCGCCTGCGAACGTTGGGCCTGCGAAGCCGCGACCAGCCCGGTTGGCATGTGGGTAATGCGCACCGCAGTTTCCACCTTGTTCACATTCTGACCGCCCTTGCCGCCGGAACGATACGTGTCCACGCGCAGTTCGACCTGCGGAACGGTGATTTCCGCTTCGTCCGCGATTTCACCAATCACGTCAACGCTCGCGAAGCTGGTGTGCCGGCGTTGGTTGGAATCAAACGGCGAGATGCGAACGAGCCGGTGCACGCCTCGCTCGGCCTTGCAGAAACCAAACGCGTTCTCGCCGACAATGCTCAGCGTGGCGCTCTTGATTCCGGCGACGTCGCCGAGCAGCGAATCGGTAAGCTCAACTTTCCAGCCGCGTTCCTCGGCCCAGCGCTGGTACATGCGCAACAGCATGTTGGCCCAGTCGTTGGACTCGGTGCCGCCGGCGCCTGCGTTGATGCTCATGATGCAGTTGCCGCGGTCGCCCGGACCGCTGAGAAAGACCTGCAGCTCGTGTTCATCCAACGTTTTTTTGACGTTCGAAAAATCTTTTTCGATGTCCTTGAGAACGGCGGGCTGGGCGTCTTCGGGCTCGGCCTCACCGAGTTCAATCATCACCTTGAGATCCTCGATCTTGGCGGTGATGGCCTCCATCGGTTCCACGCGACGGCGGATGGATCCGACTTCGTCGATGACCTTTTGGGCGGCGGGCTGGTTGTCCCAGAAACCGTCTCGCGACATCTGGGCCTCCAGTTCATTCAGGCGGGTTTTCAGTTTGGCGACGTCAAAGAAACCTCCGCAAGTGGGATTGTTTCGCTTCGAGTTCCGCCAGTTTGTCTTTCACTTCGTCAAACATATAGGGGCGAAGGGTAAGGAAGGCCGCCGGACGTGGAAAGCGGAATATTCTATTCGCCCTGATGATGGTGATGGTGATGGTGATGGGCGGGGTCCGCAGGCTTGAAAGCAACTGCCTTCAACGAAACCGGTTCCGCCACATTGGCGTCTTCGGAAACGTGATAAACGGGGTCGGGCCTGAGGTCTTTCATTACCTTCGTTTTGCCGGTCGCGGGCCAGAAAATTTCAATCTGATCAATGGTTGTCGCGTCACCGAGGCCGATCTCCTGCCGCAACGGGTTCGCGCCGAAACTTCCGCCGCTGCTCACGGTCCGGTGAAGCGCGCGCGCCGGAAGGCCCGGTTGCCGAGACTTTGATCCGCCCGCCAATTGCCGGGCGGTTGGAGGTCTTTCCTTCCAGCTTCAAACTGATCCAGTGGTTGCCATGGCCGGGGTCCTTGAACAGCGCGTTGCGGTAGACATCGCCGCTGTAGGCGCCGCCCATGTTGGCGAAAACGTCCTGATCGCCGTCGAGATCCAGATCCACGAAGGCGATGCCGTGACCTTTTTGGAGATGCCCGAATCCGCCGCTCGTGGTGACGTCCTAAAAGTTCCGTCGCCGTTGTTGCGCAGGAGCAAATTGGGGATCCGGCCGAGGCGGCCCCCAGGCGCCGCGCAGGACGAGCACGTCGGTGAAACCGTCATTGTTGTAATCCGCCTGGATCAGATGTAGTCCGGAATTAAGCCCCTCCAGACCCGCCTCCAGAGTGCGTTCATCAAACCCGCCGGAAACGGTCGTTCACAAAATAGCGGAGCGGATCCGAGAAGCCGAGCCCCGAGGTCATCAGGTCCGGGTCCCCATCGTTGTTGAAGTCCTCGGCGATGACGCCGCCGGAGAGGTTGTTTCCGGCGACGTCAGTAAATTTCTTGATGTCGTAGTCCGACCGGAACCGTTCGTCGGGAATCCTCCACTGCTCCGGAACACCGACGGGATATTCGCCGAGCGTCATGTAGGCGATGTTTAACAACCAGCGTGCATCCAGCAGATCCGGGTATCGCGAGAGCAGCCCGGTCAAAACCTTCACCGCCTCGATCGACCCCCGCTTGAGTTGATGAACCCCGTTTCCCGGCGTCGGCATTTTCCCGATGACTGAATCCGGCAATCCGCAGAAAGCCGGAATCAAAGCGACGTCAGGCGACCGGCAAAGTGTTTCCAGACTGGAAGCCGAACTTCGGCCTTGCTGGAAACGTTGGGGCCACGAAATGGCCAAAGGGAAGTGAGGGTAAGATGCCCCCACCATGCTGCTCCCAACTCCGCCGCCCGGTTGAACCATTTCTGCTTTTGACTTGGCCGATCATTTGTCCACATGCTCCGAGATATCCATGAAAGCAATTCTCCGATCATTATTTGCGTCCGTCGGAACGGCGATCCTGTTCTCCGCAGGCTGCCAGTCCGCGCCGAACTCGCTTCCAACCAAACCCATCGCGTTGCATCCGGAGAACCCGCATTACTTTCTGTGGCGCGGCAAACCGACGGTCCTGATCACGTCGGGCGAACACTACGGCGCGGTGCTCAATCTTGATTTTGATTACCGTAAATATCTCGACACGCTGGCCGCCGACGGAATGAACAACCCCCGCACCTTCACCGGTGCCTACGTGGAACCGGAAGGCGCGTTCAACATCGAGCGCAACACGCTGGCGCCGTTGCCAGGAAGAATGATCTGTCCGTGGCCGCGAAGTGATCAGCCGGGTTATGCGAACGGTGGAAACAAGTTCGATCTCTCGCGGTGGAACGAAGACTACTTCGCGCGGCTGAAGGACTTCGTCAGTTACGCGAACGAAAAGGGCGTGGTGGTCGAGCTCGCGTTATTCTGCCCGATGTACGAGGAGAAACAGTGGCTGCTCAGTCCGATGAACGCCGCGAACAACATCAATCGGATCGGCGACATCGCCCGCACGGATGTCTACACGCTGGACAAGAACGGGGTACTGCTTGCGGAGCAGGAGAAATTGACCCGGCGGATCGTCACGGAGTTGAATGGGTTCGACAACGTGATGTTTGAAATCGCCAACGAGCCCTACTTCGGCGGCGTCACGATGGAGTGGCAGCATCACATCGCAGACGTGATTGTGGAGACGGAACGCGGGTTGCCGAAGAAACATCTCATCTCACAGAACATCGCGAATAACTCGGCGAAGATCGAGAATCCGCATCCGGACGTTTCTGTCTTCAATTTTCACTACGCGACGCCCCCGGACGCGGTTGCGTTGAACTATCATTTGAACAAGGTGATCGGCGACAACGAGACCGGATTTCGCGGGACGAACAACGCGCCGTATCGGATGGAGGGCTGGGATTTCATCATGGCGGGCGGCGGGCTTTTCAACAATCTGGACTACTCGTTCACCGCGGGCCACGAGGACGGCACGTTCCCTTACCCGGCGTCGCAACCCGGCGGAGGCAGTCCGCAGTTCCGTCGCGAGATCCGCATCCTGAGTGAGTTCATCAACGGTTTCAACTTCATCAAAATGCGACCGGACAACTCGGTGATCAAGGGCGGCATTCCGGCGGGCGGCACCGCGCGGGCGCTGGTTCAACCCGGCAAAGCGATGGCCATTTATGTTCGCAACGAGGGATCGACCGGTCCGTGGTCCGCACGATGGACAGGCTTCATCGAAGCGCCGGCGACGGGTGAGTTCATGCTTCATACATTTTCGAACGACGGCGTCCGGTTGTGGATTGACGGCAAACATGTCATCGACAACTGGACCGATCACGGTGAGACCGAGGATGCGGCGAAGGTGCGGTTTGAAGCGGGCAAGCAACACGAGATCACGCTGGAATATTTTTACAACGGCGGTCAGGGCGTGACGAAGTTGTGGTGGACAACGCCAGACGGAAAGAAGGAACCCGTTCCCGCGAATGCGTTCCGGTTGCCGGACAAGGATGCGTGGGGTTTGCGCGGCGAATATTTCAAGGATCGCGATTTGAAGAAGCCGTGGGCGAATCGCGACGACGGCACGATCAACTTCGTCTGGGGAGTGAAGCCGCCTTTGAGCGGAGCCGAGGCCGGGGGCTCGACCGAGCTTCACGTCGAACTCGCCGCGGGAACCTGGCAGGCGGAATGGGTGGACACGAAGACCGGAGACATCAGGAGAATCTCACGCGCGGTCGGCGGCTCCGTCGTGCCGTTCAGTGCGCCGGCGTACGAGGGTGATATCGCCTTGCGGATTGTCAGGGACTGATACGCGACGCTCCAACCAGACCGCGCCGGGCGGACCTCACGCGCGGCCGCCGTAATTCGGGGTCATCAGGCCGGAAAGTATTCGCAGCCAGGTGCGGAGGATCAGGAAGATCTTGTGCGGCTTGCTGAGTTTCGTGGTTTGCGGGCCGAACACGTTGAACTTGTTGGCCTCCACTTTTTCAAGAAGCCGCCAGTAGACTGCTCCCATCAGTTCTGCGGCGACCATCGAGCGGCGGTCTTCTTTCGGAAGGATCTCCCGCGCTTTTCGATAGTGTTCTTCCGCACGATCGGCGATCTCCCGGGCCAGCGCGATATAGTTCTCCGAGTAACGCCCCTTCAGAATGTCCGCTTCACTGACGTCATGTTTTTTCATGACATCGAGCGGGAGATAAATCCGGTCGCGCTCGGCATCGACACGCACATCCCGCAAAATGTTTGTTATCTGCAGGGCGAGACCGAGATGATAAGCGTATTTGTGGCAGGCTTCGTTCTTATAACCAAAAATCCGGATGCTCAACAGACCGACAACGGAGGCGACGCGGTAACAATATTTCTCCAGATCTTCGAGCGTCTCGTAGCGCTTGATCGAGAGATCCATCTCCATTCCGCGAATGAGCTCCTCGAACAGATCGAGCGGCAAGTTGTATTCCCGGATGTAGGGCTGGAGTTCGCGGTTGACGGGCAACTCGGGCTGGCCGTTCGAGCACGCCTTCTTGATGTCAGTCCGCCATCTATCGAGATCCTTCTGGCGCTGATCGATCGGGATGGATTCCTCGTCGGCGACATCGTCGACTTCGCGGCAGAACGCGTATAACGAAGCCATCGCGCTGCGCCGTTCCTTGGGCAGCAGAATGAACGCAAGCGCGAGGTTGGACGCGCTTTTCTTCGTGATCTGCTCGCTGGTCGTGGGCTGCATTTAGAGGCTGGTGTTCGGCGGCGTGTTCTCGTCGCGGATGGGTGGGAGTCCGCCCGATTCGGCGAGCGTGGGGAGCTGCTGCCGGGGTCTGTCGTGATGACGACGCTTCTTGCGCCGCGATTTCTTTGATTCTCGGGCCGAAGCGTCGTCGGCCTCCTGTTCGCGGAGAAGTTCCTCGGAATTTCTCAGGATCTCCGGGCCCCGCTTCCGGCGGCGCCTCGCCCGCTTGCTTTTGCGACTGATTGCGGTCACGATAAAAATCACGACCGCCAGGCCGGTGATGACTCCTCCGACAAGCAGAAAATCCCAGATCGCCGGACTGATGGTCGGCGTGTTCGCGGGCAAAATCTGGGCAATGAATCTTTCGGCGTTCATGCGGCTGAATCGTTTGGCTGGGGCGCGGGATCCTCGTCCTCGCCGTCGCTGTCCAGTTTGATGTTCAGGCGTTGAATCCGGTAGCGGAGGGCGTGGCGGCTGAGGCTCAACGCGTCGGCGGTCTTCCCGAGGTTGTAGCGCTGATGCTCGAGGGTCCGCATGATGAGGTCCTTCTCGTACTGGACGATCATGTCGTCGAGGCTCTGGTCGGGCTGTAGCGCGGGGGCCTCCTCAGATTTTCTCAGCCGGGTTTCGAGGTAGAAATTCGGAAGACTCGGCGTCTGGATCTGATCCGTGGTCTCGAGAATGACAGCGCGCTCGATGACATTGCGAAGCTCGCGGACGTTGCCGGGCCAGTGATGGCTCATGAGCTTGCTCCGCGCGCCGGCCGAGATGGATTTGATGGGTTTGTTCATCCCTGAGGCAAACTGGGTCAAAAAGTTTTCCGCAAGCAGCCGGATGTCCGAACCGCGGTCGCGCAGCGGCGGCGGGCTAAACTGAACGACGTTCAGCCGGTGGAACAGGTCCTCGCGGAACGTCTTCTCCTCGATCTCCCTGATGATATCCCGGTTGGTCGCGGCGATCAGGCGGACGTTGACGCGGCGCTCCTCGTTGCCGCCCACCCGGGTGAAACTGCCGTCCTCCAGAAACCGCAGGAGCTTGGCCTGTAGTGGCCGGCTCATGTCGCCAATCTCATCGAGGAAGATGGTTCCGCCGTCGGCCTCTTCAACGCGGCCGATCTTCTGTTTGATGGCACCGGTAAACGATCCTTTTTCGTGACCGAACAACTCACTTTCCAGAAGGTTCTCGGGAATCGCGGCGCAGTTGATCCGGACGTATTCCTTGTTCTTTCGGTGGCTCAGATTGTGGATCGCGCCGGCGATGAGTTCCTTGCCGGTGCCGCTTTCGCCGAGGATCAGCACGGTGGCGTTGGTGGGCGCGACGGTCTTGATCAGCTGCCGGAGTTCCAGCATGCGCTCGGACTCGCCAATGATCTGTTCCAGTGCGTTGGCCTTCGGGGCCTTGCTGCGCAGGGCGGCGTTCTCCTGGAGCAACCGGTAACGCTCCGCACACCGGCCGACCGCGTGAAGCAGCTCTTCGGGCGCAAACGGTTTGGAAAGATAGTCGATCGCGCCGGACTGGATGGCCTCGACGGCGAGTTTGGGCGTGGCATAGGCCGTGATCATAAGCGCCGGGGTGTTCGGCCACTGATCCCGGACGCGCCGGAGAAAGTCATATCCGTTCATCCCGCCGAGCCGGGCGTCGGTGATAACCATGAAGTATTCGTCCTGTTCCAGCCGTTTCAGCCCGGACTCCGCGGAGTCGACGGTCTGCACGGAGTAGCCCTCCTCCTGAAGCATCGTCTGGATGGACGTGCGGATGTTCTTTTCGTCATCGACGACGAGTATTGCCGGCAGCTCCTCACTCATTTTATTTTAGCAGCGTTCGAGGAGGGAAACGTAAAATGAACCGGGCACCTTTTCCAAGCTCTGATTCCGCCCGGATGGAGCCTCCGTACAGCTCCATGTTATTGCGCACGATGGCCAGCCCGAGACCGCTCCCCTTGAGTTTCGTGGTGAAATAGGCCTCGAAGACCTGCTCGAGTCTGGTGGCGTCAATCCCCAGGCCCGTGTCTTCCACGGTGACGATGACCGCGTCATCGGGATCCTGAGCGGTGCTGATCTTGATCCGGCCCCGGCTTTCCGTGGCTTCACGGGAGTTCTGCAGAAGGTTGGTGAAGATCTCGCGAAGGTGCCCCTGCTGCATCAGCAGCGTGGGCAGGTGCTGGCCGTAGTGCCGTTCGATCTGGGTTTCAAACCCGGCGCCCGCCGGAAAAACGGATTCGATGCACGCATCCATTTCGTCGCTCACGATCAGCCGCTCGATTTTTCCGTCTGCCAGGCGCGCGTAACCCATCAGTTCCGTCAGAATACGATCCGAACGGTCGACTTCCTCGCGGATGATCGCCAGCTGTTGTGCGGCGGTGGCGTTGGTGTCCTTCAACGAGCGCTGCAGCGACCAGGCAGTGTTGTTAATAATCGAGAGCGGGTTCTTGATCTGGTGGGCGATCTCGCCGGCAAGCCGCCCGGCCGTTTTCACCTGCTCGTTGCGCAGGATGAATTCCCGCCCCTCGTCGTCCAACAACCGTTGCCGCTCGAACAGCACTTGAACCGCGTAACAACACAGGGTCATCAGAGCGAGCAGAAATATACGAACCAGCGCATCTTTAGGTCTGCTGACGTCGAACCCTTCTGCGACGCCGGCTGCCAGTTCCGAATCCGTCTTGCTCGCCCAGGAGTTGAGAAGTCCAGCCGCCAAAAAACTCAGGTTTGTCACAACTTGCAGGATGATCTGCGGTGCCATCGTCGGTACGCTGATGGCGTTTCGGACCACCAGCACCAAAAACACAAAAAACAAGCTGCTGTCGAATCCATCGGTAATGTACGTCAAACACGAGAGAAGAATGCTGTCGGCACAACAGATCCCCACCACGGTCGGGCGGAGATAAGTCAGCGGTGATTGCTTGGCCTTTAAAACGGCGTAGAAACCGGCCACGTTGCAGAGGACGTACACCACGAAGATCCACTTGATGATGTCCTGAATGAAAGCACGAACGTTCTGCGGATCCCAAAACCAGTCCGAATAAAAAACGGCGACGAATATGTAGACGACCAGAACCAGCTTTATCGGGATGACAAGATCGCGCTCGATTCCCACGATGCGTTCGAACTGCCGCGACGGCTCCAGCGGCGGCATCACGAGCATGCGTGACAACTCGGCGATGGATTTGCGCTTGGTTTTCACCATGGTGGGCGCTTCGTGAGCCAACTTTCTCAGCTCAACAGCGCTTCAACTTTTTCAACGATCTTGTTGACCGGCCACAAACGGCCGAGCCCCTCGTACCCGCAGCTCAACATCCCCTCTTCGGGTCCGATAAATTCAACGCCGCGATCCGTCAGGGTCCGCACATTCGCCGCTGTCGCCGGATGCAGCCACATTTTGCCGTTCATCGCGGGGGCGACGAGCACGCGCGCCTTCGGGTTCAGCGCAAGGGCAATGCAGGTCAGTGCGTCGTCCGCGAGACCGTGAGTCAGTTTGGCGATCACGTTGGCGGTCGCTGGCGCTACCAGCAACAGATCCGCCTCGTCGGCCAGGCGGATGTGCGTCGGTTTCCAGCCTTCTTCCTCATCATACAGATCCGTCACCACCGGACGCCGCGACAACGTCTTGAACGGCAGCGAGGTAATAAATTTTTGCGCATCGGCGGTCATCACGACGTTCACCTCAAAGCCGCCTTTCGTCAGCAAGCTTGCGAGATCCGCCGCTCGGTGCGCGGCGATCGAGCCAGTGACTCCCATTACAATTCGTTTAGCCCCGGACATAGGTTGTGGGCGAACGGTAAGTGAGGAACCGGGCGAAGACGATGCGATTTTGTTTACAAATTTGGCGGAACACCCGGAGTCGCTGTTCCTTGCCGGTATTTCAAGTCCGTGATTATCAGACAATTGCACAACTCCCGTTGCCGGATTCGATGTTCTGCCTCATTTTACGACATAGCTGCCCAAGATAATGACACGTTGCTGGGCAGCCCGTGTTGACCGGGAAATATAAGTCGTAATATGAAAACCGAACGCACTTTTGTCTCTCTCCCATCCGGGAACTGGCTTGATCGAATCAATCTCAGGAAGGAAACCCGTCAGGGCCATATTCTCCTGTGCGTCGCACTCTGGTCGGCCATCAGTTTTCTCGTATTCAGCCGGTATGTTCTGGCGACCGTTATTATCGACGGAGCCAGTATGGAGCCCACGCTCACTTCCGGTGACACCTGCCTGTTGAACCGATTGGAACCGTTGCTGGGATCGATTGACCGCGGTGAAGTGGTGGTGCTTCAGGATCGTGGTCCGACGGATTATGCCATCAAACGCGTGATCGGCCTGCCCAACGACGAAGTGGAGATTCGCGACGGTCACGTTTTCGTTAACGGAAGCGAATTGATTGAAGAATACCTAGCGAAAGGCACTTCAACTTTCTCTCCCAGCAAAAACCACGACCGAATTGTCGTCGGTCCAGAATCCTATTTTGTACTCGGCGACAATCGCGAGATCAGCGAGGACAGCCGCTATTACGGCCCGATCAAGAAAAGCGCCCTTCTCGGCGTGGTTTTCAAATAGGCCTGCCCGTCGGTCCATCGATCCCCCGTTTCTTCTTCTGGCGAACTTCCTGCGTCGCCGCTGCTTCATGAATGTCGGCAACTGCCGATAGTCAATGCGGGCACCCGCCGGTGTCCGGCCCGTTCCACACACTCGACGATTTGCCCAAAGCAGCAGCACATGAAACGTATTCTCTTCGTAGATGATGAACCCCTGTTATTGGAGGTCATCGAAGCACGGCTCAGCGAGCGGTCGGCCAGCTGGGAAATGGACTTCGCCGCCGGCGGTGACGGCGCGCTGAGACTGATGTTCCAGAAACCCTACGATGTCATCGTGGCGGACATGCGCATGCCGGAAATGGACGGCATCGAACTGCTGACCCTCGTCATGCAGCGGCATCCCAACACCACCCGCATCATGCTGTCCGGCCAGTCGGACCGCGACCAGACGCTGCGGCTTGTCGGGACAGCCCACCAGTACATCGCCAAACCATGCAATCTGGACGACCTCGAATGCGCCATTGATCAGGCGCTGGATCAGCGCGAAATCCTGACCAATGAGTCTCTCAAGAAACTGGTGTCGCAGATGCAATCCCTGCCCAGCATCCCGACGCTTTATCTGGAACTGGTCGAGGAACTGCAAAAGGACGATCCGGCGCTCGAGAAAATAGGTGAGATCATTTCGCGCGATCTGGGCATGTGCTCGAAAATGTTGCAGCTCGTGAACTCCGCATTCTTCGGTCTCCCGCGCAAGATCGCCAACACCGAGGAAGCTGTCGGCTATCTCGGCGTCGATACCGTCAAGGCGCTCGTGCTGTACCTCCACATTTTTTCCCTCTACGAACGGGTAAAAATCAAAAACTTTTCATTCGAACGGCTTTGGAGCCATTGCTGGGCCGTCGGTGTTGCCGCACGAAAAATTGCCAAACACGAAGGTCTTTCTCGCGAAGCTACCGACAACGTGTTCATCGCCGGCCTGCTTCACGATGTCGGCAAACTCGTGCTGGTGACCGGCGTTCCCAGCAGTTACCAGCTCGCCATCGACAAGAACGAAAATGAACACCTCTTGATGCACGAGGCGGAGAAGGCGGTCTTCGGCACCAGCCACGCCGAAGTCGGCGCGTATCTCCTCGGTCTTTGGGGGCTGCCCAAGCAGATCATCGACGGCGTCGGTGGCCATCACAATCCGGGGGCCGGCGGAGACACGGACGCAATCACGCCCGCAACACTCATTCACATCGCCAATTGGATCGATCATCAATCGTCTCCCACTCCCTCGGACGCCGTGAGCTCGCTGTTGGACGAACCGTATCTCGAGCGCTGCGGCCTGCTTGAGAAAGTGGCCGAGTGGAAAGAACTGATTGCGGCCAACCCGGAAGTGGGTCGCGGCTAAAACGCCGTTTCAACATGAACAAATATCGCATTCTCCTGGCCGACGTTGACGAGTCGTTCCTGTTTCTGATCACCGACTACCTCAAGTTTCATCGATCGCACTGGCAGGTGATCCCCGTTCGCACGGCCCTCGAACTGACGGACCACATCCAGCGCAATCCGTTCGCTGCCGTGATCGCTGATTCGGCTTTCCCCGGTTTCCAGCGGGGTGAAATCCTGGCTGCCGTCTCGGTTCAATGCCCGGCGGCCATCCGCGTGTCGCTCTCCGGAAACTATGATCGCGACGTCAGCCTGAAGATCATGCGATACGCGCATCAGAATCTCTGGAAACCCTGTGCGCCGGAAGAAATTTGCGAGACGTTGACCCGGTGTTTCGCCCTGAAAACCGCGCTCAACCACGACCGGCTCAAGCTGTTGGTCACGCAGATTGATTCCCTGCCCAGCCTGCCGCGACTTTATCTCGATTTCCTGGACGAAGTCCGCAAACCCAACCCGTCTTCCAGCCGCTTGAGCGCCATTCTCAAGCAGGACATCAGCCTGTGCGCAAAAACACTGCAACTCGTGAATTCCGCGTTCTTCGGGCTTCCGCACAAAATCGAAAATCCCGAGGAAGCGCTGCTTTATCTCGGTCTGGAAAATATCAAGGCGCTCGTTCTTTCCATTCAGGTTTTCAGTCTCTACGACAAAATGAAACTGCACGGGATCGATCTGGAATCCTTGTGGAGCCACAGCTGGGAAACCGGCCGGATCGCCCGTCAAATTGCAACGTTTGAGAAACGACCGAGCGACGAAATCGAAACCGCCTTCAACGCCGGACTGCTGCACGACATCGGAAAGCTTGTGCTCGCCAGCGGCGTCCCGCGCACGTGGAAAAAGATTCTGGAAACCGCCGCCAGCGAAGGAATGACTCTCTGGCAGGCCGAGCAGCAGATTCTCGGCACCACCCACGCCGAAGTCGGTGCGAGCCTGCTGGCGAACTGGGGTTTGTCCGATCAACTCGTGGAGGCCGTCGCGTTCCATCATCATCCCGAGCACAGTGGCGCCAGCAACTTCAGCCCCTTGACCGCCGTTTACGCCGCGAACTTGCTGGCCGACAAGGAATTCTCCATCGCGCCGCCCCGGAATGCGGGAGAGCTCGCCTACCTCGAACTGCTCAACCTCGAAGACCACGTCCCCGAATGGCGCGAGCGCTTCGTCGTGGCGGGTTGAGCCGGAACGTAGCGGCGGGCATCCCTGCCTACCGTGAGGGCGGCTTCCAGCCGCCCGGATCTGCGGCCGGATTGCGAGACGTGATTGAAAATTCTTACGTGCCCGGCGTTGCGAATTGTTTCTTCCGCCGGGCTGGGAAGCCCGGCTCACCTCAGCCAAGGATGGCTGCCGCTACACTTTTCAGAATGGCTTTGACATATTCTCTGTTTCCAACCGCCCGCCGCCTGTGTAGCCTTCGCGCATGAAGCAATGGATCACGCAGTACATCGAGGCGCAAAAAGCCGCGCTCGATTCCATCCCCGCCGACAAGGTCGCCGAGCTGATCGGGGTGTTCGCCAAAGCGCTAAAAGAGGACAAACAGATCTTCTGTTTTGGCAACGGCGGCAGCGCGGCCAATTGCTCCCATTTCGCCACCGACCTCGGCAAGGGTTCCTCCGACAAAATCGGCCGGCGTTTCCGCGTTCTTTCGCTCAACGACAACACCGCCTGGATGACCGCGCTCGGCAACGACTATTCGTACGACGACGTCTTTGTCCGCCAGTTGGAAAACTACGGCCGTCCCGGCGACATCGCGCTCAGCCTCAGCGTCAGCGGCAATTCGCCCAACTGCGTGAAGGCCTTGGAATGGTCCAAAAATAATGGCCTCACCACCGTTGCACTCGTCGGTGCGAAACAGGGCCGCATGGCGGAAATCGCCGATCTCGTTATCGCCGTGAACGAGACTCATTACGGCCGGGCGGAAGACGCGGAGATGGGGATCTGCCACATGCTCTGCTACGCGTTCATGGAGAAGCCCGAGATCGCCCGCTGATGCGCGGGGCTCGTTGAGCCTCTACTCCATCGGATACTTCAACCCCCATTGGGCGCGGATGGAATTCAGCGTTTTCATGATCGAAAGCGTCTCATCCAGCGGCATCAAAGAGCTCTCCAGTTTTCCCTCCCGCAGACATCGCCCCACCTCTGCAGCTTCAAATTGATAGCCGTTTCCGGTGAGCGGAAATTCCATTCGCTCGTCGTCGACGCCTTCGCGGGAAAGCGTCATGCCTGTCGGCCTCCACCAGGGGCGGTCGATGCGGATGCGTCCGGTCGTCCCCATAATGCACGCGTCGTGGAACGTTTCGGTGCGGATGGCGGTGGAGAGCACGGCGAGCCGGCCTCCGGTGTGCGACAGCACCATCGCCGCTTCCTCGTCCACTCCGGTTGTTCCCAGATGCGCGAGGCTGGCAATCCGGGTCGGCGGGCCAAAGATCATCGACGCAAGTGAAACCGGGTAGACGCCGACATCCAGCAGCGCCCCGCCCCCGAACGCGGGATTGAAAAGTCGTTCTTCCTCATTGCGCTCGGCGCGAAAGCCAAAGTCCGCCGATAACATCCGCACTTCGCCGATCACGTCCGCCGCCAGCAACGCCTGCAGTTTTTCCATCAGGGGAAAAAATCGTGTCCACATCGCCTCCATGACGAAAAGCTTCTTCTCCCGGGCAAACTGGATGACGCGTGCAGCCTCACCGGCGTTGATGGCAAACGGCTTTTCACACAGCACCGGTTTGCCGGCGGACAACGCGAGCAGCGTGTTCTCCGCGTGGCAGGAATGCGGAGTGGCCACGTAGATGACGTCAACGTCCGGATCATTCACGAGTGCTTCGTAACTGCCGTGTCGTTTCGGCGCGCCAAAACGGTTTCCGAACAGTTCCGCCGATTTGGTTGATCGCGAACCGACGGCCACCAGCTCAGCGTCGGACAATTGCTCAAGACCTTCCGCGAACTGGCTCGCGATGCTGCCGGTTCCCAGAATGCCCCATCGGATTGTGTTAGCCATGAGATGTGTTTGTAACAATGGGCGACGGCTGAAGCACCTTAATTCTCCGTGCACCGCACCTCTGGGAACGGCGATATTCCTGTCGCCCGGAAAACTCCCTATATGGCTGAAGTCCAGTGTTCCCGGGGTACCACAAGCGGCCGACGAAGTTTTCCGCCAGATTCCCGACAGCAACATCCGGCGACAGGAATGTCGCCGTTCCGAAACTTTCCGTTGGCCACCCTGTCCAATTCTTGCGACTTAACACGTGAGAAGCATGAGTGATCCAACCAGCCAGTTGATTCATCGCGCCGGAAACGGGGACCGGGCAGCCGCCGGAGAGCTGATCGACCAGTTTCACCCGCTCATCTACGCCTACCTGCGTCGATTGACCGGTGACACCAGCGACGCCGAGGACCTGACTCAACAGACGTTTTCCAAGGTCTGGCAATCGCTGAAAAAATTTGAAGGCCGGTCCACTGTCTCCGCGTGGCTGCATGGCATCGCCTACCACGCGTTCGCCGACTGGATGCGAAAGCGTCGCCCAACGGAGAATCCGGACGCGGGTTGGTGGGAAGCCTGCCCCGATCCTTTAAAACCGTTCGACGAAATTGCAGACCGCGATTCCGCCGCGACCGTCTGGAGCGCCGCCGACCAACTGCCCGATGATCTGCGGCAGACCATCCATCTCCACTACTATCAGGAACTCACTTTGAAGGAGACCGCCGACGCGCTCGGCATCGCCGTCAGCACCGTGAAGTTCCGAATCTCAAAAGCCATCGGTCAGTTGCAAAAAGAACTCGCCGAACCGGGACTCAAATCCGCCGCGTCAAAATCTTGAACCCGCTCCCGTCATGAAAACTGAATCTGAAATTGAAAACCTCCTGCGCCAAGCACCCGCTCCCGCGCCGTCGCCGGAACTCGGCGGGAAGTTGAAGAACGCCGTCCACCTGCCGCAATCCACGAACGGCACGGACCTCAACCTCGGCGGCGCGTTCTGGCGACGCTGGCTCCCCGCCATCGGGTACGCCGTGATGGTGCTCGGATGTGTCGTGGTGCTCGCCGTGCAGAACCACCGGCAGTCCGCCGTCGTTCAGCAATTGGAGAAACTTCGCGAAGACATCACCTTGAAAGAACAACAGATCGAAATGCAACGCGACCAAACGCGCCTCGCCCTCGCCGCCGATGCCCGGATCAAGAGTCTTCAGGACAACGCCACCGAAGCAGATCAACTCGCCGCGACACTGGCGGAACTCCAGGCGTTGATTGCAAAACTCACCACCGAAGCCACCGATCTTGAAGCAAAGCTGGCCGTAGTGCCGGACAGCAATGAAGTCATCGCTCCGTATGATTTCTTCAACGACCCGAATGGGCCGATGCAAAAGGCGCGCGAGGAAGTGGATTCCACTAAATGCGTCAACAACATGAAACGGATTGGGCTGGCCTTTAGGATATTCTCGAATGACAACGACGGATTGTTCCCACCCAATTTCAATTCGATGGCGAACGAACTATCCCAAGCCACCGTTCTCTGCTGTCCGAAGGATGAATCAAATCGAATGCTCGCAGAACGACTGTTTGACTTCGTCCAACCGAACGGCCCCAAAGATGACTGGTCAGACTGGAAAGCGGCGTGGGCGAGATGGCCGATCAATGGTGGATCGTATGAAATGCTCGGAGCCAATCTGAATAGAAACGATCCTGTGGTCGACAGAAAGATTGTCGCTAAATGTCGATTCCACGGACATGTGACGTATGGGAACGGTGCCGTAATCCGTGGTGACACGTTGGGAGGACTCCAACCATGAAACGCCATTGGCCAATATTCATCGTGGCGCTGCTGGCAGTTGTCGTCTTCAAGCAATCTTCAACCACCCACGCAAGAGCGGTTGAACAGAAGGAACTCGAAGCCCGACTCGAAACTCTCAACGCAGAACTGGCCACGATTTCCGATCCGGCGTCACGTTCACCGGTTGTTTCCGCCACCGACATTGAGGGACTGCGGCAACGCGCCGAACCGGTCTATCAACTTCGAGGTGACGTGACCATGACACGGCCGGAACTTGACCGAATCCAGACGATGATCGCCCAACTCGCGAAACGATACGAAGCACGTTCCAATCAACTGGCGTTCGCGGAAGCCCCGGTTTTTCCGGAGGATTATCGGCAGGGTCCGGCACTTCGAAATGTTGGCCAGGCCTCCCCGGAGGCGACACTGGAAACGTTTTTTTATGCGAATATCGCGGGAGATGTCGATCTGATGATTCCGTGCTTTGACGAACTGATCGGACTGAAGACTCTCGACGACGACGCCAAACAAAGAACGGCCAATGAGATGAAGCAGATGTTCGCCCGCTTTCCGGGCTATCAGCTCATCGGTCGCGAACAACCGGCCCCGACCAGGATTAGGCTGGGCATCCGCACCTCGCCGGAATCAAAAACAATTCACATCGTCCTCGATCTGACCGACCGGCAATGGGTCATCAACGCCAAAGAGTCCGACTTGTTCAAGTGAACAATGTGGAGTGCGGCGGCAAAGCGCAGCGTCGACGGCGCTTTCGGCTGCCGGACAGGGCTGCCACATTCGTAAACCTTACGACCGCGCCGTGGTGTCACAACCTCACAGAGTCACACGGGTCACGTCAAAAGCGGTGTCGCCGTTTCACTCTGCCACCGCACTCCACATAACTTCAGCGCTCCAGCATCGGGTCGTAATCGTCGGCCACGTTCAGTTGGTCTGTCCTGATTCCGTAGATGGTTTTGACCTGTGCCGGTTGTGCGGTTCGCTCGAACCATGCAGCACTGCACCAACGATACTGATTCGCCACGCGCACCAATCCATGTTTCACAGCGTTTTGATGGGTGTAGTTCAATCTCGCCAAATACGATTTTTCATAGCTGAGTTTCGAATCCCAGAAGTTGTGCCAGATTTTTCGACCAGGCGTGTTGTCGAGTCTGTTGATCCACTTCGCGGTCTTCTCATGAAGCTTGGACAGCATCCGTTTCATGGTGCCCGCATCCGATTCGTCTGCTGGTGACCGCCCTACGAAGTGGTAGTGATTCGAAAAGACGGCCCAGGCTTCCAGTTGCCCTCCGAAGTCCGCAGCAAGCTTCAGCAGGCCGCGTTGTAGTACCTCCGATCTTTTCGAATTCCGGAAGTGATGCGCCTTCCCATACGTCGCCGCAGTAACAAAGAAGACGCCGCCCTCACAAAGCCGGTGAACAAGCGCATGCGGCCAGGGAATTTGAGAATCATTCGCCATACATTGTCGTTAGAATTACCATTTCACTTCTTCCGAACAAGCACCAAGCCCTATGGAGTGCTCCGGCAGAGCGCAGCCGCGACGGCGCTTTCGAACGCAAGGTGAGGTTGCGTCATTCATCAATCTCGCGACCGCACTGGAGACTCACAGAAGGCCGAGGTCCTTCTCGTCACGTCACTCCATATGATCGCCGTGTTTGCCTACCAATCGATCACCGTGAGTTTCTTCGGGTCGTCCACCGGCGCTGTCACGGACAGGCCCTCCTTGATTCGAGCTAAAATGGCGTCGCGTTCCGTCTTGAAAGTAGGACAGGTTTGCAACCTGTCTGTTGCGGCCACGAAAATCCAGACGCGGTTTCAAGAAACCAACCGACCATGAATCCACACCGGCTGTGATTTGCGGCACCCGAGACCGGCGGGACGCCTGTCCTACATTTCAGGCACCACCGAACCCGTTCTCCCCATTCGTGAAAATTAGCGCAACTCGCGTAAACCTCTTCCTCCCCCGAGCCGGTTGAGCTCAGTCCTGTTCGGATTGCTGCTCCAGAGCGTCGGTGATCTTCCGCAGGTATTCGTAGGAAAACAGCCCGGAGCTGTGGCCGTCCCCCCAGACCGGTTGCAGGGCGTAGCCACCAACGTATCCAATCTTCCGCAATTGGATCGAACCGGCGCTGAGCGGTTTGTCCGGGTTCTTGTAGAGGTTCCCCAAAATGTCCATCTCGCCCTTGCACCCGGCGCAGGGGCACGCGCGGCGCAGGAGATCAAGCTTGATGAAGCTTTCCCTGTTGTCGTCCCACTTGATGGCGAGTTCGTCGCCGATGGTTTGTATGTCAACCGGTCGCATGGGCGTGATAATTCACCGGTTCCGAACGCCCGTCGATCTAGTAATTTCAGGAAGAAAATGGACCAGCAAACCGCTAATGAACGCCGCTAAAAACTGCCCGCACATGACGACTGACTCACTGATTACCGACCTACTGATTACTAACTCGAATTACGTCCTCGCCACCAAAAATTCCTTCAACCTGGCCGCGATCATCCCACCGAAACCGGGAACAGCCGCGATCTCTTCCTCGGTCGCGGTGCGGAGCCGTTGCACGGATTTGAATTTCTTGAGCAACGCCGCCTTGCGCTTTTCGCCGAGACCGGAGAATTCATCGAGCAGGCTTTCCGAAATCTTTTTCAACCGAAGCTGCGCGTTGTAAGTATTCGCAAACCGGTGCGCCTCATCGCGGACACGTTGAAGCAGTTTCAAAGCGCCGGTATCGTGGCTCAATCGCAACGGCGATTTCTCACCGGGCCGATAAATTTCTTCAAACTCCTTCGCCAAACCGATCGTCGGAATCGTCGCCATGTCGAGCTTCTCCAGTTCGGCCATGGCCGCGTTTAGCTGGCCTTTCCCGCCATCGATCAAAATGAGTTCGGGCGGCGGCAGTTGATCGGTCTTCACACGCTTGTACCGGCGGCGGATCGTTTCGGCCATCGACGCAAAATCGTCCTGTCCTTCGACCCCTTTGATTTTGTAACGCCGATAATTATTTCGATCCGGCCGGCCGTTCACGAAGCAGACCATCGACGCCACCTTGAACGTCCCGCTGATGTTCGAGATGTCGAATCCTTCGATGCGCCGCGGCGGTGCGGGCAGGCTCAACGCCTCGCCCAGCTCGATTAAATCCCTGTCCGGATCCAGCGCGAGCGGGAGCGTGTAGGGCACCCGCGTGAAGCTGCGATTGTTCGCCGTGCTGCGCTTGAGATCCTGGATGGTATCACGGATTTTGGCCGCCGCTTCGAAGTCCATTTTGGCCGCCGCAAGTTTCATCTCCGCTTCGAGCTGCCCGATCATTTCCGTGCACTGACCGGACAGGAATTCGCAGGCGGATTCCACCTGTGTTTTGTATTGCGCGAGCGTGACATTGCCGACGCACGGCGCGGTGCAGAACTTGAGATTGCCGTAGAGACAATGTTTGTAGTCGGCCTCGTTCGGCGTGAGCGGACGGCAGCCGCGCAGGCTGAACTGGCGCCGCACAATCGTCATCGTACGCTTGATCGCGCCGCCGCTGGTGAACGGACCAAAATACTTTGCGCCGTCGTCCTGACGAAACCGCGTGAGCGAAAAGCGCGGGATGGGATCGTTCAAATTCACCTTCAGCATCAGGAACCGTTTGTCGTCCTTGAAGCTGACGTTGTAACGCGGCTTGAATTCCTTGATCAGCTTGCTCTCCAGCAGCAGCGCATCCGCTTCGGTGCGAACCGCGTGAATGTCGAAATCATGAATCGCCTCGACGAGCGCGTTGAGTTTGAGATCCCAGCCAAGCCGGCGGGACGGATGAAAATATTGGGAAACCCGCTTGCGGAGATCGCTCGCTTTGCCCACGTAAATGATCGTGCCGAACCGGTCCTTCATCAAATAGATGCCGGGCTTGTGGGGCAGCTGGCTGACTTTGTTGCGAATGTGATCCGTCGCGGGCACACGGTGATTGAACAGCGAAAATGAACTCACGGCAACTGGACAACTCAAACAGATCGAGGACCGGCCAGCGCAAGTAATCCGAACGCACCCGGGAAAATATTTTGACAGTCTTCTTTAACTGTCCTACATGTATATGACACTACCCACATGAACCAACCGTAATCTCATGAAACCTTTCGCCCGCATTCTGCTCGGTCTCGCCGGCGTCATCGTCGGCCTCGGTTTCGTCATGCCCGCCGTCGCCCAATAGCGCGAGCTGGGCGCGATGCCCGTTCGTCCGTCGCACTGCTCATGCTCGGACTCGCGCTGACGGGCGCGGGGCTGTTCGCGGGCGTGACCGGACTGCGTCGCCGGGGCAGTTGAGCTTCGCCTGCACCAATGTTGATTCAGCTTAATTTCAAATCCGGCAAGCCTGTTTACGTCCAGGTCGTCGACCAGATCAAATCGGCAGCCGCGTCCGGTGCGCTGAAGCCGGGGGAAGCACTCCCCTCGATCCGGCCGCTCGCCGAGGAACTGCGGGTTAACCGCAACACCATCGCCAAGGCCTACGGCGAACTCGAGAGCCAGGGCGTCATCGAATCCCGACACGGCAAAGGCTGTTTTCTTAGCGAGAATCACTCGCCGTTGAAGAAGGATATTCGCAGGAAGATGTTGATTGAGGAGATCGATCAGGCCGTTGTCCAGGCGCACAACCTGCAGTTCACGCGGGAGGAATTTCAGAAACTCGTCGAAGAACGCTTCGATGCGATGGAGAAGAAACAAAGTCAGAACACCGGAGGAGCGCAATGAACACAGATCAACCCGCCATTGAAATCAAGGATCTCGTCTATCGCTACGGGCGCGCCGAGGCCGGGCATGGATTCAATCTCACCGTGCCGCGCGGCAAATGCTACGCCCTCTTCGGTCGCAACGGTGCCGGCAAAACCACGACGATGAAATGCCTGCTGAGTTTGCTCCGGCCGAAGAGCGGCACGGTGCGCGTCTTCGGCATGGACCCGCGCAAGGACGAGGTCGCGGTGAAAAGCAGGCTCGCGTATGTGCCCGACTCGGTGGCGTTTTATCCGTGGATGTCCGTGCGCGACACGCTCAACTATTTTGCCTCGTTTCGGAAACACTGGAACCTGAAACTGGAGGGCGAACTCCTCGAGCGCTTCCGGCTCGAACCGGCGAAAAACGTGAACGCGCTCTCCAAAGGACAGAAAACCCAGCTCGCACTTATGACCGCCGTGTGTCCGGAGCCGGATCTTCTCATCCTCGATGAACCCACATCGGGACTCGATCCCATCGTGCGCCGCGAGTTCATCGAGACGGTCATCGGTGCGTATCAGGAAGGCGATCCCGGCAACCGCACGGTGTTCGTCTCCACGCATTTGATCACCGAGTTTGAAGGATTGATCGACGAGTTCACGATCATGGACGCCGGCAAAGACGTCGTCCGGATGAACGCGGATGAAGCCCGCGAGAAGTATCAAAAAATCCGAGCGCGATTCGAACACGAGGTACCAAAACTTGACCTGCCCGGTGCGCTAAGTTCGCGAATACGCGGTCGTGAACTCGAAGTCATCGTCAACGGCGGCGGTTCCGCGATCATGGAACTGCTGCGCGCTCAATCCCCCGAAGAACTGACGAGTGAATCCCTGCGACTCGAGGAAATTTTTAGCGCGACGCTGCAATGAGAACTAGTGCATCGGCCCATAAAATAGTGTGCATTGGAATGTGTTGTGTTAGCGTTGGGCATGGCACGAGCAACAACCCCGATCAGCTTGAACAAGGAGGAGAGACAAGAACTCATCGCGCTGACGAGCA
>Ga0209390_10002544_pt1 | contig 31641 bp, 23 predicted proteins | sample BON01_FD_187212 | JGI IMG/M metagenome (GOLD analysis project Ga0209390, IMG submission 187212) | Freshwater microbial communities from Lake Bonney liftoff mats and glacier meltwater in Antarctica - BON-01 (SPAdes) (version 2) | ecosystem: Environmental > Aquatic > Freshwater > Ice > Glacier...
TGGTGATCAACTCCGCTCCCTCCGATATGCTGCTGATGGATTGGGTTTCAAAGCAGATCGTCGGACGCTTGCTCGATCGCACCGGTGGTAACCTCAAGGAAACTGCAAGGTCGCTTGGAGTGGAGCTTGCTGATGTGAAGCGTATTCTTTCCTCGTAAAATTGATATGCTTCATCACATTGACCACCCGTTGATTTCGGCTGAACTGACATGTGTGAGAAATCCGGATTGCCCGAATCACGAGTTTCGTCAGCGGGTCAGGCGGATCGCTTCACTGATGGTTCCTGCAGTGACAGCGGACTTTGGGCGGACCGTTGTGCCTTGCCGAACGCCGCTGGAAATCACCTCTGGAGAGGAACTCAGTCGCCCGATCATCTTGGTTCCAATTCTCCGTGCAGGGCTCGGATTTCTTGATGGTTTTCTGGATCTCATTCCGCAGGCGGCGGTGGCTCACATCGGCCTTGCACGGAACGAGAAAACGCTCGAACCGGAGGCGTATTATCTCAAGTATCCAACGCCGCTGGAGGAGGCGGAGCTGATTCTCCTTGATCCGATGCTGGCCACTGGAGGCTCGGCAATCCATGCGGTAACAACTCTTTTTGAGGCTGGTGCAAAACGGATACGCTTTGCCTCCCTGGTGGCGGCTCCGGAGGGGATTACCGCGTTTCAGGCGGCTCATCCACAGGTGCCGATTTATACGGCTGCCATCGATCGATGCCTCAACGAGAGGGGCTATATCCTCCCGGGGCTGGGCGATGCGGGCGACAGGATTTTCGGGACGATCTGAGTCATCGGTAGATAAGCTTGGGGAAATGTGCGATTGCATCGCGGACTGGTATGCCGAGGGTTGAACAAATGAAACCCTTCCTAATTTCCAAACTAATGGCCTGGGTGCTGGTAATATGCATCAGCAGCAGGGCGGCGCAGGAGCAGCCGAATACCATCCTCATCTTCACCGATGACCAGGGCTATGGTGATCTCTCATACTTCGGGGCCGCCTTCAGATGATCCCTTCCCGCAGTGCCTTGGCGACGGCTGCGGTGTTGGTGGTCACCTGGAGCTTGTCATAAACGTGCCGGAGGTGGGTGGAAACGGTGTGGACGCTGAGGCCTATCGTTTCGGCGATCTCTTTCTTGAGCAATCCGTCCGCCATCAACCGGAGGATGTCTCGCTCCCGGTCGGTGAGGTGGTAATCCTCGGCGGCCCCATGGGATGGCTTGATGCTTGAGAATGCTTCCAGAACTTTCTTCGCCACTCCGGGCGTCATCGGGGCACCACCATCCATCACCTGCCGGATCGCCTCGCCGATCTGATCGATGCCAGAAGTTTTCAGGACATAGCCCATGGCACCCGCACAGACGGCGCGGAAAATCTTGTCCGCATCGTCGAACACCGTCAGGATAACAACCCGTGCCTGTGGGGCGCGCTCGCGGAGCGTTTGCAAGGCTTCAATGCCGTCCATTCCCGGCAACTGGACATCGAGCAGGATCACATCCGGCGGCTCCTCCGTATCAAGGGCCGAGAAAGCGGCCTCCGCCGAGGTGAATCTGCCGCGGCACGCCATCCCCTCAAGGCTGTCCACGCCGCGCTGCACGCCCATGCGGAACATCGCATTGTCCTCAACCAGCCAGACACCGATCTCATTCTTTTTCGTCATATATTCGATTTGGATGCTTTGAATGGTGCGCTGAAGACCACCACGGAGCCTTCGCCCGGTGAGCTTTTAATCGTGCAGTCGCCCTTCACCCGCTCCGCTCTGCGCCGGAGGTTGGCGAGGCCATGGCCGGATTGCGAGGCGCTTTCCGGATCGAAGCCGCAACCGTTGTCGTGCACCTCGAAGCGCAGTTCATCGGAATCGATCCAGATTCGCAGCTCCACCGCCGTCGCCCCGGAATGCTTGCGGGCGTTGTTGATCGTTTCCTTGAAGGCGAAGAAGACATGCCTGCGGAAAAACAGCGACAGGGGCCGATCCGGGAAATCGGCGGGCGAGACTTTGAGGGCGATCCTGCTTTCACCGAGCAAGGCTTCCGCGGAGCGCCGCAGCCTGGTCACCAGTTCCCTGAGACCGACGTTTTCACGCTCAATGAGCCACACGATGTCCTGCATCGACTGGGACGTCGTCTCCGCCGCTTCCCTGATGGTTTTGAAATCCTCCCTCGCCTGCTCGTTCTCACAATACCGCCCGCCGATCTCACTGAGCAGGACGATGCCGCCTAGGTTGCTGCCGATATCGTCATGGAGATCCCGTGCGATCTGGTTTCTCAAATGGGCTACCGCCCGGCTGCGCATCGTCCGCTGCCGCACCAGCAACCACCCGAAGCCCAGGAATGCCGCCGCCCCGAGTCCGCCGCCGCCGTAGGCGATGGCCATGCCCGCCGTATTAATCTTCCTGTCCCTTAGTGCCACCAGCCGTTCCCGCTCCCCTTCGAAGCGTCCCCGACGTTCGATGAGATCGAGATATTCCGGGTATTCGGACAGCCGGTTTGTGCTGTTGAAGCCGTCCACCACCGCACCCGGCGACCATTCCCCGCTTTCCAGGGTGTCCGCCTGATCCTTTGCCCGCACCGGCTTGCCGAGGGCGATGTTTTCCCCTCCCGCATAAACCCGGATTTCCGCCAGCGCGAAGCTTGCCCTGTCATCGACTCCCCAAAGTTCCTGTGCCACCAGCCTCAGGTAGCGGCCGCGCTGGCCGAAGGCCGGCACGCTGAACGGGCACCTGCCCGGATAGCCCGGCGTGTTCGATTTCAGAGCCTGGTTAATCAGCACGGGATCCTTGAATCCGGGATCATTCGCCAGCTCAATCTTCCATCTCCGGGGAAACGAGTGCAATCCGGGCGTCTCGAAGTTCCCGCTCACCACGGGGAAAAGCCTGACCTCATCGATCGCATGTTCCTCCCCCAGATCGACCTCTATCCATTTCTCCTCCTGGTTGAGATAGTTTGTCACGGCGCTCGCATAGCCCTTGGTAGGGCTTTTCTCCATGGTCACCGGCATCCCCAGCTCGCTCTGGCCGTCGTTGATCCGGTACATGGACCAGTTGGGGAAAAGCTCCAGGCTGCTCGATGCCATCGTTTTCCGCGTCGTCGCCACCGAGGTGTTCCCGGAAAGGACGACCAGCTCCTCCAGCGCCCAGAAGAATCCCTCGTCCAGCGGGCTGTGCTTCGTCGCGGTGAAACGGATATAGCGCGCCTCGGTCGGGTCTATCCCGAAAACCATCGGGTAGCGCCCCGGATTCACGACATCCCCGCCGGTCCTATCCACCACCGTGAACGCATCCTTCATCCCCGGATCGCCTGACACCTCGATACTGAAGCGCAGCGGGAAACCGTAGCCCTCGCCCTCGTTCCCCAGCGCCGGGATGTGCGTCGGCACCGCCGCAATCCTGTCGATGGGCCAGCTCCGCCCCAGGTCGATCTGCACCCACTGCGGCCCGTCCTGCGTGTCCAGCTTCTCACTGCGGAAGCCGTAGCGGGAGGCGAATGGAGCGCTGGAGAGTTCCGGCAGGTTTTTCAGCTCCCCCGCCAGCCAATCCAGCCGCGCTTCCGCCCGCCGAATCTCCGGGCTGCACACATGCGCCAGCCACCCGGCAAACCCGCGTGGCTCCTCCGCTGCTTCCCCGTGCAGCATCCCAGCCGCCGCAAGCGGCAGCGCCCAAACCATCTTGTCCCACGGTGCCATGCCCACGGACACTAGGTTCCCTTCCCCATTCCGTCAGCTCCGAATTTCACCATCCCATCGCACGATCGTGCGACTAGCCAGATTTCCCGATTCCGGCATTATCCGAGCACACCGGTTAGTGCCGTTCGAAAATTCTCCTCAAACCAAACCCAGTTAGAAAAGAACAATACAATGAAAACAACTCGCAAACACACATATGCGGCCTTGCTGATCGGCTCGGTCGTTGCCTCTTCATCTGCCAACGCAGCAGTCCTTCTTGGCGGCTTTGACGGGATCAATGACCGTAACTCCCCGCTACAGGACTTAAGTGCTGTCGGCAACGTTACTGTCACGTTGTCCGGCGCTAATAGTAACGTTCCTATGCAGCAATTGACGGCGTTGTGGGGCACGGCAACCTTAACTCCTGGTGCCGACGCGATCACTGATCGTACGGTTCTAATCAACGATTCTGGATCTGCGATACTCACTCTCGTAGTCACCAACACAAATTCGGTCGATCTTGCGCTCGAAACGCTTCACTGGCGCGTGAAGCGAGATGGGGCAAACGCAGCCACCGACGTAACGATCACCTACTTGTCGGGCGATTTGGCTGACACTGACGGAGTGAGCGGAAGCCAAAATCTAGGTGCTGTGGGCACCAGAGGTTTCGATTACGGCCTCTCCACCTTCTTGACCGACCTCACGCTGGCTCCGACCGAGTCGGCTACGTTCACTTTCGCTACCACTGGTAACAACGGCCAGCGGACCCGCTTCGACAACTTCGCCATCTCCGGGACAATCCCTGAGCCATCCACCGCGCTCCTCGGCGCTCTAGGCATGCTGGCACTCCTCCGCCGCCGTCGTTAGGAATTAGCATTACCACTTCACGAGGTCGCAGTGACGGAAGTCCGTTGTTGCGGCCTCTTTTTCTGCCTGGATTTCACTGCGATGGCCGGAATATGGAGAAGGGGTTTGGAACCCCTTTCACTAGCCCGGCTCTTTCCGCATTCACAACAAAGCGGTTTCAATACCCATTGGGCACGCCGACCCCTTCTCCATATTCAGCTTGTCTGCCTTCACCCCGAAAACAAACACTCTTAATTTTGCCCGGTTCCCATGTGCGGGCGACTAGTCAAGACCGACTTTTCGCCAATTGGTAAAAGACGCGCTTTTTACCAACATTCCCACTCCCAAAAGCCACCCCATGACAACGAAAACCGCACTTTCTCTATCCATCGCGCTACTCGGCCTTGCCACCACCCTTCCATCCCGGGCCGTAGAGATCGACATCAGTGACATCAGCCTCACACCCGATAGCACCAATGCAACGCAAGTGCTGCAAACGGATATCTCCATACCCAACGGTGGTAACGTTCTGCCAAATGTGAACGGGACGGTGGTCTATGCTGTCACCACCTATACTTTCGGGGCAGGCTCTGAGTCACACTTTATTTCCCGTTTCAACGCGATAAATGGAGCGACTCGCCTGGGGATTGAGGTCCAAGACACTGGACTTATCCAGTTTGCTTCCACAAACGACCCTGGCCGCACGAACGTTAATTTGGCTCAGGACATGGCTGGCACAACGGTCACTTTGCTCATCAAGCAGCATTACGATACTTCCAACGACTCGCTTCGCGCTACGCTTGGAACGAGTGACGACACCCTCATGACAGTCTGGGTCAATCCGGACAATTCTGATGTTGAAGGGTCGGGTTTGACTGCTGGCGACATGCATACCCTCTGGAACTCAGCAACGTACAAGTTTTTCACCCAAACGATCGAGAACCAGTCCACGCCCGGCACCGCTGGTAATTCTTTCATCACCAATACCGTGATCCTTACCGGTGCCGACGCCACCTTCGCCAACGCCAACGCCCTCGCACTGGCGACGGGCGCGACGCCGCCGACGGGGATCGTCGATTCGGGAATCTCAACCGTCTCGGCATCGCCGTCCGCAGTTCCTGCGAATGGCACATCGATCTCGACAGTCACCGTTACCCTTAAAGACGCCAGCGGTAATCCCGTCGCGGGGAAAGAGGTTTCCCTGGCCGGAGGTAGCAGCGCCGTCATCGCGACCGGTGACAATACCAGCAATGCGGGTGGCGAGGTGACTTTCACGGCCAAGTCGAGCAGCATTGGATTGGAACAGTTCACCGCCACGGACGTAACCGACGGCAACTTGGTAATCACCCAGACCGCCAGCGTGGACTTTCAGGAAGTTGTGGTGGTCGGGCCGGTGAATGCCGCCAATTCCACCGTGGCGGCTTCTTCAGCCATCGTTCCGGCAAATGGAATCGCCACCTCCACGATCACCGTCGCCCTGAAGGACAGTAACGGAGCACTGACAGTAGGCGAGGACGTGACCTTGGCCGGCAGTCCGGCAGGCACCACAATCAGTCCGGCCGCCACGCAAACCACGAATGTGAATGGCCAGGCAAACTTTAGAGTGAGTTCCAGTGTGATCGATACGGTGGCATTCACGGCCACGTCTGTCACAGACAGCGTGACTGTCACGCAGACTGCGAATGTCGAATTTGCGGATCCTGCCACGGCTACAGCTTACAATGTGAACTTTCATAACGGCACTGATGCGACGGGACTCCTTGGAGTAGTCGGCGATCCCGGTGAAACCTGGAACCAGGGCACAACGTCCGTCAGCAACCTGCTCGACTCCACAGGCACCGGGAATTCCTCAGTCAGCGTGTCGGGATTGGCCAATGGTGGTGCAACAGTCAATACACCATTGAGTGTTTTCAACGCCAACCGGAATTTTTTTGGCAAGGGATCGGATACCACCGTCTCTCTTCTTGGCTTGGTTCCCGATACGGCCTACGACCTCCACATTTACGCTCTCAGTCACAATACAAGCAGCTGGGGAGACATCACCAGCACGGAACGGGCGGCGGGGGATTTCGTCACCAGCAACACAGTTCTGGGCAACGGCCAATCGCAGTTTCTCGATAACGGATTTGCTGGCACCAACGGCTCTGCTTTCAAGCCGAACGCCAACTACGTCGTCTTCCAATCCATCGTTTCAGACGGTTCGGGCAACATCTCGGTCGTTGTCGATGCCTACGATGGGGCGGACGGAAATTCTTCCACCAACGACGGCGATTGCCGCCTGCACGTCAGCGGCATGCAGATCCGCCCAGCCAGCGGGATAAGTGTCGATTACGGCGCATGGCGTGGCAGCTCATACCCTGGCCTCGGGCTACCAGACGAAGACGACGATAATGACGGCTTGAGCAACGACTACGAGCGTATCTTCGGCCTCGATCCGACCGATTCTGCATCGCTCAGTCCGTATCGCAGCGACTTTGATCCCAACACCGGCGACTTCAGTTACTCCCGGCGCACCAAGTCGCTCATCAACATGAATTACAAGGTGTGGTATTCGACCGACATCGTTGCTTGGTTCGAGGACAACGCGGCGAACCAGACGCCCGGTTTGACGGCGGATGACGTCGAAGTCGTGGGGGTCAGGATTGATCGCTTGCTCCTCAGTAAGCCAAAGTTGTTCTTACAAGTGAGGGCAACTCCCCTCAGCGGAGTCGATCCCGAACCTTCGCTGGTCAATCTTTTAGGCAGCGGAAATACCATCACTTTGTTGTTCTCGGAACCCATGGACCCCTCCGCAGCCGCAAATCCACTCAATTACACCGTTACGCAGGATGGAGTGGGCACGCTCTCCATCAGCGGCGCGACGCTCAGCAGCGACGGCACCGGCGCCACTCTTACTCTTGCTTCGACGCTAGGCATAGCCACCGGTTACACGGTGGACATAGCCGGGGTGACCAGTGGCACTGGCCAGTCACTAGGCAGCGGTGTCAGCCGCCAGTTCACCACCTGGGACAACGATCCGACCGGCATCAAGGTTTTCATCCTCGCCGGTCAGTCGAACATGGTTGGCTTCGGAAATGTGGAGGATGGTGCCACGGGCGCAGGCACCATCGGCAGTCTGCGTTACCTCGCGGCCAACAATGATAATACAGAATACGACTATTTTGATTTCACCTCACTCCTGGTCGGTCCCAATGACACGGCCAGCGCGTTTGCGAACCGCTCCGACGTCAAAGTCTGGTGGCGAAATGGAGGCAACGGCAATCTCGGCGGCCCCATTGGCAAGGGCGATCTCGGCCCACCTTACCAAGGTCGGGACAGCGGAAAGATCGGTCCGGAATTTGGCTTTGGTCAGATTATCGGGAATTACTACGCCTCGGATGATGTCCTGATCATCAAGTGCGCCTGGGGCGGCCGCGATCTCGCGGAGAAATTCCGCGGACCCAGCGCCGTGTCCAAGCGCGGCGGACAGGTCGGTGAATTTTATAGCGCGACCATCAACCAGACGCGCGAGGTGCTCAACAACCTAGGCACGGAATTCCCCGAATGGTCCGGCCGGGGCTATGAAATTGTAGGCTTTGCCTGGCATCAGGGATTCAACGACAGGATCAATCCGTCGTTTTCCGCCGAATACAAAGACAACCTTCCCGACCTGATTGACGATGTGAGGGAGGTATTCAACAAACCGAACCTACCCTTTGTTGTGGCCAGCACCGGCATGGAGACGGGCCCTGCGGAAGCCGCCCCCTATCCGGGCTACTCCGCGGTTGAGAAGGCGCAGCTCTGGGTCGCAGGCGTGGCCAAGCCCGCTAATGTCCTCTCGACGGACACCCGTCCGTTCGCGCGCGCTGCTGCGGACTCTCCGGTGCCTAACGGTAGCCAAGGCTTCCACTGGAACCACAATGCGGAAAGCCAATTCCTCATCGGGAAAGCATTGGGCGAAAACATGGTCGGCTTACTCGGCTCTCCCTAAAGGAAATTCATTAACCTTCACCCATAGATTTATGGTTCATGTAAAAACCCCACCATCGTATTCCAACTATCGCTGCATTCATCCTGTCCGCCGCACTGGCCACCGCCGCTGCGCCGGTGAAAGATTTCATCCTCGCCGGGTAGTCGAACATGTTCGGCAACGGCAAGGTTGAGACGGATCGCAATCCGGCGGATATCAAATCCCCCGCGCCATGCGGGTCAGGCCCGAGTAGCAAGGGGCTCCCCCCCGTCCCCTTTCAGTTGCGCCCGTTGAGCACTTGCGTTGTTGTGACGTTCTAACGAATTGCCGTTTTGGGTCAAAGTTGCAGCCCTTCACCATTTTGAAGCGTGTGGAAGGGCTGCGACAAGCGCGCGCACTCGGTTTCAAATTCTGATGGAGAGGCGGTGTTGAATTTGAAAAGGTCGTAGTGGTGTGGCACGGCGAGTCCGGCTCCGATTTCACGCGCGAGGGCGGCGGCCTCCCGGCCATTGAGGTTGCCGGAGACGCGGCGCTCCGGAAGGTTGCCGTTGATGGGAACCATGGCGACATCGGGAGCGTAGGGTTTCAGGGCTTCTACCAGTCCGTCGTGCCACAAGGTGTCGCCGCTGTGGTAGAGGGTGATACCGCCGAGTCGGGCGACGAAACCGAGAAACTTGCAATAGCCCGAGTCATCGCGCTCAACGGTGTTGTGAGCGGCCGCAATGCCATGAAATTCTACTCCGGCCACGGTCACGCTTTCCCCCGCATCGATTTCGACAAGTCTATCGGCGACATCACCCAGCCTGCCGAGAATGAATTCACGATTCGCGCGCGGGGAGACCAGCTTGGCATTCGGATTTACCTTTAAAAGTGGCAGCAAGGTTTCCGCATCCAAGTGATCGGTGTGGTTGTGTGAGTTGGTGATAACGTCGATGCCGATGAGCCGCGCCGGATCAATGACCTGTTCGGTCACGCGGGTGTGCGGCTTGTCGGTGGACGCGTATTTAACCGTCAGGGTGTCTGATAAATAGGGGTCAAACAAGACGCTGCCGGCGGGCGAGAGGAACAGGAATCCGCTCTGCCCAAGCCACCACAACTTGGTTTCACCCGACTGCCGTGTGCGGGCTATGTCTGCCAGGAGTGTGTCGTCCTTTTGAAAGGCGGATTTCATGTTAGTCCTGGATGCCTAGTTCCTTTTTCACTAGTCGCACGCCCGCGACCATGTTCACGAGTTTCCGTTTGGCGGCCCAGCGGGCGGTCTGGCTCAGGCCGCAGTCCGGTGCGAACACGAGGCGTTCCGCAGGGGCATGCTTGAGGCAGAGGCGCACGCGGTCCGCGATGTTTTCGGGCGTCTCGATGTAATAACTTTTCACATCCACAATGCCGACCGCGACATCCATGCGTTTTGCGATCTCGCTGATCAACTCGATCTCGGCAAACTCACGGCTGGCCATCTCGACGTGCATTTCGTCGCACTTGAAATCCAAGAAAGCGGGAAACATCGGCGCGATGTGGCGCGGGCCGACGGCGCGGGCTTTAAAATTGCCGAAGCAGAGGTGGGTGCAAACGCGGGCCTTGCCCGCGACTGATTCCACCGTGCGATTGAAAATGTCCACGAAGCGTGCGGTGTCTTCCTTGTAGGCATAGCAACTCATTGATGGCTCATCCACGCTGATCTCGGTGCAACCGGCTGCCACGAGGTCTTCGAGTTCCTTGCGGACAATGGGAAGCAAGGCCTCGGTGAGCGCCCAGCGATCAGCATATTGTTTGTTTGGCAGCAGGCGGCCTGTCATCGTGTAGGGTCCGGGCACGCTGGCCTTGAGAGTGACGGGAGTCCCATGATCGGTGGCCTGATAGATCTGCACCAGGCGCTGATATTCCTCGACCACGCCGAGTCCTCGGGGTGCGCATAGCTCGCTGGTGACCGCATGCTTGCCGCGTTGATCGTGAGCCGGCGGGCCAAAGAGGCGCGGGGAGGCGGATTCAAGCTCTATGCCTTTGATGTAGCCGTAGAATGAGAGGTTGAAATCGAGGCGGGTTTGTTCACCGTCGGTGATCACGTCGAGGCCGGCGGCGAGCTGGTCGTGAAGCGCGGTGATGACAGCGTCGTTCTGGACTTCGGCGAGGTCGTCCTTCCCGAAACGGGATAGATCTTGCGAGGCGAGTTCCAGCCAGCCGGGAAATGGATAGCTGCCTATGACTGAAGTGCGTAGTGGGTTGGTTTCCATAAGTTTGTTGGATTGTGGGTGGTTTTGAATCAGAGTCCGAGCTGGGAATAGTATGCGGCGAGGCGGCGCGAGTGTTCGTCGTAAGCAGCTTCGAAAAGGCGTTCCGCTTCGGCGGGGCCTACCAGCACCGAGGCGGTAAGCACTTTGGGCGGTGATCCGGCGCGCGTGAGACGTTCGGCGACTTCGGCCTTGATCGAGTTGACCACCAGACATCCGCCGACGGTGGAGCCGGGGGCAACGGGTGTGGCAAGGCCTTCAATGGTCACCATGGCGTCGCCAAGCGGTGCCCCGGTATCGAGCACAAGGTCGGCGAAGTCGGCGAGTTTCACGCCCCGCGGATCTTTGCTAGTGCTTAGTTCGGCGTGATCTTTGCTGATGAGTGCCACTACTTTGACCCCGCGTTTTTGAAAGTTCTCGGCCATTTCGATGGGCACGATGTTGCATCCGCTGGAGGAAACGACCAGAGCGCTGTCTTCGGCGGTCAGATCAAAGTTCCGCAGAATGCGTACCGCGAGGCCGCTAACGTTTTCGAGAAACATCGCCTGGCGCTGGCCGTTGCAGCCCACGACGAGGTTGTGAAAACTCAGCGACAGCTCGACGATGGGATTGAAGCCGGGAAACGAACCGTAACGCGGCCACATTTCCTCAGTCATCATCCGGCTGTGTCCGGAGCCGAACACATGAACCATGCGGCCTGCTAGAATCGTTTTGGAAAACCAGTCGGCGGCTGTGGTGATGGCTTGTTGCTGGGCGGCGACGCGATCTATTAGCGTGCGACATTTTTCGAGATAGTCTTGGGATGGGGTCATGGTTGGATCTGGCAGTTGGCGCCGACGCTGCGTGCTTCGCCGACACGGACGGTGCGTCCCTCATCGGCGGAAGCGATCAGCGCGAACACGGCTTCGAGCGAGCGGAGGTTGTTAGCGGCGGAGTGGTAGGGTTGGCGGTTTTCATTGATGGCGCAGAGCAGTTCGCCCATGGTGCCGCCGAAGCCATCGGGCATCCAGTGGCCTCCCAAGTTAGGACGAGCGATGCCATCTTCGGTGATGAGTTCGAGGTGGTGCGCTTCCAGCGACTTGCCGGTGGCGCTGATGCGTCCCCTTGTGCCAATGATTTGAATTGACTCGAAAGCGCTTAATTTGGTGCAACCGTCAAAATGAAGTGTGGCGAGTCCCGCATCGAATGAGAGTTGCGCGGAACCAATCAAGGGCGGCGCGACTTTTTGGCCGGGGGACTTTGCAAGCATGGCGTGGGCGATGCGCGCTGGCCGGCTCATGAAGCAGCAGGCCATGTCCACCCAATGCATGGCGAAATCATATAACAGCAGATGGTGGATGCGGTCGAATGGCGTGCCTTCCACCCAGCCATGGTTCCAGCAAACATTCACTGTTAGCGACTGGACTTCACCGATCAACCCGCGGTCGATCGCGAGCTGGGCATAGCGAACGTAGGGCGCCCAGCGGCCGTTCTGATTGACAGCGAGCAGGCGCTTTTGTTGTTCTGCCAGGCGAACCAGTTCTTGCCCCTTGTTGAGATCGAGAACGAAGGGCTTCTGGCTGAGCACATGCTTGCCCGCACGCAGCGCGGCTTCGATCCATGCGGCTCGCGGTCCCGGATGCAAGGTGAGGTCTACCACGGTGACCTCCTTGTTTGCTAACAGTTCTATGGGGTCGGTGTAGACTCGTGCGTTTGGATAGAACTCCGCTCTCCTCGCTTCCGCTTTTTCGAGAGTCCGGTTGCAGAGTGCGACGACTTCCAGCCCCGCGTTGCGATAGGCGGTGAGATGCTGGGTGGTGATTCCGCCGCAGCCGATCAGTCCGATCTTGTGCTTTCCGCACTCAGGGAATTGCGGTTGATAGGTTAGGTTCGGAGCGGGGATTTCCCGCAAAACATCGCTCGAATCCAAAGCGTAATTGGTGTCTGCGCTCATGACTTGGGTTCTACTTCATTCCATGCGACGGTGCGCTTTTCGCTGACACTCATCATGGCCGCATCGACGAGCTTTTGGCCGATCCGGCACAAGGCGGGTGACAGCGGACCATCGATCGGTAATCCGTTTTCAAGGCAGTGTAACGTGTAGGCGATCGGGCCGCAGTGAGTGGGCGGTGGGTTGGGTGCATCAACCTCCTTGCCCTCCGGGCAGGCGATGGTTTGCACACGCACGGAGGACTCGAAATCATAACTGCTGATCGTCCCAATTTCGCCAACGATCACAAAACCGCATTTCGGTTGGGGTTGGAGAATCCATGGGTCAGTGAAGGTGCCCCAGCGGGTTTCGAATTTTGAAAGTCCCATGGCATAGCGAGCCACCGTGATGCTGTGTTCATCCACTTCGAGTCCTTCCGGCTCATCGACCACGGCGGTGACTTCCAGCGGTTCGGCGCCATCGAGAAACCAAGTGGCCAAGGTGGTCCCGTAGCCCAAGTAGTCTAGCAGCGATCCGCCGCCGCGAGACTTCTGATAGAACCAGCTTCCCGATTTTGTCCCCGGCTCTATTTCAATTTTGTCCGCACCATGCCGGAGCGGCCCCCGGTTGCCATCATAATAATGCACCTGCAGGCAGCGGCCTATGCATCCCTCCTCGATCAAGGCCTTGGCGCGAATGTGGGATGGATACCAGCGCAGTGGCCAATTGATAATCAGTTCGCGATCCCCAGGCATCGCCGCCACCATGCGGTCGGCCTCGGCGAGGGACACTGCAAAGGGTTTTTCAACAAGGATGTGCACGCCGTAAGGAGCGACTCGCTCGACATACTCCGCATGCTCTGCGGTGGCGGGACAGAGAATCACCAAATCGGGTTTGCAGGCTTCAAGACAGCGCTCGACCTCGGTGAATTGCTGCTCCGGTGGGATATCGAAATTGGTGCAGGCCTCTTGCATCCGCGCGGAATCCGCATCGCAAACCCCGACGATTTCCGCATTCGGATGCTCATGCACCTGACGGAGTAAATCGCCCATGTGCATGTGATCGAAGTTGATCCCTGCGATCCTCCATCGCTTGCCCGTGTTCATAAAATTTTTGTTTCGGTTGAGGGTCTTGGTCGTTCGCTCAAATTGAGAATTTTCAACCCCAGATGAACAGGATTGACGAAGATCGAAATCCAAGAATATCCCTCTCTATCTGCGTGGATCCTGTTCATCTGCGGTTCAATTCTCCGGTCTTCACGCTTAAACTGACGATATCGGGCAGGGCACCGACGGCTCCTGCCCATTCGCCAAGGGTTGCGTGACGCAGCGTGACGCCGGAGGTTCCCGGTCGCCACTCGACCCGGCCTAACATCCTTTGCAGTGGGGTGAACAACGAGTCCCCGACTTGGGCGATACCACCACCGATCAACACCACTTCCGGATCGATGATGTTGACCAGCGATGAAATTCCACAGGCCAGCGCTAACAGAGATTTCTCCCAGCAGGCGATCGCATCGGCATCGCCAGCTTGCACGGCCTCGACTAGGTCCTGGGTAGAAGTGAATCGCCCGCCGCTGCGGGTGTGCACGCTGTGGTTGCCGATGGCGTCTTCCAGCGTGCCGGGAAGGCCCGTGATACCCGGAGACCCGTTAGGATCTAGACAAAAATGTCCGCAATGGCCTGCTCGTCCGAGATGGCCGCGGAGAAGTTTTCCATCGCTCAGGATCGCGCCGCCGACACCGGTGCCGAGCGTGAGCATCAACACATCGCGGTGGCCTTGCGCGGCACCTTCCCGGAGTTCGCCTAATAGCGCTGCTTGAGCATCGTTCATCACCCGGCACGGGCGATTGAGATCCTTGGAAAAATCAAATCCCTCGAGGCCCTTCATCCGGCCAGGCATGTGGAGGACCTTGCTGCCATCGCGATCCACTAGACCAGGACAGGCGACGCCAACCCCTTCCACCTTGACCTGATGTTCGCGCTCCCAACTGTCGATTAGATCACGAATGAGCTTGGCCCAAATCGGTGGGCTATTTTCCTCCGTGCCGTCATTGGTTTCGAGGATTTTACGATCCCTCTCGGCTCCGTCGTCAGCATTGCGGAGCACGGCCTTGATGCGCGTGCCGCCGAGATCGATCCCGACAATGGCCTTATCCCGTGTAATCATGGGAACCCTCCTTCCGAGACGCACCAACCACCATCGACTGCGAGCACCTGGCCGGTGACAAAGCGGGAACCCTCGCTGAGGAAATAAATCGCAGCCTCATCCAGATCCGAGCTGCGTCCGATGCGCCCGCCATCCAGCGGTTGCTTCTTGCTAATGAAGTTAAGGATTTCCTCGTCGCCCGCCGCGCGCTGGGCCATCGGTGTTTCCACCAGCGCGGGAGCCACCACGTTGATGCGGATATTTTGCTCCGCGTAGTAGGCCGCGCACGATTGCGTGAAGCCGACCACCGCCGCCTTTGCTGCTGCATAGGCGTGTGTGGAAAAATGGCGCGGGGAAGGGGAGAAGCCGAGCACCGAGCCCATGTTCAGGATGCTGCCGCCGGTTCCTTGCTCGATGAAACAGCGCACGGCGGCGCGATTGGAATTCATCAGTGAGGTGAGATTGAGATCCAGCGTGTGATGCCAGCCTTCATCGGTAAGTTCGTGCAGCGGGCCATCGCCCCATTTGCGGCCGCTGCCGCCGGCCACGTGATAAAGACCATCCAGCCGGCCAAACTCGCTGACCGCCAAATCCACCGCGGCCTGCACGGTTGCCGGGTTCACCGCATCGCCGGTCACCAGACGGGCTGACTCTCCGAGTGATTCCACCGCCTCGCGGCCGCTCTCCGCGTTTCTGCCGACGAGCACGACACGGGCTCCCTCGCGCACGAAGGCCGCTGATGCGGACAGGCCCAGACCAGTCGTCCCTCCCACAACGACAATCACCGATGAATCAAGACGGGAAGAAACGTTCACGGCTCCAGCTTCCCAGCTGAGAATGGCAAATACAAATCTCTAAGTGTCACTTGCGGAAAAACCGATATGATAATAAAACCTCCTCCATGCCGCGTCCCCGCAGTGAAGCCACCACCGAGGCCAAGCGCCAATTGCTCCGCCGATTGGCGGAGGGGCGCTTCCTTCCGGGCGATCGCTTTCATTCAAACCGTGCCGTGGCGCGGATTTTCGGGATCAGTTACCAGACCGCACACCGGCTGCTCGACGAACTCGTGGCCGAGGGGCGGCTGCGGCGTGCTCCTTCTTCAGGAACCTATGTGGCTGGCCAAGTGGAGCGATTGGAGGGAGTGGAGCTGTTTTTTCATTCGCGGGCGCGACGCGTGGGAAGCTTTGGGCACCGCTTGCTAAAATTTCTGAGTGTGGCACTGGAGCGTGAGGGAATTCCGGTGGAGTTGCGGCGGAATCCCGGATCGCGGCCCCATCCCCAGTTCTACCCCATCGTCTGGGATTGCCCGGAAGTTCTCGATGCACTCGCTGGCACGGGCAGATACGCGCTGCTCCTTCATCAGGAGCCACCACCGGGACTGCGAGCCTCGTTTGTGGACAGCGTCTCGATTGATGATTTTTCCGGCGGCGTGGCCGCTGCCGAGTGGCTGGCTCTCCGCGGGGATTTTCCAAATGTGCGCCTCCTAGCCGGGCCGCGCGAGGATCCGCGGAGCCGCCGCCGGGTAGAGGGATTTCTTTCCGCATGCTCGGGAGCAAGGGTGAGCTGGTGTGCCGGTTGGTATATCGAGGACGGGCTTCTTGCTGCGCGCCGGGTAGCTTCGGCCGATGCGGTGTTCTGTGGCAACGACCGCTTGGCGGAGGCGCTCATCAGGCATTGCAGGGAAAACGGAAAGACCGTGCCTGAAATCATCGGGTTCGACGACGCTCCGGTGGCTTCCGAGCTCGGCTTCAGCACAGTAGCGATCCCATGGGAGGAAACCGCCGCCGCAGCAGTAAAAATCGCCTTGCGACGCCTTGCGGGCGAGCCCCACCCGGCGGCGAGACTCGTGATTTCCCCGCGGCCTCTAACCCGCCATCTGCGAGACGAATTGACCTGACTCGATCTTCTGGAATCGTAGAGGTCGGCAGTGTCACCCGGTAGAAGGGGCTAAAATCTATCGGATCTCGGGGGCATCAAGGCAAGAAGGAGTGTCCTCGATCGTATTTGCTGTCGGATTGCAATGAGCGCCCATGCTGGCTTTCGCAAAATAGATCATGATCTAGTCCAGTTTCCCGCAGGGTGAGCCGATATTGTCCGTCTCTACCATCTGAGCGATGCCGAAGAGTTCCATGCATGGCAACGTATTGAGCTATTATTTCGTTGTCGATGCCTTAGCTAAGGCTTCCTTAACTTGCGCAGTAATCGCGCTCCAATCCTTGTTAGCAATCTGAGCCTTGGTCGCCAACCAAGAGCCACCGATAGCAAATACCTCAGGAATCGAAAGATACTCATTCATATTATCAAGCGAGACGCCTCCGGTTGGGCAAAACTTGATTCCTAAGTTACCATAAGGAGCTACCATTGCCTTGAGCAGCTGCGGTCCACCCGCAGCACCTGCGGGGAAGAATTTCAAAAGCTTGCAGCCAGATTTAACCGCACACTGAATGTCTGACGGCGTCATAATCCCGGGGATAAATGGCGTATTACGCTCTTTAAAGTAGGCGATCGTTTCGGGGTCTGTTCCCGGTGCAAGTCCAAACTTACTGCCGCAATTGATCGCGATTTTAGCTTGTTCTGCAGTAACGACTGTTCCCGCACCGACGAACATTTCGGGAAATGCATTGGCAATCGCTTCGATCGCACCCGCTGCCGCTTCCGTGCGGAAGGTGACTTCGATAATGCTAAGGCCACCTTCTAAAAGCGCTTCAGCAAGCGGTTTGGCATCGGACACGTCATCGATTACGATCACAGGAATAACCGAAAATTTTTCTAGTTGAGACATATTTTATTGGATTTGAATGAGTATTTAATTTGAAATAACGAAGGAAACTGATCAGCATTTTTTGATCACATAAAGCCCGCGGCCTTTCTCGACAAAAACTCGTTTCACTTCAGGGGTCAGATCAACGGGTAACGTAGGTATTTTGAGAGCATCCTCCACGCGACTGACTATCAGCTTCTCGTTTATGTCCTTCGTTTGCTCTTCGATAAAACGGAACTTACACCGATGCCATCATTCTCGACAGTAGAACGCGAAGTTTGGGCTACTTTAAGCGCATCCACTACTTCCTCCGTGTTATAAATCATGCCTGCGTAATCGCTCATCCGAGCCTGAATCTACCGAATTGGCAGGAATTTGCTTTTTGCGGGAGAGCCTTTAAGCCGCGCTTGAACCGGGGCGGAGGGGGGTGAAAGGGCGTTGCCGGGGCGGTGGGTCGAGAGACTCCCAAGAAATTTGATTCTAGTTCAATTCCTTGATGCGGACGTTGCGATACCAAATTCGCTTTGCTTCGTCTTGGAAGCTGATGTGGCCCTTGGCGGGCCTGTCCATCAGCGCCGTCTGGCTGAGATCGAGCTCTTGGATCAACTCGCCGTTCTGAACGACGGTTAGGTTTGTTCCTCTCAGAGTGATGGTGTAACGATTCCACTCCCCGGCAGGCTTAACCACCATTTTTTTAGGTGAGGAAGTTCCAATGATACCCCCGCAGTCATGGGGACCAAATTTGAGCTTTTGATGGGTGTCAAGAATCTGCAACTCAAAGCCGCTGGCCACATGATCCTCGAGGTCTCCGATTCTCATAAACACTCCTGAGTTTCCCTTGGCCTCGAACTTGAACTCGAGGTCGAGAATGAAGTCTCCGTATTTTTGGTCGGTGGTGAGATAGTCATCATAACGGTTCCAACCTTTTTCGCCGGATCTGGGCATGAGTGTGATGGTGTTGTCTGCTTCCACAATCCAGTTCCCTGTGGTGTTCCAACCAGAAAGGTCCTTGCCGTTGAACATTGCAACAAAATCTGACTGATCCGGGAGTTCGATAATGTCCAGATCCTTGAATTCAACGTGCATGTCCTCTCCGCCGTGGAGCTGAAGTCCAAAGTGCCCTTTGAGTCTGCCTTGGTCGTTCACGAGTTTCGAGGTTACGACTCCATTGATTTTGACTTCGATTTCGCGTCCTTCAGCGCGCAGTTCGAGGGTTGTCCACTCACCGGGCATGTAGTTGCGCTCTGCGATCTCTTTATCGGATGGCTTGCCCACCCAGTTTCTCCCTCCGGTTTCGTAAAGGCCACCGGTTTCCTGGGAACTGTCAACCTCCACTTGAAAGCCGTTCACGCCGACTCCGCTCCCGACCCGCTCCGCGCGGAAATAGAATCCGCTATCGCCCGCAAGCACACGGAATTTCGCCTTCGCCACAAAGTTGGAGTATTCACGATCCGAGAGAAGAATCCCGTGTCGCTTTTCGCTTTTGGGGCTTCTCCCGACAATAAGACCATTCTCGACCGTCCAAGAGCCTCCTGGCAGTGCATTCCATCCGGCTAGTGTTTTTCCGTCAAAAAGTGGTTTGGCCACAGCGGATTCAGCATGGCTCAGACCCGTGCTTAGCAGAGTGCCGACGATAACGAGGCGGTTGATCAGAGTCTTCATGATGGCGATGGCTGGATGAATCGAATTTGATGATGATGGATTAGGCTTGAGGAATAGGAGGTCATCGTTTGCGAGTCAAGGACCGAGGCTTTTTCCCAGATCAAGGCTCTTTTACCTTCCCGCCGCTCTGGCTCAAGGGCGGCTGCAAGATTCTCCCGCCAAAAGTAAATTCCCTTCAGTCCACGGCAAGCGGAAAGGTGCAATGGCTCCGTGCTCAACTTCCTCAGCTCGGCCAATCAGACCTTAGGTGGTGAAATCTCGGGTGACGGTAAAATTGCCCTCAACGGCCTGTCAGATATTCCGCCATCCATGAAACGCAGCCACCAAAGCTGCCACTCCTCGGATCGGCGATAAAAAATTGGCAGATACGGCTCCAGGTTCTTGGATTGGTGAACTCGCCGCATCGCACGAACGTGTGACTAGGCAAATTCCCCGTTCCCGGCATAATCCCATTCAATTGTTATTTTGGCTCGGAAAATCTACTCAACCAAAAGCCCAAAATACAACCAAAAAAAACGACATAAATACACAAAATAAGACCATGAAAATAGCTAGAAAATCTACCCTCGCCGCCTTGCTTATCGGCTCTGGCATTGCCGCAAACTCCGCCAGCGGTGCCTCCGTGCTTCTTGGCGGCTACTACGGCTTAAACGAATCAGGTGCCGCTCTCCAGAGCGCCGCACCCGGTGTTAGCGACATCACCGTAACGCTGACCAGATCGGGCCTCTCCACCGACATCACCCAAGGGTTTTCTCAGGTCAACACTGCCAACTGGGGCAACACGACTCTCGATGTGGCTGCTCCAACCAACAACGGCAACGGTGATAATAGCAGTAACGGTATCATCCAAGGCACGTCCCTCGATGCAAATGACCAAGTGCTCACATTGACGATCACCAACAATGGAACAGAGGTTCTTTTGTTGGATTCGATGCATTGGTGGGCGAAGAAGGACTTCGCTAACATAGGTGCATCCTTGCAAAGCCTCACCTACTCCACCGGCAATCTTACCGATACAATTGGCGCCGGCACCGGCAATTTCGCATTTAGCAATGGTGTGAATGGCTATGATGTCGCCCTCAGCTCATTCCTCACGGATACGACCCTCGCGGCTGGCGAATCGGCCGCATTCACATGGACGCATGGTGTGGCGCAGGATCTTGCGGGCAACACGAACATCCGCATCGATAACTTCGCCATTTCAGGAACCGTTGTTCCGGAGCCGTCCGCTCTGGCGCTGCTGGGACTGGGTGGCTTACTGGCACTTCGCCGTCGCCGCTAGAAGCTGCTGAAGATGCATTAAATCAGAAGCCACCGCATGGCTCATGCGGTGGCTTTTTTTGATGCGCTGCCTTCGCTCACAAAAGGTGGATGGAAAATCATCCAGCGTAATGTTTCCTCCTCATAGGTGCCGGAAAATTGGGAGCCAAAGATGGCAATTTGTCAAAGAAACGCTCCGCTAAATTATAGAAAATCATGAAATTCAAACACGTATTCTTTATCGCTACCGTTGCATGGAAGAGCGCGGCGTATGGCACACCTGTCCTTTTGGGAGGCTTTGATGGATCGAACGAAACTGCCCTACAGAGCAGTGCGATCAGTGCCGTTGCCGTGACGCTGACAAGTTCCACCGGAGATATCACCCAAGGTTTTTCCCAGATTGACGGCATTCTGTGGGGAACGACGGATCTCGATGTCGATGCCACAATCCAAACACCCAATGCTCTTGGCGTCGTAGGTTCCCCCTCCGCTTTCACTCTCACGCTAACGATAACGAACAACGGGGACTCGGATCTTTCCCTGGATAAAATCCACTTCATCGTAAAAAAAGACATCGCTAACGAAGGTCCAAATGCGGTCACCATCACCTACATTGCAGGCGACTTGGGTGCAGCTGGCTCCAGCACGGTTGTAGGTATCCCCAATGGTACGATTGGACATGACGTTAGCCTTGCAGGGTTCCTCGCTGACACGACGCTCTCGAATGCTGAATCGGCCACCTTCACATGGGCAACAGGTGCTCCTGAAAACCCTGCGGGCAACACGGGTCTGCGGGTTGATAACTTTGCGATCTCCGGCTCCGCAAGTGGCGCCCCGGACACCACCGCCCCGACTCCAAACCCGATGACATGGGCGGACGTGCCTGCCCCGGCCAGCGACAGCAGCATCACCATGACAGCCACCACCGCCCGTGATCCCAGCGGTGTCGAATATTATTTCACTAACCTGACCCTCATTAACGGCTCGCACGACAGCGGCTGGCAGGACAGCCCTGCGTACACCGACACCGGCCTAGATGCCGAGACCTCGTATGCCTACACGGTGAATGCGCGGGATAAGAGCACGGCACAGAACGTGACCGACTCATCCACGCCGGTAGCTGTGGGGACGACGAATGCTGTATACTCTGGCCCGATTCTCTTGGGTGGCTTCGACGGCAACAACGCAGTCAATGCCCCGATACAGAGCCCGGGTTCTGTGGGTAAAATCAGCATGGAGCTAAGTGCCACAACTACCTTGGCCGGTGCTTTTCCAGGCGCGGGCATACAATCAAGCTCATTGCTCTGGGGCACGACTGACTTGGACCCAGATGCCGATGACAGCAATAACGGTGGGGTTTTAATTGCAGATGAGCCACTGGAACTTCTAATTACAATAACCAATACAAGCACAGACCAAGATGTTGAGCTGGATACATTACACTGGATCAGCAAGCGGGATACCAGCGACAGTCCGACAACCGCAACGATCACTTTCGCCTCTGGCAGCTTGACCGATAGTTTGGGAACAAACGCCACCGTCAGTTTGCTTACGGTAGGCACCACGGGCCATGACTACGCGCTGTCCGGCATGCTCAGCGACCGAGTGCTGGCTCCCGGCGAAACGACGACTTTCAAATGGACTACTTCAGGTGCCAACACCGCAGGCAACGACCGCCTACGTATGGACAACATAGCGCTTTCCGGATCTTTTTTGGACTCGGACTACATCAGTTGGAGCTCTGAGCAGAGCTGGACTGCCGGCGATCCGGCTACTAGTGGCAATGACGACTATGATGGAGATGGCCTGAGCAATGATGACGAGCGCAAGTTCGGCCTCAACCCGACGGATGCGAGCTCCCGGAACCCGATCAGCACGCCCCTTGATCCATTAGCGGGAACCCTCAGCTACACCCGGCGCAGCCAGTCGATCACGGGCTTGAACTACCCGGTCTGGTATTCAACCGACCTCGTGGAATGGTTCAGGGACATCTTCGCAGTCGAGGCTCCCGGAGCCTCGGCGAACGATATTGAGATAGTGGATGTCACGATCAACCCGGTGCTGCTCTCCGAGTCCAAGCTGTTTCTCCAACTTCGCCCGGAGCCTCCGGTAACGCTCCCTGCCCCTGAGTTGATCAATGTGGCGGGCAACAATACGAGCATTTCACTGAACTTTACCCAGGTCTTGTATCAACTCACCGCCACCGACACGGCCAATTACACCGTGGAGTTGGCTGGCGGCGGCAGCGTTTCCGTAACGGGTGCCAGCCTAGGCGAAAACGGCAAAACCGTCACCTTGACCCTCGGTTCGACGCTCACCCTGGCCAGCGCCTACAATGTGAGCTTCAACAACCTGACCGGAGCCACCGGAGCGGCGACCGCTGGAAGCAGCACGGGACAATTTGAAACTTGGGACAATGATCCGACCGGCATCAAGGTCTTCATCCTCGCCGGGCAGTCGAACATGGTTGGCTACGGGCATAGTGAAACCGGAAATGGTGGTGTCGTGGGAGCCATTGGGAGCCTGCGCTATCTTGCCAACAATAACGACACCTATCCGGAATATGACTACGCCTCACTGCTCGACAATCCGGCCGATCCCGTGAACAGCGTTTGGGCGAGCCGCAGTGATGTCAAAGTCTGGGGAGAAAACGGCACTTCCGGAAATCTTGGATCCGGGATTCGCAAGGGCAATCTCGATCCGTCCCAGGGAGCCACGAACGGAACGTATCCATGGTTCGGGCCGGAATACGCATTCGGCCAGATCATTGGCGACTACTACGCCTCCGATGATGTCCTGATCATCAAGACCTCATGGGGCGGTCACAGTCTGGGCGGGAATTTCCGTCCTCCAAGCGCCGTGGCGGATCGTGGCGGCGAAGTAGGTGCATCCTATCTGAAGAGTTTGGAGAACGTGCGTGAAGTGCTCGATCATCTCGGCACCGAGTTTCCCGAATGGGCCGGACGGGGCTACCAGATCGTTGGTTGCGCCTGGCATCAGGGTTGGAGCGACCTGACAGAACCCTTTTCCGGCGAATACAGGGATAACCTGCCCGACCTGATCAGCGACCTCCGATTGGAGTTCGGCAAGCCGAACCTGCCGTTTGTGATCGCCACTACCGGGATGGGCGGAAACAAGCCCATACAAGCTTACCCGTATCCGGACTACTCGAACGTCGAGAAGGCCCAGCTTTGGGTCGCAGGCGTGCGCCAACCTCTCAAGGTCCTCTCCTCCGATACGCGCAGCTTCTGGGAGGAAGTTGCTGATTCCCCCAGAGACCAGAATTTCCACTGGAACCAGAACGCCCGGAGCTATTTCCGCGTCGGCAAGGTGCTGGGGGAAGACATGGTGAACCTGCTGTCAGCGCCGTGATGGGAATGAGATGAATTTGCCTCAATGCCCAACCCTGCGAGCAGGTTGGGGCATTTTTTTCAAGAAATAAGACGATATGAATTCAATCAGAACTCTTACAGTCGCCTCTTCCATACTGGCGTTTTCGCTTCTGAGCCTACCCGGATGCAATGGCGGCAAGCAAGCGGCCATGGAAAAAGCCCCGTCCACCGAGGCGTCACAGATGCCTTGGGAGAATCCCGGATATGAAACTAATATCCGAGCCACGCAGGCTAATGGTCGGCCTGCCGAGACGTGGACTTTGTGGACGCATCACCACTAGAACCGCAAGCGCTGGGTTACCGAGAAGGATATGGATCTGCTGATGGTCGGCGATTCCATCAACCTTGAATGGCCACGCGTGGGCAAAAAAGGTGTGGAACGAGTTTTACGACAGACGCGGATCCAATACTTTCGAGGCCTACGATGAGCTGCCTCCGGACGTGCTGATTGATAGCCTGGCAAACTGGTCGCCAATCGTCCGCGAGCGTGCCAGCGCTGCCCTCGCCCGACGCAAGAATGTAGCAATTGAACCTTTGATCAAACTGCTCGATGCCGAATCCGTGGAAACCCAACTTGGGCCTGCCAAGCGCTGGTCCGGTTTGGAGCGCGTGCCGAGCCAGCGGTTCCAAAACTACTCGAAACGCTCCAGTCCGACGAAATGTGGCTGAGGATCAAAGCAGCGGTGGCATTGTCTGCGATCGGAACGCCGGCAATGGCCGCCGTGCCGGAAATACTGCGGATGGCAACCGCGACGCCCTCGGCGGCGGATCCGCGGGATATGGAGCAGCGTTATCTCATCACGATCCTATTCAGTTCCCGTGGCGGATTGCTGGGAAAGTCGCTGGATGGCGTGGACCGGGAGCTCTAGTATGAAGTCGTTCGCTCCGGACTGCTCAACGAGGACGGGCACGCGAGGGGCGAGCTTTCCTCCGTCTATGCGAACTTGTCCGTCGAAGAACTGCGACCGATATTTCCAGCCATCCATCGGGCGATCCTCGAAAAGTCACCCAGCGGCATCATGTTCGACGGGACAATCCAAACTGCGGGGCTCGACCTTTTCAGCAAGCACCACGTCAGCGAGGGGATCGCTGAGATCAGGGAGATGACCGGAAAACCGAGGCTGATCAAACTAAAAAGCTTCTGAAGGCCGAGGGTCGCACCATCGTGCGATTGTTTTCATAACGATAATTCACCATATTAGCACGGTATATATGAAATGTCTGAATCCAAAGCCCTCTGAATTTCCGAGTATAGCCGATCAAGGTCAAGGCGATAAGGGCTTTGCTCTTGTGCTGACGCTCTTGATGATGGTGTTGCTGGCGGTGTTGGGTGTGGGCCTTCTGTCCCTATCGGCAATCAGCCGAAGGCAAGCAGGTATGAACGATTTTATGCAGGAGGCTCGGGCCAACGCACGCTTGGCTCTCATGATCGCCATCGGCGAGCTGCAGAAGGAGATGGGGCCGGACATGCGGATCAGCTCCCAAGCTGCACTTCATGACAGCGACCCTTCGACTGCCGCTATTGACAATGTCGAACAACCAAACTGGCTGGCCTCCTACAACTCGTGGGGAGATTGGCTGAACGCTTCATATGAAACTCCTGCTGGGCAGACGCTGGATATCGCTGATACCTACTTGAACCACAGGTCTGCGATGTTTCGCCGTTGGCTGGTTTCTCTTCCGCCAAACGATGACAAAAATATTGATATCGCGAAAACAGGGGCAGGTCTCAACGGGACAAACTCGGTGATCTTAGTCGGAGCGGGGACATTGGGAGAAACACTCAGTCAAAATAGTCCAAACCAGATCACCCGCGCATTTTTAACACCCCTCGAAGATGGCGGGCGATTTGCTTGGTGGATCGGTCCGGAAAATCACAAAGCAAAAGTGGACTTGGCGGCAAGAACAAGAGATTTGGATCCAGACGAATGGGCGGTGGCTCAAGGCACGACAGCCCAAGTCGGGGTAGGCGTGATGGACGGTATGGACGCAATCGACTCGGTCACACCGGCTACCGACAAACTTGTCTCAAAAGTAATAACCCTTCAGACACTATCAGTTCCAACAATCGGAATCGATAATGAGATTGCAAAAAGCCATTTTTTCGACCTGACAGACAACAGCAAAGGAATCATCGCCAGTGTGAGATCTGGCGGGCTTAAGAAGGACCTCAGCCTTCTGCTGGATCGTGACAACGCTAGTCTCCCGGCATCCTATAAATATGAAACAGGAGCCGATGTTGAGCCGTCAATCCGCCCATTGAGCAGTGACATACTGGCAGAGGGCGCAGCAGTTCCCAACCGCCCTTTCGCCTCATGGACCGCCATGCGGCATTTCTATCGAATGTACCGGACAACAAGCGATACAGCACTCTTCGGCGGCATGCACACCGGCGGGCAAGGTTCCCTTTCTTGGGAAAGCAACCAAATCCCTTACACAACGGTCCTTTCCACCCAGAATTTTCTCGCGTCGTCAGGGCATTGGACGGGTGAGAACGCCTACATGAGACTACCCATCATAGCAAAATTGACGTTTCTTCACAGCATCAAAACGGAACCTAACCCTGATGTCTCCGGCGAGCATTTCATCCGCCACCTGTTTTCACCCGTCGTCAACATTTGGAACCCTTATACAACGGAAATGCGGTTTCCCTCCGGTCGTGTGGGAATCCCCGCTTCCATCAATCACACATGGCCCACAGAGAGTGAAATTTTCAAGGACGGCACTAAACAACCTGGGAATATTGGCTCGTCCGGACTGGGCACCCACGGTGCCTATCTTCACAGCAATACGGGAGCCGATATCGTTCTCAAACCCGGTGAATTCAAGGTTTTTTCTTATACCAGCGTTTTTAAACACGACGGCAAAAACCCCAGATATCAGATGTTTCCGGGCTTCGATCCATCCGCCATAGGCGGGGTGGTCAGCAATGTGCAAAGATCCTATCCGGAAAGTCAGATCACGGAGCAGAAGATCGGTATCAAGATCAGATTCCACAGTTCATGGGGCTGGAATAGGCAGAACGGCCATACTCCCGGATCACTTTCCGCTGGCCTGGTCTGGGGTGAGTGGAACCGATACCTGCCCAGCCTCTACCAAATCAATTGGTTCAGCCGATCCCAGACACTGACGGAAATCACCGACGAAGAGACCTATTTCAGCACATCCGATGATCCCGTCCTCGTCGGTTACTCTCAACTGGCGATCAAAGGCCTAAGTCGCCCTTCCTACGAAACGATCAACTGGGAGCAGGACTGGCGCGGGCGCAACTGGATCCAGTCTCCGCCGTTTTATTTTGGCAACGGTCTCTACATGTCAGAGAACCCGGTTACCGCACACACCCAGCGTCTCGACAGCCCTTACTTCGTTTCGTTCGGTCCAGTCTCCACGCTCGAGCTTCCGAAAGTGATCGGGCATGACGGTGACCGAGCCTTCCTTGGCTCTGGTGCGAATCCCTACGAAAAGGTTACCGCAGTGCCCGCCCTAGAACTGCCCACCGCACCGATTGGTAGCCTGGCAGGATTTTCCGGGATGCGCATGAGTCCGGGCTGGATCCGGGGCGAGCAGTTGTTCCAGGACCGGGATGGATACGGGCAGGGTATCTGGATGACGCGCGGCCCTCGCTGGTCGGACAGACGGATGTCCATGGTCAACGCCACCTCAAAACGGGTGGCGTATCAGAGCGGCATCACCGGCCCCGGCGTAGGAAACTCTTTCTTACACCCCATGATCCAGAGAACAGGTGTCTATCAACTCCACAACAATTCGATCAGCCGGGATCAAGTCGCCGATGTCAACAGTCCGATCATCGAGAGCGACACCCGTGCCTACGGCGATTTCTGGGATCACGTTTTCCTCCTAAATGACGCTTTATGGGATGACTACTACCTATCCACACTCGCGAACCAAACGCGCCCTGGCGCTCCCAGCGCCCTGAGCCTAAGACAAAATATCGATCGCCTGACATCGAATCAATCCATCACCAATATTCGATACGAATATTACGACACCGGAGTTGCAGCGGCGGAGGTCAAACAAGACCTTCTAGTAGAAGAGGGATACTTGAAATCAGCAGCCCACTTGATGGTCGACGGCTCTTTTAATGTGAACAGCACATCAGTCGCGGCATGGCATGCGCTTTTCGCCGGGATACGGGAACGCCAGATTTTCTATCGCACAGACAACGGCTCTCTGGCAAAGGTTGATGTTCCCAATAGCGCTAGAATTGCACTATCCCGCTTCGAGACACCCAATTCAGATAAAGAAGTAACAAACATTGCGCAAGGAGTGACTCGGGATGATGGAAACCAGGCTTGGTCAGGCATCCGCTTCCTCACCGATGACCATCTCGAACTCCTTGCAAACAAGTGCGTGGAGCAAGTCAAGAGAAGAGGCCCGTTCTTGAATTTCTCAGAATTCATCAACCGCCGCCTTTCGGATGACAAGCTTGGCATTATGGGTGCCCTCCAGACTGCGATTGATTTTGACGACGACGCTCCCGATCCAGCCTCGATAAATTACCTCTACAAACAAAGTAGTGGATTGATGATCGATGCATCGGATTTGGGCACTCATGAGTTCCAGACAGAAGAGGCTGCCGAGGGCTCCCGTTTCGCAGGTGTCCCTGGCTACATCATTCAATCGGACCTGTTAAAACCCATCGCAAGCACATTGACCGTCAGGGACGATACCTTCCGGATTCGGACATACGGGGAATCTTTAGATGCAGATGGAAACGTTCTGGCCCGGGCCTGGTGTGAAGCTGTTGTGCAACGCATTCCCGAATACTACGATCCAAGCAATTCACCGGAGGTGCCCGCTCGCCAACAAAACAGCGCCGGGGACTTTGAGGACAATCCGGCACTATCTAACCTGAATCGCTTGTTCGGGCGCAAACTTGAAATCGCAAGTTTTCGATGGCTGAATGAGAGCGAGATTTAATACCATATGTTCCCTGTAATCCGCTTTTTCATTTTGATAGGCATGGCTCTGTCGCCAGTGGTCTTCGCCCAAGGCTCGGATGAGTCTTCTTCGGCTGATAAGAAAAAAACAGGCCGCCGAACTTGGATCGTCGCGACCTCATTGCCTGAAGGCGTTAAAAGCCCGGTGACCATTCTTGCCGGTGGAGAGCTTTCCGAAGTCAGGCTTTCCAAGCGATCTGTTGGAACTTCGATCAAGGTTCCTAAAGATGGCCTGATTCAAGTTGTGAACCCCACCGTGTCTGCGGATGGCGAAACCACGTATGAAATCCTTGCGTCGCTGACGATACCCGATGGGGTTAAGGATTCACTTGGCATTCTTGTTCCAGTCCCCAAATTGACGCCGCCTCTTTTGTTTAAGTCCAAAATCATTGACTTGGATAAATTTCGTGGTGGAAGTGCTTTATTTGTGAATCTTACCAACTTGGAGATAGGGGTGATTCTAGGCTCCAAGAAAAAAACGATCAAAACAGGTCGAGTCGAAATAATCGACGGTGGTGATTTTAGTGGGTCTAAAAGCCTAGCGGTGAGTTACCATTACCGTTCGCCCAAAGAAGACAAGTGGAATCTAATTAGTGCATCCACCGTTCCGCTACGCTCTTCACTCCGGGAAATACTGATCTTCAGTTATAATGCCGAACTGGATCAAATCGGATACCATGGGATGAGCTTTCACGTGAACAAGTAGCCAATTAATATGTTCAAAACACCTCACAGGATGAAAAATACGGGTTTGCGCTGACCGAGGCTGCCCGCGAGAGCTGGATATAAAGATTAATCATCAACCCAGCGGCCAGCCGTTATCATCTCTATACCATGAAACATCATTCAGTATCCGCCGCAATCGCGATGATCTTCATCGCGTCCCATCTCAATGCCGACAAAGAGGATCCAGGACTTGTTCGAGGCTCTGGCGTCAACAACTCCGTCACGCTCGCCTTCAGTCAAGGGATGGCCAAAGGTCTAGCCACCGACCCCGCAATGTCCTCTCGACGGACACCCGTCCGCTCGCGCGCGATGCTGCCAACTCCCCGGTGCCCAACGGTAGCCAAGGCTTCCACTAGAACCACAATGCGGAAAGCCAGTTCCTGATCGGCAAGGCATTGGGCGATAACATGGTGGGCTTACTCGGCTCCCCTTGAACTAAATTTTCATTAACTTCCATCCGTAGATTAACCAACCATGAAACAACACCACTATCGTATTCCAATTATCGCCGCATTCATCGCGTCCGCCGCACTCGCCGCTGCCGCGCCGCCGGTTAAAGTTTTCATCCTCGCCGGTCAGTCGAACATGGTCGGCCATGGCAAGGTGGAGGAGGGGCGTGATCCCGAGGCCAAGGATTTGAAATCCCCCGAGGTTCCCGGCGGCCTTGGAAGCATGCGGTATCTCGTCAAGAACGATGCCAAGAAATACGGGGCTCTGGTCGGTAAGGACGGCAAATGGATTGTCCGCGACGATACCTGGATCACTTCGACAACGGAGGAGGGCCATGAAAAGGGCAAGCTCACCGTCGGTTTCGGAAAAGGTGGCTGGATAGGCCCGGAATACGGCTTTGGGTGGGTCATGGGCGAGGGGATGGAGGAGCCGGTGCTCATCATCAAGACCGCATGGGGTGGCAAGGATCTGGGTGTCGATTTCCGTCCGCCGAGCGCGGGTGTGCCTTCCTCTGATGTCGGCGAAAGGCAGAAGGATATCGGGGTGTTTTACCGCACGATGGTCGCGAAGGTGCAGGAGGTGATGAAAGATCCCGCAGCAATGTTTCCCGAGCTTAAAGGCAGGGAATTCGAGCTCGCGGGCTTCGGCTGGCACCAAGGCTGGAACGACGGTGGGAACGCCGATTTCGTCGCGGAATATGAGGCCAACCTCATCCACCTCATCAACGATCTGCGTAAGGAACTCGGGAACGACAAACTTCCCGTGGTGATCGCCAACAGCGGCTTCGGCGGCAAGGATCTGGCGGGCCCTCGCCTGAAACTCGCCGAGGCGCAGATGGCCGTGGCTAAGCACCCGGAATTCAGAGGAACCGTCATCACCGTCGATACCCGGCCCTTTCAGCGTAGCGTCGAGGAATCCCCCTCGCACTTCGGTTACCATTGGAACCACAACGGCGAAACCCATTACCTGATCGGCGAGTCCATGGCCAAGGCGATGCTGGAGCTGTTAGGGAAATGACTAAGATCTCCTGATATGTACATAATTTTTAAATTCGCTCCCTTCGCCCTCCTTTCCTCGATTCTCATCTCTGCATCCGCAGCCAAGGCCTCGCTGTCCGAAGGGGATTTCCAAAACCCTCCTGCCCAAGCCCGCCCGGCCGTCCTTTGGACTTGGCTCAACGGCTATGTGGATGACAAGCAGATCAGCCGCGAGCTGGAGGAAATGAAGGCCAAGGGATTGCGCGGGGCGATCATCTGGGATCTCGGCAGCATCGCCGATCCGCAGAAGCTCATCCCGCACGGCCCGGCTTTTCTCGGGCCGGAATCCCTGGGGCACATCCACCATGCGATGGACGAGGCGGAGCGGCTCGGGCTGGAGCTGGGCATGGTCGCGGCAAGTAGCTGGAACTCCGGGGGGCCGTGGATCACGCCGGACGATGCGAGCAAGAAGCTGCTCTGGAGCGAGCTCAAGGTCGAGGGTCCGAGCGAGTTTTCTGGCGTTCTGCCGCTGCCGGAAAAAGTCGGGTCAGTGTTTCAGGAGACGGCGGTGATCGCCGTGCAGGATGGTGTAGGAAAGCCGATTGTCCTCGATGCGAAACCCGATGCCGATGGCAGACTGGCATGGTCGGTGCCTGCTGGCTCGTGGAAAATCATGCGTTTCATCATGAGCAATACGGATGAGGAACTCAACTGCCCGA
>Ga0209390_10002546_pt1 | contig 31630 bp, 30 predicted proteins | sample BON01_FD_187212 | JGI IMG/M metagenome (GOLD analysis project Ga0209390, IMG submission 187212) | Freshwater microbial communities from Lake Bonney liftoff mats and glacier meltwater in Antarctica - BON-01 (SPAdes) (version 2) | ecosystem: Environmental > Aquatic > Freshwater > Ice > Glacier...
GCCCCGCGCCGGTGCTCCGCCAAAATCACGCCACGTTCCTCGCGGTTGAGGTGCTTGTATCGTTTGTCCATCGCAACATCCTATGCCCTGAGGGCGCTGGGTGTTGCACTTGAAACTTGAGCCTAAGCAGTTTCGACAAATTTTACCTTTGGTTGTGCGACGCCGAATCATATCCCACAAAGTTGTGGACGCGTTCTCAATTAACCTTTTTTGTGATTCGGAGACGAAAGGCGCGCGAATCGAGATCGAATAAAGGTGAGCGCTATGGCATTAAAGGTTTCGCAACTGACGCTAAGTCATTGTTTCCAAATGGCCTACAATCCAATCAGTCCGTTCACCGATATTTAGGTGACAACCCTGGCAAGGCTTGGCTCTGCTTTGCCTTTTTGCTGCTCAACGCATATGCGATGAAAGCAACCGCGCCAAGCGTTCCCACAACTGGATACAGGATCAAGGCCGCCCAAAGCGGAAAGCCAACCGAAAACGACCCAATGGTGGCAACAAGCCCTGCAATAATGCCTGAAACCACTACACCAATGACCATTTTAACTCTCCTGCCAAGTTGCATCAGCTTTTTGAACGATGTTAAAGTGCCGCAAGCGATTTCCCAGTGGGTTTTCTTACGAATTAACCATATCTGACGCTAAAATGTGGCAAGAGTCAGGCAAGAATACAGCCATTGCGGGAAAACATACAAAATCCGCCACTTCCCCCCCAAATCAACGGCCAGTTTTCGCCTATCCCAAGTGTTGCGCAAATTTCTTAACCACGGCTAAAAGCGTTTTGCGTTTGATCTGACCCATCAGACAAACGCAATATGACCAAGCCCCGTGCATGTCTTGGTTTGCAATCAATCTGACCCAGATTAAGTGCAAACCGCTTTAACCAGACTGTGCAAGCGCGCCCTAGCACCCTAAACCTTAGGGGTGGATCAAAAAAGGCACCGCCCGTGAAAATCGCATACCTCGTCAACACCTATCCGCGCCCGTCCCATACCTTTATCCGGCGTGAGGTTCAGGCGTTGGAACGGCGTGGATTTAGTGTCCACCGCTTTGCGATGCGGTCAGATCGCCCAAGTTTGGTGGACCCCGCCGATTTGGCCGAGGATGATATAACCGAACATGTGTTGCACAGGCCCAAGGGTCGCTTGGTCGCCACAGCCTTTCGGTGGATGTTGGCCCATCCCAAACTCTCTTTGACCGCATTGTCTGCAGCCCTGCACTGCGGCGCGCACGGTGCGGGTGGAACTGCGGGAACAGGCGGTCGTTTGCGGCATTTGCTCTATATGGTTGAGGCCGCCTATATCGCCAAGCGTTGCACCCAGTTGGGCATTGCCCATCTGCACGCTCATTTTGGCACCAATTCGACCACCGTCGCCATGTTGGCCAATCTGCTCGGTGGCCCGCGCTATAGCTTTACCGTGCATGGCCCAGAAGAGTTTGACGCGCCTGTGGCCTTGGCCTTGGGCGAAAAGATGCACCATGCCGCCTTTACCATAGCCATCAGCAGTTTTGGCCGCAGCCAGCTTTATCGTTGGGCTGCCCCTGACGATTGGAAAAAGCTGAACGTGGTGCATTGCGGGATTGAGCCCAAAAAGTTCCCCAACCCCAGCGCGCCGCCCAGCGGTGGCCCGCATTTGGTGGCGATTGGCCGCTTGTCAGAACAAAAAGGTTTCTCTTTGCTGATTGAGGCCGTGTCTTTGTCGGTCGCAACCCATCCTGATCTGCACCTAACGCTTGTCGGTGACGGGCCAATGCGCCCCCAGATTGAAGCGCTGATTGCGGCGAACGGCCTGTCACCCCACATAACCTTGGCGGGTTGGCAAGATGAGGCCGGGGTGAACCGCGCCTTGGCTGCGGCCCAAGCGCTGATCTTGCCGTCCTTTGCAGAAGGGCTGCCGATGGTCGTGATGGAGGCGATGGCCGCCGGCCGCCCCGTGATTGCCACGGCGATTGCAGGCGTGCCGGAACTGGTTGTGGCAGGCGAAACCGGTTGGACCCTGCCTGCGGGCGATGCGCTGGCACTGGCCCAAGCAATTGCCGACCTAGCCCGCACGCCCCCCGAAGTGCTGGCCGCAATGGGCAAATCGGCCCGCGCCCGCGCATTTGAACGCCATGATATAGAGAAAGAGGCGGCAAAGCTGGCCGCGCTGATTACCAGCAAACCGCTTTAACGCCCCCGCACCCATTCCGTGCCGCCCTGCCGCCCCTGAACGGCCAGCGAAACGGCGGCATAAACCGCAAAGCCAACAGGATCGCGTAGCGCACGGCCCAACAGCCCCATCGCGCCCAGCCGTTGCTTGCCTTCGCGCGCCAGAATTTGCGGGTAATGCTCGGCAATTTCGGCCACGCCGGCATCTTGCCTGCGGCGCACGCGCACGAGGGCTGCAAAACCTTCAATCATCGGCCAGCTATAGGTGGCTTTGCAGCCAATCCTCTCAGCCGGGGTAAATTGCAACCGCACGAACGTATCGTCGGAAATGAGCTGGGGAAACGCGCCCCAACGTGCGCGCCCCGCCGCATTAACCGCAAACAGCCCATACCCCGGCGCGGCCGAGCTGGCAAACGGCAGCGATTGCCAAAACCGAGCATAGGCGCGGGTCACAGCCGATTTGGCGCGTGGAATTTCAGCCCGCCCTGACGCATAGCGCGCAGCGTCTATCGACAAAACCCGCACGAGCTGCGCCATCAAGTCCGGGCTAACAATCACATCGGCGTCCAGATAGGCCCGCATATCGCCGCGCGCCACGCTGTCACCTGCGTTCAGTGCCGCGATCTTGCCACCCTCGGCCCGGTTCAACACAGTAAAGCGCCAGCCTGCGGCCTTGGCCAGCGCCTCAAACGCGCGCGCGCGCGACGGTATTATCGCGGCAGCCGTTGGCAACCACGATTACCTCGGCGCCGCCCGGCACGGGGGCGGATCCAAACAGCGCGTCAAGACAGGGGCCAATATAGCCCGCCTCATTACTGGCGGGCAAAATAACGCTCAGCACGTTTTGCACCCATGCGCCAAGGCTTGCCAGCGCGGGTTATCATCGCTCAAATGCCGCAGCCCCCCCCAACTGCCCCATTTATTCGGGACATATAGGTCGACAAAGGCGTTGAACGGCGCAGGCGTCAGCGCCGCCCAACCCTCTAACACGCGATCATAAAGCACACCCATTTGGGGCGCATAATTCAAATGGCTGAAAAAGGCGGTCACGTCATCATCATCCAGCAGCCTGCCACTGGCAACCACATGGGTGCCGCCTTCATACATCACCAAATCCAACCCGTTTTGTTTGGCGATGCGGGCGTGGTAGGGCAAAACCTCTGTCAGCAATGCCACCACACTATCACCCGTTTGGCCCGTGACAAATCCGCCTTCAAGCTCGGCTGCCGCGCGCGCTGTGGCCATGTCAAAGCGGTGCTTGGCCATATAATCAGCCTTCGCCGTTCCGGTCAGGCCTTGTTGATCTGCCTCTGCCAGCGCTTGATTGCGGCTTTGTGCAATCCAGCCGAGCAGCACATCGGCCTTGTCATCGGTGCCAAGCCCCCCAGCGAAATACCCTGTCACGGCATAGGCATCAAAGCTGTCACGCGGCGGTTTGCGCCCTTCGGCCACAACCAAAGGCGCGTTTAAAATCTGATCTTCCAACCCCATCCAGCCGGTTTGGGTGGCGATCACGCGGGTCAGCCGATCCTTGGCTGTTTCGCCAAAAACCTCGGACCAAATATCGGCGACTTCGGCGGCACGCATTGCGTAGTACTGCACCCAACAATCGCGCACATTCCAACGGGCGCGACATTGCGTATCGGCCCAAGCAGCCTGATCAAACTGCCAATTCCACATCTCGTTTGAATATTCGACCTGCGCCTTTAACCCCGGCGCAAGTCCGTCACGCACGGCCTCGGCATAGCTGCGCACCAGCGCATCTTCGGCCAAATGGGGGATGGTAAACCACGGATCGGCGCGCAGTTCATTTGCCAGTGCGACCATCACCTCAATCGGAACACCGTGAATGCCCCAGCTAAAATCTTGCGGTTTTGGGCGGTCTTCCAACCGCGCCAGCTTGGAATTATTCGTCTCCATCCAATCCATAAAGCGCAGGCCTTTGGTCCCGCGTATCCGCGCCAACCAATCAGGGTTAAACAGCGCGCCCGCATCATGGGCAGCCACCCTATCTGCCCGCACAACCGATATGTCGCGGATAGGGTCTGCACTGTCGATCCGCGACAGCGTCACCATAATGCTGCCCTGCCCCGGCGTATAATCAAAACTAATCTGGCCAGGCGTGGTCCCTACCCTCTCGGCCCGACCGCTGAGTTGCACGGTGCCTTTGCCTGCATAGCGCAGCACATACCGACCCTCAACCATGCCTGCATCCTCGGGCAAATCGGTCATGATCAACGTCGAAATGCCCGTCACTTTGGGGGGCAATGCAATCGGCCAACTGTTGGCATCCAAGTAACCCCCGGCCTTCAGCGCGTCATATTCCATGCCGCCCCATTGGCCATTCAGGCTGCCAATCCACGGGCGCGCGGTTTTCATCACATCCAAGAACGGCTGTTGCACCGACCAATCCACCACACTCGCCAGCCCCAAGGATAAATGCGGATTGGTGATCCCGCGCGACGGATCGGGCGCTGCGGTTGGGGCTGCCTCTTGGGACGCGCTTATAGCACCTTCCGTCACCGAGGGAGCAGCCGCAACTGTTACCATAGGCGTCACGGGCGGCGTCACCACCGCCTTGGCCACGGCACTTGCCAACGCCTCAATCCGAGGCGCATCCGTCGCGCGGTATTCGGTCACGGCCTCCCAAGCGATGCGCTGAAAAGCTGCCGCTTGGTCATCACTAATCACCCCTGCCCGGCTGATCCATGACCGCGTCAGTTTCGCGGGCAAACCTTTGGGGTCTTTGCCATTGATCACCGCCATATGGACCAGCGCCAGAAAATACAGCGCCCGGTCATCAGGGTGGATATCATCGTCAAACAGCTGCTCTATCCGGTCAATCCCCGGCATGTCACCCGCCGCAATCGCATCGGCCAACCGCCCCATCGCTTGCCCCGCCGGAACCAACCGCACCAACGGCGCGCCCGCAGGCCGAGTGGCATTGGCGGTGACGGTCGCAGATTCCCACAGCGGCAGTTCAGCACTCAGCCGCTCCCGCCACGGCATGGCGGCCCCCGGATCACCCGTAATGTCCATCCCCGGACCGCTTTTCAGGCTAGGCCAGGTTTCATAGATATAGACTTGGGTGTCGCCCCGCGCTTCCCACGCCAGCCCGGCGAATTTAGCGACGTAGCCTGCCGTGTCGTTCCAGCCCACTTGGGCGGCAATCGGGGTTGCTTCGGTCAAAACCAGCACCGATGTTTCGCCTTTCGGCAAAATCACACGGGCATCGCCACGCTCGCCATCACTGCTGTTGTCCCAGCTATAGCGCAAAGGCGCGCCATTGATCACTTGGGCGTCCACCGAAACCGGCGCGCCTTGGCGGGCCAAACCCGCCTCAACCATAGGGGGCAAGGACGGGCCAACAAGGCTGTGGCCAACAAACAAGATATCCGTCAACAGGGCTAAAAACGACATGGACACGCTTTCCTTAAACCAATCTTAAACACGCAACCCTACTGCGCGATCCCCGTCAAAGCATAGCCCGAGACGGTATTCCAAACCAGTCTTTGCAACGGCGCCACCGCTAAATCCGGCAAGGTGGTCGCAACCGTTCCATCGGCGCGGCGCAATTGGTGCGGCAAACCTTGGGGGCTTTGTTGGTACAGCGTGGCAAAATGGGTCAGCGCGATAATGTATGCCCCCAGATCATTCAGATGGATCGTGTCCACCCCCCCCTCCGCATCGCGCGAAAATAACGCCTCGCGGGTGGTCAGGCCGGGGATATCTCCAGCCTCAATCGCGCGCACTGCGGCGGCCAAAACCTGACCGCCGGGGATCAGGTAAATCGTGCCAACGCCGTCCTCTGCCATCGCCACACGCATCAACTGATCTTGCCATGCGCGGGTTAAATCTGTGTCAATTCGGGCCAGCCACCCCTCGGCATCGTCCAAACGGTGCCAGGTTTCATAAAGGTACACCCGCGCCTCCGGGTTGCCGACCCGCGCCGCCCGCGCCCAATGGGCAAGCGCTTTGGCACTGTCATGGTAGCGAATGGCATCCTTAATCTCGACCATTTCGGTCAGCACAACGGCATCATATGCGCCCGAGGCCATAGCCTGATTGGCAGGCACATGGTTGGGATGCGCGTTTTCCGGCGCAAAGCCCGGCACGGCATCGGCCCCTTGGCGGTGCTGGTCAAGGCTTGCCCCCCAACCAAGCTGGCTTGCATGGGCATGCCCCGAATGCCCAGCCGCCCGCGCGAGCTGGTCCAGCATCACAGGCATATCGCGGCCCACAAGGCTGTGGCCCAGATGATAAACCGACAGATCGCCACGGGGTGCCCCAAGTGGCTGTGCATACAGCGCATGAAACGCGGCCAAATCCATTGGGCGCGCCTGCATTTTCCGCCAAATTCCATAGGCCCCCGCCGCCGCCGCAGCGGCCAACCCTGTCCAAATCACCTGTCTGCGGTGCATCCACTTCCCCTTACTTGCGCAGTTTGCCCTGTCTTTCAGGCTTTAATCTGGTATCTCTTGACCCATAAACCAAGCCGGGGGGCGGAAATGATCGGTTTCCATTTGTGGCGTAATCGCCGGGGTGATGCCCGCTATTACCGTGTTGACGTGGCCTATAACCTGTTTGGCGAGTATTCGGTGCTGCGCGAATGGGGCCAACGCGGTAAGGTGGGGGCCGGGGCGGGCAACGCCCGCGTCACATGGTTTTCCAATCTGCGCGAGGCTTGCCTTGCCGCTGAACGCTGGCAAAACCGCGCGCGCCGCCGAGGCTATAACCCTTTGCTTCAAGACTAAGGACAGTTTGCAATGACACATATCTGGATCCGCGCCGAACAGCGCCCGAATGAAGAGCGCGTGGGTATCACCCCGCAAGGCGTGGCCGCGATGCTGGCCGCAGGGCTTCAGGTCACGGTTGAAGAAAGCGCGGTCAGGGCGATCCCGATTGCGGGGTACCGTGCCACCGGCTGCGCCATTGCGCCCGAAAACTCTTGGCCCCACGCCCCGCGCGATGCGATCATCTTTGGCCTCAAAGAACTGCCCGAAGATGGCACCCCCTTGCCGCACCGCCACATCTTTTTTGGCCATGCCTACAAAGGCCAACCCGCCGGGGCCACCCTGTTGCAGCGGTTCAAAGCAGGCGGCGGCAGCCTTTATGACATTGAATATCTGGTGGATGAAACCGGGCGGCGCGTCGCGGCCTTTGGCTATTGGGCGGGCTACGCCGGTGCCGCCGTGGCGCTGAAATGCTGGGCCGCGCAGGCACGGGGTGGCATCGCTGGCCCCGTTGCAAAATACCCCGGCAAGCAAGCCTTGCTGGATGATTTGGGTGCCGAACTTGCAGCCATTGGCCCGACCCGCCCCCCTGCCCGCCCCCGCGCCATTGTCATCGGCGCTTTGGGGCGTGTAGGCACAGGTGCCGCCGATCTTTGCACCGCAATGGGCATCTCGGTCACCAAATGGGACATGGCAGAAACAGCACATGGCGGCCCGTTCCCCGAGATCTTGGCGCATGAGGTTTTTCTCAACTGCATTCTGGCCCGCCCCGGCTGCCCGGTGTTTGTGCCTGCAACCGCGCTGACCAGCCCCCGCGCCTTGTCGGTGATTGGCGATATCGCCTGCGACCCCACATCCGAATTTTCGCCCATCAAGGTTTATGACCGTGCGACAGATTGGGCCGCACCCGCCTTGCGCGTGGCGACAAACCCAGTGCTGGATGTGACTGCGATTGACAACCTGCCTTCGCTTTTACCCGTGGAAAGCAGCGAAGATTTCGCCGCACTCCTCCTCCCCTCGCTGTTAACGCTGAACGATCTGTCAGTCGGCGTCTGGGGCCGGGCCAAAGCGTTGTTTGACACACATACCGCTGGCATCTAGCCCCTATTTCGGTGCAAACAGCCGGTAATAGGCCCAATCCGGCAAAAACTGCGACAGCCGGAACAGCCACGAAAACACGGTAGGAAAGCTTGCCTTGAAACGGTCGGTTTGCATCAAATCAAACATCTCGCGCGCGGCGTCCTCAGGCTCCATCAAGAACGGCATGGAAAAATCATTCTTTTCGGTCAAGCGCGTGCGGATAAAGCCGGGGTTGGCAAGCTGCACGGTAATCCCACTGCCGCGCAAATCGGCGTAAAGGCTTTCGGCCATCGCCATAACCCCTGCCTTTGACGCGGCATAGCCGGTCGCCCCCGGCAAGCCTCGAAACCCTGACAGCGACCCCGTGATCACCACATGCCCTTGCCCGCGTGCCACCATGCTGGGCAAAATCGCCCCCACCACGCGCGCGCAGCCGGTAAAGTTCACGTCACACATCGCCTCTACCTGATCGGCGTTCCAGTCTTGCACCTTCATTGGCCAATAAACCCCGGCCAAAAATACCACACCGTCCACCTCGCCCACAGCTTCCGCCGCACTGCGCACCGATGCACTGTCAGCCACATCCATGGCCACCGCGCTCGCCTTGCCGGGCATTTGTGCAACCGCCTGCGCCAACCGCGCCTCTGACCGCGCCGAAAGCACCACTTCGGCCCCCGCCGCATTGATTTGCCGCGCAAGGGCCAAGCCCAAGCCTTCGCTTGCGCCTACCAGCCAATAGCGCTTGCCTTGCCACGTCTTCATGCCGAAACTCCCATCGGTTTGGGGCGCATCGTGGCCACCAATTCGGCCACCTTGATGCCCCATTTGTAAAACTGGCTGCGGTTCATGATGGTACCGTTTTCCATCAAATACATCCAATCCGTCACATCCAGCACATGCCCGCCCGCCGATGGCACAAGCCGAATGCGGTAGCGCAGCATCACGCTCGGCCCCGCCACAACACCCGTCCCATCGCCAACAATATCATCGGCTTGCGCGCGAATGCCGCCATCATTGCCAAGGTTCAACGTCCAGCAGCGCGCCTGTGTCAACCCGCTGTCATAGCGAAAATCCTCTGACAACGTACCAACATTACCATCCCAAGTTCCGTTCATATTGGCCACAAAGCGCGACGCCACCCGCCCGGTCGGGCCGTAAATCACGCCTTCACACAGGATCGGGCCGTTCAAGTGCTTGCGCAGATCAAAGGCTGGGCCTTTGCCTTCAAATTCAGCAGGGCGCTGTGCGGTAAAGCCGATCCAGCGTCTGGACAAAACGTAAAGCGCTGCGGCGATCACAACACCTGCGAGAACAGCAAAAACCGCCGCGCCATCGGGTCTGCCAAAACCGTAAAAGCCGACGGCGCGCTTTCAGCTCGTTCCTCTCCCCGATCGGGGGCCCACTCACCCCGCATGGCCAACACACCCGCCACGCAGAGCACCGCAAAGCCAATGGCAAAGCCGGTAAACGGCCGCGCCATCATCAGCCCCAGCACAGTGGGTGCCACGGCGGCGGCTGAAATGCCCAAAAGCGCGCCCGATTCGCGCCAACTTGCCAGTTGCAAATGCCCACCCGGCAAACTGTTCGCGCGGGCAACCCCTTGGGCGTAAAAGCAAATCGTCAGCAGCGAAAAAGACGAAAACAACCCCGTCAGCATCAAGCCAAACCACCATAACGGCGGCAGCATCGGCTCTACGGCAAACAGGCCAAACATCGCCAAAGCCATGACCATCGCAGCCCCTACGACCATCGCCCCACGGTACGCGCGCCCACGCTCGGCCAGCCACCCCAGCACCGGGTCTTGGACCACATCCAACAGCCGCAGCCCAAACAAAACCACGCCCAGCGCAACCAAGGACACGCCATAACTGTCGACGTAAAACTTGGGCGCATGGATGTAAATCGGCAAGCCCGCTGACGCGATCAGCGCCGCAAACAGCGACCACGGCCAAAGGCGCGCCTGCGCGGTCATTTTGACACGTCCTTTTCGGGCGGCTCGGGCCGGGTGAAAAACGGCGCGCGTTTCAGCCACAGCTTTAGCGCTTGCCAATGGATCAGCGTCAACACGCGGCGCGACCCGAACGGCCTGCGCAAACAGGCCCGCAATATTGCCGCATTGGTCAACGGCGTGCGCGGCCCTGTCAGCGTGGCCATCAGCCCACCATTTCCTTGCGTATAATCAATCCAAATCCCAATACGCGCGGCAGTAATATCAAACCGAAATTCATACCCCCCCGATACCGGTTGAAACGGCGAGACATGGAAAATCTTTTGCGCCGCAATCCGGTCAGTGCGGGTAATCGGGGCCATATCCTCGCGGTGGCACAGATAAGAATGGCGGTCGCCAAAGGTGTTGCTTACCTCGGCCACCACAACGCGCAAATCCCCCGCCGCATCATGGCACAGCCAAAATGACACCGGGTTAAAAACATGCCCCAACACGCGCGGCTGCGCCAGCAGCAGCACCTTATCGCCGCCCGGCAGGTTATGTGCAGCAAGCACCTCGCGCAGCCACGCAACCCCGCGCCCGTGTTTCGGCACACCGCCATGGTCACTGTCCCAAACCGAGGTCAGGTTGCCCGCATTGCGCGAAAACAGCCTTGGGGTCTGGGCATCATCGGGGTTAAACAGCACATAATCCACCGCGTAGCGAAAGGCGTTTTCAACCGCCCCGCGCCTGCCGTGAAAGGTTTCCCCCGCGATGTAGTCTACTTGGCTCATGCCGCCGCCTGCACCTGACGGGCGCGCAATGCATCAACAACTTCGACCGCACTGGCAAACCCATCCTCATGAAACCCGTTGCGCATCCAAGCGCCACAAAACCATGTGCCATTGGTGCCGTTTTCGGCCTTCAAAGTCTTTTGCGCGGCCAAGGCTGCAAGGTCATAGACCGGGTGGCGGAAGGTGATTTGATCGTGGATCAGCTCCTCGCGGATAGGTTTATTCGCGTTCAGCGTCACAAACAGCGGGTCATCCATCGGAATAGGTTGCAAAGAATTCATCCAATAGGTCAGGTCAATCCGGTCTGGCCGCGGCCCCGCCCCTTCCACATACACCCATGATGCCCAAGCCGCCCGGCGTTTTGGCATCAAGGTCGCGTCAGAATGCAGCACCACGTCATTGGGCTGGTACTTTACGGCCCCCAATTGCGCCGCCTCAACCGGTGTCGGGTCAGCCAACAGGCGCAAGGTATCATCAGAATGCGTGGCAAAGATCACCTCGTCAAACTGCTCCCACTCTCCGCCTTGCGCGCGCACAAAGGCCGCCCCCGGTTCACGCCGCACGGCGGCCACTGGCGCGCCCAACCGCAAATCCACGCCCGCCTGCGCAAGCGCCGCCTGCACCCGGCGCACATATTCAACAGACCCGCCCTGCACCGTGTACCACTGATGCTGCCCGGTCACGCCCAAAAGCGCGTGGTTCTTGAAAAAATCAATCATCGCGCGGGCTGGGAAATCCAAGATCCCCACGGTCGGCGTAGACCAAATCGCCCCCGACAATGGCAGCAGGTAATAATCGCGAAACCAATCGCCTGCGCCCAGTTTGTCCAGCAAATCGCGGATCGTCATCTCGCCATTGCCCGCCAGTGTTTCGGCCTGCGCGTTGAACCGCATAATATCGCGCAACATGCCCCAATAGCGCGGGTTCACGATGTTGCTTTTCTGCGCAATCAACCCTTGCCAGTCGCGAAACCCATACTCAAACCGCCCACCGCCAATCGACGCGCCAAAGCTCATATCGCTTTTCGCGGTCGGCACGCCCAGTTCGTCAAACAGGCCTACAAGATTTGGGTAATTCACATGGTTGAACACGATAAACCCGGTATCTACAGGCTGATCGCCGCGCTTACCCGCAATCACCGTGCGCGCATGGCCGCCCAGCCGTTTTTCGGCCTCAAACAGCACGATTTTATGATCCGAACTCAGCAAATGCGCGGCTGCCATGCCCGAAATCCCGCCACCAATCACAGCAATTTTGCGGGTCGCAGGCCCTGTGATCTTAAACGGCATACAGCAAGTTCCTTTGGGTTTAACAGTACACTTGGTCGCTTTCTCAGCCCCGACTATTGGAAATTATTACGGGGGGGGCACAAAACTGGATCACTTTGCACCACAGGTCACGCCAATCGCAAAAACTTTGGCACCCCGTCAAGAAATTTGCCCCCCGAAGTGATCCAATTGCACGCTATCGGCGTAAATCCCCCATGATAAACGCGATGACACATCAAAAATCAGATGCACGCCCCCTGCCACAGCCTTATGCTGCGCAGGGTGTCGCTGATTTGCAGCACCAGAAAGGGCTGTCTGTGTCGGATGAGGCTGTGCAGGATGAATGGGGCGCGTTGATCATTCAGGTTCGCGACCACCAAGACAAAACCGCTTTTGCGGCGCTTTTTCGGCATTTTGCCCCTCGCATCAAAGGGTTTTTGATGAAATCCGGCGCCAACGCCAGCTTGGCCGAGGAATGTGCGCAAGATGTCATGGCGACCTTGTGGCAAAAATCGCATTTGTTCGATCCCACCCGCGCCTCTGCCGCCACTTGGGTCTTTACCATTGCACGCAACCGCCGCATCGACGCCTTGCGAAAATCGCGCAGGCCAGAGCCGGAAGATTTGCCTTGGGGCCCGCAAGCAGAGCCTGACCAGCATGACGCGCTTGAACTGGCGCAAGACACCAACCGCTTGGCCGAAGCCATGGCGCTTTTACCCGAAAAACAGCGCGAACTGATAGAGCGCGCTTATTTCTCCGACCTGTCCCACAGCGAAATCGCCGCAGAAACCGGCCTGCCGCTTGGCACCATCAAATCCCGAATTCGGCTGGCGCTAGAACGCCTCCGCCACAAGATGAGCTGAAAGAATATTGTATGAGCATTCGCCACCACATCTCCGACCAACTCTTGATGGCCTACTCCTCAGGCCAATTGCCCGAGGCGTTCAACCTTGTTCTGGCAGTCCATTTGTCGCTGTGTGACGATTGCAAAGCGCGGCTTGGGGCGTTTGACGCAGTCGGCGGGGTGTTGTTGGATGATTGTGAGTCTGTGGCCATGTCGGGTGACAGTTTTGCCGCAACCATGGCCAAACTGGCACAGCCCACCCCCATTCTACTGCGCCGCCAAGGCACCAAAACCATGCCTGCCCCCTTGATGGATTACGTAGGCGGCGACTTGTCGGCGGTGAAATGGCGCTCTATCGGGATGGGGCTGCGCCAAGCCATCTTGCCCACCGACAAAACCGCCAGCGCGCGGCTTTTGTACATCCCCGCAGGTCAAAACGTCCCCGACCATGGCCACCGTGGCACCGAACTCACGTTGGTTCTACAAGGCGCATTCCGGGATGAAACCGACCGTTTCGGCCCCGGCGATCTAGAAATAGCCAATGAAGACCTGAATCACCAACCTGTGGCTGAGGCTGGCGCAGACTGTATTTGCCTTGCCGCTACCGATGCGCCGCTGCGGTTTAACTCGTTTTTACCACGCCTTGCGCAGCCGTTTTTCCGCATCTAAAGCGTTTTGCGTTTGATCTGTGTCATCAGATCAAACGCAATATGACCATGCCTCGTTTATGTCTTGGTTTGCAATCAGTTTGCTTCAGATGAATTGCAAAGCGCTTTAAGTATTTTTGCAAAGATGAAAGGACAGAATGGTCGCGGCTTTGCGACCGTCAAAAGTCGATCGCAATCCCCTTCTTTTCCCAGTCGCCATAGCGCACAGGCTCCGGCCCATCGCGCCCGCCCAATTCCGTTGGCAACGGTTGCTCGGCCTCGGCAAGCTTGCGGCGTGCAGCAGCCTCGGCCAAGGCACGCACGGCTGCGGGGGGCAAATCTGGGGCATTGTCATCTGGTGCCATGATGCGGGCTTCCCATAATACGACCTTCCTTGTCTGGACATTGTGTTTGATATAGGCGGCACAGAACCGGCAGGCAACTGCGACAGTTTAGGGGCGGCAGAATGGCAGTGGATGGAACAGCGGCACGCAGCGCGGCGGTCACGCTCTTGGGTGCGGTTCTCGACGAAGGCCAGCAACTCAGTCAAGCGATTGATGCGCCAGACGGCCCGCTTGCCAAGCTCCCCCCATCCGAACGCGCGCGCGCCCAGCGGCTAGTGCTGACCACGCTGCGCCATATCGAACAGGCCGACCGCGTGCTCAAACCATATTTGCGCAAATCCCCGCCTGACTATGTGCTGAACGCGCTGCGGCTGGGGGTTGTGGAATTGGCGGTTGATGGTGGGGCGGCGCATGGCGTGGTCAACGCCGTGGTTGATCTGGTCAGCCGCGGCAACCGCACCGGGCATATGTCGGGGCTGGCCAATGCCGTTTTGCGCAAAGTGGCGGCACTCCCCGAGCCCTTCGCCAAACTGCCCCCCCAACGCATGCCACAATGGCTGCGCCAACCGCTGGTCCACCGCTGGGGCCGTGATGTGGTGGAACGGATCGAGGCAGTTCAGGCCCAAACCCCACCCTTGGACCTAACCGCCAAAGCAACGATGCCCGATATTGACGGCGCGACACCCTTGCCCACAGGCAGCACCCGTCTGGCGCAATCAACCCAAGTGTCCACCCTTCCCGGCTTTGCCACCGGCGATTGGTGGGTCCAAGACGCCGCCGCAAGCCTCGCCGCCCGTCTGCTCAATGCCCAAAGCGGCGAAACCGTGCTCGACCTATGCGCAGCCCCCGGTGGCAAAACCCTGCAACTGGCAGCAACGGGCGCGAAAGTTACAGCGCTCGACATCTCCTCCCCCCGCCTTACCCGCTTGCGTGAAAACCTTACCCGCACGGGTCTAAAGGCCGAAATCATCGCAACCGATGCCCTGCATTGGCAGCCCGAAACCTTGTTTGACGCCGTGCTGCTCGATGCGCCATGTTCGGCCACAGGCACCCTGCGCCGCCACCCTGACCTACCCTTTATCAAAGATGACAGCGACCTGCCCGCCTTGATCGCCTTGCAAACCGCTCTGATCGACCGCGCGCTTACCTTCCTAAAACCGGGTGGCCGCTTGGTGTTTTGCACTTGCTCGCTGCTGGCGCAGGAAGGCGAGGACCAACTCACCGCCACCCTCGCCCGCCACCCCACCCTGACGGTCGAACCGCCAGCCTTGCAAGGCATCGACCCGGATTGGATCACCCCTGATGGCGGCTTGCGCCTGCGCCCCGATTATTGGGCCGAAATCGGCGGGATGGATGGGTTTTTCATGGCCCGGCTTCGCCTTCCCGCGTGATCTCTGTTCAATTGGCGGTGACAGCGCGGCCTACCACCGCTATGATCCCCGCCAAGCAGACCCGAAACCGGGCATTTATATTGAGTGGCAGCAATGATGAGGCACCTTGGCACAGCCGCCTAAAGAGGGGTTCGCGGCGCGGATGACGCGTTGGCAGAACCGGTTGGCGGCTTGGCGCGCATCGCACAGTCATGCCGCGGCGGGCTTTGTGTCACAGCCCGAACCCCGCAGCATCGGGCTTTATGCGCGGGGCAAGCAATTGACCGCAGGGAATTTTCTATTTGCAGGCCATTTGATCGAAGCACCGGGAAAGCAGCTTTGGGACGCACCGACCCAAGCGCCAAAATTCTGGGCCGAGGCGCATGGCTTTGCGTGGCTGGATGATCTGGCCGCCGTAGGGGACCCAATCGCGCGCACCCGCGCCCAAGACTGGACATGGGGTTGGATCACCCGTTTTGGCACAGGCAAAGGCCCCGGCTGGACCCCCGACCTAACCGGTCGCCGCCTGATCCGCTGGATCAACCACGCCATTTTCTTAATGAATGGTCGCAGTTCCACCGACACGCGCCTCTATTTCAAGGCGCTGTCGGTTCAAACCATGTTCCTTTCGCGCCGCTGGCACGCTTCCGCCCCCGGATTGCCAAGGTTTGAGGCGCTGACCGGCCTAATCTACGCCGGTCTCGCCTTGCCGGGAATGGAGGCGGTCGTGGCCCCTGCCGTCACCGCCCTTGCACACGAATGTGACGCGGAAATTGACCAATACGGCGGCCTTCCCACCCGCAACCCCGAAGAATTGCTTGAGGTTTTCACCCTGCTCACTTGGGCCGCCCAAGCCCTTGGCCAAGCAGGCCAAACCGTACCCCAAGCGCACCGCGCCGCGATTGAACGCATCGCCCCCACCTTGCGCAGCCTGCGTCATGCCGATGGGTCGCTGGCCCGGTTTCACGGTGGCGGGCGCGGGATGGAAGGGCGGCTGGACCATGCGCTTGCCGCATCCGGCGTAAAGGCTGCCCCCGGAACCGGGCCTGCGATGGGCTTTTTGCGCCTGTCAGGCGCGCGCACCTCTGTGATTATTGATGCCACAGACCCGCCGGGCGGTGCCGCTGGTGCCTCGGCCCATGCCTCCACCCTCGCGTTTGAAATGGCATCAGGGCGGCGCGCGGTGATTGTGAGCTGCGGCAGTGGCGCGCCCTTTGGCACCGAATGGCACCGGGCGGGGCGCGCCACGCCCAGCCATTCTACCCTAACGGTCGAAGGCTATTCCTCCAGCCGCCTGAACCAAGCCGGCCCCGAGGTGATGGCCGACCGCGCTCATGTCACCCAAACCCGCCCTACTGAGACCGCTGAGGGCTATGCGCTGCGGTTGGCCCATGACGGCTGGGTCCGCACCCACGGCCTCACCCATTCCCGGCTTTTGGTCCTTTCGCATGACGGTCGCCACCTCGGCGGTCAGGATGAGCTGACAGCCATTTCCGCCGAAGATCGCACCCGCCTTGCCGCCGTGATGAAGCGCAAATCCGAAGCCCAGATTCGCTTTGCCATCCGCTTTCATCTGCACCCCGATGTCGATGCCGCCATCGACCTTGGCGGCAATGCCATTTCCCTTGCCCTCAAAAGCGGTGAGATTTGGATATTTCGCCATTCCGGCGCACAAGGCCTGTCGCTTGAGCCCTCGGTCTACCTTGAAAAGGGGCGCTTGAACCCGCGCGCTTCTAAACAAATCGTGCTTTCGGGCGTTGTTGATGCCTTTGATGCCGTGATCGGCTGGACCTTGGCGAAAGCACAGGATACTCCGCTGGCCATCCGCGATCTGGAACAAGACGCTTTCCCGATCCAAGCCTGACCCCAATTTGCCCAAAGGTTCCCGCCCATGCCCGCCGAAAAAGCCGCCAATCTTGTCCCCGTTAAACGCGCCCTTTTGTCCGTGTCCGATAAGACGGGAATGATAGATTTGGCACGCGCGCTGGTGGGGCATGGGGTGGAACTTTTGTCCACAGGCGGCTCGGCAGCCGCTTTGCGTGCGGCGGGCCTGCCCGTGCGCGATGTGGCCGATGTCACAGGTTTTCCTGAAATGATGGATGGCCGCGTCAAAACCTTGCACCCGATGGTGCATGGCGGTTTGCTCGCCCTGCGTGACAATGCCGACCACAAGGCGGCAATGGAAACCCACGGCATCGCCCCCATCGACCTGTTGGTCGTAAACCTTTACCCGTTCGAGGAAACCGTCGCCAAGGGTGCCGACTATGACACCTGCATTGAAAACATCGACATCGGCGGCCCGGCCATGATCCGTGCGGCATCGAAAAACCATGCCTTTGTCAATGTGGTGACCGACCCCGAGGATTACGCAGCCCTGCTGGCTGAAATGACCACGCATAGCGGTGCTACCTCCTACGGCTTCCGCCAACGCCTTTCGCAAATCGCTTACGGTCGCACGGCGGCCTATGACACGGCTGTGTCCAACTGGATGGCTGGGGCTTTGGATATCACAGCCCCGCGCCGCCGCGCTTTTGCAGGCACTTTGGCCCAAACCCTGCGCTACGGCGAAAACCCGCATCAACGCGCGGCGTTTTACACGGATGGCACAGGCCGCCCCGGCGTGGCCACCGCCAAACAATGGCAAGGGAAAGAGTTGTCTTATAACAACATCAACGACACTGACGCCGCGTTTGAACTGGTGGCCGAATTTGCAGGTGCAGGCCCAGCCTGCGCCATCATCAAACACGCCAACCCGTGCGGAGTGGCCACAGGGGCAACCCTTGCGCAAGCCTACGAGCGCGCCTTTGACTGCGACCGCACCTCTGCTTTTGGTGGAATTATTGCTTTGAACCAAATACTTGACGGCCCTACGGCGGAAAAGATCATTGAGATTTTCACCGAAGTCGTCATCGCCCCCGATGCTGATGATGCCGCCCGCGCCGTGTTTGCGACCAAGAAAAACCTGCGCCTTCTGACCACTGGCACCTTGCCCGATGCAGCAACCCTTGGCCTCGCCTACCGCCAAGTTGCAGGCGGCTTTCTGGTCCAGGACCGCGACGCCGCCAACGTCACAGCCGCCGATCTGCGCGTGGTCACCAAACGCACGCCCACAGATGCCGAAATGCGCGATTTGCTGATGGCATGGACCGTGGCCAAACACGTCAAATCCAACGCGATTATCTATGTCAAAGACGGCGCCACAGTCGGCGTCGGCGCAGGCCAGATGAGCCGGGTTGACAGCACCCGCATCGCCGCCCGCAAAGCCCAAGACATGGCCGAGGCCATGGGCCTGCCAAACCCCCTAACCATCGGGTCGGTTGTCGCCTCAGATGCGTTCTTTCCCTTTGCCGATGGCCTGATCACGGCGGCGCAAGCTGGGGCCACCGCAATTATCCAACCCGGTGGGTCGATGCGTGATGATGAGGTGATCGCCGCCGCCGATGCCGCTGGCCTTGCGATGGTCTTTACCGGCCAACGGCATTTCAGGCACTGATATGCGGATGTTCTGGTCAGCCCTTGCGATTTTCGTCCTTGATCAAGCCAGCAAACTGGCCGTGGTCTTTGGCCTAAACCTGCGCGAGCTTGGCTACATGGACATTTGGCCGCCCTATCTGACGTTTCGGATGGCCTGGAACAAAGGCGTAAACTTTGGCCTGTTTGCCCATGACGCAGATTTCATGCGCTGGGTGCTGATCGCCGTCTCTTTGGCGATTACCTTTTGGGTTTGGCGCTGGATGACCCGCACAAACCAACCAAAATTTGCGCAAATTTCGGCTGGTATCTTGATCGGTGGGGCCTTGGGCAATGTCGTTGACCGCATCGCTTATGGCGCGGTTGCCGACTTTTTGAACATGTCTTGTTGTGGCTTTGAAAACCCCTATGCGTTCAACGTCGCAGACATTGCTATCTTTGTTGGCGCAGCCGGGCTTGTGCTTTTCGCAACAGACAGCAAGACTAAACAGCGAAAGACCCCGTGACGCGCCGATAAGTTTGGGCTAGACAGGGTCAAATTGGGTGAAGGAGACGGACATGCTTGCAGGAAAAGGGGTATTGGCTCTCGCGGCAGCGACGATGCTAACGCTTGCAGCCTGCGGTAATGGCGATGGCGACCCGCAATTGATGAACCTGCGGTCTACGGGCAATGGCCCGGATGAATTTGCCATCCTGCCGCCCAAAGCCCTCGAATTGCCCGAAGACCTGGTATCGCTGCCCGAACCTACACTTGGCGGAACCAACCTGACCGATCCAAACCCTGAGGCGGATATCGCCACAGCCCTTGGTGGCAACCTGCGCGAAGGGGTGGGCGTGCCTGCTGGTGATTCTGCGCTGGTCGCCTCTGCCTCGCGCTATGGTCGTGCAGCCTCGATCCGGCCTGAACTGGCCGCAGCCGATTTGGAACACCGCCGCGACAACAAGGGCCGCATCTTGGAACGCTTGTTCAACGTGAACGTCTATTTCAAAGCCTATGCCGATGTGTCGCTTGACCAACAGGCCGAGCTGCGCAAATGGCGTCGTCGCGGGTTGCGCACGGTTTCGGCCCCTCCTGCGCCTTAAGGCCTCACCCTTGCCCTGCACCCTTCACGACCGCGTCAAGATGGCTTGACCCGGCGCCCTTGGTGCTTAGGTGTTACACAACAGCCGAACCGGAGGATTGTTGATGCTGCGTACCCTCGTCTTGCCACTGTTTTTGGGGGCGATGACAGCCACCTCGGCCCTTGCCGATAGGGTCACGACCTTCACATTGGAGAACGGCCTAGAGGCGGTGGTGATCGAAGACCACCGCGCCCCCGTTGTCACCCATATGATGTGGTACAAAATCGGCTCGGCAGATGAACCGCGCGGCAAATCCGGCATCGCACATTTCTTGGAACATCTAATGTTCAAAGGCACAGACACTATGGCCCCCGGCGAATTTTCCGCAACGGTTGAGGCGCAGGGCGGCAATGACAACGCCTTTACCTATTATGATTATACCGGATATTTTCAACGGGTTGCGGCAGACCGTCTTGATCTGATGATGAAGATGGAGGCTGACCGGATGCGCGGCCTTATCCTGTCTGAGGATAACGTCGAAACCGAACGCGCCGTGATTATCGAAGAGCGCGCGCAGCGCACTGACAGCGACCCCGGTGCGCTATTTGGCGAACAGCGCCGCGCCGCGCAATACCTGAACCACCCCTACGGCACCCCGGTTATCGGCTGGAAACATGAAGCCGAGGCGCTGACCCGCGAAGATGCCTTGTCGTTTTACCGCACCTACTACGCCCCGAATAATGCGGTTTTGGTGGTCGCAGGTGATGTGAACCCTGATGAGGTGCGCGCGATGGCCGAGGCCAATTATGGCAAGGTCGCCCCCACCCCCGGCCTCGGGCTACGCATGCGCGTGACCGAACCGCCGCAACTGGCCGAACGCCGCCTGACCATGTCAGACCCGCGCGTGGCCCAACCATATGTCATCCGCACCTACCTTGCCGTTGAGCGCAACACCGGCGCGCAGCAACAGGCCGCAGCCCTTACCTTTCTGGCCGAACTCTTGGGCGGCAACGGCACGACTTCCTTGATGGCGCGCAGCCTGCAATTCGGTGATGCCCCCAAAGCCGTCTATACCAGCGCCTTTTACAGCGGCCTGTCACTCGACGTCACCGATTTTAGCATCGTCGCCGTCCCAACCCCCGACACCTCGCTGGCCGATTTGGAAAGCGCCGTCGATGAGGTTTTGGCCCAATTTTTGGTAACGGGTGTTGATCAAGAAGCCTTTGACCGCATCAAACGCCAACTTCGTGCCGATGAAGTTTACAGCCGCGATGATACAAACGGATTGGCGCGCGAATATGGTGCGTCCCTTACCTCTGGCCTAACGGTGGCCGATGTGCAGGCTTGGCCCGATGTTTTGCAAGCCGTAACCCCGGAAAATGTGCTGACCGCCGCCCAAGAGGTCTTGAACCGCAGCAACGCCGTCACTGGCTGGTTGCAGCGCCAAGATGACAGCAAGACAAAGGTAACCCAATGATAAAGCACCTGTTCTTTGCAGCGATGGTTGCCTTTGCCCTTCCCGCACAGGCCGAACTGCCGATCCAAAAGATCACCTCCCCCGGCGGCATCACCGCGTGGCTGGTCGAAGATCACACCATCCCCTTCACAGCACTTGATATCCAAATCAGCGGCGGCACCTCGCTTGACCCGACCGACCAACGCGGCGCGGTCAACCTGATGACCGCACTGATTGAGGAAGGCGCAGGCGATCTGGATGCGCAAGCTTTTGCCAATGCCCGCGATGCGCTCGCCGCCCGTTTCAGCTTTGGCGCGCGCACCGATAGCATCGGCATCTCCGCGCAATTCCTAACCGAAAACCGGGATGAGGCCGTTGATCTGTTGCGCCTCGCCATCACCGAACCGCGGTTTGACGCCGATGCGGTAGAGCGCGTGCGCGGTCAGGTTCTCGCCAATATCCAATCCAACCTGAAAAGTCCTGAAAGCATCGCCTCCAGCCAGTTTGACCGCCTGACCTTTGGCACCCATCCCTATGCCACCGATGGCGACGGCACCATGGAAAGCGTCAGCAGCCTTAGCCGCGCCGATATTATGGCCGCCTACAAAGGGGCGCTCAGCCGCGACCGCCTCTATGTGGCCGCCACCGGCGACATTACCGCAGATCAACTCGGCACGCTTTTGGATACGCTGCTCGGTGCGCTGCCTGCGAAAGGTGCGCCTCTGCCCAAACGCGCCGATTGGGGGCTGAAAGGCGGCGTCACGGTTGTTGATTTCCCCGGCCCGCAATCGGTGATCTATTTCGGCCATCAAGGCATCAAACGCGATGATCCCGAGTTTTTTCCCGCCTTTATCCTGAACGAAATTCTGGGCGGTGGCCGCTTTACCGCCCGCCTGATGACCGAAGTGCGCGACAAACGCGGCCTCACCTACGGCATCAGCACCTATCTTGCCCTGCAAGACTATGCCGAGCAGATGATTGGCCAGTTTTCCAGCGCCAATGCCACCACTGCCGAGGCGATCAAAATCGTGCAGGCCGAATGGCAGCGCATGTATGACGACGGCGTGACCGAGGCGGAATTGGCAAAAACCCAAACCTATCTAACCGGGTCTTATCCCCTGCGCTTTGACGGTAACGCGCGCATCGCTGGCATCCTTGTCGGCATGCAAGCCGATGGTTTGCCAATAGATTACGCCCAAACCCGCAATGCCAAAATAGAGGCGGTAACACTGGCCGATATCGCGAAAATCGCCAAACGCCTGCTAAAGCCTGATGCGTTGCATTTCGTTGTGGTGGGCGAGCCGGATGGGCTTGCGACCACGCCCTAAAGCGGTTTGCCTGCAAACCAAGACAAGCCCGTGCTTAATCTGCCACGCCCTAAAGCGGTTTGCCGAAAACGGTGGATAACCCTGCCCTCGTGGTGGTCAGACCCCGGCGTCCATGCTAGAATTGGTGGCATGAACGCTGCCAACCCCAACATAGACGCGCCCGCGCGCCCCATCATCCGCCAATTGGATGAAGCTGCAATCAACCGGATTGCGGCAGGCGAGGTTGTGGAACGCCCTGCCTCGGCGGTCAAAGAACTGGTAGAAAACGCACTCGATGCAGGGGCGCAGCGCATCAGCATCGACTATGCCGACGGCGGCAAAACCCTGATCCGCGTCACCGATGATGGCTGCGGCATGACGGGCGAAGACTTGCCCCTCGCCCTATCACGCCACGCCACGTCAAAAATCGACGGCTCCGACCTACTCAATATCCACTCCTTCGGTTTTCGCGGTGAGGCGTTGCCCTCCCTTGGCGCGGTCGGCCGGCTGACCATCAGCTCTCGCCCCCAAGGCCGTGATGGCATGATGATCGCCGTATCCGGTGGCCGCATGGACCCCGTTCGCCCCACCCCCCTTAGCATCGGCACGGTCGTGGAACTGCGTGATCTGTTCTACGCGACCCCCGCCCGCCTGAAATTCATGCGCACCGACCGGGCTGAGGCGCAGGCGATTGCCGAGGTGATCAAACGCCTCGCCTTGGCCGAACCGCAAGTGGGCTTTACCCTGCGCGATGTCTCCAACGATAACCCGCGGGTTATGTTTCGCGCCGACCCCGTTTCAGGCGATTTCTTTGATGCTTTGCACGCGCGGGTCACATCCGTTTTGGGACGTGATTTTGCCGATAACGCCTTGGCAATCGACCACAGCCGCGACGGGTTGCGGCTGGTGGGATACGCCGCCTTGCCCACCTATTCGCGCGGCTCCTCCGCCGCCCAATACCTGTTCGTCAACGGTCGCCCGGTCCAAGATCGCATGCTTTTTGGTGCGCTGCGCGCCGCCTATATGGATGTTCTCAGCCGCGACCGTCACCCCGCCGCCGTGCTGAATATCGAATGTGATCCGCAAAGCGTTGACGTGAACGTCCACCCCGCGAAATCTGAGGTGCGCTACCAGCAGCCAGCTTTGGTGCGCTCGCTCATCATCACGACCCTGCGCCATGCGCTGGCTGAGGCGGGGCATCGCGCCTCCTCAACCGTAGGCGCGGAAACCTTGGGCGCGTTTCAGCCCGAACCGGGCGCGCCCCCCCGCATCTACCAAATGGACCGCCCCTCATCCGGCGCTTTGTCGCGCGCTTACACCTATCAAGCGCCCGAAACCTCGATGGGCTTTGCCGAAGCCCCCTCGGCACGGTTTGACGCGCCCATCGCAGGTGATACCACCCGCCCTTTGGGGGCCGCCCGCGCGCAGGTGCATGAAAACTACATCATCGCGCAAACAGCCGATGGCATGGTGATTATCGACCAACACGCCGCCCATGAACGGCTGGTGTATGAGCGCCTCAAGGCCCAGCGCGACGCAAGTGGCATCGCCGCCCAAGCCTTGCTTATCCCTGAAATCATTGAGCTTTCCGCATCCGATACCGCCCGCCTGCTCGACCTTGCCCCAGACCTTGCAGCGCTTGGTCTGGTGATCGAAGGCTTTGGCGGCAGCGCCATTGCCGTGCGTGAAACCCCTGCAATCCTTGGCCGCGTCAATGCCAGCGCCCTGCTGCGTGATATCCTAGATGACCTCGCCGATCTGGGCGCATCCGACCGTCTTCAGGCCAAAATGGACGCGGTTTTGTCGCGCATGGCCTGCCACGGGTCCATCCGTTCGGGCCGCCAAATGCGGGCCGAGGAAATGAATGCTCTGCTGCGCGAGATGGAGGCGACTCCCCTGTCGGGCCAATGCAACCACGGGCGGCCGACCTATGTTGAACTGAAACTGGCTGATATTGAAAAACTGTTTGGGCGCAGATGATAGAGATTGCAGGCAACACCTACCTTTGGAACGACCCCCTGGTGCTGATCGTCGCGGGCGTTACCCTTGTTATCTTGGGCTTTTTCCTGCTGATTTTGCGCGCCGCCGGCAAATCGGCCAAAGCGACCGAGCCGTTGATGCGCGAAATGGGCTGGCTGGGTCAACGCGTCCAAAACCTGTCCGAAGGGCAAGAGCGCCTTGCCGGCGGCCTACATCATGTGTCGGAAACCCAAACCCATTCCCAAACTGCCATGCTGCAACTGATGGAAAAGCGGCTGATGGAGGTGCAGCGCGGCATGACCGAAAGCTTGCAAGGCAGTTCCAGTCGTACTGCCCACAGCTTGGGAGAGCTGCAACAACGCCTTGCCACCATCGACAAAGCCCAAGCCAATATCGAAAAGCTGTCCGGCAACGTCTTGGGATTGCAAGATATTTTGTCCAACAAACAAACCCGCGGCGCCTTTGGTGAGATTCAGCTGAACGACATCGTGCGTAAGGCGCTGCCGTCTGATGCCTATACAATGCAAGCCACGCTATCGAACGGCAAGCGCGCCGATTGCCTGATCCACCTGCCCAACCCGCCCGGCCCCATCGTCATTGACAGCAAGTTCCCGCTAGAGGCTTATGAGGCCTTGCGCCGCGCCACCTCCCCAGCCGAATTGACCGAGGCCGCGCGCTTCATGCGCGTTTCGGTGCGTGCGCATATCAAGGCGATTGCCGAAAAATACATCCTTGATGGCGAAACCGCCGATGGCGCGCTGATGTTCCTACCGTCCGAGGCGGTCTATGCCGAGCTGCACGCCAATTTCCCCGAACTGGTGCGCGAAGGGTTTGAGGTTAAGGTTTGGATCGTGTCGCCCACCACCTGCATGGCCACGCTGAACACGATGCGCGCAGTGCTTAAAGATGCCCGGATGCGCGAACAGGCCGGCGCCATCCGCGCGACCTTACGACTTTTGCACCGCGATGTGGAACTGGTGGTCAGCCGGGTGGATAAGTTGAACACCCATTTCAACCAAGCCCGCGATGATCTTGAAGGCATCAGCACCGCCGCCGAACGCGCCGGTAAACGCGCCGCCAAACTGGATAATTTCGACTTTGAAGAGCTGGCCCCGGCTACAACCACCACCACAACACCTGACGCAGCCCCGACCGTCATCGGTGGCCAAGCCGCAGAATAGGGCCGCATGACCCACCATTTAACCCGTGCTGATTATCTGAATATGCCATGGGCCAACGGGCGCGGCACCACCATCGAAATCCTGCGCGCGCCCGCCCAAGGCCGCACGTTCCAGTGGCGCTTTTCCATGGCGACCGTGACTGAGAATGGCCCCTTCTCGCTGTTTCCCGGCATCAACCGTAACCTAACGGTCATTGACGGCCCCGGCTTTGACGTGATTGGCGAACACACCTTCCGCGCCGACCCAATGCGCCCCGTGGCCTTTCCCGGTGATCTGCCCGTGTCGGCCGCAAACGTCACCGCACCTGCCGTTGATTTCAACGTGATGACGCAGCGCAGATTGCCCAGCCCCGTGGTCACCCCCTGCACAAATCAGCCCATCACCGCCCTGCCCGGCGCCACCTTGTGCATTTTCGCCACCTCGCCCGCAACATTTGGCAGCCACAGCCTAACCCTACATGATTTTCTGTTTAACGCCCCAAATGCAAACCTGCGCGGCGCCGCCTTGGCCATCCAGCTTTTCACCAAAGCATAGCAACAGCCAAATTACTGCCGCGCCGCCCAACTGATCGAGGCGTGTTTACGGGTAAAGTTTTCCAGCATCAGGCCAACCACCAGCAGCACCAATGTCACTTTGATCGGATACATATAATTGCTGTAATGCGGGTGATAATTCAGGAAAATAAACCCGCGCCCTTGGTCGATCGTGTGAAACAACGGGTTCCAATCAAACAACGCCAGCTTTGACGTGGGCATCGCATTGGCCACAAACATCTTGCCGCTCGCGATCATATTGACCCGCTGGTAAAGCTGCGTCAAAATAGCGACCGTGTCGGGCTGCCACGGCTTTATCGCCAACATAATCGTGCCAATCGCGGCCCCGCTGCTCCACGACAACAGCAACATGCCTAATGTGCTGGGTAGGTCATGAAACTCAATCGGCGTGAAGGCCGCGTGATACACATAAAGCACCACCGCAGCCGATAGAACCTGGGTGTAGAGCGACCCCAGTGCGGCCGATGTAATGGACACAAATGTGTTCATCGGCGCGTGTTTCATCATCGCCGATGTTGGGCCACCACTGCTCGAAACGGCCCCCAAGGCTTTGATATGTGTCATAAACATAAAAATGCCTGACATTACATATAATAGGTAGTCACCCCGAATGGCGTTGCTGCGCATGCCCAAAATTTGAAACAGAAAGTAAAAGACAAATATCATCAAAACCGTCTGCAAAATATTCAGTAGCAAGCCAGTAACTGGGTTTCCATGGTTTTTACGCACATTTCGCACCGTCGCATGGAACACCAGCTCCATCATCCCAAAGGCGGTGCTAACCGCATTTCCGCGGGGTTGGTGTTGAAACATCGTCGATCCTACCTCTGCTCGCGGGCGGCCTCAAAACTTTTATAGCGGGGAAATCTTGCTGATCCCTTAGCATCTGATGATAAAGAGGTTTAAGGGTGTTGGCAATATTGTCGAAAACCCCTCAAAACGACCTCGATAGGAGAGCAGAATGGACCTTTCACCCCTCGTATCCTTGATGCGAAAACTGGCGCTTGAGGCTGGTGATAAAATCATGGAGGTCTATGCCGCCCCCGATTTCGACGTCCGCTCCAAATCTGACGAAAGCCCCGTGACCGAGGCCGATGAGGCCGCCGATGCGATCATTTCCGCAGGCCTGCGCGCGGCCTATCCCGATATAACCCTGATCACCGAAGAACAGGCCGACAGCCACGCGCTGACGGCGTCAACCTTCCTAATCGTCGACCCGTTAGACGGTACCAAAGAATTCGTGCAGCGGCGCGGTGATTTCACCGTCAACATCGCCTATGTTGTGGATGGTCTGCCTGTTTTGGGCGTCGTCTATGCCCCCGCCAAAAACCGCTTGTTCTATACCCGCGCTGATGGCCAAGCCGTTGAAGAAACAGGATATTTTCTCAGAACACAAGTTGGCCCCACCCATACCATCCACGTTTCCAAACCCGACAATGCCGCCCTCATGGTGGTCGCGTCCAAATCGCACCGCGATGCCGCGACCGATGCTTATATCGGCAAATACGGTGTGCGTGATATGACGTCCGCAGGCAGCAGCCTCAAGTTTTGCCTTGTGGCCACAGGTGAGGCTGACCTTTATCCCCGCCTTGGCCGCACGATGGAATGGGACACCGCCGCGGGTGATGCCGTTTTGCGCGGGGCGGGCGGCCATGTCGTCCGGTTTGATACCCACGCCCCCCTAACCTATGGCAAACCCGGTTGGGACAACCCGTTTTTCATAGCCCATGCCCCCGGCGTTACTTTGAAAAAATGACCCCCATCTCGGCCAGCCTTATCATCGTCAGCCGCCACAGGCCTGCGGCGTTGATGCGGGCTTTGGCCGGGGTCGCCCAAATGGACCACCCAAGTTTTGAGGTGATCGTCGTCGCAGACCCTGCCGGGATCGCCGCCGCAACCACTACCGCCCGCAGCCTCGCGCTGCCCCTAAAGCTTGCCGAATATGACCACCCCAATATCTCGGTCGCCCGCAATATCGGGCTTGGGCTGGCATCTGCCCCCGTTGTGGCCTTCCTTGATGATGATGCGGTGCCAGAGCCGACTTGGCTCTCACGCCTGACCGCCCCTTTTGCCGACCCAAACGTGACGGCAGCGGGCGGGTACGTCTTGGGCCGCTCAGGCCTTGCGTGGCAATGGCGCGCGATGTGGGTCGATGGCGACGGGTTCGACCATCCGTTCACCCCGCCAAACACGACCAGCCTGCACGCAAACACCCCAACCCACGCCATCAAAACCCAAGGCACCAACTGCGCCTTTCGCCGCGATGCCTTGCTCAAAATTGGCGGCTTTGACCCCGGCTTTACCTTTTACCTCGAAGACGCCGATGTGAACCTGCGCCTCGCCGCCCACGGCGGCCTGACAGCGATTGTCCCAAGTGCTGTGGTCCATCACGGCTTTGCCCCCTCCGCGCAACGCCGCAAAGACCGGGTGCCAGCCGACCTTACCCAAATCGGCCACAGCCTTGCCCGCTTTACCGCCCAGCATGGCCAATCCCAAAACGCCCCGCCCCAAAACGCCTTAGCCCTGCATATCGCCGGGCAGCGCGCGCGCCTCATCCGCCATATGGTCAGCGGCGCGTTAGAGCCGGGCGATGTCGCGCGGCTAATGGCAGGTTTGCAAAACGGCATCGCACAGCCGCAAACCCACGCCCCACCCAACACCCCACTTGCGCCCACATCTTCAAAATTTACCCCCCTGCCCAACACCGGCCCCCGCAGCGGCTGTCTGTTCTTTGGCACATCCGCTCAACGCCAAAGCCTAACCGATGCAGCCCAAGCCGCCCGCGCCAAGGGTCAGATTGTCACGCTAATTATACTGTCGCGCGGCCTACATCCCCACACCCACCGCTTTACCGATCAAGGCTATTGGGTCCAAAGTGGTGGTCGTTTCGGCCAATCTTTCCGCACGGGTCCACGCTTTGTGGGCCAACCCGTCGCCCAGCGCCACGCCGCCGAAGCAGCAAGACTGGCGCAGTTCAGGCCTGTGGGGCCATAAAAAAGACAATAACCGCGTACAAACCGCCAATTGTTTCCATTTTGTCAACTTTCTGCCGAAATATTACCTGAATTGGGTGCGAAACTGTTGTTACGCGTGTAGAATAGCAGAAAAACGAAACGTAAAGCAGGTAAGGTTCCATGTATGAGAGTTAAGAAAATCACCAAGGCAGTGTTTCCCGTTGCCGGCATGGGGACACGTTTTTTACCTGCAACCAAATCAATTCCCAAAGAAATCATGACCTTGGTCGACCGCCCCCTTATCCAATACGCAATTGATGAGGCGCGCGCGGCGGGCATCAAAGAATTCATCTTCGTCACCTCGCGCGGCAAATCCGCGCTTGAGGATTATTTTGACGTCGCTCCCGAGCTGGAATCAGCCCTGCGCAAGGCCGGCAAAAAGAAAATGCTAGAGGTGCTGAAAGCCACCAATATGGACAGCGGCGCCATTGCCTATGTGCGCCAAAACCGCCCCATGGGGCTTGGCCACGCCGTTTGGTGCGCGCGCCGCTTGATCGGCAATGAACCCTTTGCAGTATTGCTGCCCGATGACGTGATCGCCGCCGAAAAACCCTGTTTGCAACAAATGGTTGAGGCCTATGCCGAAACCGGCGGCAATATGGTCGCCACTATGGAAGTGCCGCCTGAAAAAACCAGTTCTTATGGTATCTTGGATATTGCCGATGACATGGGCGCCATCGTGCGGGCCAAAGGCATGGTCGAAAAACCAAAGGCCGAGGATGCGCCGTCCAACCTCGCCGTGATTGGCCGCTATATCCTGTCGCCCAAGGTTTTGAACAACCTCAATAAAATGAAACAAGGCACAGGTGGCGAGATTCAGCTAACCGATGCCATCGCCCAAGAGATTGGCGGCGATGAAAGCGTCTATGGCTTCCGGGGCCAGCGCTATGATTGCGGCTCCAAAGCTGGGTTCTTGCAGGCGACCGTGGCCTTTGGCCTTGCGCGGCATGATTTGCAGGCCAAGTTTGGGGAATATCTGCATGACCTGATCGGCCAACAAAAAGCGGCGCAGTAAGCCCATGCTGGCCCCGGCGCTGCTGCTTGACCTTACGCGCTTAGTCTCGCGTTTGGGCCAAGGCCAGCCAACCGGGGTGGATAGGGTCGAAGCCGCCTATCTTGATCATTTCTTAACCCTGCCAAGCCCGGTGTTCGGCCTAATCCGCAGCAAATTGGGCTTTCTTTTGCTAGACCGTCACGGCATGGCCGCCTTTCAACGGCTGGTCACCCAAGGCCCCCCTTTGCCCCGCGCTGATCTTCTTTCTCGCCTCTCTCGCTTTCGCCAACCGCTGCTTGCGCGCGCCGAAACGGCCGTGCGCGCCCTTGCAATCACCAGCTGCCGCCCTCGCAATTTGCCGCAAATGCTGCGCCAAAACCTACCCAGCGGCTTTGCCTATTTCAACACTGGCCACGCCAACTTGGCCGCCACCACCCTTGAGGCCATCAAAACAGGCGGGGCCGCCAAACGGCTGGTCTTGGTCCATGACACCATCCCGCTTGACCATCCCGCCTTCACCCGCCCCGACACCATCACCCGGTTTGACCAAAAAATCGCCGCCATCGCAGCCCATGCCGATTGGGTCATCCACACCGCCCACAGCACGCGCACCCTGTCCGAGCGTCACTTTGCAATGCACGGTCGCACCCCCCCCAGTATTGTCGCGCCCTTGGGCATTACGCGCGTAAACCCCAACGATACGCCACCGCGCCCGCACCCCTATTTCGTGACCCTCGGCACGATTGAACCACGCAAAAACCACGCGCTTTTGCTGGATATATGGGAGGCGATGCACCGCAAACTCGCGGCACCTGACATCCCCCACCTCCTCATCCTAGGGCGGCGCGGCTGGTCAAACCAAACCGTGTTTGACCGCCTCGATTCCCTGCCCTTTCGCAATCAAACCGTGTTTGAGCTGCCAAACCTGCCCGATGAGGCCGTGGCCAACCTGCTGCTTCATGCCCGCGCCTTGCTGTTTCCTAGCCATGTCGAAGGCTTTGGCCTGCCCCCAATTGAGGCAGCAAACCTTGGCACTGCGGTTATTGTGCCACCATTGCCGATTTATCATAAAACTCTGGGCAATTACCCGGTTTACGCAAGCCTAGAGGACAGTTATTCTTGGATGGAAACAATCATCCGCTTGACGGGTGACAAAAACAAAAACGAGCAAAGGGGGCAAATGCAGAAAAACGCATCAAACACAGCGGTAAAAGTCCCGCAATGGGACGCGCATTTCAAGATTGTCTTAAACTTCGTCTGATAGTGGTTAATGAGTAGGGGCCGCTAACCACAAAACAGGTCAGACTTTCTGGAAAGCAGCGAGTGTGTAGAACGTCAACCACCTTGTCCGCGCGCGACAACCATCTTGGCCGGTTTTCAGGCCGCTGAGGTTGGCGTGTCGTTCAATGTTTCTGGTTAGGTTTCTCCTTCGTTTTGGTTGTCGGTAATGGTT
>Ga0209390_10002547_pt1 | contig 31618 bp, 24 predicted proteins | sample BON01_FD_187212 | JGI IMG/M metagenome (GOLD analysis project Ga0209390, IMG submission 187212) | Freshwater microbial communities from Lake Bonney liftoff mats and glacier meltwater in Antarctica - BON-01 (SPAdes) (version 2) | ecosystem: Environmental > Aquatic > Freshwater > Ice > Glacier...
TGGCACGTTCCGATACTTCCGACGATATTTTATCTGCTTTTTTTCCAGGATCTGACATCAAAGTTCTCCAAGCCCTCAAGCTTAATTAGAAACTTCAATGTTGTCTCAGCTATCTTGGCACAGAGGGGGATCGCGATTCGCCTTACTGTTCAGCGCCCTAATGCTCAGCGTCTTAGCTCAATGTCATCCGCTTAGGTGCACCTGTTTGCTTCCGGCTGTGGCATTCAGTTGAAATTTTTGCTTTGGGAAGCTGGCCAATTCTAACGGTCATAACCGCCGGCCAATAATTTAGGCAAAACCGGTTCGCTTCAATACTGAGCTAATCAATACTGAGCTAATCAATACTGAGCTAATCAACACTGAGCTAATCAACACTGAGCTAATCAACACTGAGCTAATCAACACTGAGCTAATCAACACTGAGCTAATCAACACTGAGCTAATCAACACTGAGCTAATCAACACTGAGCTAATCAACACTGAGCTAATCAACACTGAGCTAATCAACACTGAGCTAATCAACACTGAGCTAATCAAGTTGGGCTCGTTACGTAATAGGCTGCCTAAATACTACGTACGCTCAGTCAACCATGAACCAATACGGCCTACTTCTTGACCAATTGCAGGGTTTCTTTCAATGACCGTTCGCTGGCTTTAAGTCCTTGAAGTTCCTTGGGCCACAATTCAAGTTCAATAACACCTGTCCTGCCTCCGCGACCAATTGTGGTTGGAACACTTAACGCGACGTCACGAATTCCGTAGGCTTCACCTCGCAGTACTGATGAAACCGGCAAGATCAAATTCTTATCCAAGATAATTGAATCGATAACGTCTGCAATGGCGACCCCAACGGCAAATCCAGCTCCGCCTTTCGTCTTCAACATTTCGGAACCAGACTTCTTGGCACGTTCAAATATTTGATTCGCCAACGTGTGACTCCAACCTGGGAACTTATCTAAGGGTAACCCCGCCACCGTGGCACTGGACCAAATCGGTACCATACTGTCGCCGTGCTCCCCCAAAATTAAGGCCGACGTTTGACGTGGGGGCGTCTTTAACTGCTGGGCCAACAAACTGCGAAAACGAATGGTGTCTAGCTGGGTACCAAGCCCTAAAACTTGAGCACTTGGTAAACCCAAATTCTGCTCGGCCAAGTAGGTCAAAATGTCAACCGGATTGGAAACAACCAGCACAACGGCAGAAGATTTAGGCCCAGCGGTTTTAACCTCTGACAAGATTGACAAAAATAGATCCGTGTTTCGATTGATCAAATCCAATCGAGTCTCCTCTGGGCGACGACGCAAACCCGCGGTGATGCAAATAATGTCACTGCTGGGAATGTGTTCGTATCCACCACTGGAGATCACCTGATCTGCCATGCTAGGACTACCATGCATCAAATCCAATGCTTGCCCAAAAGCCAGATCCTGATTGACATCGATCAATGCAAGTTCACTGGCGACACCCGTTGCCTGCAAAGCAAATCCTGCGCAAGAACCAACCAATCCGCCGCCGCCAATTATCGAAACTTTCATCCAAACTTCCAAACGTAAAACACGATTTCAAAATAGATTTATGGACGTCCTACTTATTGTCCAACCGATTTACCCAAAGGCAAAAACGGACGATTTTCACAACCATTCGTTCTGGTCGTCATTAGCGACTTTGCAACTCTCGAACGACTCGATCGGTAATCGTTTGAACTAAAGTTTCCAGTGTTGCCGCGTCTAGACCGTTGGACGCACCATTCGAATTGGGCTGCACATTACTACTCCCCGAACTACTCCCGGTAAGTCCTGATCGCCACTTCTGGATCTCCGCTGGTGTGGCTACTGGCGGTTGCTCAAATGCCTTTCTTTGAACGCCGCTCGCTTTCCAACTATCGCGGAAAATATCATTCGCACAAATATCACAGTCTTTGAATTCTGGGGTGTTGCGAGGGTCAGTGAATCCCCACTTATCTTTCAATTCCAACAACTCTTTCGACTCGTTCGCATTCAAGTAGTTCACGCCCCCTAGCTGCTTGGACAACAACAGAATCCGACAATACGCGTCCAGAATTTCCGTCCACCAGAAAGCCTTTTCGACGTCTTCTCCGAAACTGACCGTTCCGTGATTCGCCAAAATGATCACATTCGTCTTTTTGACAAACGGAATGATTGTGTCAGCAAACGCTTGCCCGCCTGGGGTCTCATACTTGGTGATTGGAACATCGCCCAAGAACACTTCGACTTCTGGTAAGACGCATTGTGGAATCGGTTCCCGGGCCACCGCAAACGCGGTTGCATGCGGAGGATGACAATGCACCACACTCTTAACATCAGAACGATTCTTGTAAATCTCTAGGTGCAACAGCGCTTCACTGGATCGCTTTTTACTACCAGAGAGTTGCTTGCCAGTCATATCGATGATTGAAATATCATCTGGCTTTAGGAAACCTTTGCTTTGCATCGTTGGCGTGCACAACACTTCGTTTTCGCTAAAGCGAACCGTAATATTCCCATCGTTTGCCGCGGCAAATCCTTTGTTATATAAACGGCGACCAATCTCGCAGATGTCTTGTTTTACTTGAAAAATGTTACTCATATGTTCGACTTTCATTCGTAGTGAGATTGCGACTAGAGGATTATCTCCACTCTTAGAGCTGCAACCTTATATTTATTGAACTTGCTGGTATCGTTCCAAAGGCGCCTTGCTATTTTGCTGAACGATCCAAATTGACCCATCACTTACGATCAAAACGCTTCAACGTTTCGGGGTCAATTTCAACGGTATCTAGCAAAGCGGCAACCGCCGCATCCACAGGCTTCACCTGAGGATAAAACGGTTGAGCTGCTTCAGGGCCCTCGGCCAAGGCGACAAGGCTGCCGATTCCTGCCGAAAATTGGTCCCATGCAACCAAGACTTCTCCAGGATCGGACGCCAAGCAATCAACCGTTTCTGCCTCACTTAACTGTTCTAAATCCAGTGGGATGACCAACCGCAAGCGACAGTTTTTAAAAGTCGGATGCATCTGCGACAACGTTACGCTTCCAACGACTTTGGCTATTCTCATCGATGAACCTTTACCGTTTACCAGTGGTTTAACAATCGCTTCACCGACCAAGAGGTCGCCGGCAACGACATGATCACATTGCGTGGCGAAGCTATCGACAATGCGTCCATGTGCTGCTGATCCAGGTCCATCACCATCGCGGAGAAAACGGAATGTTGTTGGGCCAACTGTTTCTGCAAAACCCAACCTTGGTTCGAAAAGACCAAGTGTTGCGATTCTCGTTGCCCGTCACTTAAACTCCCTGCCAATTGTGTCACACAAGCGACGGTACGCAATTGACCAACGATCCGCCGATCAAGACCTTTTAGCCAGGGCAGGGCACTTCCACTTGAAACACCGCTGCGATTCTCAGCATCGTGCAACCAAACCTGTAGGCAAGGGCGGGTCAATTGGGAGGGTTCAATTACACTGGAGACCGCGGTTCGCGTCTCGCTCTTGGTTGAATTCGAATGTGCCTCTGATTTGGAACGTTGCAACACCACACCCATCGCACGCAAACGATCCTGAACTTCGTCAGTCACAATCGTTTTGGCGTCGACTTCGATCACCTGTCCATGAACCAGTTCGCTGGGCAACTGAGCAGTTGTTAGCAACCGGCCATGAAACCGAGTCGAAGCAGCCGAGTCATTTGAATGTTGTAAATCCACCGATTGCAACAATCGCGACAGCACCGTCTGAACGATCGAATCGATCGCTTCGGTGTTCAGATTGTATTTCGGTGCATTCATTTAAATTTTTTTTCCTAGCCGGCGGTTCTGACGAAATAGAAACCGTTCCTACCTTAAATCATCCAACGCAATTCCCAAGACCTGTATGTATTGAACGCTTCGCTGCCGAAGATTTTGCTGCGTCATTTAACCGAGGCGGAATGATCGTCGACATCATCAGCCAGTCCAATAATCGCCCAACGCACGGGTGTTTTCTCAGTTTTCAACAGCAACCTAGCGTAGGGACCGTCGCTGGTCATCATCACGCGATCGCCCGTCCGAGCGCCGACTGCATCCACTACGATCAAAGGAAACCCATCGGGCTGCGTGTTTCGATCAATCGGTTGAACCACCAGCAAGCGAACACCTTGCAACGAAGGATCTTTCACTGTCGCATGAGTCCGTCCGACAACGATCGCTGGGATCATGACCGATCTCCAGGTTGGCCCAGAATCCACAAATCATCAACCATCGTGCACCGGCGTTCGCGAGTGAAAGTCAGCGGTGTGGTGATACCTTCGCCAGTGGGGCCAGCAATCGAAAACGAGGCGTAACCTTCGCCACCCATTCCAAGTCCCGCCATGCACGGCCCGTTCTTCACGAACAAGGTCGTGTCCATTATTTTGCCCATTCGCGTAATGTTGCGAACATTGTTCGAATGGATCAACGATGTATGACGAAAGCCATGTTCAAAGTGCCGAGCCTTCTCGATTGCGGAATCCACATCGCTACAACGCACAAAGGGCACAAAGGTCATCATCTGTTCTACGTCAACAAACGGATTACTTTCGTCGGTCTCACCATATAGCAAAGGGACACTCGTGTTGACATTCATGCCAATCGCCCGAGCCAAAACACTGGCATCCTGACCTAAGAGTTCCTTGTTGGGCGCCAGATGACGGTCATCCCCCACCTCAACAAAGGCTGCTTTGGTCAGTGCTTGGACCTGCTGCTGATTCAAACCCGCAGCACCTGCGATTTCCATTTCTCGCATCAGCGAGTCAAATACGGATTCCACAACAAACACTTCTTTCTCTGCAATGCAAAGAAGGTTGTTATCATAGCTTGCACCCTGAATAATCGATCGAGCGGCCTTCTGCAGGTCAGCGGTCTGATCAACAACCACAGGTGGATTCCCCGGACCCGCCACAATCGCTCGTTTGCCTGCCTTCAAGGCGGCTCGGGCAACCGCCGCACCGCCGGTAACGACCACCAACGAAACCCCGCGATGCTTGAAGATGGCGTCCGCGGTTTCTAACGTTGGCTCTACGATTACACAAATTAGGTTATCGATCCCCGTGGCGGCCACAATCGCTTCGTTGAATCGTCTAACACCTTCAGCGGCAATTTTCTTGCCGCTTGGATGTGGATTTGCAACCAACGAATTTCCGGCAGAAATTATGCTGATCGCGTTACAAGCCAAGGTGGGCAGCGAATGAGTCACAGGCGTAATCGCACCGACAACTCCAAAGGGAGCCCGTTCAATTACTGCCAATCCGTGATCACCGCTATAGGTTTGCGGCTTCAAGAATTCTACGCCTGGCACCCGAGGATGATCCAAGGCTTCCAGCTTTTCAATCTTGTGCTCCACGCGGCCAATTTTCGTTTCATTCATCTCCAGCGTGCCCAGCTCGACCGCTTGGGAACTGCAAATCTTGCGAATAATATCAACGATCTTCCGGCGTTCTTCTAAGCCGCGACGAGACAATTGGTTGAAAGCCGCTGTCGCCGCTTCAACCGCTTGGTCCACGTTCTCGAATTGCCCCAGTCGTCCTAGACCATTGTGATGAATCGCCGGCGTCGAGGGACGCCATTGACCAGTCGTTGACGCCGAGGCAGGAATGGCAGTTCCTGTTGAAAATTGCCCAAGCGAAACTTCTTTCAGCACTTGAGTGACGACGTCGCGAATAAGTTCTTCATTAATTTGCATTACTTTGATAACCTAGAGTCAATGACCATTTTTCTCGTTGCCAACGTCTAGCGACGCGATTCTATCGGTAGACGACTGCCCATCACAAAACGCCTAAGAGGCTTCGCGATCGTAAATACACTTTGATCCAAGTTGCACTTGATCGACAATCCCAACGATGATCGCGTCGATCGGTAAGTGCTTTGTCTCTGGGGTCAACCTTGCACTGGATCCTTGCGTCACCATCACAATATCGCCAACGCCCGAACCCAAAGTATCCACCGCAACCAAACTACGTCCGGTGCCAACCAGTGATTTTCGCTGCTGCGATTCCACCTTAAAGGGTTCCACCATCATCAATTTATGGCCTGTCATGCTGTCGACTTTTTGTGTCGATACTAACGACCCGACAACTTTCGCGATGAACATTTCACTCGGACTCCAGTAAATTTCTCACTTGCCTAGCAACCACAAGTTCTTCATTGGTTGACATCACCCAAACTTGGGCCCCTTGCCCATTGTCAATTCGGTTCTCATTTCGAACGGCTTGGTTTTTTTCCGTGTCCAACTCGATCCCCAGCCAACCCAAACCGGCACAGATTTCATGCCTCAATTGCCAATCGTTTTGTCCAATGCCACCGGTAAAAACCAATGCATCGGGCTTTCCAAGCTCAATCAACAATCCGCCCATCAAGCGGCGAACCTCACTGACAAAGAAATCCAACGCTAATTGAGCGTCCGCATTGCCTGCCTGGGATGCTTGGCGTAAATCACGCATGTCACCGCTGACCTGACTGATCCCCAGCAAACCCGATTCACTTGACAACACATCCAACACTTGTTGCAACGTTTTCCCCGTCTGCTCCATTATTAATGGCACTGCATAAGGATCAAAGTCACCAACTCGATTGTTCTGAGGCAACCCAGTTTGAGGACTCATTCCCATCGTGACGCCGACGCTTTTTCCATCTTCAATCGCACACAAACTTGACGAACCACCCAGGTGACATGAAATCACTTTCAAGTCAGACCTGCCTATCAATTCTGACGATCGACCGGCAATGTAACGATGGCTGGCACCATGAAAGCCCCAACGCCTGACACCCAAATCTTCAGTCCAGGCTTTCGGAATACCATAAATCTGCCGAGCCAAGGGAATGGTTCGGTGGAAATCAGTCTCAAAAGCCGCCACCAAGGGAATCGATCCACATGCGGAAGCCAGTTGCCGCATCGCCGCAATGTATGGCGGATTGTGCGCCGGAGCGACTTTCGCCACCCGCTGCATTTCCGCCAACAAAGATTCATCTACCTGGAACACACCCGATTTTCGTCCGCCATGCACGGCTTTAAATCCAATGGCTGAGATTTCGTCTACCGATTGTAAGCAACCCGATTCAGGATCCGTCAATTGTTGCAAGCACCACGAAACCGCGACTCCGTGATCAGGAACATGCATTTCCATGCTCTGCTTGCCGGCAGCGGTTCCAGCTTGGCAGGCACTGGTAGGTGATCCAATCCGCTCCACCGCCCCAGTAGCCAATTCCGAGGAGTCTTCCAAATCAATCAAGCGATACTTGAAGCTGGTTGAACCCAAATTGGCAACTAAAACTTTCATCCTGGACGTCCCTTTCCTGAATCCTGAACCCAACAAAAACCACCATCAAATCGCCGCTTTCGGACGCAGGCACATTAAACGAATGCTTCCATCAAACCTTCAGCAGGTCGAGCGATGATGTGGCTGCCAACTAATTCGCCGGTCTGATTCGCGGCATTGGCACCAGCTTCAACTGCTGCACGAACACTACCCACGTCACCACTGACGATCGTCGTGACATAAGCACCGCCAATGTCAACTCGCTTTACAATTTGAACGTTTGCAGCCTTAGCCATCGCATCAGTGGCTCCGACCAAACCGACCAAACCCTTCGTTTCAACTAATCCAATTGCATTTTGCATTTTTCTAATCTCTTGCTTTGTACTAGGTTGTTTCGCCATGAAATCACTAAGACTTTCTGCTTACTTCTTTAGTTTTGGTAACACATTCATCAAATCTTCGTGGGGTCGAGCGATCACTTGAACGCTAACCACTTCGCCGATACGACCAGCCGCATTGGCGCCTGCATCCGTTGCTGCCTTAACCGCCGCAACATCACCGGTCACAAAAACGGTACACAAACCGCTACCAACTTTATCCCAACCCAACATTTCAACGTTGGCGGCTTTAATCATTGCATCGGTTGCTTCCACCAATGCGATAAAGCCCTTACATTCGATCATGCCTAAGGCAGACATAGGGTCAGCCATTGAAAAATCTCCATCAAAGAGGAAAAGGACGAAATTCTATTTGTTGCCAGGGAAACAACTCCCCTTACAACGATGTACTCTTAAATTTGACACTCTAGATTCTTAACACTCTCACTTGCCAAGTCGTTAACCAACGCCAGCCAACCAAACGGCTATCGTTAGACAAACACGCTTGAAAAAGCACCAGTAACAAGGCCATGGATCTAAGGCCAAGGATCTAAGGCCAAGGCCCAGCCACGACCGGCTTTACAACTTTTTTCTTACTGCAACAACAACCCGAGTGATCTTTAAACAACTTCACTTCGGTCGCACGATCCAGCACGCAAGCGTTGCCTTCATCCGTATCCAAGTGTACTTCTAACAAACTGGCGACGTCGGCGCGAACCAAAACGTCTTCAAAGGTGGTCGTGCAATCGGGGGACTTAATTTTCAATTTCATGGAGTCGCCATTCTCGACTCCGTATGCTTTCGCATCTTCCAGGCTCATGTGCACATGTCGGGCGGCGCGGATCACACCTTGCTTCAATTCGACCACGCCTGCCGGGCCAACCAAGACGCAACCAGGCGTCCCTTGAATTTTGCCACTGTGTCGAACCGGAACCTCGATCCCTAAAGAAATGGCATCCGTCATTGCCAATTCCACTTGCGAAAAAGCACGGGTCGGCCCAAGAACTCGGACGTTTGGCAACATTCGTTTTCTGGGACCTACCACCATCACCGTCTCTTGGGCGGCATAGAACCCTTTTTGAAAAAGGTCCTTTTGAGGAGTCAACGTGTGACCTTTGCCGAACAAAATCTCCACGTGCTCGTCTGTCAGATGGACATGTCGCGCCGAAATGCTCACCCGCAATTCAGACACTTTTCCTGAATCGCTGGAATGCAAATCCTTGGCTGAAGCTACGGAACTACGTTGAGGCGACTCGGCGGATTGGACCGAAGATTTCGCGTCTTGTGGCCCGCCGAACGTTGAATCGGTGGCGCTCTCGACAATCCGACGGACAATCATTTCGATTGCCGATCGCTCTAACGACTTTTCTTGATTCATTTTTTCTGCCACTGAATAAGATTCATAAATGACGATTTAATTCGCACCCACCACTTTAGCCAACCATTTTCCGTGACCTTCATGCCACTTCGATTTCGGCAATGCTAAAACGCCAGTCACAGGCAAAACGTAGACTAAGGGTCAACCATCTCTGCCAAGATGATCTCAGCCTTGCCCTGCAACTTGTGTTGCCATTGAGGGCTTAGTCCCGAATCAACCACCAACTGATCGATTCCGTCCCAAGAACACAATCGAGTCATTCCCTTGCGTCCAAACTTGGAACTATCTGCCAAAACCACAACCGTGTCAGCCGATTCCATCATCGCTCGTTCCGTCTCTACCAGCAGTTGGTTGCTGTTGAACAAGTCCTGGTCGTCCAAGCCCGCGACGCCCAGGAATGCCCAGCGGCAATGAACCTGTTGCAACATCTGTTGAGCATAAGGGCCCAAAACAACGCCAGTCCTACTGTGCAGGAAACCACCCAGCAAGATTACGTCAGTCGTATCACTACGCGAAAGAAAATTCGCGATCGGCAGCGAATTGGTCACAATTTGCAAATCTCGCCCCACCAAATGCTGGGCTAGTTCGTAAGTCGTACTGCCACCATCCAACAGCAAAGTGTCACCGTCTTGGATCATTTCCGCGACTTGAACAGCGATTGCTCGTTTTCTTTCAATTTCTGAATTCTGATGTTGGCGAAAATGCATCACATTCGGCTGAGAGCCTGTGTAAAACACACCACCGTGGGTTCGTCGAGTCTTCCCCGTACGCTCCAAAGCTGCCAAATCTCGCCGGACAGTAGATTCGGAGACCTCAAGCTGGGAAGTTAAGTAATCTAGCGATGCAAAGCCCTGCTGCTGCACCAAGTCCAGAATCTTTTGCCGACGTACTTCTGCTATCATTTTGGCAAACGCTCGCTCCAAGACAAAAATTGACTGATTCCATTCATATATCGATTTTAATCAGTCACGAACGTGCAAGCAATACCCCATTATTCGCAGATCAAAGAGAAATACGGTCATACAATGAAATAAAACAGTCAAAATATTGCGTATGGACGGAAGTTCCCCGGGTGTTTTTACGGCCTGTAGCAGTTATGCCGCCTGAGATGGGTCGATGCACGTTGATTGCGGGCAGTCCAAAACACCGTCTTTGGGTGGACTGAGCTGGAAACTTCGCGGTGAAGCTTTGAGGGTTTGAATAACCCACCCTACCAAAAATCTAAAGACACCCTTTTGGATTCAGTCCAAGTCAACAACAGCGGCGACCAGATTGGACGCCTTTATTAATTGAGGCGAATTAGCAGTAGCTAACAGATCGATTGGACGAGGAAAAACGTAGCGGCCTACCCAACCCCAAACGGCGACCATCCACCGCTGCCAGAGACGCAGGCATTTTCGCGAAGTCTTGCTAAAGCCTTGCTTGATTTGACGGCGGGAATTCCCCAACTACCGCCCGGCATCTGCGGGCAACGTTAAGATGATCCCGGCCGGCAAGCGATCGGCATGACCAAATCGCCCGCCCAGTACGCCTTGATTCAGTCGCAATAATTCGGTGTAACGACTTGCCTGCTGAAGCTGGTCTGCAGCGATACCAAAAAGAGTTTCCCCGCCAACTGTTTTGTAAAAAGAATGACCACTCTGGGCCGGCAGTTGTGGTACTGGTGTCGGTGTTCCAGGGTCCGCGTTTTTGACTTCTGCTAAACCCGCGTCCTCTTGTTGATATCCAACTTTCTCAACGGCATCCGCGGAATCCAGATCAGGGACAAAGTCAGGATACATAAAACGCAACATCCCAATCGGCAGGTACATAATCTGAGAACCCGCAATAAATTGCCCGCCACTGGTCGCACGTCGACGATTCAATTGCAGCAGTGCCGAAGCATACCTTCGGTCGCGGTAAATCTTAATTGCCAAATCTTCAACCGATTGGCCGAACTGAAGGGAAATGTACTTACGAGCCTCCTTGAGCTGCTCAACCGAATATGCCTGGGGTTCCGGGGCGTCCGCGATTGGTGGTTCAACACCGACTGAATCTACTAACGCCCTTGCTCCGGGTTGGGAAGCTGGAATTGGGGACACGTCCAACGGATTGATGTTGGATCGATTTTGATCCGTCAATTCGGTGGCGGGTGCTAAGGGATGAATTGGGGCAATCCAATCGGCAGCTTTCCTGCGATTGGTAAGTGAATCAGGGGCGGTTGAACCTTGACTTGGAACTTCAGGAATTTTCACCTTAGGCAGTTTCGCATCTTGCATTCCACCGGCTTCGATTGGACTGGGCAAAACTTCAATTTCAAAACTGTTTGAATCAGATTCTGGGACACTTGCCCCACTAGGCAGTGGCGGCATTGTCAGCAGCGATTTGGGATCCAACGGCTGGGAATCGACCGGTTGATTAGAAACGCCGGTCGACGAAGGCAGAACCTTCCCGTCCATTGAATGATCGCTTGGGGCAACCGATCGCAAGCCGGAGCCTGGAATCGAGCCAGTTCTAGGAATCGAGCCCGTTCTAGGAATCGAGCCAGTTCTAGGAATCGAGGGCGTGGCCAAGTCGGCTGTTTTCACACCGGGGCTGGGCAGTTGCGCTAGTTGAGAACTAGGCAATGCCAGTAAACTTGCGGGGGCCGATGAACCTGAGGGGGCCAGTGCCTGCGGCGAACGACCTAGCAATTGATTCGGCAATGAAGGGAATCCAGACGCTACATCCACAGCATCGGTTCGTACCTGGTCCAATTTGCCCTGATCCAATTTGCCCTGGTCCGCTTGAACCTGACCGTTGTCGGTCACGTCACGTTGGGCAGCATCTGCGACAGTTCCACCGGTTGATTCCAGTGGCACCGGGAATGGATTCGAAGCAGGAATTCCCAACGGTGGAGCCGACAACTTTGAAAGTGAACCAGGGGGCGCCGCGGCAATGGTATCTCCATCGCCTTGGTGACTATTGACTAGCTCTTGGTAAAAATTCGCCTTCTGAATTGGCGGCGAAAGTCCTGTTCCGCCCGAACCGTTCGTCAAATTCAGCGGGTTCGCTGGCATCACAATTGCCGACCGATCATTACCAACTTTCTGTCGTCCAGGAATCGCAGGCAAGGCTTCTGGCAACTCGGATGACGGCAGAACTGCCGCTGGCTGCCCAATCGTAGGCAACGTCTTTGGCAAAGAATCGCCCGTCAAAGGCACCTCCGACTGTGGCAGTCGCGTGGGATTTGCCTCAGGTCCGCCGGAAGGAATTTGATCTAGAATCTGATTCTGAAAAATCTTTTCTGATGCTGCGGCAAGCGAATTCGAAGCTGCCGCGGGCAGAGGATCACCAACCTTAGGAAGCTGCCGATCCGTTGCTGCAGCGACTCGCAGTGGTTCCAAGTCCAACCTCTCCTCCCCGGGCAAACCAGGTATTTCATCAACTTTTGGCGACTTTACCGCCACCGCACTTTCACTATCAGGCAATCCCAATAACTGATTTGCAGAAATTGGCTTCATTTGGTTTAGATCGACCAACTGATTCGATTCATTGTTGGGCAACTCAACCAGGGTCTGGACCGTGGGTCCACCTTCGATTTTGCCTTCGACGTTCATTTGAAAAACGTTAACCGGAGCCATCAGCAATGATTCTGGGGGCGAAGAGAACATGCCCGTAACTTTGGCGTAGATCGTAAAGATCAAAATCCCGACTAGGCACACTAAGACAAGCAAACCCAAAGTGGCTTCGCGCATCATTCTGCGATCAAAAGAAGTTGATTCTGACACTCCGTCATCTCCGCCACTAAACTTGTTAAATCTTCCCGAGCACCCAGAAATGAACCACCACCGGAATTGCCACCGCCGGAATTATAAGTCTAGGCCCACCCATCCGTAAATCGCAAACTGCTAGAAACCGTAAGGCGCTCCCCCCGAATAGCAGCAGCACTTGGCCGGCAATACCCTGTCGTCAAACTAGTCAAAAGCCGATTGATTGACGTCATCGACCGCCCGCTGATTACGCTCGGCAACTCGCATACGACTGCTTCGCGAACGAAAATTCTGCTCAATCTCTTCGTCGGTGGGCCGCAGTGGCTTTCTGGTCAATACATCCATGCGGCGATCGTCTCGCATCGCGTTCTTAACAAGGCGATCTTCCAGCGAATGGAAACTGATTACCACCAATTTCCCCCCCGGTTTAAGGCATTCTGGCAATCGCCGCAATGTCACTTCCAGCCATTTCAACTCTTCGTTGACAGCGATTCTCAACGCCTGAAAAGTTCGGGTCGCAGGGTCGATCGAATGATTTTTCGACCTGGGGACGCAACTACGAATCAAGTCAGCTAGCTTCGACGCAGAATTCAGATCCGTACGCTCACGAAGCTCGACAATTTTACGAGCAATTCTTCGACTAAATTTTTCCTCACCATACTTGTAAATCAGGTCGGCTAGGTGCTGGTGCCCCATTCGTTGCACCAAATTCGAGGCCGGTTTCCCAACCGTCGCATCAAAACGCAAGTCCAAGGGACCATCAGATTGATAGCTAAACCCTCGCTCGCGATCGGCCAGTTGGTCGCTACTCAACCCCAGATCCAACAGAATTCCATCCACCGAATCGATTTGCAACGATTTCAGAACCTCGGGAATATCTGAATAATTGCTAGCGACTGTCTTCACGGGCAACCCCATCAACGTCGCTGATGTTCGTTCAACGGCACCTGGATCACGATCTAATCCAATGACCAACCCTTCGTCGCCCACTTTCTGGGCAAGCATTCGAGTATGCCCACCGCCGCCCAGGGTTCCATCGACAATCACGTGCCCAGGCTGAGGGTTCAACTGCTCCATGACCTCGCGATACATTACGGGGATATGCACGGTGTGCGGAGTGGAAGACGACTGAGACGATGAAGGTTCCGACATGGATTTTTAATGCTTACAAGCGCGACGACGCGGGTTTAAAATAGACTTATAGCAACACAGAACTAAGGGACGCTCACAGTCCCAAGATCACCCAATCAAGGTCCTGGCTTCAATCCGAATTGCGACCATTGCTTGGCCGCTGCTTCGCCGCCTTCCTGTCGGGACGATACCCTTGCCCAGGCGCGAAACGAGAATTCTTCTTTTTATCGCCTGGCACCTTTTCCGTCTTATTCGTGGAAGGGCCTGTTTCCGCATCGATCTGATGTACATATTCGCCAAACTGCTTGCCAACCACTTTCCGCCGCTTCAAGATCGCGTCTCTAGGCGGATTAGCGGGAATCAAACAATCGCAACCATTCCCAATCAGGTCCTTTCGTCCGACAGACAGCAGAGCTTCTCTGACATCGAAGTAATTTTCTGGCTTGAAGAACTGCATCAACGCTCGTTGCATTTTCCGCTCGCGAATCCGCTTGGCAACGTAAACCGGCTTCATCGTAAACGGATCCAAGCCGGTGTAATACATGGCGGTCGCCACATCCAGAGGGGCAGGAATAAAGTCTTGAACCTGATCCGGTCGATATCCCGTTCGTTTCAAGAACAACGCCAATTCAATCATTGCGTTGATGTCACTTCCGGGATGGCTGGCAATATAGTACGGAATGATTCGCTGTTTCTTACCAATCTTGCGACTCTCTTCCAAGAACTTATTCGTAAAGTCCTCGAAGTCAATATTATCCGGCTTTCGCATCAGGTTCAGAACTTTTTCATCGGTGTGCTCGGGAGCCACTTTTAACTGCCCACCAACATGGTGCGCGGCCAATTCAGCCAAATACGTTGGGCTTCGCCTGGCCAAGTCCATGCGGATGCCGCTGGCAACGTTCACCTTCTTGATTCCTTCGACCTCTCGACTCTTACGCATCAACTGAATGATCGGCCCATGATCGGTACCCAACAGTTTGCAAATCGAAGGATGAACGCATGACTGCCGCCGGCACTTGGCTTCGACTTCGGGCCGAGTGCATCGCATTTCATACATGTTCGCGGTGGGACCGCCAATGTCAGAGATCGTTCCTTTGAACTTTGGCGAGGCAGCGATTTGATTCAATTCACTTATGATCGAATCCTGACTTCGCGATTGAATGATTCGCCCTTGATGTGCCGTAATGGAACAAAAAGTACACCCACCGAAACAGCCACGCATGATCGTGACCGAATCCTTGATCATCCCAAACGCAGGCACAGGTTCATCATAAATAGGATGAGCCGTGCGGGTGTAAGGCAGGTCGTAAATTCGATCCATCGCCGGTTGAGGAATTGGGAATTGTGGCGGATTGATTACCACTGCTTGGTTGTCATGAAACTGAACCAACCTGCGAGCATTGAACGGGTTGGTTTCGTTGTGAATAATTTTCGTTGCAATCGCAAATTTCTCTTTACTCTCGCAAACCTCTTGGTAACTTGGCAACGTTAAAGCATCTTCGGGAGCCGTCTCCGAGGCACCCATGCAATAGGCAACTCCCCGCATGTTGCGAAGTTCCTTGACCGTTTCTCCCCCAGCCAATCGATGAGCAATCTCCAAAATGGAATTTTCGCCCATTCCATAGGCCACCAGATCCGCCTTACTATCAAGCAAGATTGAACGTCGAACCTTGTCACTCCAATAATCATAATGTGCCAGGCGCCGCAAGCTGGCCTCGACGCTGCCAGCAATCACCGGCACGCCTTTGTAAGCCTCGCGGGCCCGCTGGCAATACGATAACGTCGCTCGGTCAGGCCTTAAACCAATTCGACCACCAGGTGAATAAGCGTCGCTGTTGCGAACTTTTTTACCCGCGGTGTAATGGTTGATCATCGAATCCATGTTGCCAGCGCTAATTGCGAAAAACAATCTGGGACGACCAAACGTCTTCCACGCCTCGCAGTTTTGCCAATTCGGCTGGCTTAAAATCGCGACCCGATATCCAGCCGCCTGTAGCACTCGACCTAGTATAGCCATCGCAAAACTAGCATGATCAATGTAGGCATCGCCTGTCACGATTACCACATCCACCTCTTCCCAACCATGCTGACGAACTTCTTCCATCGTCATTGGCAAATGCTGGCGCTGATCGATCGGCGGCAACGGACCTGGGGCAGGCAACGAACTGACGTAGTCAACCCAATTCGGGTCAACAAGTTGGATGGTTGGGTCCGTGCTAACAGTTGGCCGAGTTTCAGAGATGATCGGGAGAGACTTAGCCATTTGAGATTCTTTTATTTTGCGATTCGTGAAAAACTGCGGCAGTTCTAACAACGTTAAAGTTTAACGGTTCGACTAATGGCGATTTAAGTGCTTGGCAGTGCCCGTTCTTAGCAACCAAGACAACCGTCTTAGCAATTACTTAGACCTGATTGGAAAACAGGAACATCCTGGCAAATCGGCCGACCCTGGCAAATCCGCCAACCTGGCAAATCCGCCAACCTTGTAAATAACCACCGTCTTGGAAATACCGCCAGTCTACTGTCGACCGGTCCACTGCCGACGGGCCGGCGAAAATTTTCCGCCAGGTTTGAACCCGCTTCCGGTCGTCGAAGACCCGGAAGTCCAAGACTGGGTATTTTGACACCCATGTTGAATTCCAACAACAGCTGACGTCGCATTAAACCTGGTTTTTCTAGTCAATCATGGGCGATCGCACCACAGTTTACCTAACTCAGCCAATCTGGGGATCGAAAAGCACGGATTGAAATTCAAACGGGCGGTTTCCCCTTTTCGTCGACAACGCCTTGGGCAAGCCCCGCACCCAGGCGAAACAGAGCGTTTATTGCCAAATTTTCAGGATCCCCGGCCCACTTGTGCTCAAAGTCCTGGCAATCGCAAGCTAAACTTAAGGACACCGACCCCTTAGATTCCCCACTTTGACGGTTATGACAATGCAAAATCGACTGAACAATTGGCTACTTGCGACACCTTGGTGCATCTTCCTTCTCGGGTTCTGCATCCAGACGACCGCAGCCAACGGCGTTCCTTCACGCCAAGGCCTCAAGGCAACTGATGATGCAGAAATCCAATATTCACTTGAATTCGACCAGGCGTCGGCCCACTATCTCCAAGTATCGATGACTTGCCAGGTTCAGGCGGACCAAACCGAGATCATGATGCCATCATGGACACCAGGTTCCTATCTGATGCGTGAATACGCTCGGTTTGTTGATCATGAATCGGCGATGGGCGACGACAAGAAATCCCGAAAGGTAACCAAGTCTCGGAAGAATCGCTGGACTGTCAATTCCCAAGACACCAAGACGATTACGTTTAGTTACCGATTATATTGCCATGAACTAAGCGTGCGGACCAATTGGGTGGATGCCGATCTGGCGGTTCTTAACGGTGCAGCGACGTTTGTTGTCCCCGTCGATCGTTTGACGCAATCGATCTCAGTAAAGGTGAACCTTCCCCGATCGTGGCCCAGAAGCGTTTGCGCGTTGCCCGAATCTGAAACCACTCCGCATACCTATTTGGCGGCGAACTATGACCAATTGGTCGATAGTCCCATCTTTTGCGGAGACTGTCATATCTTCCCATTCAAAGTGGGTGGCGTAAATCATTACTTGGTCAATTTAGGCGATGATGAATCTTGGGACGGCCAAAAAGCGGTGGGTGACCTGAAGAAAATGGTCGCTCAACATCATAAGTTCTGGGGGGTCATTCCGTACCAAGAGTATTACTTCATGAACGTGGTATTGGGCGGCGGGGGGGGCTTGGAGCACGACAACTGCACGATGATCATGTCCAGCCGCTGGACTTGCAGCTCTCCAAAGTCGTACACCAGCTGGCTTACCCTTTGCAGCCACGAATTTTTTCACGCTTGGAATGTTCGTCGACTACGTCCCGAGGCGTTAAACCAATACGATTACGAAAACGAAGTCTATTTGAGACAACTTTGGATCGCCGAAGGCATCACAAGTTACTATGAAAAAATCGCCGTCGTTCGCGCTGGCTTGATTTCAGAAAGTGACCTTTTACAGAATTTGTCCAGCGATATTCGATCAACCCAATCCACGCCTGGCAACACCGTTCAAAGCCTTTCCGATTCGTCGTTTGATACCTGGATCAAGTTCTATCGCCCGCACGAGAACAGTCGGAACACTTCGGTCAGCTATTACAGTCGCGGCGCGGTTGCGGCCTTTGTTTTGGATGCAGAAATTCGCAGCTTGACCAAGAATGAGAAGTCTTTGGATGATGTGATGGTGGCAATGTATCAGAACCACTTGGAAGCGGGATACTCTTCGCAACAGTTTCGTGATCAGTGCACCGCTGTTGCGGGCACAGACATGAATCCATGGTTCGAAAAATACGTTGATCTACCAAACGAATTTGACTACGAATCTGCTCTGAACCACTTCGGACTACAATTTGACCACACCAAAAAGCCCGATGCCGAAACAAACATCACGTTGGGCGCCAGGGTAGGCGATACCGACGGCCGCGCGACCGTGGCTTCGATTACGCCTGGATCCCCGGCTTTTTTAGCGGGTTTAAATCTTAACGATGAAATAATCGCCGTGGAATCACGACGAATTTCCAGCAATTCACTCACCAAGGAATTAGAACAATTCAAGGCAGGTGACATCGTGGAACTGCTGACCGCAAGACGTGGAAAACTTCGAGTGGCGAAAATCCAACTGGCCAGCCAAAAGTCCGAAACATGGAACCTCAACAAGCGAAAGCAATCCACAGACCTCCAGAAACAAAATCTTAAACTTTGGCTAAATACTGAAGGCCCCAAGGGAGACGAAGCGGCGTCCGAAACCGAAAATGAAACTCAAACCGTCGAAGAGTCTGAAAAGTCGACCGAAAAAAGTTCAGACGATGACGACGGCAGCAATTCGTAAAGCGGCCACCCCTATTCTCAACGCTTACTCGGCGGTGGGGCGACCCAACTCAAGGGTCACGGCATTCGGACCCAGCCTCATTAGTAGGCGTTTGCTGCTGTGGAGCAAGACTTCCCTTGCCCAGCAGCAAATCCTGCTCGGGCGATCCGGTGGCATTACCGCCACGGGAAACCTAAGGCCCACGTTTGCGAATCGCCGGCCATAGTCGCCCTGAATTCTACTCGGCGCCCATTCGTGCGTCGATTTCACGGTTGTAGCCATCTGCCGCAAATTGACAATTTCGATATATTGGACAACGGTTTTTTCGTCGTAAATTCAAGCGGTAGTAATGCATCAATGCACATGCAGTCATCACCAGCAATCGCTTGCGGAAATCTAAAACTGGTGGGAATCCAATCATCACTGGTTTTGCAACTCTTTCAATTCAGCGGATATTGACATGCCTAATCTTTCCAATCGCGCACATACTCTACCGGCTTCTCCCATCCGTAAATTGGCACCGTTCGCTGACGCAGCAAAGAAGAAAGGCATCAAGGTTTTTCATCTCAATATTGGGCAGCCTGATATCCCGACACCACCGCAGTTCTTTCAAGCCATTCAAAATGCAAACCTGGACGTACTTTCCTACAGTCCATCGCCTGGTTACGATGGACTTCGACAGGCGATTGCGAACTACTACGCCGGCATTGGACATGAAATTTCGACCGACGAAGTCCTCGTAACCACGGGCGCATCCGAAGCACTGAACTTTATTCTCGCGGCCACGCTGAACACTGGAGATGAGGTCATCATTCCAGAACCGTTTTACGCAAACTATCTTTCGTTTTGCCAAGCGTACGATGCAAAAGTGGTGCCGATTGCGACCCACCTTGAGGACAACTTCGCGTTGCCTAGCATCGCCGCATTCGAAGAGAAGATCACCGATCGGACTCGAGCGATCATGATCTGTAACCCGGGAAATCCGACCGGAATTCTTTACCCACAGCAGTCGTTAGAACAATTGCGACAGATTTGCTTGAAGCATAACTTGTTCTTGATTTCAGACGAAGTCTATCGCGAATTCACTTATGACGGACTCCAGCATCATAGCGTGCTTGGGTTGGATGGAATTAGTGAACACGCGATCGTTGTCGATTCGATTTCCAAACGTTTCTCAGCTTGTGGGGCTCGAATTGGGTGTGTGATTTCTAAGAACCAAGCCTTGATGCAGGCAATTATGAAAATGGCGCAAGCTAGATTGTCACCTCCGACCTTTGGACAAATTGGGGCAGAAGCGGTTTACTCATTGCCGCCAGAATATTACCAAGGTATCGTCCAAGAGTATTCCGAGCGGCGTGACACCTTGAAGCAAGCGTTATCCGAAATTGAAGGAGTCGTTTGTCCTGAAATTAACGGCGCGTTCTACGCGATGGTCGGATTGCCGGTCGAAGATGCGGACGACTTCTGCCGCTGGATGCTGGAAGAATTCCAATACCTCGGACAAACCGTAATGCTGGCTCCGGGCGCAGGTTTCTATTCGACCCAAGGATCCGGAAAGAACCAGGTCCGAATCGCGTACGTATTGAAAAAAGACGACTTGAAAGACGCGATGACCGTTTTGGCAGAAGGCCTGAAGGCGTACAACGCTGGTTAATCCCAGCAGCCTAGAAACGACTAAACCCCGTCACAGTACTGGCTAGCACAAATTCGCCGCCGTGAACTGTCGTGCCTGTGAACTGTCGTGCCTGTGAACTGTCGTGCCTGTGAACTGTCGTGCCTGTGAACTGTCGTGCCTGTGAATGGTAGCCAAATGCTGCAATACAATTGGCTGAACGCGGTCGATGGACTGGCCGTTCCCAACGGGTTTTATCGAGCCCATTCTTCTTAGCTGGTTGCGATTTTCGAATGATGGTCGGCAGATACCGACATTTTGAATTCATTAACAAATTCGTTGCTGCATTTCAAAACATGTTCGTAGCCCTGAGCCGCCAAGGTTGGACTAACCGATTCCACTTCGACCCAACCGTCATACCCTGCATTTACGGCTTGGCGAAGCCAATGGTCAGGCATCAATGCGCCTTCTCCCAAGAGACAATCATCCCGTTGCTTGTTGACCCGAGGCAGATGCATTGAATCGGCGACCTGTACCAACCCAAGTTGGTCAATTCTTTTGGGCAGCATCGGAGAAATTTCGTTCAGAAAACTACAATGGTAGGTGTTCAATACAAAGCCGACCAAATGACTGGGATAACGATCAATCACTTCAAACAGCGACGCCCAGTCGTGAAGAAAGTTCCACCTTTTGGAAACCGATTCCAACATCGGTTGCAGTAACAGCCGCACCCCAAACTCTTCGGCAAAAGGCAATAAGTGTTCGATAGCCGCATGAAGACACCGCATCGCTTGTGTTCGAATATGGCGATTTCGGCCTCCGGTATGAAGTAGCAAGTTCTTAGCGCCGACGGCGTGCGCACTCGTCAGCGCTTCAATTGCGTCGATCACACAATCAGACCAACGGCCATCACTTCCAGTGAAACCACCAACACAACTAAGGCTGGAAGTCTCCAAACCGCATTCATCTAACAACGCACGAGTCTTCTCGTCACCGAAATCTGAAACCTTGTGCCGCCATAAACCGGCTCCGCAAAAGTCTAAACTGGAATAAGAAAAAGCGTCCTGTTCCAGCGACCAACTCTTTGACGTCGCTTGGTTCACGGAATAACGTGGCATGAGCGTATCAACCTGTATGAGCGAAACCAAAATCTAATGCTCTATTCTGCCGGCAAATCGTTTGCTGACAACGTCAATTTGCAACCTGGACAACCTGCGAAGCCAGCGTCAACAATCGCTCAATAGCAATAGTGATGGTATAGTTTTTTGGGCCGGGCGAATGGTTAAACGGTTACGTTCAACCGTCTTACCTTTGAGTGAGGGGCACAGTTTATCTCATTTATTCACGTGTCGCCAACACCAATAAGAAAATTTGCAAAAGCCGTTGTTCGACTGGTCTTGACAACTTGTTTCATTCTTGAAAACGACCTTCAATCGACCGACTGATTCTGATGCGAAACATTAAGCCGAAGATTGCCCGCGACTTGCGAACGTTACCTGACTTTCCCGTAACATTACATAACAATGCACCGATCACACCGAACAAAAGTCTGTGATAACACTTCGCCAAACAGCTGAACCAGCCACCACTTTTTCCGTTATTCTCTAGATCTGCTTGCACGAAATTGATAGCAGAATCAGATCCTCGCACTTCGAATTCGCGGTCCTTCCCCTGTAAATTCTCAATCCCATGGTTCTGGGAACGCAAACTTCCAGTAAAGCATCAGGAAATTGTGAACGGCGTTGAACCACACAACGCCCAAAACGCTCTGCTTCGGCAACGCCATGCCCAACAAGTCGAACCAAGGCACCACCTGCACCCTGGCACCCATAAGGATTCGTCAAGGCAGCGTGTGGGAGCCTGCTTGCCCAAACGCCCGTTCGACTTAGCTGAGCGACATAATTCGACGTAGCTGAGCGACATAAATGGGCCCCCCAGAACCATTGGAACGATGGCAAATCGGGAGCAACCCGCCCTAACCAGCCAACTGAGTGAACAAAAGAACACTCGTTCAAAAGGAGAACTGGTTTGAAATCTAATCATGGAACAAGGTTTATCCCAAGATATCAGTCCAGAAAAACGACTACTTAAAACAAAAGGGGAACACACAAACCCTTTGATTTCAATGACTTAAGAGACAAGCACCAAGTTTCCGACATTAATTCTAATATTCTACCGAACACTTTATTTATTGGCTGCGTATTAAAAGGTGAAGACAGAGGCTAACCTCCTCGGTTGAGAGCGAAAGCAACATTTGGGCCCGTTGATTGGAAATCGTCGTTTGTGACGGTGGCCAATCAACGGGCCCACTTCCATTTCTTGACCCAGTATTGGCTAATCGCCGGATTTGTAAGTCGTCAAAGGGTTTCTCGCAGGCTATCACTTCTCAGCACTTACACGCTCAGCACTTACACGCTCGGGACTTACACGCTCGGGACTTACACGCTCAGCACTTACACGCTCGGGACTTAGACGCTCGGGACTTAGACGCTCGGGACTTAGACGCAATCGCTAAACTTACGCTCGCCCGATTACTGGTGGCGAACCTTCTGGAGATTCCAAAAACAAACAGGTCCAACCTGGTAAACAGCGTTTCCCAAGTTGGACCTGTATTTGGCCCTATTTGTCAACAGAGACTGACTTCAGCTTTGCCCGATCTAGTCAACGGTCCAAGTATCACCACCATTAAATACCGAGTTCAGGTCTGCCTTCGTGTGCGCCTTGGCGTAGTTTAATTGATTGTGAACCAATTCTTCATAACTGGGCCGAGTCACCTGTCGAAACACACCGATCGGAACCGGTAGGGCAGGGTTACTGAAACGAGCCAGCAGGTTTGCCAAATGCGGTTCTGGTGAGGACTGATCGTGAAACAACAGATCGTCCTTGGTAACTCCGCCGCCTAAAGTCACGGTTTCGGCTGAAAGTCCATTCAAACGCACGCCTTTGTCGTCTTCTTTCCCAAAGACCATCGGCTTGCCATGCTCCAGCAGCAACAGATTATCATCCCTCACTTCTCGATTGGTCAGATGATCCCACGCTCCATCATTGAAAACATTGCAGTTTTGCAGCACTTCAACAAAACTGGTTCCGCGATGCTGAGTCGCCTGATAAAGCGTCTCGCCCAGATGCTTTACGTTGAAATCAATGCTTCTGGCCACGAACGTCGCGTCAGCCGCCAGCACGATCGAAAGCGGATTCAGCGGATGATCGATCGAACCCATCGGAGTACTCTTGGTGACGTGACCTTCAAGCGAAGTCGGCGAGTACTGACCTTTGGTGAGTCCATAAATTCGATTGTTAAACAAAATGATGTTCAGATCCACGTTGCGACGAATCAGGTGAATCAAATGGTTACCCCCGATGCTCAGGGCGTCGCCGTCGCCGGTAATGACGAACACCGTCAGATCAGGATTGACTGTTTTTAATCCAGTCGCCACCGCCGGCGCTCGACCGTGGATCGTATGCATACCGTAAGTGTTCATATAGTACGGAAAACGGCTACTGCAACCAATCCCCGATACAAACACAATATTTTCGGGCGTGATTCCCAACCGAGGCATCACTTTCTTCATCTGTGCCAAGATCGCATAGTCACCACAGCCCGGGCACCAACGAATGTCTTGATCACTTGCGAAATCACTTGCGGTCAATACTGGAAGTTCAGTTGACATGTTTTTCTTACCAAAATAAGTTCCCAGCGGTAGATCGAAACCTAATCGCTGCTTTTATTGTTTGATTGCCAGCGGTCAGTCACAACAACCATCACCGCTAAATTTGCCAAAGCCAAAAAGAGAAACCTCTGGAATCCGCGTGCCAAGATTTCTGTCACCCTCGACTTAATCCCTAGCACCACTCCAGTTCCAAATCCAATCGTCGTTATCTTCAACCGACGATCGATGAACCAGCGATCACGTCTTCGATACCCGACACCAATTCAGATACCGAAAACGGCTTGCCTTTGACCTTATTGATCCCGATGGTGGGAACCACGAACTGTGCTTGAATCAAAGTTCGAAGCTGGCCACAGTTCAGTTCTGGGATGATAATTTTCTTGTAGTTCTTCAACAGCGACTGCAGATTTGCAGGCAGCGGATTGAGCCAACGAAGGTGAGCATGAGCCACAGCCAGTCCGTTTTGTTGGCACTGGGACACCGCGGTTCGACAGGACCCGAAAGTGCCTCCCCAACTGACCACCAAAGCCTCTCCGGTTTCCGGGCCGAACACCTCTTGTGGTGCCACGATTTGATTAACGTTTGCGACCTTCTTGGCCCGCGTGTTGGTCATGTGCTGGTGGTTGTCTGGGTCGTAACTGACGTTGCCCGTGACGTCTTCCTTTTCCAAACCACCAATGCGATGCATCAAGCCCAACGTGCCGGGAATTGCCCAGGGACGAGCCAACAATTCATCCCGTTTGTACGGCATAAACTCCTCACCTGGCTGGGCAACCGGATGGGTAATCTTGATCGGTTCAAGCGAATCAACGTCCGGAATCCGCCATGGTTCCGAACCATTGGCAATAAATCCGTCGGATAACAGAATCACAGGCGTCATTAAACGACTTGCAACCCGCCACGCTTCTATCGCGACTTCGAAACAGTCAGCGGGACTTCTGGCCGCGATCACAGGAAGCGGGCATTCTCCGTTGCGACCATAAATGACTTGCAACAGATCAGACTGTTCTGTTTTTGTGGGAAGCCCGGTACTAGGACCACCGCGTTGAATGTCGATGATCAGCATCGGCAATTCCATCATCGCACCCAGCCCCATACCTTCGCCCTTCAAAGCGATGCCGGGGCCGCTACTGGTGGTGATCGCCATTTGGCCTGCAAACGCAGCACCGATCGCCGAACACACTGCCGATATCTCGTCCTCGGCTTGAAACGTAATCACATCCATCGCCTTGTGCTTGCTCAGTTCGTGCAAGATGTCACTGGCAGGCGTGATCGGATAAGAACCCAAAAACAGCTTTTTTCGACTCAGTTTCGCAGCAGTAATCAAACCGTATGCCAGCGCTTGGTTGCCAATCAAGTTCCGGTACTTGCCTGCTGGCAATTGCGCTGCCGAGACCTGATACGTGCTGGCAAACGCTTCGGTCGTCTCACCATAATTCCAGCCAGAATTCAATGCCAAGCGATTGGCTCTGGCAAATTCTGGATTCTTAGAAAACTTCTTTTCGATGAAGCGAAGGGTTGGCGTCACATCGCGACCATACAGCCAAAAGACCAATCCCATTGCGAAAAAGTTCTTGCATCGGTCAGCTTCCTTATTGCCAAGGCCGATTTCCGCTACCGAATCGCGAGTCAGTTTAGTCATGCGAACCTTGATAACGCGATAATTATCGATCGTGCCATCTTCTAGCGGATTCGTTGCCAGTTTGGCCAGCTTCAAATCCTTCTCCGCGAAACCATCTTCATTCACAATCAGAATGCCGCCCGGTTTCAGGTCTCTTAGATTGGTGATCAAGGCCGCTGGGTTCATCGTCACCAAAGCGTCCAAGTCGTCGCCGGGAGTGAAAATTTCTTCGCTAGAGAATTGAACCTGAAAGCCGCTAACCCCTGCTCGAGTTCCCCGAGGTGCACGGATTTCTGCCGGGAAGTCCGGGAAAGTGGCCACATCGTTTCCAGACAACGCCGAGGTGTTGGTCAATTGACTGCCCAACAATTGCATTCCGTCACCCGAATCACCGGCCAAACGAACCGTCGCTCCAGTTAACTGTTCAACGGGCTTACTTGATTGAGATCCAGCAGATTGAATCATCTAAATTATCGCCTATCCGAAACCTATCGGCTATCAAAATTTTCACGACTCCACTAGTGATATTACCAACCGTTGGCACCACCTAACTAGCGAACCTAATCTAAAGCACAACCGAGCGGAAAAGTCTAGCTTGGTCTACTAAAAACACGTGCCGCACGCAACATACGCCCACTCTAACTCATTAATTCACTCTAAAAAGTGGACGCCCTACCCACGAAAGCAATGCCCGAAATAACAATCCCTGAAGACCTCCAGAGCTAATAAAAAAATCACCAAAATAGTAAACTTTTATTTAGCGTACGCCTCGGGAGGACCGCCAGCGGATTCGAATTCGGACCGGAATTTAAACTGCATTGTGACAGTTGCACCATCTTTGCGAAAGATGCGTTTTCCTGCTAAACTCTCGTCCTTCTTGACGCACTTGCGCCGAATGGATGAGAACCAAGCCAACGCCGTTCTAAGCACCATTAGATCCAGTTTCTGAATCATAATTCGAACTTAGTTCTGGTGTATTTTCTGTTCGGCTTTCGGTTTTTCCTCAAAATACACCTACATCTGTCAAAACAAATCCGGAGATTCAACCGATGGAACGTTCTTTAATCCTTCTCAAACCAGATTGCGTGCAGCGCCGGCTATGCGGAACCATCATTAGCCGTTTTGAAGAGAAGGGTCTTAACATCGTTGCCATGAAATTGCTTCAAGTAACGCCCGAATTGTCAAAGCAACATTACTCCGAGCATGTGGAGAAGCCTTTTTATCCGGGCTTAGAAGCTTTTATCACCGGCGCGCCTGTCGTGGCTTTGGTCCTTGAGGGGTTGGAAGTAATTCGAGTGGTGCGCGAAATGCTAGGTGCCACCAATGGCCTGAAGGCAGCCTCAGGCACAATCCGCGGTGACTTTAGCAGCAGCCGCCAAATGAATTTGGTACACGCTTCGGACGGCCCTGAAGCGGCCACGCGTGAAATCGCGTTGTATTTCCAAGCGTCAGAATTGTGCAGCTACCAGCCTTGTTTGACTCCTTGGCTAAAGGCCGACGACGAATAACAGGCCATAAATACGAGCCATTCGATGTCAATTCGAAACTGGTGGTTCAATCTTTAAAAGCTAAAATTAAGCCGCCAGCAGCAATGCAGGGCGGCTTTTTTTTAAAATAATAGTCGTGATCACAAATCGCGCCCGGACCATTGCCTCTGGGTGCCATTTGCCTTCATGCGGTAGATCAAGTGAACCCTTGAAACGCTCGCCTTCGTCACTTGCTTCAAACAACGAAATTCAATGGGCACCCTCGGGTATGTCGATTCCGGTAAACAAATAGTCATCGGAAACGCCTAAGGCATCGGGAACACCCAAATTTGGCTGCAAAGGCCTGCAAAAACACCTTAGAGTTAAGCCCTTTTACTTTGCGAAGAATCGGTTATTTTACTGTAATTGAGGGACACGTTTGTTAACCGTTTCAATGGAGTGGAAGGTTTTGCGAAGCGAATCGGTGTGGTGGCCGACGCGCTTGGCATAGCAACATGTCGCACTCAGGCAGGTTGTGGATAAATTTTGTTTTTCGCAATTGGATTTGAAGGACAATGCCGCAGTTTTGATGGACTAAACAAAGCTGGCTAACCTTCGATTTCTTGTTTCACCTAATTGGTTTGAGGATTTCTAATGACGAAGTGCAAGTTGGAATACATTTGGCTAGACGGTTACAAACCTACGCAAAGCCTGCGGAGCAAGACCAAAATTGTTAGTGATTTCAGTGGCAAAGTAGAAGACGTACCAATCTGGTGCTTCGACGGATCGTCTACCGAACAAGCGCCTGGTAATTCTTCAGACTGCCTATTAAAGCCAGTCGCTGTTTTCACAGACCCTGCACGCCGCAACGGTTTCTTGGTGATGACCGAAGTCTTACTGCCTGACGGTAGCCCACACCCAACCAACGGTCGTGCAACGATCGAAGATAACGACAGTGATTTTTGGTTCGGTTTTGAACAAGAGTACACTTTGTGGGATTTGGAAACCAATCGCCCAATCGGATTCCCAGGTAACGGCTACCCGGGTCCTCAAGGCCCTTATTACTGCTCGGTGGGCGCTGGCAAGGCTTTTGCCCGCGAAATCGTTGAAGAACACTTGGACCTTTGCTTAGACGCAGGTATCAATATCGAAGGCATCAACGCCGAAGTAATGGCCGGCCAGTGGGAATTCCAAGTCTTTTCCAAGGGCGCCGAAGACGCTGGCGATCAAACTTGGATCGCTCGCTATTTGCTGGAACGCGTTGCCGAAGAACACGGTGTCGCAATCAACTGGCACTGTAAACCAGTCAAGGGTGACTGGAACGGTTCTGGTATGCACGCCAACTTCTCGAACGAAGTTTTGCGAACCTGCGGCAGCAAGGAAGTTTACGAAGCGATTTGTAACGCTTTCGCACCTCGGATCAAGGAACACATCACTGTCTACGGTGCCGATAATGAACAACGTTTGACCGGTCTGCACGAAACCCAATCCATTGACAAGTTCAGCTTTGGTGTTTCGGATCGTGGTGCTTCGATTCGAATTCCGATCGCAACCGTAGAAAATGGTTGGAAAGGTTGGTTGGAAGATCGCCGCCCAGCATCCAACGCGGATCCATACAAGGTTGCTGCCGAAATCATCAAGACCGTAAAGAGTGCAAAACTGCCTGCGATGGCCTAAGAGATTGGCCCGTTCCATTTTCTGCCGCATAATAGGTTAATTACTGACTTGGAGATCGTAGATTCGATCTCCAAGTCTTTTTTTGCGCATTGGCTTGCGGTATTATTTTAAAAACAGCCCAAATGAGTCAGCATTGGATATCAAAAAACGATACGCTAAATTCGCGTGGACTTCCTAGTCCCAACAAAACCGCGATAATTCTATCCAACCAGTAGCCCAACCTAAGACCAACGTAAATTTTAGGGTCGCACAAGGATCGCAAAAATGACAAACGCAAACCAAACGATCCAAGGCATTATTCTGTCCGGCACCGATCGCGACCTTCCCGTCGAATTGCCTCATGGGATGGACCGTTACACCAACTTTGTGGACATGGCACAAGGATCCAATGCGAAATTGCGTTCGGCTTGGGATACCATCATGGGCCGAACCATTGCAATGAAAACCTTGCTGGCTTCGGTCGCGTTGGACGGTCGACAGCGCCGCAGGTTTCTGCGTGAAGCACGAGTAACAGCTCAGTTGCAACATCCCAATACCGTTCCCGTCTATGAAATCGGAAATGATCCCGTCGAAGGAATTTACTTCACAATGAAGCGAATTTCGGGAGAGAATCTCTTGGAGGTGATCAAACGACTTTCTATCAAAGACCCGGATACCGAATTTGCGTTCCCACTTAGACGCCTTATCGATATCGCAATCAATGTCGCTCAAGCGTTAGCGTACTCGCATGTCCGCGGCGTCATCCATCGAGATATCAAACCCGAAAACATCTGGGTAGGAAACTTTGGCGAAGTGATTGTCTTGGACTGGGGCGTTGCAAAAGTTTGGGGTTACCCCGATGAAATTGAAAAGACCGAAGAAGGCAATGCCGCGGTTGAAACGCCCAATGGAGGTGATGCCTCCTTGCAAACCTCTGCCATCGAAAAAATGAGTAACCATTCGATTCCCGTTTCATCATCCGAAATGAATTTGCCCCAAGAGCCTTTACTTCCTGTACAAAAGGAAGACGATCCGTCGGTCGATCAATTGCGAACACTGACCAATAACGGACAACGTTTAGGCACCCCGCTTTATATGTCGCCAGAACAAGTTCGCGGCAATCACTATGTGGACGATCGAAGCGATATTTTTAGCTTAGGCGTTGTGCTGTACGAAATACTGACCCAAAAAGAACCGTTTCGAGGAAGAAACATCGACGAAACCTTTGAATTCATTACCACCTGGAACCCTCCTAAACCTAGCATGCAGGCCTTGTTTCGAAATATTCCACCGGAATTGGACAACATCGTTTCCAAAGCAATCGCCAAGAAAGCCGACGACCGCTATCAATCCATGCTGGACCTGATTGCTGATCTTGAAGCGGTTATTGATCTGCTGCCCGCGAAGAAATAGATCCGGCAGGTCAGTTTTCCAGTCTGCATTGCCCGAAACGAATTCAATCAGTCCATTCGTTCATACGCGATCCGCCAAACGCTAAGCTTGCCCCATAAGGATTAACCGTTGCGTTGTGTTGACTCAACAATACCAACACCCAACAATCGCCTGCGAAGTAAGTAGACAGCCCAAAACAACGGCGAAAGCATCGCCAACACCAGTGCAGACGGAAACAAACCGACAATAATCAATACAAATATCTGCACGTAATTAGTGGTAACAGTAAGCGAATATTCCCAGCGCATCCTGATTCTTTGCGAAAAAGTGGCGGCTGTCGCAGGCAAGTAGTCCTTCTCCTGATCGGCTGAAATCGTAATCGTGGTCAAGTCGGTGGCATCGGATAAGTATCGCAAACGCCCCTCCAATCTTTCAATGATCTCACGCACGCGAGACAGTTCGTTCTCGACTTCAATTACCTCAGCCAGTCGATCGGACGAACGTTCCAAAAGCTTGAGAATTCGCTCTTCCAACCGCTTAGCGTTGACTATTCTTGCCTGCATATCGACAAATTCGTCAGTAATTTCTTTAGTGGTCGACGACTGATGATTCAAACAACCAAGGCTACCTGCTGAGGCCAGAAAATCACTGTAGTTCTGGATAGGAATTCGAACCACCCAGGTGCCCGTGGGAAACTGCCTATCATTCAAATCAGTCTGTTCGGATGCGACGTATCCCTGATTTTTTTCCACCATGGCTTTCAGGCCAGCACTGGTTGCTAGTAGATCTGCGACCGTGAATTCTAACTTGGTGGTGTAGATGATCTTACGCACATCAGCGACGTTGGTTTGGCTATTTCCCGTGACCGGCGTTTGATTGTTCGCTGAACTTGCCTTTTCAGGCAAGGCGGTAGCATCCTGAAATCCTGGACGAACACTTCCTGCTTCATGGCTTGCACTAAATTCTGCCTGCTGCATGGGCTGCATCTCGCTGCTGCCGCAACCAAGCAAGGTTAGGATCCACAGCGTTGCCAGCGTTGGATGCAAGATTCGCCCAGAACACTGGTCGTTATTTTGAATCCATTGTCCGAGAAAACCGCGGCGGATGCGACGGATGACAACTAGCCAAGTTTTCTGGGTAAGAACAAGTCGCTTCTCCATTGGAACGCTCCTGGTATCGAGTGCAAATTTGAACCACAATAATTCTTCGACACGCATAATCGGGGGATGTCCGTTTTATTGTTGAAACTGATGGTGATCTCTGAATACTGTATAGGTTAATGATTCTTGGATTGACTTACAAGCTTCTTCGCCGGTGTTCTTTCCTTGAGCCGTAGGCGAAAGGAAAGAACTCGGGCGAAGCCGCGATGGATGGGCTATCCCGTCTTCGACTCCAAAGCCAACGCCTCAGGTTCAGCTTCAGGTTTCCGCTGGAGGGCTTTGA